>JACCDQ010786326.1_pt1 | contig 23896 bp, 16 predicted proteins | sample 7446031 | NCBI WGS metagenome assembly JACCDQ01 (sample SAMN15323442, study PRJNA562643) | freshwater metagenome | isolation source: river surface water | place: USA:Blue River Watershed | collected 2017-08-17 | reverse complement strand
GTCCATACCGCAGTATCAGGATATAGCGTGGACATAATAAATTCCTCGCCCAATACCGAAACAGAATCTGCAAGCATGGAATTCATAAATTGACGGTACTCGTGGTTGGTTATTTCGGTATCATCCATATAAAAAGGCACAATAGTAACCCTTTTATTCATCGAGATACGAGAAGACATTACATCTTCATCTGCCTGCCCCATCATTAGCGACCCAGAAGGAATCAAAACCATTCCCTCGGGAGTTGTTTGTTTATAACCCTTTCTTGCAGATGCAACTAATTCGCCCTCACGAATCCCATCCATTCCTGTATCCTTTCCGGACGGGGCTTTGCTTTTTTTACCACCAAAGATTTTCCCGATAGGATTTTTGCCGGAGGAACCACAACTTTGCAACATAATGATTGGAGCAATCACTAGTAGACTTTTCAAAAAGGTATTCAAAATTCTTTTGCTCATAGCCGAAAACAAGTTGATATTTTGTTTTTTGGGTGAAAATAAAACTCATGTAATTTAAACGAGCCTGCAAATACATTATTGCATCTTGCCACAAAGTTATGAAAAAAAACTAAGTTTTGCTGATATATTGATACACAAAGCAATTATTAAGCCAAAAAAATAAATCTTGGAAAATTATCTTTCAAAATTGATAAAAGCTAATGGTAAATGAATGCTCTCATCAATTTGTTTAATCATATCTATACCTTGGTGTTCGAATAATGGATTTTTTACCAATTTTAGGGGGGCTAAGGGCATAGCTCAACAATATTTCATGGGAAGTGGGAGCTTTTGCATTTTTTCCAATCAATGTTAAATCTATGGCATACGAAATTCTCAGCGTATTTTTCAATAAATTAGCTCCTATTAAACCAGACAAAGCATCTCCTACCCGATAACTTGCCCCCAACCAATAATTCGAGCGATAAGTCAAGATTCCTCCTCCCTCCAATGACGTTGTTTTCAGGTCGGACTTTATGATAAGCATGGGGCTAAAATCCAATGTATAAGATACGCCCAAAAGGGCACTTGCCGTAAAATAGGCACTTCTATTTACTTGGAAAGCAGTATTTCCTGTTCCCAAACGAAATTTTGGTTGAAATAAATGATTCATTGAAAGTCCAAGAGAATAGGACGAATGTTGGAATAACACCCCTGCTCCAAAATCAGGAGCCATTTGCCCGACCCTTCCAGAAGCTAAAAGGGGGTCATTATCCTCTCGAGGACGTAATTTGCCAAAATCAATCCCTCTGGAAAACAACCCTACATTTACACCAAATGAAAGTTTATTGAGCCCAATTGGCAGTTGATAAGCATAAGACAATTTCATGTCTTTTTGGTTAGATGCCCCAATTTTATCATTGACTAAACTGATTCCGATTCCACTATTGAGTCCTTTGACAGGCATAGATACCGTAAAAACTTGCGAAACGGGAGCACCCGAATTTCCGTCGAAAGTACTTTGATAACCCAAATATTGTGTGCGATAAATTGCTTGGAATCTGGTAAAATTCTCATTACCTGCGGCTGCGGGATTAATCGCCATTTGATTATAAACATAATGGCTAAACTGTGCATCTTGTTGAGCTTTTAGTAAGTAAGGAAAACAGAACAAGAAAATGAATAGTTTTTTCATAGGTTGTAGAGCAATAGCATTTCTCAAATATAAGTTTATTGATTAAAACTTAAGTATAAAAGCAAATGTTTTTTTGTCAAAACTAATAAATTTATAAAAACGCTCTGCAATTTATAGAAATATTTCATTTTAGGAACATTAAAAATGCTTTAAGGCTGAACAACAAATGCCCAGCCTTAAAATACCTTGTTACGAAAGATTGAATTCAAATATTATTTGCTTTTTTTATGTAAAGCTCCAACGCCCCAGTCATGGAAGGAGCATTTGGCAAAGGAGCCTCAATATCCAAAATATACCCAGAATCACGAATGGCTTTGGCAGTGGTCGGTCCAAAGGCAGCTAATCGAGTATTGTTTTGCTTCCAATCCGGAAAATTCACTTCGAGAGATTTAATTCCCGAAGGACTAAAAAAACATATAATATCATAGAATACATCCGTCAAATCAGACAAATCTGCCGACACGGTTTCATACATGATGGCTTCCGTCAGATGTAAATCATTTCGATTCATCAAATTTGGGATATCATTGCTACGAATATTTGAGCAAGGGAACAAGAATTTTTCAGTTTTGTGTTTGAGAATCAAAGCTTCCAAATCCGCTGCTGTTTTCTGTCCTACAAATATTTTTCTTTTCCGAATGACGATATATTTTTGAAGATAGTTGGCTGTTTGTTCAGAAATACAAAAATATTTCATGTCCACAGGCACCTCAATTCTCAATTCTTTCGCAATTCTGAAGAAATTATCTACGGCATTTCGACTCGTAAAAATGATAGCCGTATGAGCTAAAATATCAATTTTTTGACGTCTAAAATCCCGATGATCAATGCCTTTCACCTCAATAAAAGAGCGAAAATCAACCTTGATGTTATACTTTCTTGCCAACTCAAAATAAGGCGACTTATCATCTGCAGGCTTAGGCTGACTTACTAAAATACTCTCCACTTTACGGAGACGATTTTGAACCAAATTTTCTAATACTTCACTCATCCAAATTGCGGGTTTTCAAATATACATAAATATTCTAGATTCCCTTTAATCAACTAAAAATAGTCTTGCGGGTATTATTTTATTCGTGACAAAAGCCAAGAATAATACATTCAATCGAGAAAACACATTAAGATGCAAATCTTATTCCCAAAATAATTGGCAATAATTCGACAATGCAAAGGTACGAAATTAAATAAAAACTTTGCACGCTACCGCTACGAATTATTGTCATATAAATGAGAATAAACCTTACGATATAAAATGCGAGTACTGGCGTAAACAAATAAGCGTACCAATCAATATCAGTAGGAAGATACGATATGTACAATGTAAACAATATCAAGACAATCGTGGTATAAAAAATAATAGACGATTGGATAATTTTAAAATAATGCAAATCAACAAATTTTTCCAAATTAAAAACTTGTCCAATCAAGCTGATGAAAAAATATTTCAAAGTCAGAATAACAAAAATAACCAAAGTCATTCTGAAATAATTCGACATCAAGACCCCAAAAGTATCCCCTTCTTGTAATATCAGCTGTCCTCCAAACAAATCAATGCCCCTACTTTTCAGAAGCATATAAAAAACAGCAATAACCAAACTCAACAGAAAAACAAACGACATATTCATCCGATTGAGTGGCTTACTGATGAGAAAAGATTGTTCTCGAATGAGGGTAGTCATCAAATCATTAAAATTGAAATATCTTTGGGATGCCCTCACGTAGGAAGTCGAAAGGAATGCAAATGCCACAAATACAATCAAAGAAGTCAAGACCAAAAAAGAGCGATACGAAGATTGGGTTCTTGGTTTGGCAATTATTTTATTACCGACAGCAGAGATACCCCTTTGAGTGTCATTATTTTTATAGCCTAAATACAACTTTTTATCGTCTATGTCATTCGACCCATACAAAGTTACATAAATAATGGGTTGTTTGTAGATTCTATACAAGCTATCAACATCCATGACAATCCATTCTTTTGAATTGATTTTCTGACGCATAGAGCCATTGATAAACAAAGCATTCTCTGATTTTTTGGAATGAATAATCAGCTTATACCCATTTTTGTTTTGAATATCACAAAATGCGGTATGAGAAGTATAACCCACGTGTTGTTCCTTAATATAAGGCACATACAATTTCATCCGGTCATTATACACCTGCCAGTCGTCTTGATAATCGTGTACCAAAAAATATTCATTTTTCGGTCCGACATTAGTGGCAAATACTTCGGACGAAAACAACAATAAAATGATGTAAAAAATCTTCTTCAAAGCCTATCCTCAATTTTTTTACAAAATTAAAAAAAAAAGGTCAGACTTACTTAAGTCTGACCCTTTGTTTTAAAAATTTTATTCAATTTAAGCCTTTCCCAAAGCTTTTAGCATAGTTGCACCAATATCAGCAGGAGAAGCGACCACATGAATACCACATTCTGCCATAATTTTCATTTTAGCAGCAGCAGTATCATCTGCCCCTCCAACAATTGCTCCGGCATGTCCCATTCTACGACCTTTAGGAGCTGTTTGCCCAGCAATGAATCCAACCACAGGTTTTGTCCCATGTTCTTTAATCCATCTTGCTGCTTCTGCTTCCATTCCTCCACCGATTTCACCAATCATCACAATCCCCTCTGTCTCTGGGTCATTCATCAATAACTCAACTGCCTCTTTGGTAGTTGTCCCGATGATTGGGTCTCCTCCAATACCGATTGCAGTTGTTTGGCCAAGACCTGCTTTTGTCAATTGATCCACAGCCTCATAAGTCAAAGTACCCGATTTTGAAACAACACCGATAGTTCCTTTCTTAAATATAAAGCCTGGCATAATACCTACCTTACATTCTTCAGCTGTAATGATACCCGGGCAATTTGGTCCGATTAACGTAACATTCTTACCCTGAATATAAGACTTGGCAGTTACCATATCTTTCGTAGGAATCCCCTCTGTAATACAAACAATTACTTTGATTCCGGCATCTGCTGCCTCCATAATAGCATCCGCTGCAAAAGCTGGCGGAACAAAAATAATTGACACATCTGCTCCTGTGCTTACGACTGCCTGCTCCACTGTATTAAAAACAGGTCTGTCAAGATGCAATTGCCCTCCTTTTCCGGGTGTTACACCTCCCACGACATTTGTGCCGTATTCAATCATTTGACTCGCATGAAAACTACCTTCCGAACCGGTAAAACCTTGTACGATTACTTTTGAATTTTTATTTACAAGAACGCTCATTATTTCGTGTATTTTGAATTTTACGTAAAAGTACTTTGATTTGAGAAAAGTACAAAAAAAAATATCAAATATCCGCTTATCTATTCAATAAAAATAATACAAATACCTGATAAACAAATACTTACAGGGATATATATTTTGCTAAAATTTTATAGTTCGCTTGCTTTTGGATGGATATTATTCAAAAAAACAAATAAAAAGTCTCCTCTAAAATAGAGGAGACTTTCTTTAATTTAGATAGCATCGTAAGTTAAAAAACCTTTGATAATGTAAAGAAATTTTTGTTTTCAAAAATTTCAGTTCAAATCAAATTTATTAGGAAAGCAAATTAAAATTATATAGATAGTCAGCCTATTGCTTCAACACCAAAAAAATTAAGACTTTTCAAATAGCAACTCAATCGATTTTGTTACTTGGGAAGACGGATTTCAATTACTCAATCTTTTCATGATTTTGAGTATTACAAAGGTAGATAGATAAAGAATATAAGAAAATACCATAATTCGGTGATTTTTCAAAAAAAGATGTTTTTTTTTGAAAAAAACTTCGGATACCCTAAGAAAATATTTCAAGTAATTTATTTATTTTGGCAAAAAATAGCCTCGACCTAATTGCCTCATGAAAAAATGCTTATTCATCATCTATCTACTTGCGATGGTCAATCAAACGATTGCCAGTCAAAATAGAATATCCATGAATGAGCCATTTGAATCTGTGGAAATAAACCCATTTTTAAGCTATTGGATTGATGAAAATGACCAAAATCTCGGCATTTACCAAGCATATAATCAAGCATTTAGACCTTTTCAGGACTTAGAAAATCTTCGCAAAAATTCAAAAAAAATCATTTGGCTAAGATTTAAAATCAAACAAACGATTGATTCAAATATTCGTCCGATTTTGTATTTGGGTAGATTTTTCTTTTTAGACTTATATCTTTTTGATAAAAATACGAGATTAATTTCTCATACACAAGCCGGAACTTTTGAACGATGGGCGAAAGACAAAGATGGCTATGGCTTAGAAATTCCTCTCAATAAAAACCAAACTTATGAAGTATATATTCGATTAGGAACTGATATTTTTTATTCAAAAAATATTTATACCACGCCCAAACTTTACACTGCCACCGCCTATATAAAACACCAACAATACATATTTAAAGGAAAAAAATCATTGTCATTGCTCTTGTTGAGTACCATAGGCTTTCTGTTATGCGGGACTATTGTGGCATTTTCTCAATATCTGAGTAGCCGCCAGCCGCCAGTCATGTACTATTTAATTGCTACCATTATTTCGGCTGTTACTATTCTAAAAATCGCAGAATTTAATCTTGACTTTCGATTAATTTCTGATTTTTTTCCGCCTTTTACCCTACTTACTTTTATATTCCAGCTTTTACAATGCCTGTCGTTCTATGTACTAATCACGCAGATATTTAATATAAAACAAAAATTATTCACCAAGCTGAACATACCGATATTGGTTTCTATGTTGGTGATTGAGTGTTTGGTTATAGCCTTATTGCTTCATTACCGAGCCATGCTGCCTTTGATTTATTATTGGTATATTGGCTCATTATTGGTTTCAGATGGCATTATCCTCATCATTGTCTTTTACACAATCAACCTCATTGATGATTATAACAAATATATCATTTATGGCTTTTTCTTTGCATTTTCTTTGTTTGGAGTTACTTTCTATTTAGGCACCTACCAAACACAAACAAATCTTTTTTCAAAAAATTTATTATCCATTCCCGCAACCTATATTTGTTTTGGGACTATCGTTGAGTTTATATTTTTTATGATTGCCCTAAGTAAAAAAATACAAGCCGTCGAACAAGAATCTCTCATCAAAGGACAAGCAAACGAACGAAACAGAATTGCTGGAGAATTGCACGATAACGTCAATGGGCTTCTGGCATCTGTCAAACTCACATTACAAGTCTTCAAACCAAATCCAGAGCAAATTGGCATTTATCAAAACTTATTACGAATGATTGATAATGCCACCCAAGAAGTACGGTATATTTCGCACAATATGATTCCTTTTGAATTAGAAAAAAGAGGATTAAAGGCTTCTTTAGAAGGAATGATGCATCAATTCAAGGAAAATAATCACATTCAGATTCAATTAGATACAGACAAACTTAATTTTCAGCTAAAACTAGAAATTGAGTTTAATTTATATTTAATTTGCTTTGAGTTATGTCAAAATTTGATTATTAATGATAAAATAACAAAAATCAGATTAGAATTTGATATCATCGGAGCCGAGACCCATTACAACCTATATGATAAAAGTAATATTTATATGTTTATTTGGTGCGACCAAATAGCTACTCTCTCCCATAGGATACATGAGCTAAGACTCCATCGTAGCATCAGACATAAAGCACAAAGCATAGGAGCTGAATTTCATATTAAATACCCCAATGAAGGAGTTATTTATGTCATTAAACTGCCTTACAGACATTCCGTACGCCAATAATTAAAAGCTATTTCGATGATACTTCGCAACATGTTTCTCTCGCTGTTATGCCTCTTGTTTTTTCATGCAATACCTGCACAAGAACTCGTAAAAGTTGATGAAAATTTCAAAGAATTAGATAGCCGAAATTCAATAACCATGTATATTGACAACGATGCTCAGATGGATTTTAATTCTGTCAGACATCAGGTATTTCAAAAATTCTCAAATTCATTGTTAAAAAAGAATAAATCAAATGCTATTTTATGGCTAAAATTAAGCATTCAGAATGTCAGCAATCGAGCATTACATCCACTTTTTCACATTGGCAAATTGTTTTATATCGACCTTTACCAAGTAAATACAGACAATCAAATCATACATCAAACAGGCGGAACTTTCTCTGATTGGCAGGGGCTAAAAGATGGTTATGCTTTACCAATTCATTTGAAGCCACTTCAAAGTGCTGATGTATTTATCAGAATAGGGACAGATGAGGTCTTTAGTATGCCTTTGCTAGTCATTCCCAAATTGTATGAAAGTGCAGCATACGAAAGTGTCAGCAATGAAAAATACAAACACAATACAGATGTACTCATTTTATATTTCCTGACTATCGGTTTTCTGGTTTGTAGCATTGTGATTGCTATTTTTCAATATTTTTCATTCCGAGACCCCGTCGTTTTGTATTATATCGGTGTGATACTAATTTCGATATTAATGATACTTCGTGTAGCCGAATTTAATCTTGACGTACGATTTATATCAAAATATTTTCCAAGTTTTTTTACTTATATATTCACATTTCAGATATTGTTCAATTATTTGTACAGCATATTTTTCAGTAAAATGCTCAATTTAAAAAAACCAGAAAGTAAATTTTTATCTATCATCACCAACAAACTAACGATTCACCACTTACTGATTATCATTTCCCTAATACTTATTTACATTACGATGCAAGAACGAAGGGTATCGACGTCCATTTATCTTTATTCATCATTGTTGGTTAGCCTTTCCTTTTTGCATGTCATTTATATTATTATTAAAAAATCTTATAATTTCAGCACCTACTACCAATACATTGTTTATGGTTTTATTAGCCTTCATGTTTGTTATTTCATCGCTTTTTGTCTGATTATGGCAACGGGGCCATACAATCCAAACGCAGAAACTAAGCTTTTGACAATTCCACCTTTTTATGTTTGTTTGGGGACAGTCATTGAGTTTTTGTTTTTCATGACAGCCCTAAATCATCGAATCAAGTTGATTGAAACCGAATCTATCCTCAAGGGACAAGCCTTGGAACGAAAAAAAATATCTGAAGATTTACAAAACAACATCAATAGCCTTTTGGCTTCGATAAAAGTTGCCATACAAAGCTTAATACCCGCTAAAAACCAGGAATTTATCCACCAAAGTTTGTTGAAAATGATAGATAATGCAACCAAAGAAGTAAAAAATATCTCACAAAATATGGTTCCTGCCGAATTAGAAAAAAAAGGTTTGGTCAGTGCCTTAAATACATTAGTGATGCGACTGAACATTTCCAACAATATCAATTTCGAACTAAAGACTACTGCTTTACAAGCCCCTTTAAGTGCTGAAATCTCATTTCAAATTTATATGATTTGTACCGAACTTTGCCAAAATATTGTCAAACATTCAGAAGCTAGTCAAGCCGGTATTGAGGTTGAAACCACCTGGGAGGTAAGTCCAAAAAATATCGTTCCTCAGCATTATTTTTATCTATTTGTATGGGATAACGGCAAAGGATTTGAAAAAGAAAAGGTCGAAGGAGGCATGGGATTTAAAAATATCAAGCATCGAGCGGAAGCAATTGGAGCTGAATATAAAGTTATTTCGCAGGATAACGGCTCTACTTTTTTTCTAAAAATTATGCTGAACGAATAATATTCGCTCATTCACTATCCCATAATTCAGTGATTTTTAAATAATTACAGAAAAATCGAGCCAAAAATACAATGATTATTAATTATTTTGATAAAAAAATTATCCTCCGGCAGAACATTATGAAAAATATATTCAGCACCCTATTTATTTTTTTTGTTTTCTGTCAATCTAATTTTGCACAAAGTAAAATACTGACCGACGAAAACCTTGAACAATTGGATATTCATCAAGCGGTAAGCTATTGGATAGACAAAGATTACCATTTCAAATCGGCAACCGCAATCCCTCATGATAATTTTGAGCCTTTTCCGCATTTAGACACCCTTCGCAAATACTCGACAAAGGTAATTTGGCTAAAGTTTCAAATAAAAAACATTGGAAACAAACCCAATCATTTGATATTAAATTTAGGGAAACACTTTTTTTTGGATTTATTTGTCATCAAAAAAAATAGAATTTTACATACAAAAGCTGGTGCTTTAAACTCTTGGCAAGGGCTTATTGATGGATATGCCTTACCCATACTCCTAAACCCAGACGAAACCGCAGATGTTTATGTCCGAATGGGAACTGATATATTTTATTCGAGAAATATTTACAGCTCACCAACATTATTCAGCCCCCAAGCCTACAAGAAACAAACAGAATCTATCTTTAGGGCAAAAAAGTCTCATGCTTTATTGATGATTGGTACCATAGGTTTTTTGATTTGCGGAATAATTGTCGCTTTTTCGCAATATTTCACAACCAAGCGATTGCCCGTATTCTATTATTTATTCACAACAGTCATGTCGGCATTAAATATTATCCGACTGACAGAATATCATTTAGATTTTCGATTTATTTCAGAATACATTCCTTTTTACTTTGGCTTAACCTTTATTTTACAAATCTTACAATGTCTCTCTTTTTACATCTTGATAACCCAAATATTTTCAATTAAAAAAAACAAATTTACCCAATATGGCATTCCACTATTGGTCATACTTTTTGTATTGGAGAGTGTTGTTGTTTATCAAATATTGGAGTTCAGAGCCTTGAATACCATCATCTTTTATTGGTATGCCCTATCGCTCGTCCTTTCTGACGGCATGGTACTTGTGATTATTTTCTATGCCCAAAAGCAAATCAACAATTATAATGTGTACATTGTGTATGGTTTTTTTGCAGCATTTCTATTGTTTAGTGTGACTTTCTATTTAGGCATTTTCAAGCCTCAGCTTACCCTCACTCCCAATGAGTTTTTGTTTATCCCCTCTATATACATTTGCTTCGGAACAATTGTAGAGTTTATTTTTTTCATGATTGCTTTGAGTAAAAAAATACAACTCGTTGAAAAAGAATCGCTCATCAAAGGGCAGACCTCCGAACGGAACAGGATTGCACGGGAATTACACGACAATGTCAATAGTTTGCTGGCATCGGTAAAGCTCACCCTCCAAGTCATCAGACCTACTCCCGAACAAAAAAGTATTTATCTGAATCTCTTGAGAATGTTGGACAATGCCACACAAGAAGTTCGTACCATTTCCCATTCCATCATTCCATTAGATTTGGAAAAAGAAGGGCTTTTTAATTCCTTAAGAACCCTTGTCGTCCGTCAAAACATGAGTAATAATAAAAAATATATATTTGAAAGTAACGGCATATATACCCGTTTAAAGCCAGAAATAGAATATAATTTATATATGATATGCTTTGAATTTTGTCAAAATATAAACAAAAATGACTCCATACATGAGATAAAAATAGAATTCATAATCGAGCCAAACCAACAATCTAAAATATCTATTCATGAAAAATCTCTATACCTTTTTATTTGGACTGACGGGATTTTTGAAGACAAATTCAACCTTCAGCAAAGCATACATCGTTCGAAAAGCATCGGTGCCGAGTTTGAAATAATTCATGCGTTAAACGAAACCATCTACTCAATCCAATTACCTTATAATTATTCTATTATTGTAGATTAAAACACCAACTATGCTAAACCTGATGAAATATTTAATTTTTATAATTTTTCTCTCTTTCAATGCTTATGGGCAAAAAAATATTGTTCCAAACGACAGCACGGGAATCCTAGATGTTAGCTCCCATGCTCAAATATATATTGCCCCCAATTATAAAGAAACAATTGACAGCATTCAGCATAAGCCATTTGAAAGATTTTCGAAGGATAAATTGTATATTAATTCCCAAAAAGCAATATTTTGGTTGAAATTGAGTATTCAAAATCCCCACCACACAAGAAAAACGTGGTATTTGAATGTTGGGAAGTTTTATTTTATAGATATATATCAACTAGGAAATCGACCAACAAAACATACCCAAGGAGGAACCATATCAGATTGGGACAGATTGCCAGATGGCTACGCATTACCGATTGAGCTTGAAGCCCACGAACAAGCCACCCTATTTGTTCGTATCGGCAATCAACTTATTCCCGAAAAAAATGCAAGCATTTACCCAATGCTTTATACCAAAAAGGTATATGATGAGAGCCGATTTAACCTTTATTCAGAGCGAACCAAATTGTTTACTTTATATTTTATTACCTTAGGCTTTTTGGTATGTAGCATCATTATTGGCTTATTTCAGTATTTTTCGTTCAAAGATACGGCAGTTATGTATTACATTGCCGTATTGGCAATCTCCATTTTGGCAATTGTCCGAATAGCCGAATTTCACTTAGATATTCGATTTATATCCAATCTGATTCCAACATTTTCATTATATACCTTTACCTTGCATCTAATATATAATTGTGTGTACAATGAGTTTTTTGTAAAAATGTTCAACTTAGCATACACCGATAATTTAAGAAATAACAATCGTTCATGGTATTTGAACATACACCGTCTTTTTTTTGTCATCACCGTTATATGTATTTATATCAGCGTACAGCGTCGGAGCATCATTCCATTGGGTTACTCCTATTCATTTGTACTGGTATTTTTTTCATTTATATTGGTATTAACGACCATCATCCGCAATACCAAGTTTCATAAATATAACAAATACATTGTTTATGGCTTTTTATGTATGCAATTGAGTAACTTTATCTCCTATTTTTTGGCAATTGTTTATGCAAAATTCCCCCTCAGTCAATTACATTTTTATCAGCTTCAACCATTTTATACTTGTTTGGGAACAATCATTGAATTTACTTTTTTTATGACCGCCCTAAACATGAGAATCAAACTGATAGAGAGTAATTCTATTTTAAAAGGGCAAGAATTTGAAAGAAAACGAATGGCAGACGAACTGCAGAACAATGTCAATAGCCTTCTAGCATCTATCAAGATTGCTATTCAGAGCATTATTCCAAATCCAGAGCAAGAGAATATTTACCAAAAGCTTATTAATATGATTGATAGTGCCACAAAAGAAGTCAGAAATATTTCCAATGATTTGGTACCAGCAGAAATAGAAAAAAAAGGCTTAAAATCCTCTTTGGGGACATTAGTGATGCGGCTGAATATTGGTAATAATATACATTTCAATTTAGAAACAAGTCAATATACCATCGAATTAAAATCAGAAGTTTCCTTTCAGATATACATGATTTGTACAGAGTTGTGCCAGAATATCATCAAACATTCAAACGCCAACAAAGCAGGAATAGAGCTTGAAGTTTCTTGGGAAAATGCCCCCAATAGTACCCAAGCAAAAGGAAATTTATTCATGTATGTTTGGGACAATGGCAAAGGTTTTGAGAAAGACAAAATAGAGGGCGGGATGGGCTTCAAAAATATTCGTCACCGAGCAGAGGTAATCGGAGCTGAATATAAGATTATTTCACAAGACAATGGCTCTACCTTTTTCTTAAAGCTTCCGCTTAATCAATCAAACCATTTTTAATGGCATATTTAAGCAAGCCCAAAGCAGTATTTATTCCTAATTTTTTATAGATATTTTTTCGGTGCGTTTCTACTGTATTGAAACTGATAAATAGTTTTTTTGCAATTTCTGTACTTGAGTTTTCAGCGATAATGAGCTTCAAAACATCTAACTCCCTTTCAGACAAAACATTGTTTTTATGCTCATTTAGTTTTGCCTCATCGGCTTTGCTTAAAATATCAATCAGCGAATGATTAAAATACGATTCGCCGGCATAAATTCCCCAAATAGCCTCTTCTAATTCAGATTTATTGGCTGTTTTGAGCAAATAACCCGATGCTCCGGCATTCATCGCTGCCCGAATATTAGAAACATCATCGGACATCGTAAGCATCAATACTTTAAGAAATGGGTATTTTTCCCGAAGAATAGGTACCAATTCCAGTCCCCCCATTAAGGGCATCTGCAAATCACACAACACAACATCAACAGGATATGATTGTAATAATTGTAGCACTTCCGCTCCGTTGGTAGCCGTAGCTACTAACTCAAAGTTTTCGATGGTATTTAGTAAGAGACACATGCTCTCTAAAAACATGTGATGATCATCAACTAAAAGTAGTTTAATAGATTTCAAGTGATTGTATGTTTATACTGCTGGCTAAAGTATTTCAAAAATAAATACATTCGTACAAAAATTCAACAGAAAGTAGTTTTATTTAATAAATTTAAAAAAATAGCCTCCGAAGAAATTGTCTTCGGAGGCTATTAAAGAGAGAACAATACTTTATTATTTCTTTCTAAAGTATTTGTCCCTTACTCTTTCATTGATATAATATAAACAAGGTACAATAACCAAGGTTAATACCGTAGAAAATGATAAACCAAAAATAATGGTCCAAGCTAAAATACCCCAGAATACAGCACTTTCTCCACCCAAAAAGAAATGAGGGTCAAATTCTGTAAACATCGTTACGAAATCAAGACTCAAACCAAATGCCAATGGAACTAAGCCAAGGGTTGCAGCAGACGCTGTCAATAAAACTGGGGTTAAACGAACGCCTCCAGCTTCTACAATGGCTTCTTTTAGTGCATATCCACGATTTCTAAGTTCATCTGTGAACTCTATCAGTAGAATACCATTTTTCACAACAATCCCTGCCAAAGCAATGATACCCACACCCGACATAATCACAGAGAAGGTCATTCCAAATGCCATAAATCCTAAGAAAACACCGATAAAAGACAATAAAATTGTCACAAAAATAATGAGCGGCTTGACGACAGAATTAAATTGGGTTGCCAGAATAAGATAAATCAGTAAAATCGCTGCCAATAAAGCTCCAACCAGAAATATTCCAGATTCTTTTTGCTCTTCTTGTTCTCCTCCCATTTGTACCGAATATCCACTAGGCAATTCCATGCGGTCAATTACTTTTGACTGTATTTCTGCCACAATTTCATTGGCATTATAGCCATTCAATACCTCAGACCCAAGCGTAATCAATCTTTGTTGATTTTTACGATTAATTTGACTAAAAGTTGATGAATAGCTAATGCTTGCTATCGAATTTAAAGGGACTTGACGCAGTACGCCACCCAAATTCATATCACGATAAGTAATATTCAGGCTTAATAATTTTTCAATTTGGTTCCGGTCATCTGCTTTCAATCTCAACTGAATTGGATATTCGTCTTTTTCATCTCTAAACTTAGAAATTTCTGCTCCAAATAAAGCGGTACGAATAGTCATCGCAACTTGTGAAGTGCTGATTCCCTCCCGTTGGGCCTTTAATTTATCGATTTCAACAATAATTTCTGGTTTATTTGTCACCAAATCAGACTTTAAAGCTTCGATACCTTCTATTTTTTCTGCAGCAATTCTTTTGCGGACTTCCTTCTCAATTTTAATCATCTCATCAAAATTATCCCCAGTAATTTCCACAGAAATAGGTTTACCAGTTGGAGGCCCATTATTTTCTCTCTGTACCGAAATTTCGCTACCCGGGATACCAACAATTGCTTTTCTCATTTCTTCCAATAAAAACGCAGAACTAACATCACCTCTCAGCTCACGTTTGACAAAAGCAATGGTCACTTTGGATTTATTAGGAGTAGCCGAGCGATCCGGGTTATATGGGTCACCAGCATTCTTTCCAACATTTGAAATAACCGAATTAATTGCCGCTTCGGCTTTATTTTTCTTCAATACTTCAAATACTTTCTTCTCGATAATTTTCGTCACCGAATCTGTCTTATGGGCATCTGTACCAACCGGCATCATGTTGTAAACATAAATATAGTCAGGATCGCCACTTGGGAAAAATATCACTTTGGGCTTTACAATTCCAAGTAAAATGAAAGTAAAAATCAACAATCCGAACATACTCAACACAGCATAAACTGGTCTCATTCCGACAATTACCCATGAAATTAAGTTTCGGTAAGATTGTTTGAATCTCGGCAATGCTCTCTCTTGGAAAGGCAAAATCAATCTTGGGGTCAGTACAAAATGGTTAAAGGTATATAGAAATGCGATAAATACTATAAAATTTCCGATTCCGACATTGATGATATACCCTGGAAGAGCCAAAATCGCCATAATCATCAAAGGTCTTTGTATGGCTTTGAAAGAAGTATCCGTATGCTCACCTTCTTCGTGTCGTTTCATAAACGAAATAGCAAACACGGGATTCATTACATAAGCTACTATCAAAGAAGCAAAGAGCGTATAAATCAAAGTAATGGGCAAAAACTTCATAAATTCTCCCACAATACCTGGCCAAAATAATAGCGGAAAAAACGGTGCTATCGTAGTTAATGTTCCGGATAATACCGGTAAAAAAACCTCCGAAGCCGCTAATGCGACAGCCTCTTTGATGTCTAATTTCTTAAATCTATTAAACAATCGATGGGCATTTTCAATCACTACAATGGCATCATCTACCACAATTCCCAAACCTAAAAGAAAAGCAAACAAAACAATGGTATTTAAGGTAAAACCCGAAAACCACAAAGGAATAAAGGCTATTAAGGCTGACAATGGTACAGATAATCCAACAAAAATTGCATCACGTACACCCATGAAAAACATGAGGACAATCACCACAAATATAAAGCCTAAAATAACAGTATTGACTAAGTCTGCAATATCGTTCTTTACTCTTTCAGAGGTATCTGCAGTAATCTTAACTTTTAAACCCTGCGGGAATCTCTCTTCTTTGTATTTTTCAAGTAATTTTTCGATTCTTTCAGATACTGCAATTACGTTTGCCCCTGCCCGCTTCACGACATTCAACGTCACAACCGATTTTCCGTCCAACCTCGCAAAATCTTGTTGGTCTTCACTACTGTCTCGTACATCTGCTACATCGCCCAATCTGACAATCGCACCAGTTGCTGTACGGATTTGAATATTTTGAATTTGATCGACACTCTTGAATTCTCCCTTGACACGAATGGTTCTTCGAACATTATCGACATTTAGTTCGCCTCCCGAAATATTGATATTTTCGCCTTGAATCGTACTCTGAACATCATAAAAAGTCATGCCTGTGGCTTGCATTTTATACAAATCTAAATTAATTTGTATCTCACGCTTTAATGTACCCACAATATCCACTTTAGTAATTTCTGGGTAAGATTCTATTTCATCTTGTAACAATTCGGCATAAGACTTTAACTTCTCCAATGGGAAATTTCCTGCTAAATTGATATTCATTATCGGAAATTCAGAGAAATTGACATCTTGGGCAGTCGGACCTCCATCTAATTTTTGTGGCAAATCTCTTTTAGATTTATCAACCGCATCACGGACTCTCTGCAAAGCTACCTCGACTTTCACATCGGGATTAAATTCAACCAAAATCACCGAAACATCTTGTAAAGCATTTGACTTTATTCTTTTCACTCCCGACAAAGTCTTTAATTGCTTTTCAATCGGTTTGTTGATAACATTTTCAATATCCGAAGGTGTCGTTCCGAAATAAATGGTTTGTACATAAATTTGCGGGACTTTAATATCCGGAAATTGCTCTTTGGGCAAATTGAAATATATCCCCAAACCCGCCATGAAAATCATGAGCGTAAATATATACACCGTGGTTTGGTTGGTACCCAACCATCGAATCATCTGATAAATTGCCCCTTTTCCTTCGGGCAAATCTTGTTCGTGTAATTGATTATTTTCCATTCTAATTTTTTTAAACAAAGTCCGTTTTAATAATTTCGGCTTAGTCTGTCTGTATAATAATTTATTTCAATCAGAAACTAACAGCTTGTCCATCTACCAAATCTTGGTATCCTTGCGTAATCAACAAATCACCCGCTTCTAAACCTGAAGTAATCTCGATATCACCATTATAAGTAATTCCCGTTGTGATGATTCGGGCTTTGGCTACTTTTTTTGCCCCTTCACTTACTGCTACATACACGATATCTCCTTGCTCGGTGTGTTGAATATAATTTTGATTGATGATAATCGCATTTCCTTTGGCTTGGTCGTTGATATTGAGTAATGCCGTCATATTAGGCTTTAGTTTAGAGTCAATTTTTGCAATTGACGCTTCCACTGTAAATGTACGAGAGGCAGGATTAACCGTCTGACCTACAAAAGTAAGTTTGGCGGTAGTCTCTTTTCCTAAATCTGGAAATTTGATTTTAACCATGTCTCCTTGTTTAATTGTACTAGCATACGTATCAGCCACCTGAGCAACTACTTTCAAGTTATCTGAATTTACGACTCTGACGATACCCAATCCAGGAGCTGCCATTTCACCTGCTTTCAGCCTCACTTCATCCACAAATCCTGAAATTGGCGACACTACTTTGTTGAGGGTTAATTGGGCATGAAGTGTTGCCAATCGTTTCTCTAATGCATCGACATTGGCTTTTGCTTGAATGTACTGAACCTCCGTTCCGATTTTTTGCTCCCACAAAGATTTTTGTTTTTCATAAAACACTTTCGCTGTACCCAACTGAACTTCTATTTCTTGTAATGATTGTTTTAGAATGGTATTGTCGATAGTCGCTATCGTTTGTCCTTGTTTTACAAAATCACCTTCTTTTACATACAAATTAGTAATTGCCCCTCCAGTTTGTGGCGAAACAAACACATTGTTTTTAGCATCTACTCTTCCTTGAATTTCTACAAAATGATTGAAATTTTGTGAAATAATGGGCGATACTGCCACTGCCAAAACCTTTTCCTCTTCTTTCTTGGGGTCTAAAAGTTCTAATTCTGATTGCAGGTTTTTGATTTTAGCAAGTAATTCTTTTTCTTCCGATTGTAGTTTTGCTAATTCGCTTTTCTTTGCCGCCAATTTATCGGTATTGTTTTTTGAACAAGCTGCCAATATCACCAAAGTGGCAAACATTAATGTTAGTTTTTTCATAATTTGCTTATCTAAATATTAATTTGGATTCGATTCTTCTATTTTTTACTATTATTTCTACTTTTTTATTCGCTTAATAATTTTCCGCTTGCCTTATCAAAATCTACTTTAGCTATCAGCAAATCATACAAAGCAGCAAAGTAATTGGTCTGTGCTTCTTTCAAAGCAGATTCTGCATTCACAACTTCAATGTTTGTACCCGAACCTGCTTGGTATTTTAGCTTAGAAACTCTCAATACTTCTTCTGCAAGTTTCATATTTGCTTTTTGAATTTTTAAAGATTCCAAACCATTCTTTATATTAATAATGCCCTGATTCGCTTGTAAATCAAACGATTCTTTCAAAAACGATGCAGTTTGGTCTATTTTGGTTAAAGCTATGTTTTGCTGTTGTATCTGAGATTTTCTCAAACCACTGTCGTAAATCGGAATCTGCATTCCCAAACTGATAGCAGAAGAACCAAACCAACGCTCGATTGGATTAAACCTAGGATTGCTGTGTCCTGCCCCTAAGTTTCCACTCAAAAATACTTTTGGATAATATCCTTTTTGGATTCGTTCTATATCAAAATTTGTCAATTTCCTTTGGGTCATTAAGGTTGCATATTCTACTCTATTTTCGTAATCTACACCTTGATATTCTGGCAATTTTATCAAATCAGCCTGCATATCAGATAATTTATCTTTCAAAGCAACCCTATCTTGTTGTTTCAAACCCATCTGAAACTTCAATAGGGCATAAGTCAATTGTATCAGATTTTGTACTTTTTGGCTTTCTGTCACGAGGTTATTTCGTTGCACCTCTAGGCGGTCCACATCTAGTTTTTCTACAAATCCTTTTTCATTCATGATTCGGATTTCTCGCAACAAGGTGTCAATTCTATTAATATTGATACCCAAAATTTTACTTCTCTCTTCTGCTACTAAAACAGAATAATATGCTTTCATAACATTTTCGGCAACGGCAATTTTTGTCGAACTAACCCCTCTCTCTGCCAACTCTCTATAAACAGGTGCTGCTTTTAATCCAACTAGCCAAGTAGCGTCAAAAATCAATTGATTCACACTGATACCTGCTTGCCCTCCCCAAGGAACTCCGAATTTAAACTTTACAACTTCTCCTTCTGCTGCTTGTGGATTGAAGTTTTTGGCAGCAATTAATTGAGTAGGAACAATCACATTGGCTGTATATTGAAATGCCCCGTTGATTTGTGGCATTCCTGCAGCTTTGATTTGCTTGATGGTATTTTCCGCCGAAAAAATTTCTAATTCTGCATTTTTTACGGTCAAATGATTTTTTAGTGCATATTGAACGGCTTCCTTTAAGGTATAAGACTCTTGAGCCTTAATCGGTTGCCATACGCCAAAAAGTAAAATAAGGACTAAAACTTTGAGTTCACTGATTTTCATTTTTCGTTTGTGTTTAAGTTCTCTTGTATATAATTATCATAAATTTCCTTGCCTTTTTCCGTCATAATTCCTCTCAAAAAATGGTCTGCCAATACCATTTGTACCTCAAATTGATTGAACTTCTCATACGGAAATACATCTTGGTCAAAAACTATGTCTATTTCTTGTAAGCGTAATTTTGCCAAAATCTCTACATTAATGTCTTCTCGATAAAGTCCTTGACCAATACCCTCTTCCAAATTTCTTTTGATAATCCCATATAAAACTGTTTGCTTGTGTCGTTGAAATAAGTTCCAAGTATTTGGGTGGTATTTTTTTAAATCATATATCAATACGGGATTCAACGATACAGCATGTTGTCTGAACATTTCCAATTCTTTCAACACCTCATCTATCACATTTTTAGAATTTTGACGAATTTCTTCGCTCGCCTCATGGTCACAATTCATTCGATTGCTCGCAACTTCCTGCACTATTTCGTCTTTATCTTTAAAATGTTGATAAATGGTCTTCTTCGAAATCCCTAACTCCGATGCCAACTCATCCATCGTTATGCTTCGTATTCCGAACTTTGCAAACAATTCTTCAGCTGCTTTTAAAATCCTTTCTCTTAAATCCATCTCTAGCTTTCATCATTTATGTATTTATATTGTAAACTTAGGAAACTATAAATAGGTTCAAAGTTTTTATCATTTTTTTTATATTTAATAAAAAAGATTTTTTCATAAATTTTTTGTTAATTTTAAAAAAAACATAAATTTTAGGCGATAATTATTCATTTATCAATATATTTAGGCAAAATTCGCTTGTACTAATATTACAATAATTTGTACTTTTTTAATTTACATTCATTTCAAACAATAAAACTTCAATTTATCTCTAATCCTAAATAATATATAATTAACTTTGTAACTCCGCTTAATAATGTTTGTGTACGACATACTTCAGTATATAAACAAAAGTCAATACTTATAAAATTCACGTTTCTATTTTCAAAAATGAGCCTATACAAAAATTGGATTTTTCCATATCTGACTCGGCAAGATGCAGAAGTAATTCATTATAAAGTAATGAACATCCTTCGATTGGTTTGTTCGATACCTTTTGCTCCAGCAATATTACGGTTGGTGTTTGAAACAAAAGACCGAAAACTAGAACGCAATGTTTTCGGACTAAGGTTTCCGAACCCAGTCGGATTGGCAGCAGGATTTGATAAAAATGGTGTATGGATTGATGAACTGTCAAATTTAGGTTTTGGCTTTATTGAAATCGGCACCGTCACACCTCGTCCCCAAGCAGGAAATGACAAACCAAGACTTTTTCGATTGAAAAAAGATGAAGCTCTTATCAATCGAATGGGATTCAATAATGAAGGCTCGCTCGAAGCTGCGTCTCAATTACGAAAAAGAAAATCTAAAATAATTGTAGGGGGAAATATCGGAAAAAATAAAACAACCGAAAATGATGATGCTATTTACGATTATTTGAAGGCTTTCAACGACTTATATCCTTATGTCGATTATTTCGTTGTCAATGTAAGCTCTCCGAATACGCCGGGTTTAAGGGATTTACAAGAAAAAGAACCTTTGAAATATTTGCTCAAAGTACTCGAACGGGACAATGGAAGAAAATCGAAACCCAAACCAATTCTTTTGAAAATTGCTCCAGATTTGACCAACGAACAATTAGATGATGTCATTGAAATTGTTAAAGAAACCAAAACCGCTGGCGTAATAGCCACCAATACCACCATTAGTCGAGAAAATCTTAATAGCCCAAGCGATGAAATTCAGAGCATTGGTGCAGGAGGATTGAGTGGAAAACCGCTGAGAAACCGCTCGACAGAGGTTATCCGATATTTATCTGAAAAATCTAATAAGGCATTCCCTATCATTGGTGTCGGAGGCATACATTCTGCCGAAGATGCAATCGAGAAACTAAATGCTGGTGCTTCTTTGGTTCAGATTTATTCGGGATTTATCTATGAAGGGCCTGGGTTAGTCAAAGAAATTTGCCAAAAACTTCTCCAAAAATCTTAAATTTTAGAAGCAAAAAAAAACTTTCATATCCTGAAAGTTTTTTTTTGCTTCTGTGAAACTTTAATTGAAATTATTTTGTAATACATGTATATACATACAATGTTTATACATATTAACAATTTATTAAAACAAAAAATTATGGCAACTTGGATTATTGACCCAACACATTCTGAAGTACAGTTTAAAGTGAAACACTTGATGATTTCGACCGTTACAGGTACGTTTGATAAGTTTGAAGGCAGTTTAGAGAGCAATGACGAAAATACTTTTGACGGAGCAAAGATTCAATTTACGGCTGATATTGACAGTATCTCGACAAATCAAGAGCAAAGAGACGGACATTTAAAATCTGCCGAGTTTTTTGATGCCGCAAACTACCCAAAATTGAGCTTCAACGCTACTCAAGTAATCAAAAAAGACGAAAACAATTACGATATTATCGGAAACCTTACCATCAAAAATACCACCAAAGAAGTTTCATTAAAAGCCGAATTTGGAGGAATAATGGATGATTTTTACGGAAATACCAAAGCTGGTTTTGATATAAATGGCAAAATTAATCGTCAAGATTTTGGTTTAACTTGGAGTGCCGTAACCGAAGCAGGTGGCGTAGTTGTCAGCGATGAAGTAAAGCTAAACTTTAATATTCAAATCATTAAGCAAAAATAAGTTTGATATCAGATTGCCCCAAATGATGATTATTTGGGGCAATTTTTTAGATACAAGTAGTTTTTCCACCATCTACTGGAATGCTTACACCATTGACAGAAGCGGCAGCTGGCGAACATAAAAACGCAATCACGGCCGCTGTTTCTTCCGGTAAAGTAAAACGTCCGATAGGTATATCCTGAATCAAAGCTTGCTCCACCGCTGCAAGGGATTGATTGGTTGCTTTTGCCCTCATTTCATTGACCATTTGCAATCGAGCAGTTTTGGTATAGCCTGGCAAAACATTATTGGTTGTAATTCCAAACTTACCTAGCTCATTTGCCATAGATTTTGCCCAATTACCCATGGCACCCCGAATCGTATTCGAAACACCCAAACCCACAATCGGCTGCTTCATTCCGATAGAAGTCACATTGACAATTCTACCATAAGCGGCTGCTTTCATGGAAGGTACTAAAGCCTGTGTCAGGACTTGAGCAGCAATGACATGCGAGCGAAAAGCTTTTTCAAAAGCCTCGATTTCCGATTCTATGATTGCACCACCCGCAGGACCACCAGTATTATTAATGAGGATATGAGCTTGTGGATATTGCTGTAAAAATTGATTTATTTTTCTCTCAATTGAAGCGATATCATCTAAATCAATCATCAAATACCGATGTATTTGCGAGTGATTTCGAGGCAATTCCTCCAATACACCCTTCAACTTCTCCTCATTTCGAGCCACCAACACAATCGTTGCTCCCAGAGCAGCCAATTCGACAGCTGAAGCTTTTCCAATGCCTTGCGTACTGCCACACACAAAAGCAGTTTTGCCGGTTAAATCTAAATTCATAAAACAAAAAGCATAAAAAAAGCCTTTTTGACAGGCAAAAAGGCTTTTATAAAAGAATAAACTTTATTATATTTTCTCTACTTGCGTATAAGTTAGCTCGACAGGCGTACTACGACCAAAAATCTTGACACTTACACTTAATTTTTTCTTATCTTCAGCAATTTCTTCAACGTTTCCGTCAAATCCAGCAAACGGTCCATCAATTACCTTTACAATTTCCCCTTTTGAAAAAATTAAATCAGGAGAAACAATCTCCCCAACGACTTCCTCTGTCCCAGCACCTAAGAAACGATTAACTTCAGACTGCCTTAAAGGGACTGGAATAGTTGCAGCACCCGCATTTTGACCTAAAAACCCCAAAACGCCAGAAGTACTCTTAATTAAGTGCAATAATTCACCGTTAGACAAATCCGCTTGAACAAGGATATAGCCCGGGAAAAGACTTTTTTCTCTTTCT
>JACCDQ010521173.1_pt1 | contig 23929 bp, 24 predicted proteins | sample 7446031 | NCBI WGS metagenome assembly JACCDQ01 (sample SAMN15323442, study PRJNA562643) | freshwater metagenome | isolation source: river surface water | place: USA:Blue River Watershed | collected 2017-08-17 | reverse complement strand
TGTACACCTTTTTTCATCGTAATTCTTTTTTATTAGTTTCAATTATAATCGTGCTTTGAAGCTTTTCTTCGAACAGAAAAGGTATAAACCAATTATAACTTTTTGTTTTTACATTATTATTTTGAGTGTGCAAATTTACACTTATTTTTTAATAAACAAATCTTTACTCTACTTTTTTTGTCCTTTGCTAAATCACGATTTTTAGCCCTAAATAAATTGGGAATTGCTATATTTGTAAAATATAATTAATGTAATCATTTTAAATTTATTTAATATATCTCACTTTTACAATAATATTATTTTTGAATAATTAAACTATAAAATCAACTAAAGTAAACACTATGAAAAATTTTGGAATAATATTAACATCTATAGGGATTTTAACTCTCCTATTTTCATTAAACATGAATACTACTGTTGAAACCGTTGGCGGAATGAAAGTAAACAACATAGGATTGATGAATGATAAGCAAATTTACACAATAGTTTCAGGAATTTTGTTAGTTATTGGGGTATTGATATTTTTATTTAGTACAAAAAATAATAATATTATTCCTTTAAGAGATTCAAATAAAATAGAAAAAAGCACATCTCCAGCCAAATCAGGAATTTTATACGGTGTTTTATTTGGTGTAATAATGGTTTTAGAATTTGTTATAATGTATATAATAGGAATGAAATCATTAGTTGGTACTAGTTTTGGAACCATTGTTAATCTTGGAAATTATTTAATTCTACCGGTTTTATTTATTTTGATTGGTTGCAATAATTTCAAGTCAAAAATTAATCATGGATTTATTAGTTTCGGAGAATGTCTAAAAACAGGAGTTTCTATTGTATTTATTGCCGCTATTATTTATGCTCTATTTAGTGCTTTATTTAATATTATTTTTCCTGAATTCACAGAAGAAATGGTTTCAATATCTAGAGAAGCTATGTTAAAGCAAAATCCAAATATGACTTCTGAACAGTTAGAAATGGGACTTTCTATGATGAAAAAATTTTCTAGTCCATTAATTGCAATTCCATTTACCTTAGCTATGTACTCCTTTTTAGGCTTACTATATTCACTCATTATTGGGGCATTTATTAAAAATAACAACCCTAAAAATATTTAATTAATTAAATGAATTTATCCATACTCATACCGCTTCTAAACGAAGAGGAATCTTTAAACGAATTATACTCTTGGATAATCCAAGTGATGCAAACGCACAATTACACCTACGAAATTATCTTTCTAGACGACGGAAGCACGGATAATTCTTGGGAGTGTATCGAACAATTCGCTCACGAAAATCCACATGTTAAAGGCATTCGTTTCATGAAAAACTTTGGCAAGTCGCAAGCCTTACACGCTGGTTTTGCTAAAGCCCAAGGTGATGTTATTATTACTATGGATGCCGACTTACAAGACAGCCCAGAGGAGATTCCAGGATTGTATGATATGATTACTAATGGTAATTTTGACTTAGTTTCGGGTTGGAAAAAGAAACGCTACGATTCGGTAATGACTAAAAATTTACCTTCTAAATTATTCAACTGGGCAGCCCGAAAAACATCTGGTGTGTATTTGAATGATTTTAATTGCGGGTTAAAAGCCTATAAAAACGTTGTGGTAAAAAACGTAGAAGTTTCAGGCGAAATGCACCGTTATATCCCAGTTTTAGCAAAAAATGCGGGTTTCAATAAAATTGGCGAAAAAGTAGTACAACACCAAGCTAGAAAATATGGTGAGTCTAAATTTGGCATGAGCCGATTCATCAATGGATTCTTGGATTTAATCACGATTTGGTTTTTATCTCGTTACGGAAAACGCCCAATGCACTTTTTTGGAGCAGCAGGCGTCTTGATGTTTATTATCGGATTTTTATCCACAGGATTAATTATTGGAATAAAACTATACCGTTTGTATGCTGGTTTTCATCCTATGTTAGTAACTGAAAATCCACTGTTTTATATCGCATTAACTACTATGGTAATTGGTACACAATTATTTTTAGCAGGCTTTTTAGGCGAAATTATTTTACGGACTAAAAGCAACGAAGGACGGTATAAAGTCGCTAGTGAACTGAATTTTTTATAAAAACAAACCATGCCCAAATCCCAAATCAGTACTCAAAAAAATATCGAAGTCAGAGGTTGTAAAGTACTCCTCGATTTTGATTTAGCCGATTTGTACGATACAGAAACAAGAATAATAAAACAAGCGGGACGAAGAAATAGCAATAGATTCCCTGAGGATTTTATGTTTGAACAGAGTAAGGTGTCGCTATGCTTTCGAGTGTATTGAATAACGAAAGAGCAATTGAAATTAACATTGCCATTATGCGTAGTTTTGTTTCGCTTCGAAAATTCGCGCTGACGTATGAAGAATTAACAAAAAGAGTAACGGAAATTGAACAACAATTTGCTACGCCTGTTCGCCTTAAGGCTCGGACCCAGATATTTATAAAGCACTAAACCATTTGATGGATTCCAAGCAACAACATCAAATGCAACAAGAACGAAAAGAGATTGGTTATACCAAATAATAGACAAAATGGAAATCAAACAAACTATTTTAGACAAAGTAAACGAATGGCTTTCGCCAAATTTTGACGCTGAAACTCAAAATGCAATTCGAGAAATGATGCGTTCCAATCCAAAAGAATTGGAAGAAAGTTTCTATAAAAATTTGGAATTTGGAACAGGCGGAATGCGTGGAGTTATGGGAGTTGGGACGAACCGCATTAATAAATACACTTTAGGAAAAAACACCCAAGGTTTGTCTAATTATTTGAAAAAAGTATTCCCTGGCGAAGCCTTACGCGTTGCTATTGCTTACGATTGCCGTCACAATAGTGACACTTTAGCCAAAGTAGTAGCGGATGTTTTTTCTGCCAATGGAATTCAGGTTTTCTTGTTTTCAGAATTACGCACCACTCCTGAATTGTCTTTTACCGTAAAACACTTGAATTGTCACGCAGGAATTGTATTAACTGCTTCACATAATCCGCCAGAATACAACGGATACAAAGTATATTGGCAAGATGGCGGACAATTGGTACCTCCTCAAGATGGCGAAATTATCCAATTGATTGAAGCCTTAAATTATGACGAAATCAAATTAGAAGCTAACGAGCATTTAATTCAATACATCAATGACGAAGTAGATACTGCATTCCATCAATCGACTATTGAAAATGCTAGTTTTACAACCACACCTCCAACTGCCAAAGAAAATTTAAAAATCGTATACACCTCGCTTCACGGTACTTCGATTAAATCGATTCCGACTGTTTTGGCGCAAGCTGGATACACACAAGTTAATATTGTCCAAGAGCAAGCAGAACCAAATGGTGATTTTCCAACTGTGAAATCTCCTAACCCTGAAGAACCTGAAGCATTGACAATGGCAATGGAATTAGCAGAAGCAACTCAAGCTGATATTGTAATTGGTACCGACCCAGATTCTGACCGATTGGGTGTGGCTGTTAGAGACAACGAAGGCAAAATGATATTGCTGAATGGGAATCAAACCATGATTATCATGACCGCTTTTTTATTGGAACAATGGAAACGTGCCGACAAAATTACTGGAACTGAATTCATCGGATCAACTATTGTATCTACTCCTATGATGTTAGAACTAGCATCTGCTTACGGAATTGAATGTAAAGTAGGTTTGACAGGTTTCAAATGGATTGCCAAAATGATTAAAGATTTCCCGAACCAAAAATTCATTGGTGGTGGAGAAGAAAGTTTCGGATTTATGGTAGGCGATGCAGTTCGTGATAAAGATGCTGTGGGTGCTTCACTTTTGGTTTGCGAAATTGCCGCTTTAGCAAAAGCCTCAGGAAGTTCACTTTACCAAGAATTACTCAACTTGTATGTTGATTTTGGTTGCTACAAAGAACATTTAATTTCGTTAACCAAAAAAGGAAGGGATGGCTTAGCCGAAATCAATCAAATGATGATTGACTTACGTGAAAATCCAGTAGATGAAATCAACGGACAACGCGTGGTATGCATCGATGATTATGAAAATTCGACTTCGACAAACAGAATCACAAATGAAGTAGAACCTATACATATTCCAAAATCAAATGTGCTAATTTACTACTTGGAAGACGGTTCTAAAATTTGTGCACGCCCGAGCGGAACTGAACCTAAAATTAAATTCTATTTCAGTGTCAACACCACTTTAGATAAAGTCGAAAACTTCAAATCGGTTGAAACTGAGTTAGATCAAAAAATTAAAAATATAATCGCAGCAATGCATTTGAACTAAATGGATCAAAATTTAACCAAACTTATACCGTATACGAAACCCTATAAATCGCATATCATTTGGAATGTGATTTATAACATTTTGTATGCTTTGTTCAGTACCCTTTCGATGATAACGATGTTTCCGTTATTGGAAGTGTTATTCAAAAAAAGCACCACAGTCATTACGAAACCTACTTATACAGGAATCCAAGACATAGGGCAATTTGGTAAAGATTGGTTATTTTTTACCATATCCGATTTGAGCCAAAAACAAGGGCCCCAATTTGCCTTATTACTAGCGGTTGTTTTAGTTATAGTATCCTTTTTATTAAAAAATTTATTCAATTATCTTGCTTCTTATCATATTACCCACTTAAAAAATGGAGTATTACGCGATTTGAGACGAAAGATGTACTATAAAATCATCGACCTTCCTATTTCTTATTACTCTGAAAAAAGAAAAGGCGATATCATGGCGCGAATGCTTGGGGATGTAAACGAAGTACAAAATTCCTTTTTCTCCATTTTAGAACTCATTGTAAAAGAGCCTTTAACAATTGTGTTTACCATAATTGCGATGCTTAATATTAGCGTGAATTTAACATTGTTTGTTTTCGTATTTATACCTGTTTCGGGATTCATTATTTCAAAAATTGGGAAAAGTTTAAAATCAAAATCCACTCGTGCACAACAAGAAAGCGGTTACTTCATCTCGTTGGTTGAAGAAAGTTTGAGCGGACTCAAAGTGGTTAAAAGCTACAATGCCGAAAACCAATTCAAAAAACGTTTTGATGAATCTATCAATAAGTTGCTACAACTTTCAAACAGTATTGGCAATAAAAACAACTTAGCCTCACCAATGAGTGAGTTTATGGGAATTGTAACCATCGCCACCTTATTATGGTATGGAGGAAACTTGGTTTTGGTTGACAAAACACTAGAAGGTTCTTTGTTTTTGGTGTATATGTTGCTTTCTTATAACATCTTGACTCCTGCAAAAAACATTTCGAAAGCCTCTTACGCTGTAAAAAATGGATTGGCTGCTGCCGAACGTGTTTTTGAAGTGTTGGAAATAGAAAACACCATTACAAATCACAATGAAGCTATTATAAAAGATACATTTGATTCTGAAATTGAAATCTCCAATATCAATTTCAAGTATGAGGAGGAAAATGTACTAAAAGATTTCTCACTTAAAGTAGGCAAAGGACAAACTGTAGCGCTAGTAGGTCAATCTGGTAGCGGAAAAAGTACGATTGCTAATTTATTGACCCGTTTTTATGATGTAAACGAAGGTAGTATTCAAATTGACGGAATAGACATTAAAAAATTAAATTTAGAATCACTTCGAGGACTAATAGGATTAGTGACCCAAGACAGTATTTTGTTCAACGACACTATTAAATCCAATATTACTTTAGGCAAAGAAGACGCTACCGACGAAGAAATTGTAGAAGCACTTAAGATTGCCAATGCTTACGAATTTATAAAAGACTTACCCAACGGCATTCACACCAATATTGGCGATAGCGGAAATAAATTATCGGGTGGACAAAAACAACGCCTTTCGATAGCGCGTGCCGTTTTGAAAAATCCACCAATTATGATTTTGGACGAAGCTACCTCTGCATTAGATACTGAAAGTGAAAAATTAGTTCAAGTAGCCTTAGAAAACATGATGCAGAACCGAACTTCTATTGTTATAGCTCACCGATTATCAACAATCCAAAAAGCCAATACGATTGTAGTAATGCAAAAAGGTAGCATTGTAGAACAAGGCACTCACGAAGAATTAATTGCTCTAAACGGAACCTATAACAAATTGGTTAGTATGCAATCGCTCGAATAAATATGTACCTCAACAATCCAAATATCAAATTACCAGAAGATCCGGACACTATCGTTTGGAAGTATTTGGATTTGTCTAAATTTTTGGATTTGTTGCTGTCAAAAAAATTATTCATGTCCCGTTCCGATAAATTTGAAGATCAATACGAAGGTACTTTTAGCGAACCTACTTATGAGGAGATTAAAAAATTAGCCACTAACAATCCTGAATTTTTAAATTATTACAAAACACATCGTGAAAAAGTAGCCATTAGTAGTTGGCACATCAATGAATACGAATCGTTTGCTATGTGGCAAATTTTCACACAAAACAGCGAGGGATTGGCTATTCAATCTACTATTGGCCGACTGCAAAAAGCATTGGAACCCGAAAAAAACTTAAAGCAATACATCGGGCAAGTCAATTACATTGATTACAAAAAAGAATACATTCCGTTTGATGATATGTTTTTTCCGTTTTTATTCAAACGAAAAAGTTTCCAATACGAGCGTGAAGTTCGCATTATTTCTGACACTTCAGACACAAAAATTAGCATCAACGATGGAATTAAAATCAATGTGGATATCAACCAATTAATTGATAAAATCTACATTCACCCTAAATCAGAAAACTGGTATAAAAACTTAGTGATTCAATTGGTTTCTAAATTAGGATTTGATATTGAAATTGAAAAATCCGATTTAGAGAGTGATATATTGATATAGATTTACCAATATTTCGTCCCTACGGGACTTCCATCATTTCTGTTATTTTTTTACCGAAATATTGTCCCTAGCGGGACAATTGATACTATTTTCTTTGTGTCCCATAGGGACGAAATTATAATTTAGCCGTCAATTTAATATTGAACACACGCGTAGTCATATAATTCGGAATAGCGTATTGATTTTTGGAATACACATCCCGAACCCAAGTATTGGTAATCGCATTTTGATTATTAAAGAGATTAAAAATCTCTACTCCAATGGCTAATTCTTTGAAATTTCCCAACCAATTTTTCTTAATTGAATTAATCTTATTATCGACTAACACTTTAGAAAACCCAACATCGGCACGACGGTAATCTTGCAATCTATTTTGGTACAAATAGGGATTAGCATAGGAAGGAGAGCCACCTGGCAATCCTGTATTATAGACTAAATTTAAATACACTTTCATACTAGGAATAGTGGGCATATAATCTTGAAACAACAATCCAAATTTCAATAATTGATCCGTTGGTCGAGCGATATAACCTTTATTTTCGCTATTTTCTTCTGTTTTCAAATAACCGAAACTAAACCACGATTCTGTTCCAGGCACAAATTCTCCATTAAGTCGAATATCGAATCCTTGTGCATAGGCTTTCGCCAAATTAGTAGCCGCATACCGAATTCGGACATTGTCAATTGTATAGGTATTCACATCAGACATCGACTTATAATACAGATCGGAAACCAATTTAAAAGGACGATTCCACATCTTAAAATTGTAATCATTTGCCACAACTAAATGAACCGATTGTTGGGCTTTCACATTAGGTTGTACAACGCCATCAGCGTCACGCAATTCTCTGTAAAAAGGGGGTTGATAATACCATCCACCCGAAAGTCGGAACACCATATCTTTTTCCCAATCCGGTTGAATGGAAATTTGTGCACGCGGACTCCAAACCAATTGCGATTTTCCTAATTCGCTAGCCCCTGACACTTCCCAAGTATGAAAACGCAATCCTGCATTGTACCAAATTTTAGTAGTTCCAATTGTACTTTTTGAATTCCATTGGGTAAAACCTGAGAATCTACTAATAGTAGTAAAATTAGTGGCACGCACATTTTGATACGGAACAAGTGGTCCCGTATAAACCGAATACGGTTCATTTTTTTGAGGGAGAACAATAGGCGGCGGAATAGAAAATCCAGCCGAATCAATTACTTCCCACTCCACTACTCGATCCCTAATTGACTCTCGAGTGTATTTTACTCCCCATTCTAATTGGCTTTTCTTCCAATCGTGAAATCCTTTCAATTCGATATTCGCTATTAAAGCATCTAGATTATTTCGGGCATGATTCAACTGCGAACCAATACCTCGGGAATAGGCCACTTTTCCGTACGTTTCAGAAGCAACATTAGCATCTACTTCACCCAAACGGTATTGTGCCAAAATATCAAAATTTTCTTGTTCTATAGTATGATACAACGAACCAATAAATTTCAAACTAAAATTATCATTGGGCTTAAAAGTTGTTTTTACAGCGCCAAAATAAGTCGCATACTGATCTTTTTCTTGCCCTTCATAATAGACCAAAAGCGCCATGGGTTGTTCCAAGGTTCCAAAATTGGTCTGACGAGTCAACGGTTGGTATTGATAATTATTCTGCGAAATGTTTCCTAAAAAACTCCATTGCCATTTGGCAGAAGCCTGATAAGTAATATTCGTTTGAATATCCGCAAAAGTAGGAGTATAATTGGTTTGGGTTTCTTGGCTTTTGACCAAAAGGCTGTTGTTTCGGTAGCGAACACCTGTAACAGCAGACCATTTTTTGTTTTTGGAAACCAAGTCAAAAGCCATACTGCCTCCCAAAAAACTTCCTTCAAAATTCGCTCCAAAACTCGTTGGCTTTCGATACGTTATATCCAAAACAGAAGACAATTTATCGCCGTATTTGGCTTGAAATCCACCCGCCGAAAAATCAATATTTTGAACCAAATCACTATTGGTAAAACTCAATCCTTCTTGCTGTCCTGAACGAATTAAAAAAGGACGATAGACTTCAATTTCGTTGACATAAACTAAATTTTCATCATAATTCCCCCCGCGAACAGCGTATTGAGTACTCAATTCGTTATTCGAATTGACTCCCGCTAAGGTTTTTAAAATATTCTCAACACCTGCATTAGCGCCTGGAATTTTACGTAACACTTCGGGAGTAATTGATGTAATCCCTTGAATTCTCTTGGTATTTTTAGTCGTTACAATCACCTCCCCCATCTGCTCTTGATGAGTATTCATCACCGGATTGAATTCGAAATTTTCATTGGATTTCAAAAACAATACAATTGAAGATGTCTTTAAAGCGACATGAGAAAAAACAACAGTCACTTTTTTATTGGCGGGAATGGATAGTTCGTAAAAACCATTCAAATTAGATTGAGTTCCCACCGAACCACAAGCAATAGAAACATGAGCCACAGCTTGATGATTTTCGTCCAAAACAATTCCTTTCACTTTAGCATTTTGTGCCAAAGCCGAGCAATTAACTCCTAAAAAGAACAGCATCAATAAAAATGGTTGGATACTTTTCAAATGATTTTTATTTTTTTAGACTTCGAAAAAATTGAGTCTCAAAGGTAGTAGAATTTCCCACATTGTCAGTCACAATAACTTTTAACTCATTAGCACCTTCTAACATCAAATCATTATTAAAATAATGTGTAATGGTATTGGTTTTAGTATCGTATTCAAACAATACCCATTTGCCGTTCAAATAACCATTATAGGTCTTAATTCCAGAACCTGTATCTGAAATTTGCAATTGAATAGCTTCTTGACTCACCCATTTCCCTTCAATGGATTTAGCCAAAGTAATCTTTGGCGCTAGTGTATCACTAACTAATTTATACTTCCCAAGTGTCTTCACTTTAGTTGTAAATACACTATCTTTTCGATAAGTAGCGTTATAGCTAACTTGTTCGCCCTCTACCCTTGCAATGAATGTCTTCTCACGTAATTCCTTTGGCAATTGACCATCTGTCAATGTAATTGTAAAGTTAGTATGAGCAGGCACTGTATCCTCGTGCAGGTACAATACTTTATTTTTTACATCAAAATTCATGACAAAATCATCATAAAAAGTTCCTGCTGGAAAAACCACCAAAGCATTGTCTTTCTCAAAAATATTGTCTTTTGTAGCTTTAACAAAGTACTTTGAAACTACTGGTTCTGAAGGTACTATTGGCAAAGTAGTATCATACTGTACGGGTACTGTAACAATTGTTTTGTTTCCAAAAAAATCAGCCACCTCAACGCGATACACTTCGTCTAAGTTAGGAGTTGGAGTGATCTGTCCTTTGGTTTCATCAGTTCTAATAAAAGCCAAACTATACTTATTTTTCATAAATAATTTTTGAACCCTTTGTTGCGTTTTTTTATATTTTGCATAATCAATTAGCGCATTTACATAACGCATATCGTCAAAAGAATACGTATCAAAACGATACCCAAAACTAGGTTGCCCATTTATAAATGATTCAACAGCGTACACGCCATTTTTGTTAAACGAAACATCATCATAATCATCTGCAATAATTCCGAAACCAATTGAACCATTGGCTACCACTTTATCTGCTAAAAAAGTTCCGTCTTTTTGTAACGAATAATTCAATAAAATAGGTCGTTGCGATTTATTTACAACAGTTCCTGAAGCTAACGGATAGACATACAGACCTGAAAGACTTGGTTTTTTGGTATCCTTAAAACCCAAATCAAATCCGAAAAACATCGGATTAATAATGTATTCCGTTTTAGAATCGCGAATTTCAAAGTGTAAATGCGGTCCTTCTGAAGCACCCGTATTTCCCGAAATAGCAATCCACTCCCCTTTTTTAATTGGGATTTCGCCTGGCTTTAAGTACATTTCAATTTCAAAAGCCTGTTCTTTATAATGTGTTTTCGTTATAAAATCCTGAATTGGCCCTACCGCTTTTTGCAAATGAGCATACACCGAAGTGTAGCCGTTAGGATGCGTGATATAAATGGTTTTTCCATTACCAAAAGTAGAAATCTTAATGCGAGACACATATCCTTCAGCAGCAGCATAGACTTTCAAACCCTCTTTTTGTTGGGTTTTAAAATCAAATCCCGCATGAAAATGATTCGGACGTAATTCTCCAAAATTACCCGACAATTGCATTGGGATATCCAAAGGAGGACTAAAATAATCTTTAGGATAATTATTTTGAGCCCAAAATGACGTACTCAATAAAAAACAAAAAAAGAAAAATCGCATACAATTACATTTTGGCTAAGGTAAAAAAACAAACTCATAAATAAAATTAGAAATCCTATAAAAAAGGCAACCCTTTGTTTACTAATAAATTACTAATTTTTAAATAAAAAAGCAAATAAAATATTGTATTAATAAAAAGGAATACTAACTTTGTAAGATTAAGTAATGAATTGGAATACGAATGAGTGTAATTGCGGAAATAATTGATACTCTTGAAAATAAGATTGAAACTCTTTTTACTAGGATGGCTAGTTTAGAGAAAATCAATCAGGATTTAAAGACAGAATTGACCAATACTACAACAATCATACAAAATCAATCCCGTGAGATTGATACTTTGAAAAAAGAGTATGAAGCTCTAAAAATTGCTAACTCATTACTTGGCAGTGAAGAAAACAAAAGAGATACTAAGCTTAAAATAAATTCATTAATTCGCGAAATTGATTACTGCATAGCACAGCTATCAGATTAAAAAAATATGGACGAAAAGCTTAAAATAAAAATATCAATTGCAGACCGAGTTTATCCGTTAACGGTAGATCCGTCACAAGAAGAAGGACTTCGCAGTGCTTCTAAAAAAATTGATACTATGATTAAGCAATTTGAAGAAAATTACGCTGTTCGTGACAAGCAAGATGTATTAGCGATGTGTGCGTTACAATTTGCTTCTCAAGTAGAACAAAAACAAATCGACAAAGCGATTGATGGAGAAGAAACTATCGAAAGATTAAACAAAATCAACTCGATATTAGACGAATATCTCAAAAAATAAAAACGTTCTTTTACATAGACTAAGATACTGCCTACATTAGTTCAATTTGGTAAACTCAACACTAACAATTTAGAATGAGCGAATCATCACTACTATAGCACGCCTCACTTAAGGTAAGGAAGCTTGAACAGTGAGTTAGCTCAAAACTTGTCTTTACGAGTTTATACAAGCACCTAATGTAGGCTTTTTTTATATATAAATTTTTTAATTAACATGGACATAGTAACAATTATTACTGGAATCATAGGTGTTGCTGCTGGTTTTACAATCGCTAAAATCATTGAAAAAAGCAACATTTCGAATCTCATCAAAAACGCAAAAAAAGAAGCAGCTTCTATCTTGAAAGACGCTAATTTTGAAGCAGAAAACATCAAAAAAGATAAAATTCTTCAAGCAAAAGAAAAATTTATCGAATTGAAATCAGAACACGAACAGGTAATCTTAGCTCGTGACAAAAAAGTAGCTGAAGTAGAAAAAAGAGTTCGTGACAAAGAATCTCAAGTTTCTAACGAATTGGCTAAAGCCAAAAAAGTCAACGATGATTTTGAAGCAAAAACAGCCGAATATACTTCTAAAATTGAAGTTTTAGAAAAAAAACAAGCTGAGGTTGACAAACTTCACAAAAGTCAATTACAACAATTAGAAGTGATTTCAGGTTTATCTGCAGATGAAGCTAGAGAGCAATTAATTGAAGGGTTGAAAGCGGAAGCAAAAACTCAGGCAATGGCTCAAATTCAAGACACCATTGAAGAGGCTAAATTGACTGCGCAACAAGAAGCAAAGAAAATCATCATCAATACCATTCAAAGAGTAGGAACAGAAGAAGCGGTAGAAAATTGCGTTTCTGTATTCAACATTGAATCTGACGATGTAAAAGGTAGAATCATTGGTCGTGAAGGACGTAATATTCGTGCGTTAGAAGCAGCAACTGGAGTTGAAATTATTGTTGACGATACTCCCGAAGCAATCATTCTTTCTTGTTTCGACCCTGTGCGTAGAGAAATTGCTCGTTTGTCATTGCACAAATTAGTGACTGATGGACGTATTCACCCAGCACGTATCGAGGAAGTAGTTGCCAAGACGACCAAACAAATTGACGACGAAATCATTGAAGTTGGTAAACGTACCGTAATTGATTTAGGTATCCACGGATTACACCCTGAATTGATTAAAGTAGTAGGTAGAATGAAATACCGTTCTTCTTACGGACAAAACTTATTGCAACACTCTCGTGAAGTATCTAAGCTTTGTGGTATTATGGCTGCTGAACTTGGATTGAATGTAAAACTAGCTAAAAGAGCTGGTTTATTACACGATATCGGTAAAGTTCCAGATACAGAAAGTGATTTACCTCACGCCTTATTAGGAATGCAATGGGCAGAGAAATATGGTGAAAAAGAAGAAGTTTGTAATGCGATTGGAGCACACCACGATGAGATTGAAATGAAATCATTATTATCTCCAATTATTCAAGTGTGTGACGCTATTTCAGGAGCAAGACCAGGAGCAAGAAGACAAGTATTGGATTCATACATCCAACGTCTAAAAGACTTAGAAGATGTAGCTTACGGATTTGGCGGAGTAAAAAGTGCCTACGCTATTCAAGCTGGTAGAGAATTACGTGTAATTGTAGAAAGCGAAAAAGTTTCTGATGACAAAGCATCGAACTTATCATTCGAAATTTCACAAAAAATCCAAACTGAAATGACCTATCCAGGTCAAGTAAAAGTAACTGTAATCAGAGAGACTAGAGCGGTTAATATCGCTAAGTAATTCTTTCTATTTTCAAATACAAAAATCCCCAATTTCAAATGAGATTGGGGATTTTTCATTTATCCTTTTCTTGGATGAAAGGTATTAATCACCTCTGTCAAATACTTTCTATCCAAATGCACATAAATTTCAGTAGTAGTGATCGATTCATGTCCTAACATAAGCTGAATCGAACGCAAGTCGGCTCCATTTTCCAAAAGATGCGTTGCAAAGGAATGACGCAACGTATGCGGACTAATTGTCTTATTCAAATTGATTTTGCCGGCCAAATCTTTGATAATAGTAAATATCATAGCACGAGTAAGCTGACTTCCTCTTCTATTCAAAAACAAGGTGTCTTCAAATCCTTTTTTTATTGGTAGGTGATTTCGGATCGACTCTTTATACAATTGAATGTATTTTTGAGTCAGATTACCAATAGGCACAAAACGTTGTTTATTTCCTTTTCCGGTAATTTTCACAAATCCTTCCTCAAAAAATAAATCGGATATTTTCAAATTGACCAATTCGGAAACTCGAAGTCCACAACCATATAAGGTTTCTAGGATAGCACGATTTCGCTCACCCTCATTCTTTGACAAATCAATGGCATTGATTAAAGCATCTATTTCTTCTACCGAAAGTGTATCCGGTAGTTTTCGTCCTGTTTTTGGAGTTTCAATTAGTTCCAAAGGATTATCTGTGCGGTAATCCTCAAAAACCAAGTAATTAAAAAAACTTTTTAAACCCGAAATGATTCGGGCTTGCGAACGTGCGTTCACTTGCTTTGAAACACTATAAATAAATTGTTGAATGGTTTCTTCTGTAATTTTTATCGGAGAAACTTGAATTTGATTTTGATCTAAAAAAAGACACAATCGCTCCACATCAAAAGAATAATTTTCGATGGTATTTTTTGACAATCCTCTTTCGATTCTCAAATACGACTGATAGCTTTTAATATAAGTTGTCCAATTCACTAAACAAAGAAACGTAATTTTTGGACATAAAAAAACCACGTTCAACAACGTGGTTTTTCATTACACTGGGGGCGCGTTCTAGAAATGTAACGCAAAACCTATGTTTAACTGAAAGGTATCCGCTTTAGCATAGTTTTGATTTAAACTTAAATTATATCGAACTCCTGGTTCAATACTGACATTATCTCCCAAGAACCAAGCATATCCTGCCTGCATTCCTAAATAAGAGGGGTTTTCTGAAGTGTCTTTTATTGAGGCACCTGAAAAATCTACTTGAATTGGAAATTGATGAACAATATAGTATTTAGCCCCTATTTTATAGGAAAAAATAGTAGTATCAATAAAATCTGTTTTTACCCCACCATAACCTAATCCTACTTTTAATGCCAAATTATCAATAAAAAAATAACCTGCTTCTGCTCCAAAATTATAAACCGAATCTCCATTTTGCGAAGCATAATTAATCCCTGTAGCAGCACCAATAGGAGTACCAAAAGCGGTATTCACTTCAATTAACCATTTCTCTTCAGCAGTCTGTCCATTATTTTTAACTTGTTTTGAATCTTGAGCATTAGTAAAACTAAAAATCAAAATAGTTAGTAGTGTTACACTAGTTGTTTTCATAATTATATTGTTTAAAATTATGCCTCCAAATTAGAAATTAGAATGAATCCGTGGATAAAAAATCGGCTATTGAATAGTATTCACGATAAAAGACAGAAAAACTAATTAAATACAACTAACATTCATCAATAAATAGTAACTTTGATTTTAATATAAATTTGTATTAATACAATAAATAAACTAAAAAAGAGTTTTTATATTTAAACCCACTTACAAGTTATTCTATTATGAAACGAAATTTTTTATTACTCACCATACTTCTATTTGCAACATTTACATCTTCAGCTCAAATTTTCAGAATCGGACTAAAAGCTGGAATTAATTATGCTAACCAAAATGGAACTACTATCACCGTCAATAGTACTAATTATAAAACGGATGCAGTTACTAATTACCACATTGGGTTATTAGCGGAAGTGAAATTAGGAGAACGCTTTTCAATACAACCTGAACTTTTGTACTCCACTCAAGGGGCTAAATATGATGCTGTAGGAGTTATAAACGATTTTACCAATGATGTTGGCTATATAAGCATCCCATTAATGGCTAAAATTAATTTAAATAACACATTTAGTTTGGACTTTGGGCCACAGGCGTCGTTTCTAATGAGCAAAAAAAATGATGTCTCAATAAATGATCAGAAAAATCTAGATTTTGGGGCTGGCGGAGGTCTGAGTATTCATATCACTAAAGGATTATTTTTACAAGGACGATATGTAGTTGGCCTAAGTGAAATTTCAACTGAAGCTAAAGTTAAAAATTCAGTTCTTCAAGTATCAGCGGGATTTTACTTTTAAAAGAAAAACAAGTATTTTAGAACAACCGTTCTTTTATTAGAACGGTTTTTTTATTTTTACACAATATAATTCTCGCGATATGAAAATTTGCATCATTAACGGACCCAACTTAAATCTTTTAGGAAAACGCGAACCGGAAATTTATGGCTACCAAACCTTTGAAGATTATCTAAAAATCTTACAATCAAAATTCTCTTCTATTGAATTCAATTATTTTCAAAGCAACATTGAAGGAGAACTAATTGGAAAAATTCAAGAAGTTGGTTTTTCATACGATGGAATTATATTAAATGCTGGAGCTTATACGCATACTTCAATAGGTATTGGTGATGCCGTAAAATCAATTACCTCACCTGTTATTGAAGTTCATATATCCAATACTTATGGTCGAGAAGAATTCCGCCATCAATCGTATATTTCAGGAAATGCTAAAGGAGTTATTTTGGGATTTGGCCTAAAAAGTTATGACTTAGCGGTACAGTCGTTTTTGTAGCAAACAATAATTAACATAAAAAAATAAAGGCGTTGAAAAATTTCAACGCCTTTATTTTATATCGAATCATCTGGTTCTATATGAATTAAAACATGACCTAGTTCGGGAATTTCGGCTCGTAAAGTATCTTTCAATCGATGCGCCAAATCATGTCCCTCTTTTACTGAAATAGTTGCTTTTACAGTAGCATGTAAATCTACATGATATTTCATACCCGATTTACGAATAAAACACTTTTCGGTATCAATGATTCCGTCAACACTTCGTGAAACTATCCTAATGTTTTCAATCAAATCATCGTATAAATGTTCGTCCATGATTTCGCCCAAAGCAGGTCTGAAAATGAGATAACTATTATACAAAATAAATCCAGATGCAAACAGTGCTGCCCAATCATCTGCCGATTCATATCCTTTTCCTAAAAATAATGCAATCGAAATTCCAATAAAAGCAGCAACCGAAGTAATGGCATCGCTTCGATGATGCCAAGCGTCGGCTTTTAAAGAAGAACTGTGCGTTTCTTTACTTCTTCTCATTACCACCTGAAAGGAATATTCTTTCCAAAGGATAATTGCTCCTAAAACATACAAAGTCCATGATTTAGGCAAATCGTGTGGAGTATTGATATTGAGAATACTTTCATACGCAATAATCGTTGCCGAAGTAATTAAGAAACCAACCACTAAAAAAGTAATCAAAGGTTCTGCCCTTCCGTGTCCATAAGGGTGGTTTTCATCGGCAGGCTTATTAGAATATTTGATACCAAACAAAACCAAAAAGGAAGCAAAGATATCAGTAGTTGATTCTATGGCATCAGCAATCAATGCATACGAGTTACCAAAAAAACCAGCCAACCCCTTAATAAGAGCTAAGATAGTATTACCTATTACACTAAAATAAGTTGCTTTAATTGCAGCTTCTACTTTTGGCATGATTTATTATTTATAAAAATATCGTTTAGAGATTTTAATAAATGACTCTAAACGATATCGTGTTATTTAATTATTTTCTCTTTTGTTATGCTCGAACAATCTTAGCACCAATAGCTCTCAAGCGTTCATCGATACGCTCATAACCTCTGTCTATTTGCTCGATATTCTGAATTGTGCTTGTACCTTTTGCTGAAAGCGCTGCAATCAACAATGAAATTCCTGCACGAATATCTGGAGAAGACATTGTTGTCGCTTTTAACTGTGATTTAAAATCATGTCCAATAACTACTGCTCGGTGTGGATCGCACAACATAATTTTGGCACCCATATCAATCAATTTGTCCACGAAGAACAAACGGCTTTCAAACATTTTTTGATGAATTAACACATCCCCTTTAGCTTGAGTCGCTACCACTAATACAATACTCAATAAATCAGGAGTGAATCCTGGCCAAGGAGCATCAGCAATAGTTAATATAGAACCATCAATATCGGTTTTAACTTCATATCCATCAACGTGAGATGGGATAAAAATATCATCACCTCGTTTCTCCAAAGTGATTCCTAACTTTCTAAACACATTGGGAATAACACCTAGATTATCCCAACTTACATCTTTAATTGTAATTTCTGATTGAGTCATAGCTGCTAAACCTATCCAGCTTCCTATCTCAATCATATCTGGAAGAATTCTATGTTCACAACCACCCAAGCTTGCTACACCTTCGATAGTAAGTAAGTTAGAACCCACTCCTGTGATTTTAGCTCCCATAGAGTTCAACATTTTACACAATTGTTGTAAATACGGTTCGCAAGCAGCATTATAAATAGTCGTAATTCCTTTTGCCAAAACAGCCGCCATAACAATATTAGCAGTTCCCGTTACAGATGCTTCATCCAACAACATATGAGCTCCCTGTAATCCTTCTGCTGGAGTTTCAACACCGTAGAAATGATCTTCTTTGTTGTATCTAAATTTAGCACCTAAATTAATAAATCCTTCAAAGTGCGTATCCAATCTTCTACGTCCAATTTTATCTCCACCTGGTTTAGGAATATATCCTTTTCCAAAACGAGCTAAAAGTGGTCCAACAATCATAATAGAACCACGAAGTGCGCCACCTTCTTTTTTGAAAGCCTCTGTTTCAAGGTAATTTACGTTCACTTCATCAGCTTGAAAAGTATACGAATTAGGACCGTTTTTTTGAATTTTAACTCCTAAATTACCCAACAATGTAATCAGTTTATTGATATCAATAATGTCTGGTACATTAGTAATAGTTACTTTTTCTGGGGTCAATAAAATAGCACAAAGTATTTGTAACGCCTCATTTTTTGCTCCTTGTGGTGTGATTTCTCCTTTTAGACGAATGCCACCTTCAATTTTGAAAATTCCCATTTATTTTTGTTTATTTTTTTGAAACAGTTTTTGTTTTCCTTGTTTATTGTTTTTGTTGTTCTGAATTTTAGGCTGTCCTGCAGGCGAAATCTTATTAGAAACACGCTTATTGGTTCGCAATAAATCAGTAGTATTTAATAACTCCTCTGTACTTTGTAATAGATTCAATTTACCATCAGACAATTCGTAAAGATGCTCAAAAATAACATCATCTTTCACAGTATCTTTATTCCAACTCAGGTATGATTTTTTCATGTGATTGGCAATCACTTTCACCAAGGCATTTTTCATTTCGCCCTCTTCCCATTTGTTAGCCACATCAATCATGTATTTGATATTATTCCCATAATATCGGTACTTTGGAAAGTTTTGTGGGTATTTTAAAACATCTGGTTTCAATTGCAAAACTTCGCGCGACGGAATCGGATACGGTGATTCTACATCCAATTTAAAATCAGACATAATAAACAATTGATCCCATAATTTATGTTGAAAATCAGGCACATCACGCAAGTGCGGATTCAAAGTACCCATTACTTGGATGATGTATTTAGCCGCTTTATTACGTTCCTCAGTATCTTCAATTACGGTAGCCTGATCGATTAGTTTTTGCAAATGACGACCGTACTCTGGAATAATTAAATGCGATCTTTCAGCATTATATTCTAAATGATGTACCACATCATTTGCATTCTCTTTAGTGTATTTTGGGTTCATATTTTATAAGGAAACGATACCTTCTATTACTGAAACTTCGATGTATTTATCTATTACTTCTTGAGCGTTTTTCATTTGAACATCAACAGATATACTTGTAAATTTGCCTGTCTTAGATTGTGTAGTCTTAATTACTGCTCCCATACAATCAAAAGCTTTTTCTACCCGTTCTACATTATCAGCAACTGAAGGAACAATAAATTTGAACAAATATATTGAAGGCCATGTAGTACTCATGTCTAATTCAACCTTCAATCTTTCGTAAAATTCAGCTGTCTTTTTTTCTTTTTCCTGATCCATTATTACGCTTAAAATAATCGCAAATATAAGGTATTGATTTTAGAAATTTGAATTTCGTGTTATTTTTTGAAACGAATGATAATTATCCGATGTATTAATTTTTAAAATCCAAATTACTTTAGGTAAATTTGCGACTTATTTACAAAAAGTGCAAAAAGAAATCATTGTAATAATTGGAGGACCAGGAACAGGAAAAACGACTATCATAGACGGATTAGTCCAAAATGGGTATTGTTGCTATCCCGAGATTTCGAGACAAGTCACTGCCGAAGCACAAAAACAAGGAATTGAGCAGTTGTTTTTAGAGCAACCTTTGCTTTTTAGCGAACTATTGTTAGAAGGAAGAAAAAAACAATTTCTTGACGCGCACCAAGAACCTCACAACATTGTGTTTTTAGACCGAGGTATTCCGGATGTTTTAGCCTATATGCACTACATTGGCGACAGCTATCCTGCTTTTTTTGATGCAGCCTGTAAAGAACATATTTACTCTAAAATTTTCATTTTACCTCCTTGGGAAGACATTTATGTGAGTGACCAAGAGCGTTATGAAAACTTTGAACAAGCCCAATTAATTCACGATCATTTAGTAGCAACCTATCAAAAATACGGATACGAACTGATTGAAGTTCCAAAAGATACCGTAGATAAAAGAATTCTTTTTATCTTAGATAAAATTTCAAACTAAATACAATGTAAAAGTGATTCACTTTTGCATTGAAAACCCAACGTAGCGCCCTGAAATCTATGCAAACAGCACTAGCGATTCTTCAGAAATATTGGAAACACGATCAATTCCGATCGCTACAAAACGAAATCATTGATTCTGTTGTTAGCGGCAAGGATACGTTGGCAATTTTACCCACAGGCGGAGGAAAATCCATCTGCTTTCAGGTACCCGCAATGATGACCGAAGGTATTTGTTTAGTCATTTCTCCTTTAGTAGCCTTAATGAAAGACCAAGTGGCTAATTTGCAAGCGCGCAATATCAAAGCCATTGCTTTGACAGGTGGAATTCGTTCTGAGGAAATAATTGATTTATTAGACAATTGCCAATTTGGAAATTACAAATTCCTCTATTTATCACCAGAACGTTTGCAATCGGATTGGATTTTAGACCGAATTAAAAATCTCCCTATCCATCTTATTGCTATTGATGAGGCGCATTGTGTTTCGCAATGGGGACACGATTTTAGACCGGCTTATTTAAAAATTTCCGACTTAAAAAAACACTTTCAAAAAGTTCCGTTTTTAGCCCTAACCGCCACGGCAACGCCACGAGTTAAAAACGATATTGTTATTGAAACTGGATTACAAAATCCGGCTATATTTCAAAAATCATTTGCTAGAGAAAATATCGCCTATATGGTGATTGAAGCCGAAGATAAACTCTATACAATAGAGCAAATTCTCAAGAAAAATCCACAACCTTCTATTATATATGTTCGTAACCGACGTTCTTGTATTGACATATCAGCTCAATTACAAACTTTAGGTTTTAAAGCCACTTATTATCATGGTGGGCTTTCGCCAAAAGAAAAAGACAAAAATATGACGTTGTGGATGCAAGAAGAAGCACAAGTAATGGTAGCCACGAATGCTTTTGGAATGGGAATTGACAAGGCCAATGTAAAAACGGTAATTCACATTCAACTGCCTGATAATATTGAAAATTACTACCAAGAATCAGGACGTGCAGGGCGTAATGGCGAGAAAGCTTTTGCTGTTTTAATCACAAGTCCTTCAGACACTCTTCAAGCTGAGAATCAGTTTTTATCGAATTTACCCGACAAGCCTTTCTTGAATTCGGTATACATTAAATTGTGTAATTATTTTCAAATCGCTTATGGAGAAGGCATCAACGAACAATTTGCTTTCAACCTGAATCACTTTTGCTTAAAATACAATTTTCCTGCTTTAAAAACCTATAATGCTATTCAGTTTTTAGACCGACAAGGCATCATTAGTTTGTCGCAAGAATTTTCAGAGAAAATAAGTTTGCAATTTTTGATTCCTTCCAAAGAAGTCATTCGCTACATGAGTTTGAATCCGAATGACGAGGAAATTATCCTAACTATTTTGAGAACGTATCCAGGCATTTATGAAATGCAAACTGCTTTTAACCTAGACTTTATTGCTAAAAAATCGAATCATAAACCAAGCGAAGTACAAGCAGTTTTACACAAATTAAAAGAAAAAGACATAATTGAGTACCATTCAAAAAATAATGATGCTTCAATCCTCTTTAACGAAATTCGCGAAGACGAGCGAAATATTAATCGGGTAGCAAAGTATTTAGAAAGACAGAACCAACTCAAAAAAGAGCAATTACAATCAGTTATACACTATATAAAAGAGAACCAAACTTGTAAAACCCGATTAATTTTGGCTTATTTTGGCGAAAAATCAACTGCTGATTGTGGGATTTGTTCGTATTGTATTAGCAAAAAGAAAAAGACAACAAACACCAAATCTCTTGCTACTTCAATACTTACATTATTACAATCAGAAGAGTTAACTTCGCGAGAAATTCAAGAAAAAACACAAACCGATACCGCTAGTGTTATCGAAGTGCTTCAACAGTTATTAGAACAAGAACAAATCGTTATCAAGACGAACAACAAATATACAATTCATCACTAATGGAAAAATTACGCATCGTCTTTATGGGGACTCCAGAATTTGCCGTTGGCATTTTAGACACTATTTTACAACACCAATATGAAGTAGTTGGAGTAATCACAGCAACAGACAAACCTGCTGGACGCGGACAAAAAATAAAATATTCTGCAGTAAAAGAATATGCTTTGGAACACCAGCTCCCTTTATTACAACCTACCAATTTGAAAGACGAAAGTTTTTTAGCCGAATTAAAAGCTTTAAACGCTAATCTTCAAATAGTAGTAGCTTTTAGAATGTTGCCGAAAGTAGTTTGGGAAATGCCTGCGTTAGGCACATTTAATCTTCACGCTTCATTGCTTCCTAATTATAGAGGCGCAGCACCCATCAACTGGGCAATTATCAATGGAGAAAACAAAACAGGTGTAACCACTTTCTTTATTGATGACAAAATTGACACTGGTGCTATGATATTGAATGCCGAAACGCCTATTAGTGAAACGGAATCAGCGGGGGAATTGCACGACCGATTAATGTTGCTAGGTAGCGAAACCGTAATTCAAACTTTAGAATTACTTGAAAAAGGAACTGTAACCACTACTATCCAAGAAGACACGGCCGATATCAAAACAGCCTACAAACTCAATAAAGAGAATTGCAAAATTGATTGGACACAATCAGCCTTAGCAATCCATAATCTTATTAGAGGTTTAAGTCCGTATCCAGCCGCTTGGTGTTTCGTTAGCGACAAAGGAGAAGAATGGAATGTAAAAATCTATGAAGCTACTATAATTACTGAACCCCATTCATTAGCTATTGGTCAATTAGTTTGTACCAAAAAAGAACTAAAAATTGCAGTACAAGACGGATTCATCCAAATCTTGAGTTTGCAATTTCCAGGAAAAAAGAAAATGACAACTGCCGAATTAGTAAACGGAATTCAATTTACAAAAGAAGCTAAAGCTTATTAATGGCTAACAGCTAGTATTTATTACGTTTTCGGGCTCAAAAAACACTGCTTTATGAACAAAAAAACCAAGTTATTAACAAAATAGCGGTAATTTGTAATTTTTCCTTGCACAGAAAGGATTTCCTGCTAAATTTGTTTAACAATTTTTTTTTTAACCAACAATTAATAACTAATTATTATGAACAAATCAGAATTAATCGATGCTATCGCTGCTGACGCAGGAATTACTAAAGCAGCTGCAAAATTAGCTTTAGAATCATTTTTAGGTAATGTAGGTGGTACTTTGAAAAAAGGTGGAAGAGTATCTTTAGTAGGTTTCGGATCTTGGTCAGTTTCTAAAAGAGCTGCTAGAGATGGTAGAAATCCACAAACAGGAAAAACTATCAAAATTGCTGCTAAAAATGTAGTAAAATTCAAAGCTGGTGCTGAATTAGAAGGAGCTGTAAACTAATTAAGTTTTCCTGATATAAAATAAAAACCT
>JACCDQ010575798.1_pt1 | contig 23946 bp, 17 predicted proteins | sample 7446031 | NCBI WGS metagenome assembly JACCDQ01 (sample SAMN15323442, study PRJNA562643) | freshwater metagenome | isolation source: river surface water | place: USA:Blue River Watershed | collected 2017-08-17 | reverse complement strand
GTAAAAAATGCTTCAATGAAAATAAGCATATCCCTTGTCGTTGAAACCATTCCACCGTCAGCCCCAAACGATGACATTGCTTGCGGAATGTTCAATTCGTTGGACTTGTAATATAAAGTCTTTGGTGTTCTGTCGGATGTGTCTTGATAGAGATACGTATTTGTCAAACCAAGTGGTTCAATGATATTCCCTTTGCAGATTTCCGAAAACGATTTATGTGTTATTATCTCAATAATTTTCCCTAAAAGTTGAAAATTGGCATCCGAATAGTTTGCTTTCCCTTTGGTTCCAGGTGCAAAAAGCGGTGCCATTCTTTTTGTTCTTTCAATTGCTTGTTCAAAGGTCCAATATTGATCCCTGCCATCTGTTATTTCTTTTTCTAAACTTTTGCCACTTTTTTCTTTGCCTTGAAAGTAGTCCGGAAGTCCTGAAGTATGAGAAAGTAAGTGTTTAATGGTGAGTTCATTGGAGTAATCTTTCCCTTTGTAAATGTGCAGTCCTGATAAAATGGATTGGTCAATGTATTTACTGATTGTGTCGTTAAGACTCAGTTTGCCTTCTGCCCTTAATTGAAGAATTATAGCAGTGGTAAAAAGTTTTGTTGTACTTGCAATAAAGTACGGTTGTTCTATGCTCAAATTACCTGATGCCCCTTGCCATGTGAATGTGTCTTTTTTTAAGGCAAAAGTTGTCCCAAAGACTTTTTTATTATCAACTGTATTATCCAGTACGGTTTGTAAACTTTTTTCTTTCTCAGATGTCATTTGTCCGAAGGTTGTCTTCACAATTATAAAACAAATAATTATTGTAAATTTTCTCATCATCGTATTTTTATCATTGGTGATATCGGGCAGCGGCATCACGCAGTTTTAACCGAGGGGCTAAATTAACATAAAACAGCCGGCCGATGCTACGAAATCCCTTAGGGATTCTTGTAACACTTGCAGCCGCTGGCCGATGCTACGAAATCCTTCCTAACTTTCACAACAACTAAATTAGATACGAAACTCTTAAAAACATGAATAAATCCTCAATAATTTCCGAAAACTTGACGGCGATTGTTTTGAGTTCTTTTGTAATTGCATTTTCGCATTCCAATACGTATTTTTGTTAAAAAGACACGTATTATGGTAACTAAGCTAACATTGACTGTTGAGAAAGCAATTATAGAAAGAGCAAAATCATATGCAAAAAACACTGGCCGAAGTCTTTCTGAATTGATTGAAAGTTATCTTGAAACTTTAACTGACGAAAACACTGAGTCAGAATTGTCGCCAAAACTTAAAAACTTAGTTGGTTCGGTAACCCTACCTGAAGATTTTGACGAAAGTAAAGAATTACGATCTGCCATCGAAAAGAAACATTTAATATGATCAAGATATTTCTTGACACCAACATCTTGGTCGATTTAATTGCGGATCGAAAACCATTCAGCAAACACGCTATTGAAATCTTCAAAAGTGCTGAATTGAAAAAAGCGGAACTTTTTACATCTTCTCATTCTATTGCAACCACACATTACTTGTTAAAGAAATATGTCGATGAGAAAACACTTCGTATTATCATCCTCAACCTATTAGAATTAGTTCAAGTAATTCCTGTGGATCTTGATATAACGAAAAAAAGTTTACTTTCAAATCATAAGGACTTTGAAGATGCGATCCAAATTTTATGTGCTTCATCAATTTCAAACATGAATTACATCGTCACACGTAATATAAAAGATTTCAAAACCAGTGAAATAGAAGCACTAACTCCAGATGAAATGTGCCTTAGGTTTAAACTTCGGGTTGGATGAAAAAGTACTTCCAAAACTTGACAATATTTCCATTTTTTGGTAACTTAGTTAAATTATAATTCATGGGAAAAAATACATCTATATCATTGGGAAATCATTTCGAAGTTTTTATAGAAACGTCTGTTTCAAATGGACGATATAATAATGCAAGTGAAGTTGTTCGAGCCGGCCTAAGACTTCTAGAAGAGGAAGAAAACCGTGTTTCGAATTTACGTAATGCAATACGGGAAGGAATAGAAAGTGGACATGCGCATGATTTTAATCCTGAAAAACATTTAAAAAAATTAAAGGCCAAGCGAAATACTTGCTAAGTTTTATTTTATGATTAAATCCATTTCAGAATACAATCCCCACATTTCACTATCTTTGAACTATGCGATTATACCCTACCCTGACGTCTTATGGAGCGGCTCAAACCGTTACTGGTTCTAAGCATTTAATAATCACTGTACACGATGAACGAATTCTTCTCGATTGTGGTTTGTTTCAGGGAGAAGGTAAGGAAAGCGACGCGCTAAATCGCACCTGGGGATTCGATCCCAAAACCATCGACTACGTTATTTTGTCGCATGCACACATCGATCACACCGGACTCCTACCCAAATTAGTCAAAGACGGATTCTCCGGCCCAATTTATTGCTCCGAGTCCACCAAACACCTGTGCGAAATCATGTTGCTCGACGGCGCACATATTCAAGAAGCCGACTTAAAACGCATCAACGCCCGTCGTAAAAAACGCGATGAAGAACCCTTAATACCGCTTTACACCATGGAGGATGCCGTTGAAGCATTGAAATTCTTCGAACCCATCCCCACACAAAAACCGGTAAAAGTCGGACAATCCACCCACGTTACCCTCATCCCCAATGCCCATATTTTGGGAAGTTGCGCCATCCATCTGAACTTAATCGATATTGAAGGATCGGCCATCAATTTTACATTTACGGGGGATATTGGACGCGATTCAGACCTCATTTTCGATGGACCATTCGCATTCCCACAAAGCGATTATATCGTTTGTGAGAGCACCTATGGCGATCGTCTGCACGACAATGCTTCCGACGCCAAAGAGCAGCTATATCAACTGATTCAAGACATTTGCGTTGAAAAAAATGGTAAAATCATCATTCCCGCGTTTTCTGTCGATAGAACCCAAGAAATCATTTATTTGTTGGATCAACTGGCATTCGAAAAACGCCTTCCCCACATACCTGTATTTGTAGATTCTCCCCTCAGTGTAAAAGCCACGCACATTATGGCGCAGCACCAAGATGAGTTCAATCCGGAAATCTTGGATTACATCACCAAAGACGGAGATCCGTTTGGCTTTCCCAGCCTGCATTATGTAAGTAAAGTCGAAGATTCCAAAGCCATCAACGATATACCATCGGCTGCAATTATCATCTCAGCGAGCGGTATGGCGGAAGCGGGTAGAATTAAACATCATATCGCCAACAATATTGAGAATCCCAATAACGCTATTCTTATTGTGGGATATGCCACGCCTTATACCCTTGCTGGTCAATTACTTCAAGGCAAAAACGAGGTGCGAATTTTTGGGGATTTCTTTGCAGTAAATGCCGAAGTACATAAAATGAGCAATTTCAGTGCCCATGCCGATTATAAAGAAATGCTCGCATATTTAAGTTGCCAAAATCCGCATCAAGTAAAACATGTATTCTTAGTTCACGGAGATCATGATGCAATGGAATCGTTTGAGGCAAAACTTAAAAACTTTGGATTCCCGAAAGTGAGTCCTTTGATTTGGGGCGAATCCAGAATCATGAGTCCGAGAAAAGACCGTTAAGATCAGCGTTTTTTCAATTCCACATACATGCCGTTGTGTTTGGACTCTTTGGAGTTACGCCACGATCTTCTCTCCATCCAATTCAACAGTTGTAGGGTTGGCCACACTACAAAATACGATAGAGCACCTGTCAATTTCAACACAAAATTGGAATGCGACATTGCCATAAAACAAATCGAATTCAATTCGTGTGAAGCAATTCCCCATTTGCCATAAAGTTTCTGCAACTCAACCACCTCAAAACCACATTCCGCCAATAATTTAAGCAAGTCTGGGGTTTTGAAAATGTGTTGTCGATTGTGAATACTTTCGTAGTTCGAGAACCGCTGAAACATCCATTTGTACAACCCAAATTGCTGATTTTGATTCACTGGTAAATAGAGGATCAAAAGGTCGTTTTGCGACATAATTGCATGTAAATCCGACAAAACTCGATCCGGTTCATTCACATATTGAAGCACACTGAACAAGGTATAAATGCGTTTCGAATTTGCAATAAGTTGGTTGTGGGGTTCAGGTTTTAAGCGCCATTCTAATTCAGTATTACCGAATGATTCATTAAAATTCCCCCACTCCAGCACCTCCTTTAATTCCTCCGAATTATTTAAATCGCATTGCTGAATTCGAATGGAATCGGCAATGTTCAACGATCCCCTAAATTTTTGCATGGAATATGCCTGCAAAAACTGAACATTATCTGCAGATTTATCGATCAACAACCGCGCTTTAACATCCCCCGAAAAAGAAAATTCCCCGTCGCCGGCTCCCAAGTCGATCCAAATTGAATTCGAGAAAATGGGATTCAAATCCAAGAGTTTCTTCTTTAAAAATTGGGTTCTTGGATACACGGAATACTTGAATTTCCAGAGCCATCGAATCCACAACGGATTCTTGATTAACCAAGCTGGATAGGTATGATTATGGATGGTTTTCACGGCAAGAAATCGTATTCTGCTTCAAATTAACCACAAAAACGAAAAGTATGCGCTAAATTTGCAGAATGAATCGGAGATTGTCTGGAATTTTATGTTTTTTGAGCTTTTTATTCTTTTCGGGGGATGTTTTTTCAAAGGGAACTGAGAACTTCATCGGGAATTGGAAAGGCGAAATCTCCGTTCAGGGCATGAAATTGGAGTTGATTTTTAAAATCAGCTACTATAAAGATCAAGATAAAGAATTGCAATGGCAGACGAAGTTGGATGTCCCTGCTCAACGCTTGAAAAATTTTGCTGTTGACCAAACCGTAATCAAAAAGAAAAAAATTCAGCTGGTACTGAATTCATTGAATGCAGAATTCAAAGGAAAACTGACCGATACCAATATTATAAAAGGGGTTTTTACCCAACGGGGACAATCGTTCGAGTTGATTTTAATCAAATTTCACGGTGAAGTCAAACTGAAAAATCGTCCTCAAACACCCACAGGGCCGTTTGATTATGTGAGTCGCGACGTGCAATTTTCAAATTCGAAAGGATCCATTCGTTTTGCGGGAACGATCACCCATCCCCCGAAAACAAAAGAAAACCAACGATTTAAAACCGTAATTTTAGTAAGCGGAAGCGGTGCACAAGATCGAGATGAAACCGTTTTCGACCACAAGCCGTTCGCGGTGTTGGCAGATCATTTAACCAAAAATGGTTACGCAGTTTTACGAGTTGACGATCGCGGTGCTGGAAATACCATTTGCGCAGCATCAGAATTGAATTATACTACAGCCGATTTGGTGAACGATGTACGTGATTTTGTTGATTTCATGGCTGATACCATCGCGCAATTGGATCAAATTTATTTGATGGGACATTCCGAGGGAAGCGCAGTAATTTCCATGTTGGCCTATAAAAATGCCGCATTGAAACACCCAATCCGCGGAATCATCGGCGTGGGAACTCCATTGGTGGAAGGAATTGATATCATTAAATTCCAAAACGAGGAATCCATGAAAGCCATGCGATTATCGGATGCTGAAATTCGTGTTTATATGGATTTAGTCAGTGATTTTTTGCAATTCAGCAAAGAACGTGGCGCCAAAGAACGCACTCAACTGCCTTCTAAAAACCAACCGCTTTCCGTTCAAGAATTTGATACGGCATACAATATTATGGTTAGAAATTGGGAAGAACGCCATTCAGAGGCTACCATTAAACGATTGAAAAAGAAGATTGGTAAATTTTCAAAACAGGAGTTTGATGCATTGAACCGAGCTAGTTTTCAATCGGTAGTTTACAATAAATGGATGGGCTATTTCTTGGGATTAAATCCATACGAATACTGGAATAACAATCAAGTTAGTCGGGTAATTATCAACGGAGAATTAGACAATCAAGTACCTGAATCGCTTACCAAAACTGCTGCTGAGGCCATTGATGCCAATTTTAAATCTCAAAAAAACGCTAAATCATTCAAATACATTGTGTTACCGAAACACAATCACTTGATGCAAGAATGTATCAAAGGTACGGTGGACGAATATCAGAATATCGAACAAACCCTTTCACCTTTGTTTTTGGAAACACTGTTGCTCGAATTAAATTCGATTCAGTAATTCAACGTTTCAGAATCACATCGTTAGTGGAACACATTAATGCTGCTAAACAATGCAATAGCATTCAACTGATTAAAAATCAATTCTAAAGCGTTCTCTGCGCAACTCCTGGTAAGGCAATGGGTTTTGGTAATCCACACCGAACTGCTTTCTGTTTTTAACAATCAGAATCGCATCGTAAATAGCATTACGCATACTGGTTGCTTCAGCGGTATTTTTACCTGCTAAACTGTATCCAGTTCCGTGATCTGGGCTGGTTCTCACCAAAGGCAAACCGGCAGTGAAATTCACTCCATCGTAAAATGCCATTGACTTAAACGGAATCAATCCCTGATCGTGGTACATAGCTAAAACCGCATCAAACTGTGTAAACTGGCCGCTCCCAAAAAAGCTATCGGCTGAATACGGACCGTAAACCAAACGTCCTTGATCAAAAACTTTCTTAACTGCAGGTATAATAATTTCTTGCTCTTCTTTGCCCAATAATCCATTATCGCCGGCATGTGGATTCAATCCCAACACCGCAATTCTGGGTTTAACGCGATTAAAATCTTCCCTCAAAGAGTTATAAACCACATCCAACTTGTTGATAATCAAATCCGCATTCAATTTGCTTGAAACCTGTGCAATGGGAACGTGTTCGGTAGCCAAAGCCACTTTGATTTCTTCGCTTTCCAAGAACATACAGTAATTTTCTACTCCGAAATGAGCTGCTATGTGTCCCGTATGTCCCGAAAAACCGGGCAAATGGTGTGCAACGGTGGATTTATCTAAAGGCGCAGTCACCAACGCGTCGATGTTACTTGCATCTTTCAAAGCGACATTCAAACAATTCAGAGCTTCTTTTCCGGCTTCATTGGAAGCAACACCAGGAGTAATTTCCACGGTATCTTCGCTACCTACTACTAAGTTCAATTTGCCTTCAACTGCTTGGGAAGCACTTTTCACCAAGTTGTACATGGGTTGTTCCATTTCCAAAGCCTTTTTGTAAAAAGTAAAGGTTTTGGGGGAAGCGTATAAAACAGGTATGCAGTATTTATATATGTTTTCGTCGGAAAATATTTTCAAAATCAACTCCATTCCTACCCCGTTAGGGTCGCCTTGGGTGATTCCTAATTTTATTAATGCGTTATTGGTTTGCATAGTTTTTAAGGTATTGAATGATTAAACGAACACCGAAACCAGTGCCGCCTTTGGTTAAATAATGTTGTGCGCTGTGTGTGTAAGAAACACCGGCAATATCGAAGTGTAACCAAGGATATGCAGTAAAATGCTTCAAGAACATGGCAGCTGATTGCGCTCCCCCTGCTCCTTTTCCTAAGTTTTTCAAATCCGAAATATCACCCTTCATTTCTTCTCCGTATTCCTTCCATAAAGGCAATTCCGCCAAACGTTCATACGTGGTATCTCCCAAGGATTTCAAGCTGTTTTTCACCGAATCAGGTGCAGATCCCATTAATGCTGCACCGTAAGGACCGATGGCAGCCGCGGCAGCTCCGGTTAATGTAGCGAAATCCATCACCAATTCGGGATTAAATTTCTTTGCAAATGCAAGCGCATCCGCCAAAATCAATCGACCTTCAGCATCCGTGTTTAATACTTCAACTGTGGTGCCATCGTATTGGGTAATCACATCGCCGGGACAAATTGCATTCTCACCGGGACGATTATCCGTTGCGGGAACCAATCCAATTACATACAAAGGCAGATTCATCGAAGCTACACCGTGAAGAACGCTTCCCACCAATGCAGCTCCAGCCATATCGCATTTCATGTAATCCATGCTATTGGGGGTTGGCTTTAAACTCAATCCACCGGTATCAAAAACCACACCTTTTCCCACTAATACAATGGGATTGTCGTTGATGGCGTTATCGGGTTTATAAGTTAAAATCGAAAATGTTGGAGGTAGTTGACTTCCTTTGTTTACGGCCAACAATCCACCCATTTTCTGACTTTCAATTTGATTTTTATGCAAAACTTCTACGTGAAATCCTGCTTTTTCACCCCATTTTGTGAAGGTTTCAGCCAATTCTTCAGCCGTAAGAACGTTTGATGGACGATTTACCAATTCCCTCGCCAAACAAACACTTTCAACTATTTTTTGAACCGAAAGCAACTTAGAAGACCATTCATTGCTGGCAACAAGAGTAGGTTTTTCTTCTTTTTCGGGGGATAAGAATTCCGTATATTGATATGAAGTGAGCAAAAATCCTTCGCAAAAGCAGTTGAATCCCATTTCTGGATTCACACCGCTCTCAAACGACACTTCTGCTACATCCTCATTCTTTGAATATACAATTTCAACTTGTACATCTTTGATTTTTAATTCTTTACAACGATTATAAACCTTTGACCCCTCTCTTCTAATACGTTCAAATTCGTCGTTTTGTACTGATTCTTTGCCGAATTTCACAAAAAATGTCAATGATTCCGCAGTAAGAGATTCCAAGTACCAAGGCGAATTGTTCACATGTCCTAAAAAGGTTGCAACAGCATTTGAAGGCAAGGAAATGCGCGATAAATCCGCATCGTTTTCGAACAATACAACTTGAGTTAACATTCTGTTTGCAAAGTAACGATAAAATCCCGAGTAAGTGAAGTTGTGGAACTGTCATTTTGGCCTAATTTTGCGTTAAGATGCAAAAAATCCGAGTAGGTATTTTTTTTGGTGGCCAATCCCGTGAGCGCGAAGTATCCTTTGCTGGTGGTCGCACGGTTTATGATAATTTAAATAAATCACTGTTCGAGCCCATTCCATTGTTTGTTGACAGCTTTGGAAACGTGGTTGAACTAAATTGGGAATACGTTTACAAAGGAAGTATTCGTGATTTTTATCCACCCGCATCCTTCCTGCCCGATTTGCCTCATGGATTCCAAATTTATGCGGAGAATTTGTCGCTCAGCAATAAAGCCGAACAATTGGAATTATTGAAACCACTTGGTACTCCACTAACTTGGGAAGAAATTGCACAAAAAATCGACCTCGCTTTTTTATGCTTGCACGGTACTTTTGGTGAAGATGGCAGTATTCAAGGTATCCTGGAATGGTTCCGAATCCCATACACCGGTTCTGGAATTATGCCGTCGTCAGTGGGAATTGATAAATATACACAAAAGGTATTTCAACAACCGGGACAACTTTACGTTAACTCATTTACCAAAATCAGTAAATCCGATTGGCTACAAAAATCTACGGCAGAAAAACAGAAATTTCATCAAGATATTATCCAACAATTCACTGATGGCTTTGTCATTAAACCGGCCCATCAGGGTTCTTCGTTGGGTGTAAGCATTGCCACCAATCAGAATTTTGAAGAATTCTGCACCATGATGGATTTGGCTTTCTTCAAACTCACTTTGAATATTTCTGAATTCAAATCGAAATCAACAGAAGATCAAATTGAATACATCAAGTGGCTCACCGATATTCGTAGTGGATTGGGATTGCCTATTCAGGCGAAACATACGTGGATACATCGTCCCGATCAATTACTTGAATTCCTTTTAAATTCAACAACCGATGTTGTTTTAGAAGCTGAAGATTCTGAATCTTTGGTTCTCATTGAATCATTGATACGAGGCAAAGAGTTTTCATGTATTGTAGTGGAAGATACACAGGGAAAACCCGTTGCACTTCCCCCAACAGAAATCAGAAAACCGGGACTATTATTCGACTACAGAAGCAAATATTTACCCGGTTTAAGTCATAAGGTAACGCCCATTGAAGTAGAAGGAGCCGTTTTAAACAATATCAGAACCGCATGTACTGAATTATATGAGTATCTGGGTTTTGAAGTTTATGCACGAATCGACGGTTTTGTATCCGAAGATGGAACGGTATTTCTCAATGACCCCAATACCACCAGCGGAATGATGCCGAGTTCATTCTTCTTCCATCAAGCAGCTGAAATAGGATTAAATCCTTCGCAATTCCTCACGTATATCATACATACTTCGTTAAAACGAAGAACGTTTTTCCATCCCAAGGGACAAAAACACCAGCCGTTGCTAACAACACTTGAAAATGCGATCAAGCAATTATCCGCATCCCCCGAAAACCGCAAAAAAATTGGCGTAATCATGGGTGGTTATAGTTTCGAGCGACATATTAGTATGGAATCGGGCCGAAATGTATTCGAAAAAATCAGTTCCAGCAGCGATTTTGAAGCCATTCCTTTGTTTTTAGCGGGGGATTCAAGTGCGTATGAATTGTATCGACTGCCATTGAATATTATGTTGAAGGATAATGCAGACGATATTCGCGATAAAGTGCTGCACTACCAACCCAACGCTATTTTGGAAGCCATTCAACGGGAAACCGCCGATATTACATCGCAATTCACTTCCGGAAATATCGTTTTCAAGCCAGAAAAAATCGGTTTAGCCGAATTGAAAAAAGAGGTAGATGGTGTGTTTATCGCGCTTCATGGTCGTCCGGGAGAAGATGGAACTCTTCAAAAAGATTTGTGGAAAGAAGGCATATATTTCAATGGATCTCAAGCACATAGCTCTGAAATTACCATCAATAAATTTGAAACCAACAAAAAGTTGCGTGAAATGGGCTTTTTGGTTGCAGATCATCGAATGGTAGGCAAATCGGAGTTTTTAGCGGAAAAAGACACCTTAATATCTGATATTGCTCAACAATTTGGATTTCCGTTAATTGCCAAGCCGGCGGATGATGGTTGCAGTGCGGCCGTTAGAAAAATCAAATCGACCGACGAATTGACCTCGTATTTGGAAATGTTATTCCGTGAAAGTCGCGAAATTCCTCAGGGCTTAGCAGTAAAAATGGGTGTAACACCCGCCGATGAAATCCCAGTTAAGCAGGAAGTACTGATTGAAAAATTCATTGATAAAGGTAATTGTGAACGCTTTTTGGAGGTGACTGGTGGCATGTTGACTCATGTTAATGTCCAAGGCGAAATCGAATACGAAATTTTCGAACCTTCGGAATCCTTGGCCGAATCCGAAATTCTGAGTTTGGAAGAAAAATTCTTAGCTGGTGAAGGTCAAAATATCACGCCTTCTCGATTTTCAAAAGATCCCCAAGAACAACAACGAATCAGTGCGGAGGTCAGAAAAACGTTGGAATCAGTGGCACGTGCATTAGATGTTACAGGATATTGTAGAATTGATGCGTTTGTAAGGATTTTCAAAGATGGTCGCATTGAAACGGTCATTATTGAAATCAACTCCTTGCCTGGAATGACACCTGCAACGTGTATTTATCATCAAGCGGCAATCAATGGCTACAAGCCTTTTGATTTTATCCGAGAAATACTGAAATTTGGAGAACAATTAAGAAAACAAAAATCGTGAAACCCCTAAAGAACTTTTGGTTGAATATCGGAATGGCTGCTGTTGCGGCTGTGGTGATTTTATTTATTTCTCTTCAGTCTTTGGGATGGTACACCAATCACAATGAACGCATTCCTGTGCCTTCGGTGGTAGGAAAAACATTTGAAGAAGCCGTAATTGAATTTGAAAAATTGGGATTGAATGCTAAGATCGTTGATTCAGTTTACAATGAAAAAGCGGAGCCATTTTCAATTGTTGAACAAAATCCGGTTGGAAATGATGAAGTTAAATCCGGAAGAACCATTTACTTGGTAATAAATACGGGTAATCGACCCAAAGTAAAAATGCCCAAATTAGTGGATATGAGTTTAACATTAGCCACAGCCGTTTTGAAAAATCGCAACTTACAATTGGGTAAAATCAGTTACGAGTTCGACGAAATTGGCAATAATCTGATTGTAAATCAGCTCTACAAAGGGAGCGTTATTCAGGCAGGAACCCAACTTCCAACCGGATCTGTAATTGACTTAGTTGTGGCCTCTAACGATAAAAGCAAATTCTCTGAAAGTGATTCATTGATGATTAATGAATCCGACGAATTACCCGACGACATGGGTAATTAATAAACTTTTCGCTTTTCTTTACAATATTTGTTTAAATTCCACGTTATTAATGTGTTTTGTTTGTTGTTTTTCAGAGAAAATGACAAAAAACTTGAGTGCACATAATTAACTTTGTAATTTCTCTGAAAAAGCAATTTTCAATTGAATATGAGTTTTGTGAAATCCCGGAAAGCCGTTAGAGTTTTAAACTTATTTCTTTTCCTGTCTGTAATTTATGCAGGTCATCTTTCCGCGCAGTATTTGAAAGTGGTTCCCATTCAAGCCACCTCTGAACTCGAATCCGAATTCTTAAAAAACCAACACAAAGTCGTTGTTCGTCCTTTTGCATGGTCTATTAACGACACCATGGATCTTCCCTTGTTTGAGGATTTTTCACAAAATGTGGGTTATCCGGATCCCAGGAAATGGGTAGATCGACAAGTTTGGGTAAACAATTCTTTTTGCACGAATCATCCCAATGCTAACGTTGCCACGTTTGATCATTTAAATGAAAAAGGCAATCCCTATCAAATTCTAAATAAAAATAAATCCACTTTTGCTGATTCTCTTACTTCACAACCTATAAACTTACAATTCTACAAATTCGGAAGCAATACCTTCCCGTATAAGCCAACTGATAACGTTTATTTAAGCTTCTTTTATCAAACCCAAGGATTGGGCGATATTCCAGAACCGGAAGATTCTTTGGTGTTATTTTTTAAAGGCAAAAACAATATTTGGCATCGCGTTTGGTCTACCGGCGGAAGTAAAATGTCGCGGTTTTTAGAAGTGTATGTGCCCGTTGATCGTTTCGACTTCTTTATTCCTGACTTTCAATTTCGATTTGTAAATTTCACTAAAGCTACTGGAAACCTAAACCACTGGCATTTAGACTATCTGAGATTGGATCGAAACAGAACTCCCAACATCAATGATATTGAAGATGTTGCCGTTGTTTCTGCACAAGCGGGATTGTGTTCCGATTACTCAAACGTCCCTTACAGCCATTACAAATTGAACCAATCAACCATTCGTGGAAAAGGTGCCAGTTTAAAAGTTAGAAACTTAAATGAAACTGTAACGGTTCAAACTCGTTACCAACTTCAAATTAACAACGGTTTTGGCCAACGATTATATCAACAAGATTTCAGTGTAAGCTCTCGAAATGTTTTGGCCAATTCAGATACAACTGAAAAATTCGATACTCCGTTTTTTGATACGCTAAGTGGTAATACCCCTAAATTGAATTATTCATGGATTATCGATCCGCGAAGCAATGACATTACTCCCGAGAATTACAATTCCCCCAACTTCAATAATCGCTATTCATTGACGCATCAGTTTATGCCCTGGTACTCGTATGATGATGGTTCTGCTGAAGGAGGATTTGGATTGGATTACGCCTTCCTGGGGAATATTAGAGGGCAATTTGCCATGGAGTTCAATACACTTCAAGATGATTCTTTAAGAGGTTTAGCTATTTACTTTACTCAAGTTAAAGAAGACGTAAGTTATAGAAGCTTCAAATTGCGCATCTGGAAGAAACTTTCACCATTAGGTGGTCCCGATAATCAAGATAAACTTGTTTATGAATTCGCCGTTGATCGTCCGGTTTACAGAGATTCCATCAATCATTTCAACTATATTTTCTTCGACAGCGTTTTATTCCTTCCAAAAGGCCAATATTACGTTGGTTGGATTCAACAAATGCCTTACGTGCTGAATGTAGGTTACGATAACAATTACCGTTACATGGGCAACGACGTTTACAACCCTCATTTGTTCTATAATCTCTTGGGAAGTTGGGAGCGTGCAGATTACTCCATAAAGGGTACTCCGATGATTCGTATGCTTTTTGGAGAACGTGTGAATTATTCATTTTCAACCGAAAAAATTCCAAACGTTACGGCAAGAGTTTATCCCAATCCAGCTCAAAACTTCATAAAAATCGATTGTGGAGTTTTTGAGGTGAAAAAAGTGAGAATTATGGATGCGAGTGGTCGTTTGGTAAAATCCGTTGAAAACACCTCAGATATTGATATCAGCGACTTGAAAACCGGTTCTTATTACACCCGTTTCCAATTATCAGATGGTCGTTGGGGAAGTGTTTCTTTTCAAAAAATGAATAATCATTAATTCCTATTACGAAGTATTCGTAAATTTGTCAGAATTATGATTGAAGATATTTCCGTTATCAAGTTGAAACAGCGCATGGACGCTGGTGAAACCATAAACTTATTAGACGTTCGTGAAACCTTTGAATATGAAGAATTTAACTTAAATGGAAAATTGATTCCATTGGGTGAATTACCTGGACGACTTGATGAAATTGAAGATTGGAAAGATCAAGAAGTTATTGTGCATTGCCGAAGCGGTAAGCGTAGCGCAACCGCTCAACAGTTTTTGCTTCAAAGCGGATTTCAAAACGTAAGAAACCTGATTGGTGGCGTTTTGGACTGGCAAAAAGAATTTGAATAATTGTCCTTAACCCGATTCTAAGGTCTTATTTCGGCTGTCGAAATTTCCACTATGCAGAAAACATTAAAGACTTCTCACTTTTTGTTATTTTTTTTCGTGGGATGTCTATGTGCTGTTTTTTTTAATTTCTGTACTTCAACCAACAAATCAGTAAAATCCACAGAAGATTCCACTCATTATTTCTGGAATTTACATGATACCGTGAACTATGTAGGTATGTCTACTTGTATGACCTGTCATGAAAATGTTCATTCCACTTTTATTCATACGGGTATGGGACAATCGTTCGATTCTGCCACTATACTTAAATCGAAGGCCAAATTTCAGCAATTCAAAATTATACCTAATACCAATTTTCGATATACTGTATTCGATTCCAAACGAAATTTATACTACTACCCTTTTTGGTCGAATGATTCCTTATTTATTGAGGAATTTCGAGTAGAAAATGCTTTAAAAACATATCAACGTAAAGAATACATATCCTATATTATCGGCAGCGGACAACACACCAATTCGCATTTTTGGAAAGATGGAGCGTATTTGCATCAAGCACCGTTAACATTTTACACTCAAAAAGGAATTTGGGATCTTCCTCCGGGATTTGAAGTTCAGAACACTTCGTTTGAACGAAAAATCGATATGGAATGCATGAGCTGCCACAATGGTATGCCAGAAGTAAATAGACAATCCATCAATATTTTCAATAAAATTCCCAAGGGAATTGATTGTGAGCGTTGCCATGGACCGGGTGAACTTCATGTCAATTTAAAGCGTCAAGGCATCATTGTGGATACTTCCAAAGAAGCTGATCGGAGCATTGTAAATCCGAAACGTCTTCCCTACTCGCGACAAGTAGATATTTGTCAGCGTTGTCATCTTCAAGGAAATAACGTATTAAAACCAGGTAAATTATTCAGCGATTTCAGACCCGGAATGAAATTGAGTGATGTATTTGAAGTATATATGCCTAAGTATGAAAACAACGATTACTTCGTGATGGCAGGACATTCGGATCGATTTCAAAAAAGCGCCTGTTTTATTGCTTCAAATCCAAAAAATCAATTGGAATCCTACAATGCCAAAATCAACTTTACTTGTATAAATTGCCACAATCCCCATTTGAGCGTGAAAGCCACTCAAAATCAGGTATTTAATCAAACTTGTGTTGGGTGTCACCAAGATCAAAGTAAAAAAAGTCGTTTGCATCAGTGCAAACTCGCGCCGAACAAACAAGTTCATAAAAATGGTTGCGTTGGTTGTCACATGCCTGCTAGTGGAGCCGAAGATATTCCTCACGTAATGGTTCACGACCACAAAATACAACGTCCAAAAGACATTGTTAGTCGAACTGCAAATACATCCCCCGAAAAGAAGAAAAGTAGCGATGTAGACAAGGGTAAGTTGCTGGGACTGTACTGCGTAAACAACCCATCCCCCAATCAGTTGTCGGAAATTTCCGCTTATTTGTCGTATTTCGAGAAGTTCGATCCACAACCTTTGTATTTGAAAAAGGCCGAGGAGCTGATTAATAAAACTAATTTTGACGAAAATGCGACTGGAAATTTGCAGGGTGATTATATCAAATTGGAAAAGCAAATTCAGCTTTACTTTCTGAAAAGAATGTATTCAACGGTTATCCAATTGGATAAAATTAATGAACTTACGGAGGAACCGAATAGTGCATACATCGATGCGTGGACGTATTATCGAATTGCCAAGAGCTTTGATTATTCGAATAAAATTTCAGAATCCATTAAATACTATCAATTGGCTTTCAATAAAATGCCCTTGAATTTGGATTTCGGAGCTGAATATGCGAACGCATTGATACGAACCAAGCGCATTGCTGAAGCCAAATTGGTTTTATCGATGCAATTAAAATCGTCGCAGAAACATGCGTTAACATGGTTAAACATGGGTTCTGTGTATTATTTGGAGGGCAATTTATCGCTGGCGAAGCAGCATTTTCAGCGGGTATTGAATTTAACACCTGACAATAAATTGGCGCACTTGTATTTAAGCGAATTATATTCAAAAGTGGGTGATTTGGAAAAATCCAATTTTCACCTACGATTATCGAAATAGTGTATTTCGATTTTAGATTTTTTTCCTCAAATTTGTAGGGATGTTAGATAAGTTCGGAATCGCCCAGGTTATTGCTCGCGAATTGAAAGACGGGTACTATGTAAATTTAGGAATTGGCATACCCACATTGGTTGCTAATTACATTCCTGAAGGAATCGAAGTGGTTTTGCAAAGTGAAAATGGATTACTTGGAATGGGCCCCTTCCCTTTTGAAGGAGAAGAAGATGCCGACTTAATCAACGCAGGAAAACAAACCATTACCATGACTAAAGGTTCTGCGGTTTTCGATAGCGCTACATCTTTCGGTATGATTCGTGCTGGGAAAGTAGATTTAACCGTTTTAGGAGCTATGGAAGTAAGCGACAATGGCGACATTGCCAATTGGAAGATTCCGGGAAAAATGGTGAAAGGAATGGGTGGCGCGATGGATTTAGTGGCTTCTGCGAAGAACATTATTGTTGCCATGCAACACACCAATAAAGCGGGTGAAAGCAAATTGTTATCAAAATGTACCCTACCTATTACTGGCTTAGGATGTGTGAAGAAAGTAGTTACTGAGTTGGGAGTTTTTGACATTACCGAACGCGGATTCGAATTGCGCGAGCGTGCACCCGGAGTTTCTTTAGATGAAATTCGTTCAAAAACAGAAGGTCGTTTGGTAATAGAAGGTGAAATTCCTGAAATTCAGTTGAACTAGAGTTTCCCAATGGTTGAACTCATTCAATCAACATTCGGACTCCATTTTTAAAGATCCGCTATAAAATTAAAGTTCAGACTTGTATTTGGAGTTCTGATCTTTTGCCTGGTTTTCTTTCTTTTTGAATTGTTGTAAAACGAAATACACTGCCGTAAAAATAATTACGGTAAAAATCACTTCGTACATAAAAACTTCGCTTTTGAAAGCATCAACGGATATTCTAGCTGTATCGGTATTCACGATTGCAAAATAACTCAATATTCTGATAATAATTGCGTGTTTTTATCCCCCAAGAACACAAAAAATGATGTAAATTGCAGGTATGTCTACAATGAGTTATATTGAATCCAATAGAGAGCGATTTTTAGAAGAATTATTTCAATTATTGAGAATTCCGAGTATCAGTGCTGACTCAGCTTTTGCTGGCGATGTTCGCAAATGTGCTGAAACGGTAGCCGAATTTTTGACCAAAGCGGGTGCAGATAATGTAGTTTTAGAAGAAACTGCTGGTTACCCAATCGTTTACGGTGAAAAAATCATCGATTCTAGTTTACCAACCGTTTTAGTTTATGGTCACTACGATGTTCAACCTTCGGTTCCTAATGAATTATGGCATACCCCTCCATTCGAACCAACCATCAAAGATGGTAAAATTTATGCTCGTGGAGCTTGCGACGATAAAGGACAGGTTTTTATGCACGTCAAAGCATTTGAGACCATGATGCAAACTCAAACCTTAGCTTGTAACATCAAATTCATGATTGAAGGTGAAGAAGAAGTTGGAAGTTCTAACTTAGGTACTTATTGCAAAAACAATAAAGAAAAATTGAAGGCCGATGTAATTTTAATTTCTGATACAGCGATTTTAGCGAATGATACGCCTTCTATCGACGTGGGATTACGCGGATTAAGCTATGTTGAAGTGGAAGTTACCGGGCCAAACATTGATTTGCACAGTGGTGTTTATGGTGGTGCTGTAGCCAATCCAATCAATGTATTGTGTACAATGATTGCTAGCTTGCATGATGAAAATCGTCACATTACCATCCCTGGTTTTTACGACGATGTTTTGGAAGTATCCGTTGAAGATCGTGATTCATTGGCACGCATTCCTTTCGACTTAGAAGAATACAAAAAACACTTAGATATCAACGATGTATTAGGTGAAAAAGGATTCTCTACCATTGAACGTACCGGAATTCGTCCTACCTTAGACGTAAATGGTATCTGGGGAGGTTATATCGGAGAAGGTGCAAAAACTGTATTGCCAAGTAAAGCGTATGCGAAAATTTCAATGCGTTTGGTTCCAAACCAGAATTCAGATAAAATTACAGAATTATTCCAAAAACACTTTGAAAGCATTGCTCCCGCATCTGTAAAAGTGAAAGTAAATCCTCATCATGGTGGAGAGCCCGTTTTAACACCAACAGATAGCGTTCCATTTAAAGCGGCTTCATTGGCAATGAAAGACACCTTCGGTGTTGAACCCATTGCAACTCGTGGCGGTGGAAGTATTCCAATCGTTGCTTTATTTGAAAAAGAACTAGAAACAAAGACCGTCTTGATGGGATTTGGATTGGATACCGACGCAATCCACTCTCCTAACGAACATTATGGTGTATTTAATTATTTTAAAGGGATTGAAACTATTCCACGTTTCTTCCATCATTTTGCGGAATTAAACAAGTAATATATGGCGTTGCTCGATGGTGAAGTGTACGAAGCCTATCGGCATGAGTTACTGAATCGATATCGTCAGTTACTCCGCACATTGGGTGATAAAGTAACCAAAGATAAAATTAAAAAAGTCCGGGAGGCATTTGATTATGCCGCCCGGGCCCATGAGGGCACGTTTCGCAAAAGTGGAGAACCCTATATTTTCCATCCCTTAGCTGTTGCCCAAATTGCTGCCGGGGAGCTAGGACTTGGAACCACTTCTGTGATTTCCGCATTATTGCACGACGTTGTTGAAGATACCGATATCACCCTGGAAGATATCGAACGAAAATTCGGTTCTAAAGTTTCCGAAATCATACACGGATTAACGAAAATATCCGTCGTTTTTGAAACCGTTGACAAAGAATCCAGCCTTCAAGCAGAGAATTTTAAAAAAATGCTCTTGACTTTGGGGGAAGATTTACGCGTGATTCTAATAAAACTATGCGATCGCTTACATAATATGCGGACTTTGGGCTCGGTTCCAGATAAAACCAAACTCAAAATTGCATCGGAAACCCTATATATTTATGCGCCTTTGGCACATCGATTGGGTTTAAATGCAATTAAAACAGAAATGGAAGACTTATCTCTAAAGTTCACCGAACCTCAAATTTATCGCGATATTTCCGCTAAAATAGCGGAATCAAAGCAATCTCGACAACGATATATACGTGAGTTTATTGAGCCGCTAAAAGCAGAGTTAGAAGCTTCAGGGGTGGATATTTCCGAAATAAAAGGTCGTCCTAAAAGCATTTATTCCATTCATCGAAAAATGCAAAAACAAGGAATTCCTTTTGAGGAAATTTATGATGCATTTGCCATTCGTGTGATAGTTAATGCACCAATTCATCGCGAAAAAATTGATTGTTGGAGGGTTTATAGTATTGTTTCCGATCAATATCAGCCACATGAAGGAAGATTGAGGGATTGGTTAAGTAGACCTAAAAACAATGGATATTCCGCTTTACACACCACGGTTTTAGGTCCAAAAGGAAGATGGGTAGAAGTTCAAATTCGTTCCAAGCGAATGGACGATATTGCAGAAAGAGGTTTAGCAGCTCATTGGCGATATAAAGCAGAAAATCCATCAGACAATTCAGCGAAACATTCGCCACAAGATGATGCTTTCGATAATTGGTTAAATTCTGTAAAAGAAACGTTGGAAAACAACGATTTATCAGCACTGGATTTAGTAAATGAGTTCAAAAGTACCCTCTTGGGTGAGGATATTTATGTATTTACTCCGAAAGGCGATGTAAAAGCGCTCCCCTTGGGATCGGTGGCATTGGATTTTGGATTCAATATTCATACAGAAGTTGGATTAAAAACTATTGGAGCCAAAGTAAATGGGAAACTTGTTCCCATTAGTTACACCTTAAAAAACGGCGACATTATTGAGGTATTAACCACACAAAAGCCAAGAGCTACAGAAAGTTGGCTAGAAATGGTTAAAACCGCAAGAGCGAAATCGAAAATTCGAGAATTTTTGAGGGATGAAAAAACCAAATTATCGGGACAAGGAAAAAATATCATGGCTCGATTATTTCAAAAACACGGATTAAATTTCACCGATTCTTCCATTAAAACCTTAACAAAATATTACAAATATTCATCACCAAATGAATTTTTCAATGCTGTAGCACAAGGAAAAATTCGAATGACCAAGGAGTTACTCTTGGACATTTTAGCGAAAAAAACATCCGTTTCCGAATCAAAAGAACCGGAAACTAAGGAAAAAAAGAAATCGACAGGACAAATTGTATTTGGAGAAGATTACGAACTCCCCTATTCTCTTGCAAAATGTTGCAATCCATTACCTGGGGAATCCATATTCGGATTTGTTACCGTGGGCGACGGTGTTAAAATACACCGTACAACTTGTCCCAATGCCTCCAAATTGATGAGTCAATATGGATATAGAATTATCCCTGCAAGTTGGCAAACACAGTATAAAAATGCATTTGAAATCAAGTTATCTGTTCGCGGAATTGACGACGTGGGTATAGTTAGTAAAATTGCAGATATCATTTCCAAGGATATGGAAGTAAACATGAAAAGCATCAATATCCGAGCCAATGATGATGGCACTTTTGGTGGAAGTATTGAGGTAATGGTAAATACTTCTCAAGATTTGGATTTATTGGTTCATAAAATCAAATCCACACACAAATACATTGAAGTTTCAAGAATAGATGAAGCGGTAGAATAACGCTGCTAGAAGAAGTAATTGAATATTAATGCTAGTCGAAGCGGTTGTATTACACCAATTAATTGTTGATTTTTTCTGTTCATTCTTAATTCTTCACACATTTATAAATGTAGGAACAATTAGATACTAAAATAAAAAAGAGGCCTTTGAGCCTCTTTTTTATTATGGTTATAGTTTCACTCAATTTTGAGGAACCAAATAAACTTATTTGAAACCAATATTACCCTTCAAGTGCGGCAACACCACCCACGATTTCAGAGATTTCGCGAGTAATTGCAGCCTGACGAGCCTGGTTGTAAGCCAATTTTAATGCGCTTAATAATTCACCAGCATTTTCGGTTGCTTTATCCATTGCCACCATTCTAGCTCCGTGTTCAGAAGCCAAAGAGTCTAAAATAGAACGGTACAATTGCGTTTTTAAACTGCGAGGAATTAAATCTTCCAAAATTTCAACTTTACCTGGCTCGAACAAGAAATCATGATTTAGTGAATCTTCTTGTTGAGAACCTGCAATTGGTAAAAGTGTTTCGTTGGTTAAAATTTGAGTTGCTGCATTTTTAAATTGATTGTAAATTACTTCTACTTTATCAATTTCATTTGATCTGAAACGTTGAATCAATGTTTCAGCAAAATCAAACGCATTTTGTGCATTCAAATCCAACAACAAACCTTGGTAAGAGGTATTCACACTATAACCTAAACGTTTTAAAGTTTCAGCGCCTTTTTTTCCTATACAAATAATATCAACGTTTCCTGATTGAACCAAAGAACGGTATTCATTTTCTAAAAGAGCACGTGTTCTTTTAACAACGTTTGAGTTAAAGGCTCCACACAAACCACGATCTGAAGTAATTACTACAAGTGCAACTTTCTTCAAATCTCTGGAATTAAAGTAAACCGCTAAACGCTCGTCATCAGCACTATCTTGCAAATTAGACATAATACCTTGCAACTTCATTGCATACGGACGCATGCGAACGATTGCTTCGGTAGCTTTACGCAATTTGGTAGCACTCACCAATTTCATTGCCTTGGTGATTTGCTGAGTACTAATGGTCGATGAAATTCGAGCCCGGATTTCCTTTTGATTAGACATGGTTTTCTTTAAGCGGCGTAATTCTTAGCAATTTCAGCTCCAACTGATTCCAAAACTGAAGTAATTGAATCATCAATTTTTCCAGCTTTTAATTGATTCAAAACGTCTTTGTGTTTTGCATTCATGTAATCAACAAAAGCTACTTCAAATTCACGAACCTTATTTACTGGAATTGAACGCAACAAGTTCTTAGTTCCCAAATAGATCATCGCAATTTGATTTTCTACAGTTTGAGGTGAGAATTGTGCTTGTTTCAATAATTCCACGTTACGAGCACCTTTATCTAATACATTCTTAGTTGCAGCATCCAAATCCGAACCGAATTTAGCAAATGCTTCCAACTCCCTGTACTGTGCTTGGTCGAGTTTCAACGTACCAGCAACTTTCTTCATGGACTTGATCTGAGCGTTACCACCCACACGACTTACCGAGATACCTACGTTAATAGCAGGACGAACACCGGAGTTGAACAAGTTTGATTCCAAGAAAATCTGACCATCTGTAATAGAAATTACGTTGGTTGGAATATACGCAGATACGTCACCTGCTTGAGTTTCAATAATTGGCAATGCTGTTAACGATCCACCACCTTTAACTTTACCAGCTAAAGAAGGAGGTAAATCATTCATTTTAGAAGTGATTTCATCGTTAGAATTCAATTTACAAGCTCTTTCAAGAATACGGCTATGCAAATAGAATACGTCACCAGGATACGCTTCACGTCCTGGAGGACGACGCAACAACAAGGACACCTCACGGTAAGCAACTGCTTGTTTAGATAAATCATCATAAACAACCAAAGCTGGCATACCTAAATCACGGAAATATTCTCCGATTGCACAACCTGACATTGGAGCAAAGAACTGCAATGGAGCTGGTGCAGAAGCAGGAGCAGAAACTACTACTGTGTAAGCCATAGCACCATTTTCTTCCAAGGATTTTACTACTTGCTTAACGGTAGATTCTTTTTGTCCACATGCAACATAAATACAGTATACAGGTTTACCTTGTTCAAAGAATTCTTTTTGATTAATAATGGTATCTAACGCGATAGCAGTTTTACCTGTTTGACGGTCACCAATGATCAACTCACGCTGACCTCTTCCAATTGGAATCATCGCGTCGATTGCTTTGATACCGGTTTGTAATGGCTCAGTTACTGGTTCACGGAACAAAACCCCAGGTGCTTTACGCTCCAAAGGCATTTCGAAAACTTCACCAGAAATAGGACCTTTACCATCGATTGGCTCGCCCAATGCATTAACAACACGGCCTAACATACCATGTCCTACATTGATACTAGCAATTTTATTTGTACGTTTTACCTTATCGCCTTCTTTGATTTCAGTACTACTTCCCATCAATACCGCACCCACGTTATCTTCTTCAAGGTTAAGTACAACGGCACGTACACCATTTTCGAACTCAACGAGCTCACCACTTTGAACTCCGAAAAGTCCGTAAATACGAGCGATACCATCTCCAACTTGAAGTACAGTACCTACCTCTTCTAAACTCGCAGCATTACTAAAACCAGAAATTTGGTCTTTCAAAATGCTGGATACTTCGTCTGGCCTGATTTGTGACATAATTTTTATGCGATTTG
>JACCDQ010098782.1_pt1 | contig 23997 bp, 23 predicted proteins | sample 7446031 | NCBI WGS metagenome assembly JACCDQ01 (sample SAMN15323442, study PRJNA562643) | freshwater metagenome | isolation source: river surface water | place: USA:Blue River Watershed | collected 2017-08-17 | reverse complement strand
CGGCCAGAAGCAGCCTTAGATCTTTTGAAAATCAATGACTGCTTTTTTCCTAAGTAGATTCAGATCCTTTGAAATAACTTAGTGCAGGAAGTACAGTTCCCCAGCATTCTCCAAAACCTATTCGTGCGGCTCCTTGCTTCTCGCACCAGCCGCGCAGCACCACGCTGTCGCCGTCTTCCAGCCAGGTGCGTTGCTCGCCATTGGGCAGGGCAATCCGGTTCTTGCCGCCGGTGGTCAGCTCGATCAACGCGGCTGCCTGATCCAGCGCGGGGCCAGACAGCGTGCCGCTGCCGAACAAGTCGCCCGGCTGCAGGTTGCAGCCGTTCACGGTGTGGTGCGCCACCATTTGCGCCACCGTCCAGTAGGCGTGGCGGTAGCTGGTGCGGCAGATGCTGGCGTCGGCCTGACCGGCGGCGCGCATTTGCGCCGTTTGCAGACCTACTTGCAGCTGGATGTCGAAGGCGCCGCCGCTGCGGTTGGGGTCGGAGTCCAGATAGGGCAAGGGCTGCGGGTCACCCTCGGGGCGGGTGAAGGCCACGCGGTAAGGGGCCAGCGCTTCGAGCGTGACCACCCAGGGCGAAACGGTGGACGCAAAGTTTTTCGACAAAAACGGGCCGAGTGGTTGGTATTCCCAGCCCTGGATGTCTCGCGCCGACCAGTCGTTGAGCAGGCAGATGCCGAACACATGGTCTTCGGCCTCACTCATGGGCACGGCATCGCCCAAAGCGTTGCCACTGCCGATGAAGATGCCCAATTCGAGTTCGATGTCCAGCCGTTTGCAGGGGCCAAACGAGGGCTCGGTTGCACCGGGTGGCATGGTCTGGCCGACCGGGCGGGGGAACTGCTGGCCCGAGATGCCGATGCTGGACGCACGGCCGTGGTAACCGATGGGCACCCATTTGTAGTTGGGCAGCAGCGGGTTGTCGGGGCGGAACTGTTTGCCGATGTTGGTGGCGTGGTAGACCGAGGTGTAGAAGTCGGTGTAGTCGCCAATGCGGGCGGGCACACCATATTCGGCCTGCGCTTGCGGTACCAGACAGCTTTGCAGCGCAGCTTGGTCGGGTGCGCCTTCACGCAAGGCGCGCGACAAGGCCAGACGCAGGGCGCTCCAGTGAGTCGCGCCCAAGGCCATCAGCGCGTTGAGTTTGTCTTGTGCGCCGGCTTGCGCGGCAGCTGCGGCATCGCCTGTCAGGACGCCAGACTTGGCCACCGCTGCCAAATCCAGAATCTGGTCACCAATGGCCACGCTGCCTCTGAAGGCTTCCGTTGTGCCCTTGCGGCGAAACACCGCAAACGGCAGGTTCTGGATCGGGAAGTCGGTGCCTGCCGTGTTGGCCGAGGCGACCCAGCTTTTGAGCGCGGGGTTGTGGGTTTCGTTGAGCAGGGTCATCGGGTGTGCTTTCAGGAGGCCATGCTGCCGTCGTGCATCCACGCGGCGTGTTTGGGCGCGCGCTTGGTCTGGCTCCATTCGTTGAGCATGTCCCACTTCACGTCGTCGAGTTTTTGCATCATCTCGGGCGTGCCGCAGTCGGCGGCCAGCTCCAGGCGATGGCCGCTCGGGTCAAAGAAATAAATGCTCTTGAAGATGGTGTGATCGATGGGACCGAGCACATCGATGCCGCCTGCGATCAGTTTGTCTTTGGCTGCTTGCAGTGCTTCGAGAGATTCGACCTTGAGCGCCAGGTGCTGCACCCAGGCGGGGGTGTTTTGGTCGCGGTCCATGGGCGGCTGGCTGGGCAGCTCAAAGAAGGCCAGGATGTTGCCGTGGCCCGCATCCAGAAAGATGTGCATGTACGGGTCGGGCGCTTTGGTGGAGGGCACTTCGTTTTCGGCAATGGCCAGCACGAATTTCATGTCCAGGTGCTTTTGGTACCACTCGACGGTTTCTTTGGCGTCTTTGCAGCGGTAGGCGACATGATGAACTTTTTGAATGAGCATGACATTTCTCCAAATGGTTACAGCGCTTTGTGCTGATGAACGGATTGAAACGGATGTTGATATATCATTCAAACGGTTTTTTCTTATAAATTCATAGGAAAATCTGATGAATGTCACGTTGCGTCAATTGCGAGCGTTTGCTGCCGTGGCTCGTACGGGCAGCTTTACTCTTGCCGCAGAAAGTCTGTACATCACTCAATCGGCTTTGAGTGGATTGATCAAGGAACTTGAGCAGACATTAGAGATCCGCCTGATCGACCGAAGCACACGGCGCGTGTATCTGACGGAGATAGGCGAGCGCTTTCACAAAAAGCTAGATACCGTTTTACAAGATTTAGATGAAGTACTTCATCAAGTCGTCGATCCAAGCGCCATTGATTCTGGAATTGTTCGAGTGGCTGCATCTCAGTTGTTGGCTTCCGCACTCATTCCAGAGTTGATTGCATCGTTTCAATCCGAAAATCCGCTTATCAATGTGAAGTTGGTGGATTCGCCTGTTGAGGGCGTAATGGCTCGTGTTTTTTCGGGAGAGGTGGAGCTTGGAATCGGGCCAGAGAGGGAGCCGAATTCAGACATCTCATCTGTGCACCTCTTTGATGGCCCATTCATGGCGGTCTTTCCAAAAAATCACTCGCTCAGCAAAATCAAACGACTCAAGTGGAGTCATTTGGTTGGCCATCCCATCATCACATTGAAGGGGCAATTTACGGAGCGCTTGAATCAGGATTTGAGAGATGTAGATCCAGAATTGGTCTTGCAGCCTGCAACAGAAGTTGCCTACATGGCTACAGCGTTGTCAATGGTGTCGGCGGGGCTTGGGGTCGCGTTGTGCATTCCGTATGCGGCTTCTCTCGTGAGCCTGTATGGGCTCAAGATGAGTCCACTTGGGGGGCCCGAAGTGCGGCGTAGCTTTGAGGTGTTCACCCGAAAAGGCCGGTCTTTGTCACCAGCAGCCCAGCGGTTTCTGGATTACCTTGGACCCAAAATTAAAGCGATCCCGTACCTTCAATGAGGTAGCCTGCTTAAGAAAAACGGGTCGAGTTGTGTCCCAAGCGCTTGGAGATCTCTGCTGCACAGCGTTTGGCAGCAAGGGCTTGTGGGCCTTCCCAGTTGTAGTCGAACGATCCAGATCGTCCTAGCAAAGTCAAACCAAGAACAATGTTTCCAGAGTAATCAAATACTGGAGCGGCGAAGGAGCAAACCCCAGGTGTTGGATTATTCAGAGCTCTGGACAATCCGTACTTGCGCACTTCAGTGAGCATTTCCTGAACACTCTCAGGATTAATGGGTTTGGCGATGTCAGGGCCAAGGCGACGATGGTCCTCTAGCATGAACTCTTCAATCAGCTTCGAAGGCAAGTAGGCCGCAAACAGTCGACCTGTGGCTGTGCCAGCAAGCGACATCAAGGTTCCAGTTCGAATGTTGGTGTGAAGAGGGTAAATCGCGTCAAACAAGAAAACGATCGTTGGTCCTTGTGTTCCCCATACTGACAAGGCCACGCTGTGTCCAGTCTCTCGTGCCAAGTCCTCCGCAAATGGGGTGGCTTCACGCACTGGGTTCAGCATCCGCAGACTGACCAAACCCAATTGAATAGCGGTTGGACCAAGCCAGTAATAACCACTTGATGATTCTTGCGTCACCAATCCAAGCTTGGAGTAGCTCACCAAATAGGGGTGTGCCCGTCCAGGCAACATGTTGGCTGCCTTGGCGAGTTCGCGCAACGGCATGGGCCGACCGTGATTGCCAAGGGCGAGCAGCAGTTGCCCGCCAACTTCAATGGATTGGATTCCTCGGCGCTCTTTCTCACCATTGGATTCGATGAAGTCTTGACTTGCAGAGTTGGTATTTGATGTGTCCACTTTTCAATTTTAACTACTTCGTTCTTTGCAGGCAAATTATTCGCCATAGGGTAACGCGTGCGCTAGGGGTTAACCATTAGACAAGAGCAGACAGATTCGTCATAAACTAACGGAAGTGGACTACCAAACCTAGTTATTGGAGAAAGCAATGGCAATGCAAGAAGCGGAATACGACGTTGTAGTTGTGGGAACTGGAGCATCAGGCATGTCTGCTGCAGTTACTGCGGCACACGAGGGCCTGAAGGTTCTGGTGGTTGAGAAGGCTGCTGTCTATGGTGGAACTACAGCCCGCTCGGGCGGATGGCTGTGGATTCCCGGAACAAAACTGGCTACCGAACAGGGGTTGCAGGAACCACAGGGCGCTGCTCGGAAGTACCTTGAGCATGAGGCAACGACGCACTTCGATGGCGCGCGCGTTGACGCGTTTATTGAAAACGGTCCCAAGGCAATCGACTTTTTCACCAGCAAAACATGCGTGCAGTTCGATATGCCGCCTGTCTTCCCTGATTACCATGCGGAAGCACCAGGTGGATTGCCAGGTGGACGCTCCATGGTGACCCGTCCTTTTGATGCCCGTCAATTGGGTCAGCGGGTGAAGCAATTGGCGCCGCCGGTTCCTGAATTGACAGTGTTCGGCATGATGTTGGGCTCTGGTAAAGAACTTTGGCACTTCTTGAGGGCATTCAAGTCGTTTGAGTCCTTCTTTTATGTTGCCAAGCGTTTTGCTGGTCACTTCTTGGATGTGGTGATTCATGGGCGAGGTATGACCTTGACCAACGGCAACGCCCTTGCTGGTCGTTTGGCCAAAGCCGCCATGGATCTCAACATTCCTGTCTGGCTGTCTTCTCCGGTCAAAAAATTGATCGTCGATGGCGACCGTGTATGCGGCGTCACTGTGATCAAGGACGGGTCTCCCGTTGATATTCATGTGAGGCGCGGTGTGGTGCTCGCCTGCGGTGGTTTCCCCTTTGACATCGAACGACGCAAGCAACTGTTTCCGCATGCTCCGACCGGACGTGAGCACTTCACACCGTCACCAGAACTCAATACTGGCGACGGCTTGCGACTTGGTGAATCTGTAAGCGGATGGGTAGATCCTACTATTCCTAATGCCGCAGCTTGGTGCCCTACTTCTGTCTCCAAGCGAAGTGATGGAACCGATGGCGTCATGCCCCACTTTATTGATCGTGCCAAACCTGGCGTCATCGCTGTGACAAGCAATGGCCGACGTTTTGGCAACGAGGCACTGTCCTACCACGACTTTGTCCAGAACTTGGTCAAAGCAACCAAAGGCAACGGTGAGGTGACTTGCTGGATCGTGTGTGACCATGCCCATCTGCGTGAATACGGAATGGGCGCCGTGGCTCCTTTCCCGTTGCCCATTGGCAAGCACTTGAAGAGCGGGTACCTCAAGCGTGGCAACAGCATTGATGACTTGGCCAATGTGATTGGTGTTCCAGCTGCAGCATTGAAGGAAGAAGTTGAAACTTTCAACCGTGATGCGATGACCGGTGTGGATACCAAATTTGGCAAAGGCAGCACAGCCTACAACCGTTACCAGGGTGATTCACTGGTCCAGCCAAATCCTTGCATGGCCCCCATCAAGAGTGGACCGTTCTATGCCATCAAGGTGGTGGTTGGTGAGATTGGTACTTTTGCGGGTTTGGCGACAGATGCTAATTGCCAAGTGCTGACCAAAGACAAACAAGCAGTCAAAGGTCTGTATGCCGTCGGTAACGATGCTGCAAGCATCATGGGTGGCAACTATCCCGGGGCAGGCATCACCCTTGGACCGGCCCTCACATTTGGCTATGTCGTCGGTAAAACCCTGGCGAAGAACCCGGCCTAAAGAATCAACACCTAGTAGAGATAACAATGGAACTCACCGCAAACATGGCACCTCAGGTGCTGGCAGGGAAAATTGCACTGGTGACCGGTGCAGGTCAAGGTAACGGAAAAGCAATTGCCATTGGCCTGGCCAAAGCTGGTGCCAAAGTGATCGTGACCGATTTGGTCGAAAAAAATGCGCAAGCCGTGGCTCAGGAGATTGTTGAAGCGGGTGGACAGGCTGCAACCTATGGACTGAACGTCACCTCACAAGAACAGTGTCAAGTCTTGGCGCAAACGGTGGCTAAAGAAATTGGGAACATCAACATCCTGATCAATAACGCGGGCATCATCATTCGCGAAGGTCTGGACAGCGCCAAAGTGGTCGAAAACCTGGCGAAAACACTGGATGTCAATGTCATGGGGACGTTTCATCCGACCCACGCATTTTTGCCAGCCCTGCGCGCTACAAAGGGCGCCATCATCAATTTGGGTTCAATCGCATCCTCGATTGGAATTCCCAATGTCGTTGGCTATTCACCATCCAAAGGGGCGGTCAAGCAGCTGACGCAAGCTTTGGCTGTGGAATTGGCCAAAGACGGTATCCGTGTCAATGCCATCGCCCCTGGTGTGATTGAAACACCGATGACCAGTTACACCCGCGAGGCGCCAGAGCGTCTGGAAAAGTTCATGGGACGAACCCCAATGGGCAGAGTTGGGCAACCGCAAGAGCTGGTCGGACCAGTGATTTTCTTGGCATCCGATATGGCCAGTTACGTCACAGGCGTGACCTTGGCGGTCGACGGTGGCTTCCTCGCTTAATCCATTTCAAAGTTTCGCAAAGCGAAAACCCGGCCACTGGCCATTAACCAAAGTCAGGAGACATCAATGAGCATTGCAAAAATCCTAAAGCGGACCGCAATTGCAGCGACTCTGAGTGCTGCCGTTGTTTCGTACGCGCAAGACATCAAACTCGGCTTCAACGGCGACTTGTCCGCTTCCCCTTCCGCTCAAAGCGGTAAGGCTGGCGTGATCGGTATCGAAGCGGCTATCGCTGACATCAACGCTGCAGGTGGTGTGCTGGGTCGTAAGTTGACACTGGTGGTGCGTGACGATCAGTCGCAACCACCCAAGTCAATTCAGAACATGAGCGACCTGATTGACAACGAAAAAGTCGTGGCTGTCTTTGGCCCGACCAACTCTGGCAATGCTCTGGCATGGCGTCACATTCCGAACCAAAAGAAAATCGTGTCCATGGGCATGATCGGTTCGGGCACAGACATCACCAAGCCAATGAGCCCGGGTGCTGACAACTACATGTTCCGCGTTTCGATGGTGGACCGTGAGCAGGTGGCAGCACTGGTGACCTATGCATCCAAACTGCCAAAGAAAACCATCGGTTTGATGGGTGAAACCACTGGCTACGGCCAGGGCGGCCTCAAGGATTTGGAAGAGATCATGAAGTTGCATGGCATGTCGGCTGTGGCTACCGAGAAATTCGGTGTCGCAGACACAGACATGACCTCGCAGCTCAACAAGATGAAGGCTGCTGGCGTCGACACAATCTTGCTGTGGGCTCAAGGTACCCCAATCGGTCAACTCATGCGCAGCATGGAGAAGATCAACTATTTCCCACTGGTTCTGACCTCATGGGCTGCTGACAACATCACTTTCTACGATGCTGCAGGTAAAAACCTCGCTGGCAAGCCCATCTTCATGCGCACGATGGTGAGCCCTTCCACTCCAGCTCAGAAGAAGCTGTATGACCGTACGGTATCCAAGCTGGCTGCTCCAAGCGCTTTCCCATTCGTGGTGCATGGCTATGACGCCGTCTTGTTGGTAGCGGAAGCCATCAAACAAGCAGGTGGTACCGATGGCGCCAAGATGAAGGAAGCTTTGGAAACTCTCAAAGCCCCAGTCAATGGTGTCATGAAGTCCTATGACAAGCCCTTCAGCAAAACCGATCACGAAGCACTGACCGCTGCTGATCTGAGCTTCGTCAAGTGGAACGGCGATCAACTCGTCAAGTACACCGACGACATCATCAAGACGATGAATGTCAACGACTACAAGCGCTGATTCGTAAGAACGACAGGACAAGGGAGCTTCCCTTGTCCTGCTAATAACAACTGGGGATCTTGATGGAAGCAATATTGCAGGCTTTGATCAGTGGATTGGCAGTAGGCAGCGCCTATTCGCTGGTCGCACTGGGTTTCAGTGTGACCTTCACGACCACTAAAACCTTGAATTTTTCTCATGGCGAATTTGTATCGGCCGGTGCTTTCATTGGGATGAGTGTGTTGTTTTTGGCCGTAGGTAAGCTTCCTACGTCCACATCTTTTGGTGGCGCTGATCCGGGCACAGTGGCTCAACTCGGTGCTTTGCTGGCCAGTCTTGCTGTGATGGGCTTGATTGGTTGGCTGCTTTTCATTTTGGGTGTACGCCCCTTCGCGAAGCGACCAGGAATGGCTTGGGTCATGAGTACGCTGGGATTTGGCGTCATCTTGCAAAGCATTGGCTTGGCAATTTGGGGGCCTAAACCGGTCGTTGTCCCCAGTCCAGTAGGAGACGATGTGATCCGTCTCATGGGCATCGGTATTCGCCCGCAAGAGATTCTGATGTTGGTCGTGTCCGTGATCATCATGGTGGCTTTCGATCACGTCATGCGCAAGACGATGATGGGCAAGGCCATGCGAGCGGTTGCTCAAAATCAAAGTGTCGCCAGCCTCATGGGTATCAATGTGACCATGGTCATGATCGGTGCCTTTGTAATCAGTTCTGGCTTGGCAGGTCTTTCGGGTTTCTTGCTTGCACCAGTTGCACAAGCTTCACTTTTCATGGGACTGGCGGTTGGATTAAAAGGCTTCTCCGCGGCAATGGTGGGAGGCTTGAGCAATGCACGAGGTTGTGTATTCGGTGGCTTTATTTTGGGCGTGCTGGAATCATTCGTGAACCTCTGGTCGGCCCAGTGGCGTGAAGTGGCCATCTTTGCACTGGTCATCCTGGTGTTGGCGTTTCGTCCCAACGGACTCTTCGGAACCAACGTGGTGGAAAAAGTATGAAGAGTACGAAACATTTTCTTTCGGTAGTTGCCTTTGCTGCTATCTTGATTGCAGCATCTGGATCTGTATCCAATGACTACTATCTGCGCATCGCGTTCATGATGTGTGTCTACTACCTGTGTGGGGTAGGCATGAACGTTTTGGTGGGCTATGCAGGACAAAAATCCTTGGGCCAGGCGGGCTTGTTTGCTGCAGGCGCTTATGCAGTGGCCTTGCTGACCATCAAGACTCAAATTGATCCTTGGCTTGCGTTTGTTCTCGGCGGTGTCGTTTCGGGAATTTGCGGTGTGATGATTGCGCTGCCCTCATTGAGGGTGAAGGGTCCTTACTTGGCAATGGTCACTCTGGCTTTCGGCATTGTGGTTGAGAAACTGGTTACGGAATGGACCGATGTCTTCGGTGGCGCTCAGGGATTGTTCGGCATCCGTCCTCTGACATGGAATGAGCAGCCGTTGAGCATGAACCAGTGGGTATGGTTCGGAATTTGTCTCTCAGCGCTGGCCCATTTGTTGATTCGAAACATCGTTTCCAGCCGTCAAGGTCGTGCCTGGCTTTCGATTCAGGCCGATGAAATTGCAGCCTCATCTGTGGGTGTGCGCGTTTATCGTGGGAAAGTTACGGCTTTCGTTGTGGCCGCAGTGACTTGTGGTTTGGCAGGTGCCATGGTGGCCCAGCAGAACCAGTACATCAATTCCGATTTCATCAACTTTCACCTGTCAATTTTCATCCTGTTGTTGGTTCTCTTTGGTGGCGTAGGCTCTGTTTATGGGCCATTGGTGGGTGCTGTCAGCCTCACAGTGATTGAAGCAAGCCTTTCCAGCTGGCCATCAGTTCAACATTTCGTCTACGGTGCTTTGCTGTTGTTCGCTCTCTACGTCATGCCAGGCGGGATCATGGGCGTGATCAACCAGCTCTTCCGGAAAATGAATCCGGTTGATGAAAACGCAGCTATCGGCAAAGAGCCCCAGGTTCAATTGAATCTGGCGAGTGGTGGTTCATCTGAGCTGCTCAAAGTTGAGGCTGTTTGCAAGGCTTACGGTGGCGTGAAGCCTGCACAAAGTGTGTCGTTCACTCTCAAGCGCGGACACGTTCATGCGCTGATCGGTCCGAACGGTGCAGGCAAGAGCACGATGATCAACATGCTGACAGGCATTGTTCCGCCAGACTCAGGAAATATCCAATTCGTGGGTAAGGACGTGATTGGTAAACCTGCACACGCCATTTGTGCTCTGGGCATGGGGCGTACCTTCCAGAATTTGCGCTTGTTTGGTGATTTGTCAGTATTGGACAACGTCATGCTGGGCCGTCACACGCGGATGACAAACAAGTTCTTCGCCTCATTGTTGTCGTTGCCCTCCTCAATGAAGCAGGAGTCAGCAGCACGCGAGCGTTCGCTGGCACTCTTGCAATTGGTGGGGCTGTCACATTTGGCCCATGCACCAGCGGGGAGCCTTCCCTATGGTTTGCAACGCCGGGTAGAACTTGCGCGAGCCCTTGCGACTGATCCTGAATTGCTCCTTCTGGATGAGCCAGCAGCAGGTCTTAATCCACAAGAAACGGCCGAATTGGGGGAGCTGCTTGTGCGAATCAGCCGCATGGGCCTCTCTATCTTGATGGTGGAACACCACATGGATTTGGTGATGCGTGTCTCTGACCACGTGATCGTGTTGGACTACGGCATCAAGATCGCTGAAGGTACCCCTTCTCAGGTTCAGGCCAACCCTAAAGTTGTTGAAGCGTATCTCGGGACCGAGGACGCCGAAGCCATGCCCGAGTGAAAGGTCAACCGTGCTTAAACTTGAATCAGTAGAACTCTCATACGGAGCCATTCAGGCTGTCAAAGGCGTTTCTCTCTCCGTCAAAGAAGGGGAAGTGGTCACCATCATTGGTGCAAACGGCGCTGGCAAGAGTACTTTGCTCAAAGGTATTGTTGGGTTGGAGCCTGTCAGTGCTGGCAAGGTTTATATCAACGGCAAAGATTCCACGAATGTCCCACCTCACCAGCGTGTGGGCTTGGGGGTGGCTTTGTCGCCAGAGGGTCGAGGTGTTTTTGCAGATCAAACTGTCTATGAGAATCTGCTCCTAGGAGCATATTCAATACGGGCCGATGAAGACCGAGTGCAACAGCTCATCGAGCGTGAGTACAAGCGATTTCCTCGTTTACGAGAGCGTGCCAACCAGATGTCCGGCACATTGTCGGGCGGGGAGCAGCAAATGTTGGCAATTTCACGAGCGCTGATGAGCGAGCCCAAACTGCTGTTGCTGGACGAGCCATCGCTTGGTTTGGCTCCCTTGATCATCGTGGACATTTTTAGGTCTATCCGCGCACTTCGTGATTCCGGCTTGACGATTTTGCTGGTTGAACAAATGGCCAACCAGGCATTGGCCGTTGCTGACCGGGCATATGTGCTTGAAACCGGACATATCACTCTGGAAGGTACGGGTTCGCAGTTGCTGAAAGACCCGGCCGTAAGAGCTGCCTACCTCGGCTCACACTGACAGGACTCCACTTTATGTCGACAGCGCTTTTCAAGCCGCTGCGGGTTCGCTCGCTCGAAATCAAGAACAGGATTGTGATTTCACCCATGATGCAGCATGCTGCACCCGGTGGGGTTGTCAACAATTGGCACTTGGTTCATTTAGGCAAATTCGCCCTTGGTGGCGCTGGACTCATATTCACGGAAAGCACGGCTGTCTCTCCTATGGGACGTATAGGTCGAGATGACGCTGGACTTTGGCTTGATGAACATGTCAAGCCTTGGCAAGCTGTTGTGGATTTCGTTCATCAAAACGGCTCAGCTATTGGCGTTCAACTCGGACATGCTGGCCGAAAAGCCGGAAGCAAAGCCCTATGGGAGGGTGGCGAGGCGCTGACTACTGAGCAAATGTTGGCTGATGATCCAAAGTGGATTCGTTTGGGTCCCAGTGCGATCGCTGCAGGTGAGGGCTGGTCCACACCTAAAGCGATGACACAAGATGACATTGCACAGGCAGTTGAGCAATTTGTATCAGCTGCACAAAGAGCTGACCAAGCTGGCTTTGATGTGATTGAGCTGCACTTTGGCCATGGCTATTTGGTCACCAGTTTTCTCTCTCCCATTTCTAACCAAAGAACCGACGCGTATGGCGGTGATCTTGAAGGACGGATGAAACTGGCCATAGAAATTGCCGCTCGCGTGCGATCAGTTTGGCCAAGTGAAAAACCATTGTGGTGCCGTCTGTCTGTAGTAGATGGTGCCTTTGGTGGCTGGAGCGAAGAAGACACGGTTGTGTTGGTACGTCGTCTGCAGGCTGTCGGTGTGGATGTTTTTGATTGTTCCTCAGGCGGATTGACGGAGCAAACCAATGCTTTACCTGTGCCGAGAGGGTTGGGTTTTCAAGTTCCATTCGCTCAGAAGGTTCGCAAAGAGACAGGAGCCATCACACAAGCTGTGGGAATGATCGTTGATCCAGTGCAGGCAGAGGAAGTCATCAATTCTGGTGCTGCCGAATTGGTCGCGATCGGTCGGGAAGCACTTTTTGATCCTTATTGGCCATTGCATGCTCAATGGGTTTTAGAGCGTGATCCGAAATTCACAGACTGGCATCTACGCCATGGAGTCTGGCTCCAAAAGCGGCAAACATTTCTTGACAGCTTGTAGGGCTGTCTGCCTTTATCAATTTCAACCTCAACAGGAATCAATATGAGCACAACAAAGACATTTGCCTCAGCAGCAGACCTTGAAGAAAAGAAGGTCACATTCGAACAAATTTCAGAGCACGCTTGGGCATACACCGCCGAAGGCGACCCAAACACCGGCATCATCATTGGCGATGATGCTGTTCTCGTTGCGGATACGCAGGCGACGCCCGCTATGGCGGCTGATGTAATCCGTCGTATTCGTGAAGTCACCGATAAACCCATCAAGTATGTTGCTCTCACCCACTACCATGCAGTACGAGTGCTGGGGGCCAATGCTTATCAGCCGGAACAGATTCTCGCAAGCCAAGACACGTATGACTTGATCGTAGAACGAGGCGAGCAGGACAAAGCCAGCGAAATCGGTCGTTTCCCACGGTTGTTCCAAAACTTGGAAACTGTGCCTGCGGGTCTGACGTGGCCAACCATGACCTTCACGGGCAAGATGACTTTGTGGCTTGGCAAGTTGGAAGTCCAACTTTTGCAGCTTGGTCGTGGTCACACCAAAGGTGATACGGTGATTTGGCTACCAAAAGAACGCGCCATGTTGTCTGGGGATCTTGTTGAGTTCGACGCAACGCCTTACGCTGGAGACGCCTACTTCAAGGACTGGCCGCAAACGCTTAACAATATTGCTGCCCTTGGCCCTTTGGCCTTGGTGCCTGGACGTGGACCCGCTTTGCGTGGTGAGGAGCAGGTGCAAAAAGGCCTGCAAGTGACTCGCGACTTCATCAGCGATGTTTGGGCGAGCGTCAAAGCAGGTGCAGATGCAGGACGAGATCTGCGCAATGTGTACGAGGAGACCTTTGCCAAATTGCAGCCCAAGTACGGCGAGTGGGTAATCTTCAATCACTGCATGCCGTTCGATGTGACACGCGCCTACGACGAAGCTACCAATTATCCCGATCCTCGAATTTGGACTGCCGACCGTGACCGCCAAATGTGGGAAGCCCTTGAGGGCTAATTTCCGTCAGTAGATCAAACATCAGGAGAAATATATGCAAGTCAGAATGGGATTGCTCAACAAGCATGAGGACTGGTCCATGGAGCGGTTTCGCACCTATTGGCGTGAGCAGCACTCTAAGCTCGCATCTCAATTGCCCGGGCTGTTGGCTTATCACCAAAACCATGTTACGGATTCAGTGCAGCGTGGTATCACTTACAAGCGCGGGCCAGAGTCGGTTGACGGTATGTCTCAGCTTTGGTTTGATGACTCGAAAATAATGAATGATGCGTTTTCTCAAGCGCTAGGCCAAAAGCTCATCGACGACGAAAACCATTTCATTGGTCATTTACGGATCATCACGGCTGAACCCAATGAAGTCATCGCACCGCCGCCAGTTGGCAAGGCTCTCAAACGCATGTCTTTTCTGCGACGTCGTGCGGATGTATCACCTGAGAAATTTGCATACGAATGGCGCGTTCGGCACGCTGAATTGGTTCAGACACTGCCTGGGGTTCTGGGATACAGGCAAAACCTGATCACCCATCGTGAATCACCAAAAGGCAATGTGGTCGACTATGACGGCTTGCCTATTGACGGGATTGTTGAGCTTTGGTTTGAAAGCCCCGAAACACTCAATGCAGCTTTCTCGTCCAAACAAGGGGTTGTGACCATGCAGCATGCGACTGAATTCATTGATGAAATTACCACCTTCTTGGTGGATACACACGTCGTCAAATAAGCCATTGGCCGGGTTGAGAAATGCCGATACACAAGAGTGAAGCTCCTGCAGAAACTCAGGTGCATTTGGCACTTTTCATCACTATGATGGTCTGGGGAGTTAACCTCTCGGCCGTCAAAGGGTTGACTGAAAACCTGGACCTGATGTTGGTGGCTTCTGTCAGGATGGTGATGGCGGCACTGGTCTTGGCGCTGATTGCTCAGATTGTGGGTATTGGCAAGCAGCGGTGGCCTGCCAAAAAATGGCTGTTGTTGGTGACAGCAGCTTTTTTTCTAGTCTACTGTCAACAGATTGCTTTTGCGGAAGGTTTGTTCAAAACGTCTGCAACCAATGCCGCCTTGGTCATGGCTTTGGGGCCCACTGTCTCAGTGTCTCTGGAAGCAGTCTTCTTCAAGCGCACTATCACGCGTCGACAAGTGGCAGGGATCGTATTGGCGCTGACGGGTGTTTCTGCCGTGATACTTAATCGTCCACACGCTGCTGTCACAACTGCTGCATGGGGCGATCTTTGGATATTCTTGTCTGTGTTGGCATTCGCTATCGGCGGATTGTGTATTCAACGCTTGACACAAACCAGCTCGCCACTGGTGACCAGTTTTGTGGTTCATGCAATCGGTGCATTGATGCTATCAGTGCATGCGGCGGTGAATGTTGAGGAGCTGTTGCCTACAGTTTGGCGCATGACGTCTTGGCAATGGTCTTTGGCCGCCTTTTCTGCCATTTTTGCGACTGGAATTGGATCGATCGTGTGGTCAAGAGGGATAGCTACGATTGGTGTTGGAAGAACCTCAAGCTACATCTCCTGGGTTCCTATCTTTGGTGTTTGCTTCGGCGCTATGTTCTTTGCAGAATCATTGACCGCTTGGCATGTATCGGGACTGCTGGCTGTCATTGGGGGAACAACACTGATTGTGAGACGTTGATCCTTATCTGAGCACAGCACTCATTACTCAAAACCGAACAGAATAAGTGCTGTGAAGATAATCATTAACGATGGCAGGATGTAATTACTGAAAAAATGCAAATCAGCTTCTGTCATGCAGTCGGCGTTGCTCAAATTGTCTGACATGTTTGATAGATACATGCAGTGATTTCAACAAGAATTCAGCTCGATAGCAATAGGGGTATGACCGCTATGTGGCGGTAATTCAGTCCATCCACCAATTGGTGGAAAGTCAGCAACGGGTCGAGAAGAGCCGGTCACGCATGACCGTCGCAGTTCGGTCATAAACCGTCATACATGGTTGTTCCTGATAGCGGTCGGTCACAATTTTTATCGACCCAACACTCAATAAGGGTTCAAGGAATCGTCGGCCAACTTATCAGGATGCTATTGCTGCATTTGCTTTGTGATCCAGTTCGCTAGCTTGCGAACGTCTTCTCGCAGTCGTTCGTGTGGTGCGATCCACAGATCAAGGGTGTAGAGACTGTCGATAAATCCAAATGGGGCCACAAGTTGACCTGATTCGATTTCTTTTTCAACCAGGTATTTGGGGACCAGCGCCACACCCAGTTGTGACACTGCCGCTTCGATCACAAGGTAGAAATGCTCATACCGCTCATGTGGCGTCAGGCGAGTGTCCTCGCAGGTCATAAGACTCATCCAATCTGTCCATGCATTGGGTCGTGTCGCAGTTTCAAGAATGCGAGCGCCTGCAAGTGATGCAATTGAAGAAATTCCGAAGGCTTCTTGGTAATTGCGATGGCAGACAGGACCGAATTGCTCGTTGAGCAATTTCTCTGTCACCACTCCTTGCGGGGGGCGTTTCATGCTGGAGCGAATTGCTACGCTGATTTGATCTTGAATAAAGTCAATCTCATCGTGACTGACGTTGAGTCGGAATTCGATCTCTGGGTGAGAACTCTTGAAATTTCCGAGTCGTGGAATCAGCCATTTGGTCATGATCGTTGCCGAACAGGAGAGCGTCACAGGCCCTGGCTCTAGTCGCGCAATGGCCTCGCGCATCAGGCGAAAAGCCTCTGTCAGTTGGCCAGCCAAGGCCGCACCCTCAGGGGTCGGTGAAACCGATCTTGCATGACGAATAAGTAATCGCACTCCGAACTGATCTTCAAGTAAGTGGATGTGCCTGCTGATTGCCCCATGGGTCACGAACAGTTCCGTGGCTGCAGCGCTCATGGAACCTAAGCGCGCAGTCGCTTCGAATGCACGCAGAGCGCTGAGCGGAAGACGGTGAAGGCCTCCTCCTGCATCAAATGCTTGGCTTGATGTCATTAAAACTCACAGGTCAGGACATAAAAATGAGATGTTACACACAGTAGATTGGCACTAGACTTTAACCACTCTGTGAGAGCTACAACACACAGGGAAATGCTAGGGAATACCCTGATCAAAGAGGTGGCAGTCAGTGTGAGTTTTTTTGATCACGGTTCCTTTGTAAGTCAATTTCGTGGGTCATTCACCCTCAACAAGGAGACATTCAGATGAAATTCAATCGCCGCTATCTCACCACGCTGCTCTCGGTCCTGTGCATGGCAGTTACGCTCCCCGCAAGCGCTGACGTGCTCTCGAACATCATGGCTCGAAAGAAAATTCGAGTGGCAACTGACATGGGTATTGCACCGTTCGGCATGCTTGATGGATCCATGAAGCCAACCGGCTCTGATGTTGAAGTGGCCCGCGCTCTGGCTGCCGACTGGGGCGTGGAGCTGGAATTCGTTAACACAACTGGCCCTACCCGAATTCCCAACCTCAACACCGACAAGGCAGACGTCGTGATTTCCTCGCTGTCAGTGACGGAAGAGCGAGCCAAAGTCATCGACTTTACGAAGCCCTATTCATTCATTCGCACAACTGTGATTGGCCCATCCAAAGATGCCAGCGTGAAAGACTGGTCCGACCTCAAAGGAAAATCCATTGCGGTCGTTCGCACAACGATGCAAGACGTAGAACTGACCCCTAAAGCCTCCGCTCTTGGATTCACTGTTGTGCGTTTCGATGACGATGCAACGGCAATCACGGCAGCAGTTTCAGGTCAGGCCACCTATCTGGGCCTTGGCGATCCACAGATGAGAACGATCAATCAGCGTGCTGGCGGCAAGTCATTTGAGGCCAAATTGGTCATCAAACAATTCCCCATCGCCATGGGCATCAAAAAAGGTGAACCGGCCTTGCTTGCCAAGCTGAACGAATGGATCAGCGTCAATGCCAAAAACGGCAAACTGAATTCGATCTACAAGCAATTCCATGAGATCGATGTGCCTGCCGAGTTTCTGAAATAAACAGACTTTTCCTTTTGCAATAACACCAGTTGCGCCATCATCGCTGCGCTCACTTTCGTGAGCGCGGCGATAGCGCCAAAGGGGGAGTTTTGACTTTAGATTTTTCACCCATTATTGAGCAGGGGTCTCTACTGCTTGACGGAGCCGCGGTGACCTTGAGGCTGGCTGCAGTAGCGACCCTACTGGGCTTTGTCATTGGAACACTCTGTGCAGTTGGCCGTAATTCGAGCCATCGCTGGCTATCTGGGTTGTGTGCTGGCTACGTAGAAGCCATTCGCAATACACCGTTTCTAGTGCAAATCTTTCTGGTGTTTTTCGGACTTTCATCGATTGGCGTCACACTCAGCGCGTTTACGGTGGCCATCATTGCACTGACTATTAATGTCGGTGCGTATACAGGTGAAATCATGCGTGCCGGTTTCAATACTGTGCACGCTGGTCAATGGGAAGCGGCTGAGTGTCTTGGATTGTCACGCGCCCAAGTGTATTGGCATGTCGTCTTGAGGCCTGCCATTGAAAGGGTTTACCCCTCGCTTACCAGTCAGTTTATTTTGCTGATGCTGGCCTCTTCCATTACATCCCAAATTTCTGTATCGGAATTGACAGGGAATGCAAACTACATCCAGGGCGTTTCATTTCGTCCTATGGAAACTTTTATCACTATTGGCGTGATGTATTTTGTTCTGGCATTGCTGATGCGCTTCGTTTTTTGGCTGATTGCCATGATCATTTTCCCACGCCGCCGACGCCTCGGCACGTCGCTATAAGGAGTTGAAACGATGCCGACCTTTGGTTTTACACATCTTCAATTCCTCTTGCAGGGGGCGCTCTGGACCGTCGTTCTTTCGGCCTGCGCATTCTTCGGCGGCGCTCTGATGGGTTTATTCATCGCGCTATGTCGGGTTTCACAGTTTGCCGCCGTACGCAGCATTGCATGGGCCTACATTCAAATTGTTCAGGGCATCCCATTGCTTGTGATCATGTTTGCAGGCTACTTTGGTTTGCCTGCTCTCGGTGTCCAGGTGTCACCGCTGATGGCTGCAACCCTATCGATGACGATTTGGGTCGGGGCCTACTTTGGTGAATTCTGGCGTGGAGCGATTCAAGCCGTGCCGAAGGCCCAGTGGGAGGCGGCGGAATGCCTCGCATTGAGCAGCGGTCAACGCATGTTCAAGGTCATCATCCCTCAGGCCATCCGTAATGCAACGCCTGGAACAGTTGGCTTCATGGTGCAAATCGTCAAAAACACATCGCTCGCGTCGGCGGTGAGCTTCGTAGACCTCACCCGTGCGGGTCAACTCATCAACAACTCGACATTTCAACCATTTATCACCTTCACGGTGGTGGCCATTATTTATTTCCTTCTGTGCTACCCGCTTTCGGTACTGAGTCACAGACTGGAAAAACGAATGGCGCGTGGTGTACGGGGCGCTTGAAGTTCAATCTTGGAGAAATTCCACATGGATAAAGTTATCACGCCCAATGAGGCATCTGAAAAAAACGAAATCGTCACGCTGCGTGATGTCTATAAAAGCTTTGGCAAGAATGAGGTCCTAAAAGGAGTGAGCTTCGGCGTAAAGCGTGGCGAGGTCACGGTTCTGATTGGAAAGTCTGGTTCAGGAAAAAGCACCGCCCTGCGCTGCATTGATCGCCTCGAAAAAGTCGATCAAGGATATATCGAAGTTTGCGGTCATGTGTTGACTGACCCCTCGTTGAAGCTTCGCCAACTGCGTTTAGATGTCGGAATTGTTTTTCAAAGTTATAACCTATTCCCCCATCTGACTATTGGCGAAAACATCATGCTTGCGCCACGCAGTGTCAAAAATTTGGGCAAACAAGAAGCTGCTGATCTCGCTAAGAAATGTCTCGGTCAGGTGGGTCTCTCTGACAAATTCGATGCGTATCCTGAACAACTTTCGGGTGGTCAGCAGCAGCGCGCAGCAATTGCACGATCTCTTGCGATGCAACCCAAAGTTGTTTTGTTTGACGAGGTGACTTCGGCACTTGACCCGCAACTGACGGGCGAAGTGCTGCGGGTCATTGAGCGATTGGCTGAAGAAGGCATGACGATGGTGATGGTCACACACGAAATGAATTTCGCAAGAAAGATCGCTGATCAAATCGTCTTTATGCATCAAGGCAAGGTGTGGGAGATTGGGCCAGGAAGCATGTTGGATAACCCGCAGACCGAAGAACTGCGCGACTTCCTAGCCCATGAACTTTGAGTCTTTGAAATTTATCCCCACCATGCCAAATACACGTTCTGAATTCACTGCACGCTATTTTGTTGAAAGCTCGATTCCGATCGAAAAGGTAGCTGAAACAATCGCTGGCGAGCAATCTAGCGGCACTTTCATGACTTTGCCAGGAGAGACGGATGAATTAAAGCAACGCTCCCGTGCACGAGTCATACGCATCGAAAAACTTGCACCGGTCAACCAGCCCTCCCTAAGAAGTGCGTTTGTAGATCGGCGCGGTGGAAGCCAAACATTCCATCGAGCCGAAATCGAGATCGCATTCCCAATCGACAATGTGGGGGCAAACATTTCTACATTGTTGGCCACCATTGCAGGAAATTTGTTCGAGCTGGGTGAAATCACAGGCCTACGCCTGTTGGATTTTGATCTTCCAACTGATTATGGGCAGCGCTTCCCAGGCCCCAAATTTGGAAGCGCAGGAACTCGTGCGCTAGCAGGTATCTATCAACGACCCATCATCGGTACGATCATCAAGCCCAGCATAGGTTTGACTACACATCAAACGGCAGAGCTTGTTGATTCGCTTTGCGCAGCTGATATCGATTTCATCAAAGATGATGAATTGATGGCCGACCCACCTTACGCACCTTTTGCTGATCGTCTGAATGCGGTCATGCCTGTGATCAATAAGCATGCTGAACGTATGGGCCGCAAGCCAATGTATGCCATCAACATTTCGGGAAGCATTGATGAAATGCTTCGTCGCCATGACGCAGTTCTTGAAGCTGGAGGCACGTGCGTGATGGTCAGCGTCAACTGGGTTGGTTTTGCGGCAGTACAGCATTTGCGTGAGCACACGCAACTACCCATTCATGCGCATCGGAATGGATGGGGCGCCTTCACGCGTTGTCCCGAACTGGGATTTTCTTTTGCTGCATATCAAAAGCTTTGGCGTTTGGCTGGCGTCGATCAGCTTCATGTCAACGGAATTCGCAGCAAATTCTGGGAGCCAGATGATTCAGTCATTGAATCAGCACGGTCTTGCCACGGTTCTTTCGCGGGTCATCAGTCTGTGATGCCAGTCTTTTCGTCAGGGCAATGGGCTGGACAGGCACATGACATCTATCGAGCCCTTGGATCAACAGACTTGATGCATTTGGCTGGTGGCGGAATCATTGGTCACCCCGGCGGCATTGCTGCCGGGGTGTCAAGCATGCGTGAAGCATGGGAAGCTGCTGTCGCTGGTGTCAGTCTCGAAGCTTATGCACAAAGCCATCCTTCGCTTCAAGGTGCTCTGGCTCAGTTCAGCGGCGTGTAATGATGGGTACAAATAAAAATGCCAAGTCCTTGCGACTTGCTTTTTACGGCGATGACTTCACTGGCTCTACTGATGCGCTCGAAGTGCTGGCATTCGCTGGACTTCGATGCGCACTCTTTCTGACCCCGCCTACAAGTGAAGCCTTGAAGTCATATGGTGACTACGATGCGATAGGTGTCGCCGGAGACAGCAGGGGGATGTCTCTCTCCGAAATGGACAGGGAACTCCCTTCCATGTTCGAAGCGCTGGCTGCACTCGAAGCAGGAATTGTTCACTACAAAGTCTGTTCAACATTTGACAGCGCGCCATCTGTTGGAAGTATCGGTCATGCGATGGACATTGCGCGAAAAACCTTTGGGTCTGGACCAACTCCAATCGTTGCGGGGACACCAGCGCTCTCTCGCTACTGTATTTTCGGCAACTTGTTTGCGCGCTCTGGAACGGATGGTCTCGTTTATCGAATTGATCGTCACCCCATCATGAGTGTGCATCCTGTGACTCCGATGGACGAGGCCGACTTGGTTATCCACCTTGGTCGTCAGACTTCAATACCCATCAGCAAGTTCACTTTGCCCAATTTTTTGTTAGGGCGCGCAGCGCTTCAACACGAATACAAGGCAACTACTGACGCTTTTGCTGGAGCTCTGCTGATCGACTGCACAGAAAAAGCACATTTGACTGAAGTCGGTGGACTTTTGAATTCGCATGTAGAGGCCAGAAAATCCACCTTTGTGGTCGGTTCATCGGGAGTTGAATATGCTTTGACGCAGTGGTGGGCAGAACAAGGTGAATTGCCGGCAGCAAGCCGTGACTTTGACGCATTCTTGCCCGTGAATCAGGTTTTGGCCATTTCTGGAAGCGCCTCTGCCCTGAGCGCCAAGCAGATCGACGCTGCAGTTGCTGCGGGTTTTGCAGAGATTCCGATCGATGCGAGCGCTTTGGTGGATGCTGCGAGGTGGGAACGTGCGGCTGCAGCACTTGTGGAAAGTGCAACAGGGTTGCTAGCACAAGGAAAGAGCGTCATCCTGCATACGGCTCGCGGTCCTAACGATCCGCGCATAAATCAATTGATCGATTCGCTGGTAGCTCGCGGCGAGAGTCGTGAGCAAGCCGTGCATGGTGGTGGACGGCTCTTGGGTATTCGTTTGGGTGAAATCGTCCAGCAAATACTGATTGCTACACCCCTACACCGCCTACTGCTTTCCGGAGGGGATACATCAAGCCAAATCACTCGTGTTTTGGCACCTGATGCTCTTGAGATTGAAGCTCGCTTGTCTCCTGGTGCCCCGCTGTGCAGGCTAATTTCTGACAAGCCACACCTTAAAAACCTTCAAATTGCTTTGAAGGGAGGGCAGATGGGTGATGCCTCTTATTTTGTGCGTGCGCTACAAGGTTCGCCCAAGCGCATTGAAAACTAACACAGGAGTAAATAATGAATACGAATCAACGCGTTGCTTTGGTTACTGGCGGAGCCAAAGGTATTGGCGCAGAGGTCTGCGCTCGGCTGTCTGGATTAGGTCATCACGTCATCGTGGCCGATCTTGATCTTGATTCTGCGGTTGCTACTGCAAACGAGTTACAAGCTGCTGGTGGTAAAGCCACCGCGATTTCGTTGGATGTCGGCAAACCCGATTCAATTGCCGCCGCCTTTGATCAGATTGAGCGTGAGCATGGTCGTTGTGACATACTGGTCAACTCTGCCGGAATTGCGAAGGTATTCTCTTTTCTAGAGTTCCCGCTTGACAATTTCTTGGCCACTATGAATGTCAACGTCACCGGCACATTGCTTTGCTCCCAAGCAGCCGCACGCCTTATGGTCAAGCATGGCTGGGGCCGGATCGTGAACATCGCTTCAGTGGCTGGTATGCGCGCAGTAGGAAGCGGTCGTACCGCTTATGGCACATCAAAGGGTGCAGTGATTGCTCTGACCAGACAGATGGCGGCGGAATTGGCGGAGTACGGCGTTACAGCAAATGCCGTCTCCCCGGGGCCAGTTGATACACCGATGACACAGGTGCTCCACACAGCTCAATTTCGTGCGGAATACTCCAAAGCTATTCCAATGAATCGTTATGGCACCTGCGGGGAAATTGCATCTGCTGTGATTTATCTCGTGTCAGATGATGCCCGATACGTAACAGGTATCTCTATGCCAGTTGATGGCGGTTTCCTTGCCTCGGGAGCTAGGGGAATTTGACGCCATTACGTTGAGTGAAAACGAATTATCAAATCGAGAGTTGCAGGAGATGGGGTAATTTTAGGATGATGATTTAAATCGTATCTATCGATGCTGCTTATGACTTTCATACGGCTGTGTTTCTCACAAGCTGGTCACTTTGTGGCAGTCGCTGCAGGAATTCCTTTTGGTATTCCGGAAACTATCAATCTTCCACATCTTGCTCAAATCTAAGGCTAAGCATGATTGTTTGGACCTTGGAGCAACTTGATGAGGCCTCAGCAGTATTGCGGGACGGGGGAGTGATTGCGTACCCAACCGAATCGGTATTTGGTCTCGGTTGCGATCCAAGAAGCGCTGATGCTGTTTCACGAATTTTTCAGTTGAAGCAGCGTGATCCTGATAAAGGATTTTTGCTGATTGGAGCCAATGAGGAGCAGTTCAGTGATTTTGTCGATTGGTCTCAATTGACGACTTCTCAGCAATTGTTGGTTCGTAGTTCCTGGCCCGGACCTTATACGTGGGTTCTTCCCCCTTCGAGCCATGTTCCTAAACATGTTGTCGGAAAACATGAAGGACTTGCTGTGCGTGTGACAGCGCATGAAATTGCTGCAGAGCTTTGTCGTTCATTTGGGGGGGCGTTGGTTTCGACCAGTGCAAACTTGCACGGCCAATCTGCCGCTCTCTCTGTCAATGAGGTTCTAGAGCAGTTTTCTGGAAGTTTTTTAGATGGTGTTTTAGATGCAGACCTCGGTGGACTGGCTCAACCTTCAGAAATTCGTAATGCACTTACAGGTACGATCATTCGAGCTGGTTAGTTCCCACCGAGATTGCTCTAAATTTCTTTTAGGTTGCCAAACAGTATCTTTTTGACCTAATGTCAGCTTTGGGTCGGGTAGAGACGGTCAACGATGATTGGCCCAGTCCGGCCATGCACCGTCATCGGCCAGAGTGGGCGGGTGCGATGGTTTGATTGATATTTCAATATTCATATAAGCAAACTACAAATGATTCG
>JACCDQ010930195.1_pt1 | contig 24020 bp, 23 predicted proteins | sample 7446031 | NCBI WGS metagenome assembly JACCDQ01 (sample SAMN15323442, study PRJNA562643) | freshwater metagenome | isolation source: river surface water | place: USA:Blue River Watershed | collected 2017-08-17 | reverse complement strand
GCGAGTTCATCGAAGGCATGCGCGTGACCGACGCCGAAACCATGGAAGTGGTGGAGTGGGTGCTGGGCGGCGAAGTGCAGCAAGACATCGTAGGCCTCATCAACCAAGCCGGCGGCAAGGCGGTGGGCCTGACCGGGCGCGACGGCGGCATGATCCATGCGCGCAAGCTGAAAATGGTGGACAACAAAGACGCCAGCAAGGAATACGATGTGGGCCAGGTCGGCGACATCGTGGGCATCGACCCCAGCGTGGTCAAGGCCTTGCAGGACGACGCCTTCATTCCCGTGATCAGCCCGATTGGCTTTGGCGAAAACAACGAAAGCTACAACATCAACGCCGATGTGGTGGCGGCCAAACTGGCCATGGTGCTGAAAGCAGAAAAGCTGGTGTTGCTGACCAACACCCCCGGCGTACTCGACAAAGCTGGCAACCTGTTGACGAACTTGTCAGCCCGTCAAATTGACGACCTGTTCGAAGACGGCACCATCAGCGGCGGCATGTTGCCCAAGATCAGCGGTGCGCTGGAGGCCGCCAAGAGCGGCGTAAATTCAGTGCACATCATCGATGGCCGTGTGCCCCACGCCATGCTGTTGGAAATTTTGACCGACCAAGCCTACGGCACCATGATTCGCTCGCACTGAGCGAACCCAGCATCCCCAACAACGAAGAGAGACGACCATGGCTGAAGACGACACCCTCCCTTCCCCCGCCGCCGAAGAGGCGCCCACCCGCAAGCGTCCCAAGCCCGGCGAGCGCCGCGTGCAAATTTTGCAAACCCTGGCCCAGATGCTCGAGCAGCCGGGCGGCGAGCGCGTGACCACCGCGGCCCTGGCCGCCAAGTTGCAGGTGAGCGAGGCCGCGCTGTACCGTCACTTTGCCAGCAAGGCGCAGATGTTTGAAGGCCTGCTGGACTTCATCGACCAGACGGTGTTTGGCCTGGTGAACCAGATCATTGAGCGCGAGGGCGATGGCGCCCAAAAAGCGGCACGCATCATTGCCATGCTGTTGCAGTTTGGCGAGCGTAACCAAGGCATGACCCGCGTGATGGTGGGCGATGCCCTGGTGCATGAAAACGAGCGCTTGCAACAACGCATGAACCAGTTTTTTGACCGATTGGAGTCGAGCTTGCGCCAGGTGCTGAAAGACGCGCAAGTGGTGCGCCTGTCGCAGACGCCGACGGTGGAGGCGCAGGTGAGGGCGTCGGTGATGACGGCGTTTGCGCTGGGGCGCTTGCAGCGGTTTGCGCGCTCGGGGTTTAAGAAGAGCCCGACGGAGCAGTTGGAGGCGGCCTTGGCACTGGTGATGAGTGCCTGAAATGAGTGCGCCAAATAGTCGAGAGTTGTATTTTCGGCTGTTGAGCTATCTGCGTCCGTATTGGAAGGTGTTCGCCTTGGCGGTCTTGGGCATGGTTTGCATGGCTGCCACCGAGCCTGTGTTTCCTGCCATCATGAAATTCCTTTTGGACAAGGGCTTTCAAACCGATGATGCGCGGTTTGTGTGGCTGATTCCCTTGGGAATTGTGTTGCTGTTTTTGTTGCGCGCGGTGTTTTCGTTTGTGACGAATTACTTGATGACTTGGTTATCAGTGAGATTGGTCATGGATTTGCGCCGACAGATGTTTGACAAAATTTTAGTGTTGCCCACACAGATTTTTCACGATCAATCCGCTGGAAAACTGATTTCTCGTGTGATGTACGACACTGAAAATCTCAAGCAAGCAGCCACCAACGTGCTGGTGATTGCAATCCGAGAATCTTTGACCACGCTGGCCTTGATGTGCTATCTGCTCTATTTGGACTGGCAGCTGACTTTGATCAGCTTGGCCATAGGCCCGGTGATTGCGCTCTTAATCAAATCTATGAGCCGAAGAATTCGTGCTGCAAGCCGCGCGAATTTGGAAGCGCGTAGGGCTATGTCGCACACGATCGAAGAGACGACGGATGCGCATAAAGTGATTAGGATTTTTGGTGGTCAACATCAATTGCGAAAAAGATTCTTCAAGGACAGCGAGGACCTCAGACATTCCATGATGCGTGAGGCGGTTCCTGGTTCGGCGCTCACCCCGGTGACGCATCTTGTGGCTTCGTTTGCCATTGCAATGATCACTTTTTTGGCTTTGGGTCAAAGTACGGGGCAAGCAGGGGCATCTGCTGGCGGATTTGTTTCTTTCATCACAGCGTTGTTGTTGTTGATCTCACCTATCAAACAACTCACCACCATCAGCCCCATCATGCAGCATGGCTTGTCTGCGTGTGAGAGTGTTTTTCAATTGCTGGACATGCCCACAGAGCCGGATCAGGGGACTCGGACTTTGGACCATGTTCAGGGTGAGATTGAGTTCGAGCATGTTGGTTTCACCTACCCGGATGCTCCTCGGCCCGCTTTGAACGCGGTCTCTTTCCGGGTGTCGCCAGGTCAGACGATTGCACTGGTGGGCGGGTCTGGTGGCGGAAAGACGACCATCGCAGCATTGATTCCCCGTTTTTACAGCCCGAATTCGGGGGTGATTCGAATTGACGGCACGGATATCCAAACCTTGTCACTTGAGAGCTTGAGGCAACAAATCGCCTTGGTCAGCCAAGACATTGTGCTGTTCAACGACACGGTGGCCAACAACATTGCCTTTGGTGCCAGTGCAGATTGCACCCGCGCGCAAATCGAGGAGGCTGCCAAGGCTGCCTATGCTTGGGATTTCATTCAGCAACTTCCAAACGGATTGGACACCTTGATTGGCGAGGATGGCGCCAAGTTTTCAGGGGGGCAACGGCAGAGAATCGCGATTGCCCGGGCCATCCTGAAGGATGCCCCGATTTTGATATTGGATGAGGCAACTTCGGCCCTGGATACGGAGTCTGAGCGTCAAGTCCAGTTTGCTCTGACCACCTTGATAAGAAACAGAACCACTCTGGTGATCGCGCATCGCCTCAGCACCATTGAGCACGCGCACCAGATTTTGGTTCTGGATCAAGGCAAAATTGTGGAGCGTGGCACGCACTCGGAACTGATGGCTTTGGAAGGTGGCTATTACGCCAAGCTGAATCAGATGCAGGCTTGAGTGAGGCAGAACATGCCGATTCCGATTTTGATGTACCACCAGATTGATCAACCGCCAGCGCGCGGCGCGCCATTGCGCGGCTTGGTGGTGTCGCCCCAATCGTTTGCCTGGCAGATGAAAATGCTTCGTCTGCTGGGCTTCAAGGGGTGCTCCATGCGTGATTTGGAGCCTTATTTGACGGGTGTTCAATCTGGCAAAGTTGTCGGCATCACATTCGATGATGGCTACCAGAACAATTTGCTGAATGCACTGCCCATACTCAAGCGTCACGGCTTCACCGCCACTTGCTATGGCTTGGCCAGTTTGTTGGGCGGGCGTAATGTCTGGGACGAAGGGCAAGTGGCGCAAAAAGCCTTGATGACAAGGCACGAATGGCTGGCATGGCGTGATGAAGGCATGGATATTGGCTCGCATACCTTGACGCACGCCAACCTACTCGACTTGTCTGATGAAGATGCGCGCCAGCAGATCGCTGCCTCTAAACGGGAATGGGAGACCATCACTGGGCAGGAGGTCCGCCATTTTTGCTATCCGTATGGTCGCTATTCTTTCGCGCACGTGCAAATGGCACGTGAGGCTGGCTACTTTACCGCCACCACCACGCGGCGTGGGCGTGTCTTTCCGGGAGACAGTCTTTGGGAGTTAAAGCGCATCATGGTCGCGCGTGCAACTCATCCCCTGCAATTTTTCTTAAAGATTGCCACGGCCTACGAGGATAGGCGGTCATGACTTCGCTGGTGCTTTATTGCAAAAGTTTTGCGACTGACCTGCGGCGTGTGGTGCGTTTGGCAAGATCTGTGCAAAGCTTCAATGCTGCCGGCCTTGATTTTTATGTGTCAGTGCCTGGGACAGAGGTGCCCCTGTTTCAGGAGCACCTCTCATCGTTCGGCGTGGAAGTTTTGTCAGATGACGAAATCATCAGGGCCTCTCCTCGGATTGATGTGCGCCAGGTGCAAGGCATGCCGGGACACCTCGCACAGCAAGTGATTAAATCTGAATTTTGGCGACTGGGTATTTCGGATGCCTATCTTTGCCTAGACTCTGACTCGATTTTCATTCGACCCTTCGACAGTCGCGATTACATGTCGGCTGATGGCACGCCCTATTTTGTGATGAGCGAGGCGCAGGGTTTTTTGGAGCAGTCTCTGACCCAAGGTAAGCGGCAAGTGGTGGAAAACTTTCACCGCGAGGCAGGTTTGCTGCAGGGACTGTTCAACCGCCCAGGTAAAGCCTTCAGCTATGGCCCAATGCCCATTGTCTGGCATACAGATGTGTGGCGAAGTTTAGACAGGCAATTCTTGACGCCAAAAGGAATGAACTTTGTGGACGCGATTCAGCAGGCCCCACTGGAGTCACGTTGGTATGGGGAGGCCTTGTTGAAATACAAAGCGATCGATTTGATGCCCTCAGAGCCCTTTTTCAAGGTTTATCACTATGCGTGGCAACTCGATGAAGACCGCCGCATGGGAATGGACATTGCACAGTTGGCTACTTTGTACAGCGGAGTCATCTATCAGTCGTCATGGGAGCGTGAAATGGATTGGCCGCATGAGGGAGGTGGTTTGGCCTCGCGTTTGGGGCGACGAATTAGGCGTGCTTTGCGCAGAATTTAACATCGATTTATCCAAGATCGCCATGAACGAACACTTATCCGAAACGCCGCGGTTGGTCAGTTGCATCATGACGGTGTACAACCAAGAGAAAACAGTTCGAGAGGCTGTGCTAAGCACGCTTGCTCAAACCTACAGCCCGTTGGAGATCATCGTTTCAGATGATTGTTCTTCTGACGCCACATGGCAGATTCTTCAAGAAATAGCTGGTGGTTATGACGGCCCACACCGTTTGGTGGTTCGACGCAATGACCAGAATTTAGGAATAGCACCGCATGTGGGGCTTCTATTCAGTCTATGCCAAGGGGATTTTGTCTGCGGTATTGGCGGAGATGATATTGCATTGCCTAATCTGGCAAAAGATTTGATGACAGCCTGGCTGTCATTGAAATGTCGGCCAGACCTCATTGCCTTTCCTGTTATTGACATGGATGAAACCGGTGCCTGCCATGGGATTATTTCCGTCTCAGACTTGGCGAGTTATCAAACTGTGAACGAATGGGCGAATAATCCGCCGATGATCATCGGTGCAGGTCTAGCCTATTCAGGCAGAATCATTCAAAAATACTTAAATGACTTTCCGCCAGGCCTGAGTCATGAAGATCAGTTGGGTGTTTTTCGAGGCATCATGGGTAATGGTGGCGTCACACTTTCATCGCCTTTGGTGAAATACAGGCGTGGTGGGATCAGTCGCAAACCTGACTTGAGCACAGGAGTCGCTTTAAAACGCAAGGTATTACAAGACGCAAAGAACGATTACCTGTTCTATTCACAGGTTCTTAAAGAAGCGGGCGATAAGTTGATTGAAAAGCATGTGAAGCGCATGCTCAAAATCATACGCAGATCAAAATACTTGCTGGATCTAGAGGCGGCCTCCTTTAGTCGCACGGTTTGTATGACCGGATACAGCACGGGTGTTGACTTGGGTTTTAGGATTCGTGCGTTAATGCAGATTCGATGGCCAGAGCTACCGGTCAAGATCCGTAATATTAAAAATAAAATTAAACGCAAATCAAGCTGAAAATGATCCTCATAAAATAAAATGGTATTTAGCAGTATAGGTTTTCTCTGTTTGTATTTGCCAATCGTTTTCGGCGGATACATTTGCATGCCGCAGCGCTGGAAAAATATTTTTTTGGCATTTTCAAGCATCATATTTTATGCCTGGGGTGAGCCGCGATTTATAATTTTAATGTTACTTTCGGTATGTGTAAATTTTAAATATGCTCAAGTCATAAGTGAAGCTGCAACGCCCAAAAGGGCTAAGTGGTGGTTGCTAATCAGTGTGGCAATTAATTTGGGTTTGCTGATTATATTCAAATATACAGAATTTATATTGGTGAATCTAAACTCGATGATCAAATTTAGCAGCCTTGCGCAAGTGCCAATCCCAAACATTGCGCTACCAGTTGGCATATCTTTTTATACATTCCATGCAATTTCATATTTGATAGATGTCTACCGTAAAAATGCAGAGCCGAACAAGAGTTTGATGGATTATAGTCTTTATATCATGTTGTTTCCTCAATTGGTTGCAGGGCCAATTATTCGATATAAGGATATTTATCACCAATTAAAAATCAGATCAGCTAACATAGTTGACATTGAGTATGGAATCTATCGTTTCGTACTTGGCTTGGCAAAGAAAGTACTGATTGCAAATCCATTGGGGTTGATAGCAGATACTGGTTTTGATTCGCCGGCCAGTGACTTGACAACGGGATCTGCTTGGCTATGTTTGCTTGCGTATTCTATGCAGATTTATTTCGATTTTTCTGGCTATTCAGATATGGCAATTGGCTTAGCTCGAATATTTGGCTTTCGCTTCCCAGAAAACTTTAACTATCCCTATAAAGCAACATCCATACAAGATTTTTGGCGTCGATGGCATATCTCGTTGTCAACATGGTTCAGGGATTATGTTTATATACCACTGGGCGGCAATCGCTTGGGTTCTACAAGAACAATGATAAATCTTTGGGCGGTATTTCTACTCACGGGCTTGTGGCATGGTGCAAGTTGGAATTTTATCATTTGGGGTGCGATTCATGGATTTTTTCTAATGTGTGAAAAATTAATTGAGTCTACAAAATTTAAAAACTTATCAATGCCACGAATTTTGATGCATGCTTACGTTTGTTGGGTTGTTATGTTTGGTTGGGTATTTTTTCGCACAGGATCCATCAATGATGCACTAGATTTTTTAATCGTATTATTGGGGCAGCATGCGACACAAGCGGTTTCAGTCAGTTACAGTTATTCGCAATTTCTAAGTCTCGGTATTCTTATGGTGTTGGCAGTAATGCTGGCGTGTGGATTTTATCAAAAAATAGAAATAACATTGCGTGACAGTCGTTATGCTTTATTAATGAGAAGTTTAATAGCAATACCTTTGCTGTTTATTAGCATGGCAATGTTGGCTCTGGGCCAATACAATCCCTTTATTTACTTCAGATTTTAATTTTCAGAAAATAAAATGAATAAATTAATTTATGATGTAAAGCGCAAGGCTTTGAATATATTCTTTCATTTTGATCGATACTTGCTACTGTTTGTTTTTTTTCTAATTGTTACGCTTCCGTCAGTGTTTTTAAATGTTTCTTTGGATGCTAGCCATGAGCTTAAAGAAAACCGAACGCTTGAGCCATTTCCTCGCGCATCTTTATTTTATTTTCAAAAACTTGAGAAGTGGTATTTGGATCATTTTGGCGGGCGAGCTGATCTGATATATCTTGGTGCTCGCATCCAAATGAATACACTAGGCATTCCTGCAAACAGGCAGGTTTTAGTAGGCCGTGACCAATGGTTATTTTATGATCAACACTATAAATCAGGGCGTTCTTATTTTTCGGATTATCGTGGCCTTGATCATTGGACGCCGCAGCAGTTGGAGACAATTAAGGGCAATTTGAAGGAAACAAATCGCCACTTGAAGCGGTGTGGTATCAATTTTTATTTGGTTTTTGCGCCTGACAAGCAAACAATATACTCCGATAAAATGCCATTTGAAAAAAGATCGACAGGACATTCAAAATTAGACTATCTTATAAAATATTTAGGGCAAGAGTCTGATTTGAAAATTTTGGATTTACGTAAAACCTTATCGAATGCGCGTCAAATTGAGTCGCACCCTCTATATTACAAAACCGATACCCATTGGAATTCATTAGGAGCATTTTACGCTGCACAAGCTATGTTGTACATGATGCGGCTTGATGGCTTGGAAATCAATCAATTGCGAAGAGACGAATGGACGGTTAAGGCAGAACCATTTGACGGTGGCGATATTGCTTTGTCAATGCTGTCATTGCCTAAGTACTTCAGTGATGAAAAATTAGAAATGAAGCGAATCAATATATCTTCTGAAAAAAAGACCATGAATATGCTTTTGTATGGCGATTCATTTGCTGACGCTATGACGGATTTTCTTGACGGAGTTATGGGCGAAGTTGCCTTGGTTAAGCGAGTAAGTGTTGATGGTAAGGATATTGAAAAGCATAAGCCCGAAGTTGTGGTGATAGAAGTTCTGGAGAGGTTGTTGGCAGGCTTATTGACTGCGCCTACAGGTTTGGGCGCGTGCCATTGAGGCTGATTGGCATATGAAGCTGCCATAAAGTGATATCATGTAGGGTAATGCTTAATCATGATTAAAAAATGTATTCATTCTAACTTTGAGGAATTTTCAAATGACAAATAAAGAAAAATATAATAAAGTTTTCGTTGACTCTTTCTCTGTAGGCGAGGAGTTGCTAAATGAAAACTTCACATATCAATGTGTCCCAGCTTGGGATTCGGTTGGCCATATGGGAATGATTGCTGCTCTTGAAGATGCATTTGGTATCATGATGGAGACAGAGGATATCATTGAGTTTAGCTCGTACACCGTAGGTATTGATACGCTCAAAAAGTACGGCGTAGAAATATGAAGCAGTCGCTGGTCAATTGGAGTAACCTTGACCATCCGGCGTTATTGACTGATCATGGTGATTTTCTCACTTATGGGCAGTTGCATGATCATGTTGTTGAACTTTCTAAGGTATTAAAGTGCCGTCAACTTGTTTTTCTGTTAGGGCGTAATGATATTGCAACCTTACAGACTTATTTGGCTTGTTTTGAGTCGGGGTCTGTGCCGTTGTTATTGAGTTCAGATACTCCATCTGAAATTTTGCTCAATTTATTGAATGTTTATCAACCGCAATTTATATTTTTGCCGAAGAATTTGTTGGAAGTTTTGAATGATTTTCAAGCCATCAAATTCATAGACGATTATGTTTTATGTCGACAAAGAGTAAGTTCGTGCATTGAGTTTCCTGCAGACTTGGCTTTATTGCTTGCAACCTCGGGTTCGACGGGGTCTCCAAAGCTGGTGCGCTTATCATGGAATAATATTTTATCTAATGCAGAGTCAATTTCAAGCTATCTCAACCTGACCCCATCAGATCGTCCGATCACTACTTTGCCATTTAATTATTCATACGGAATGTCAGTGGTGAACAGTCATTTGTACGCGGGTTCTTCTATTTTACTGACCAACCGGGGATTTTTTGATCCAGTGTTCTGGAGGCAAATGAAGTCGTGCCGCGTAACCAGCATGGCCGGTGTTCCTTACAGCTACGAAATGTTAATGAAATTAAGATTCGAGCGCATGACGTTACCGGATTTGCGAACGCTGACACAAGCCGGAGGTAAACTTCCAGCGACACTTGCACGTAGAGTTTTTGATATTTGTCATGAAAAAAATATTAGATTTTTCACAATGTATGGTCAAACTGAAGCTTCACCAAGAATAGCCTATTTGTCGCCGGAGCAAATGCCTTCCAAGCTGGGAAGTATTGGTAAGGCGGTAGCTGGTGGCCGTTTGTGGTTAGAGGATGAGCAGGGCAGAGAGATTCAAGCCGCAGATCAGGTAGGGGAGTTGATCTACAGTGGGCCCAACGTCGCATTAGGTTATGCTGAAAATCAAGAGGATTTGATGCGAGGTGATGACTGGGGTGGCGTTTTACGAACAGGTGATCTTGCGAAGCAAGATAAAGAGGGGTATTTCTACATTGAGGGACGCAGTAGTCGGTTTTTAAAAATTTATGGCGTTCGCATAGCACTGGACGCAGTTGAATCTTGGTTCGCTCAAAGAAGTATCGTGGCAGCTGCTCACGGTCGTGATGATCATTTGTACGTCACCCTGGAATCAGGTTTGAACTTGTCAGGGCAAGAGCAAGTTGCAGCATTGGCTTTAAGCCTGCAGATTCATCCAACAGCACTGACGGTGACAATCGTTGATCAGCTTCCGCGATTGAGTTCTGGAAAGGTGGACTACTCATGTCTGAACTCGAAGCATTGAACGACATCACGAGTTGGCCGGTGTATGGACTGGAGCAAACTCGTAAAAACGCATTACTTTTGAATGCATTGCAAGATTTGACAACGCATCATGTCCAATCTTGCGTCGCTTACAGCGCAATAGTTCAAAAATTTTGGAAATTACAAAACTTTCACGATCTTGAGTCACTTCCCTTTTTACCGGTTCGTCTTTTTAAGCACGAGCGACTTCTCAGCGTTTTGCAGTCGGAGGTTGTCAAGACGATGACTTCGTCGGGTACGAGCGGACACAATGTTTCTCAGATATTTTTAGATAAGCATACTTCTGCAATGCAAGTGAAGGTGCTGGCTCGTATCATGAGCGAGTTTATAGGTCCAAAGAGATTGCCAATGTTGGTGATTGATTCCCGTGCAACGATCGCTGACAGGTTGAAATTCTCCGCGCGTACAGCAGGTATTCTGGGTTTCTCCATGTTTGGCCGTGAGGTCGAATTTGCGTTGAATGACGACATGTCTTTGAACGAGGCGCGGGTCAAAGATTTTGCTGCCAAGCATATTGGGCAACCGATATTGATTTTTGGTTTTACCTTTATTGTTTGGCTGCATTTTCTTAGATGGCTTGAGTCCAAAGCTGGCTACTTGCCACTTGAAGGAGGCATACTCATTCATGGAGGGGGGTGGAAGCAATTGGAGTCCCAAGCGGTGACTCCAGAAGAATTCAAGCGCCGACTCAACGCAGTGACCGGGATTGCCCGCGTCCATAACTACTATGGCATGGTTGAGCAAACTGGGTCTATTTTTATGGAATGTGAGCATGGACATTTACATGCCTCTGCTTGGTCGGATGTCATCGTCAGGGATCCTGTGAATTTCTATCCCCTAGCCCCCGGGCGGCCTGGCTTAATTCAACTGTTGTCTGTCATTCCTCGCAGCTATCCTGGGCATTCATTGCTTAGCGAAGATGAGGGCGTTTTGTTGGGAGTCGATGATTGCCTTTGCGGTCGCCAGGGGACTTATTTCAAGGTATTGGGGCGTATTCAAAACGCTGAAGTACGAGGTTGCAGTGATACCTATACCCGATAAAATTTTATGCAAAATGACCGTGTTGGCGGGAGCGAAATCCGCTATTTCGAATGAGCCTGTTGAAATTTTTACACAGTCGCGGATTGACTTTTTGGCCAGACTCTCGCGCCGACTACTGACCGATGCTTCCAGCAAAGCAGTTCCTGAGGTCGTGACATTTGCATATTGGTGTCGACAGTCCAATCTAGAGCGTTTACGTTTATCGTATCTTAAGGACGATCGGTTGCGAATGGGATTGGGCCTTTCCTTTCATATCTGCCCATCCAATGTGCCTATCAATTTTGCATTTTCAATGGCATTCGGTTTGTTGTCTGGTAATTCATGTGTTTTGCGTCTGCCAAGCAAGCCTTCTGCCGTCGTCGATATTTTGGTAAAAGCAATACAAAAGCAATTGGATGATTCGGATGCTGACAAGTTGTATGAAAATTTAGCATTGCTACGATTTGAACGTGACGATGAAACCATCCAATATTGGATGTCAGTTTCGGACGGACGCATCGTATGGGGTGGTGACGAAACGGTCGCACACATGCGCTCTTTCCCATCTAAGCCGAGATCGCGGGAAGTGGCATTTGCGGACCGCTATTCTTTATGTCTACTGAACGCGATATCTATTTTGCAAATGGAGGAAATAACCTTCAATAAATTTTGCAACAATTTGTTTAACGATATTTATTTGATGGACCAGGCGGCTTGTTCATCACCGCAGTTGATTGCGTGGATTGGAAACTCGACCGATATTCAGTTAGCACAATCTAAGTTGTGGCCAGAGGTTGTGAAGATTGCAAACAATAAGTACTCTATGCATGCAGTTCAGGTGATGGACAAGTTCGTTCAGGCGTGTCGTGCCGTCATCGCTGAACCTCACTTGAGTGATCTCGAAAGGCATGACAATGTACTTTATCGAATGGTTTTGAGTGCAGTAGATGAAAGTCAGGACACACGTCGAGGCTATTTCGGAACCATTCACGAGGTGTTGCTGCCGGAGTTGGATGCTTTGGCGCCAATTGTGAATGAGCGCTACCAAACCATGACTGTTCAAGGCGTTGATCAGTCAACGATTCGTGAGTGGTTGATTCGCCATCGCTTGCGCGGGATCGATCGAATTGTCCCTGTGGGACGTGCACTAGACATGAATGTTCTGTGGGATGGTTTTGATTTGATCGGCAGTCTTTCAAGAATCATTGATATTTGAAAATTTAGGAGTTTCATTTGAGTGATACACAACAACATGTTGACTCGTTTAGTTTGAATTGCTTGGAGCTGCAAGCGTATCAACCCAATCGTTACCCCTTTCTCATGATTGACCACGTGGATGACGTATTGCCTGGCAAGTATGCCCGTGGATACAAAAACCTTACGCTCAACGAATGGTATTTTCCAATCCACTTTCCAGATGGGCCCAATATGCCTGGTGCATTGCAACTCGAAGCGCTGGCACAAATGTTGACAGTTGCGATCACTACTTTGCCCGGGCTCAAAGGCAAGGTGACGCACGCTCTCCAGCACACAGTTCGATTCAGAAAAGAAGTGCTTCCTGGGAAAAAATTTGAAATTGATGCACAAGTTATTTCTTGGAGTCGTGGCATTTGTAAAGGTAAAGGCGTGGCAACTGTTGATGGTGAGATTGCATGCGAAGCTGAAATGTTGATCACTATTCCGGACATTCTGGAGCAGTACTTACCTAAATCTAAAAAACAAGGATGAAGGAAGAATTCGATGTCGTGATAGTTGGCTCAGGTGCCAGCGGTGCTGCTGCGGCTTGGCGACTCAGCAGTGACCGCTCATTTCGAATTCTTTGCCTGGAACAAGGCCAGTTCACTGAACCTGAAAAATATCCAAGCACTCGTACGGACTGGGAGTTAGCTCGATCATCAGATTACAGCTCCAACCCTTCAGTTCGTTCAAACCCGGCTGACTATCCTATCGATGACAGTAACTCGCCTATTTCCATTGCAAATTTCAACGGATTTGGTGGTAGCACGATCCTGTATTCAGCGCATTTCCCAAGAATGCATCCCTCGGATTTTCGGACATTCAGTTTGGATGGCGTAGGAGATGATTGGCCGATTGGTTATTCAGACTTAAAGTCCTATTTTGAAATGAATGAGGCCATGATGGGTGTGGCTGGGTTGGTAGGAGACCCTGCCAACCCAGAATATCCTTCTCTTATGCCACCTATTCCTTTGGGCGCCATGGGTCGTGCGGTGGCCGAAGGTTTCAATCGATTGGGTTGGCACTGGTGGCCTTCCTACGCTGCAATCAATACTCGCCGTCATGCCAATCGTGGCTCCTGCATCAATCTTGGACCTTGTAATACGGGTTGTGCGCAAGGGGCGAAGGGCAGTGTTGATGTGACTTATTGGCCTGTTGCAAGACGACAGGGCGTGGAGGTACGCCACCAGTGCCGTGTATTACATGTGGTGCTTGACCATGAAGGAAAAGCAAGTGGCGTCGTATATTCTGACGCAAATGGTTCACACATTGAAATACTTGCCAAAGTGGTTGTCTTGGCGTGCAGTGGCATTGGAACAGCACGCTTATTGTTAAATTCAAAATCAAGTGCTTACCCCGATGGCTTGGGGAATCGCTCGGGCATGCTTGGTAGGAATTTAATGCTGCATCCGCTAGCTTATATTGAATCTGTTTTTGATCGAGATTTACAATCCAGCCTGGGCCCTCACGGTGCATGCATACTGAGCCAACAGTTTTATGAAACTCAGCCCGGCAGAGACTTTGTGCGTGGCTATACCCTACAAGTGTTAAGAGGCGCTCCTCCAGCGGAAACGGCCAATACTGGTTTTTTGATGCGGCAAATCCCCTTGGGGATAGATCATCACAAAAAGTTTCACCAACTTTTTAACAGAACAGCTGGTATCGCTGTGATTTCAGAAGATTTGCCCGAATGGCATAACCGAGTAGAACTAGATCATCAAAATTGTGATTCATCAGGCATGCCTGGAATCAAGGTGCATTACAAATTGAGTGAAAACACCAAAAATATGCTCAAGCATGGTATAGAAGCATCCAAGCAAGTATTCCAGGCTGCAGGGGCCAAGGTGATTTCCTCATTTGCGCCAGTCAAGCATACGGGCTGGCATTTGATGGGGACTGCCAGGATGGGGGACGACCCAAGCAAATCTGTTGTAAATCGATATGGACAAATACATGGCATTGCAAACATCTTTGTGGTGGACAGCAGCGTATTTGTGACTTCAGGCGCGGTGAATCCGGTCGCAACAGCTCAAGCAATCACACTCTGGGCTTGCGACTACATTTGTGATCAAAAGAATAGTCTCCTCTCATGATAGATTTGAAAAATATTGTTGACGCGATGTTGCCCGGAGACTCCATGCTTGGAATGCCTAGTGCATCGTCGATTGGTTTCGAAGGCTACTTAATTCAGAACAACTTGATGGAACTTGCCATCGATTTTGCGAGCATGCTAGATCGAGTCTGTGAAGAGAAGTACGGCAAAGAGTTCCAGGTGTTAGAGATGCCAGAAAAAATGCTGGCCATCAATAATTGCAAATTGGTGAATGTCAGAGTGTTTTCAGGTTTTGTCAGTCATTTGTTGAAGGCTTACTACACTGCGCCCAACGTTGCAAGGCAAATAGGCGCTGGCAGCGTACCCCCATTTCCGCAAGGAAATTTTCTAATGCAGGATGATTGGGGGCTTCTTGAGCCTGTTTTTGAGCGGGGCAAGGTATATCGCGATGTTTCTTAGACCTTCAGTTTGAGGCTGGCCAATGCTAAAAAATAAAATTGCTGTAGTGACAGGGGCTAATCGAGGAATCGGGCTAGCCGTGGCGAAGACCTTTGTAGAACACGGGGCTAGTGTTTTTGCGTGCATGCGTACACTGGATCCCGTTGTGTTGGATCAACTTTCCTCGATTGGGCCGCCTGAGTGTGTCAGGGGTGTAGAACTTGATCTCGAAGATGAGCACTCCATAAAGGCGGCGATCAAGGAGGTTGCATCTTTGACAGGCAATAGGGTTGATGTGTTGGTCAACAACGCAGGGACAGCCTCTGGCGGTTTGTTTCAGATGATGCCTATCTCAGAATTTCGCCGCGTTCTTGAAGTTAATTTGATTGGACAAATGATGCTGACACAAGGGCTCTCGCGGTTGATGACGAGGCATCGGTACGGTAGCATCATCAACATTACTTCAACCGCAACTTTTGTTGCCGACCCGGGCACACTTGCTTATGGAGTGAGCAAAGCAGGTTTAGAGCGCGCATCTCATAGTATGGCAACTGAGCTAGGCTCTGCAAACGTACGTGTTAACAGCATTGCCCCCGGAGTGACAAGGACTGATATGTTCGAACAAATGGCAGTCGAGGCAAGAGAGCGATTGATTGGAACTTCAGCACTCAAGCGAGCTGCCGAGCCTCAAGACATTGCGAATGTTGCACTTTTTTTGGCAAGTGATCTATCGAGCTTTGTCACAGGGCAAACTTTGCGCGTCGATGGTGGCATGATTTGATTGCTGGAGAAACAATGGAACTGACAAAAATTCAAGACATGGCCAAAGCCATGCGATACAAAATTTTGGAGATCAGCCACACTTGTAATTTAAGTGCGCATCTAGGTGGTGGGCTCTCCATGGTGGAGATCATGGCAGTCTTATATGGTCACGTATTACGTTATGACCCAAGCCATCCAAGATGGGATGAGCGCGACCGGTTTATTTTGAGCAAAGGGCATGGCGTCCTAGGGTATTTTTCTGCACTGTTGGTTGCAGGCATCATCAGCGAAGAAACGTACAAAACATTCCAAACTAATGAAAGCGATTTGATCGCCCATCCAGTGATGAATCTTGACTTGGGCATTGAATCATCCAACGGCAGTTTGGGACAAGGTTTGTCCATGGGCGTAGGAATAGCATTGGCCGCTAAGAAAAAAAATCGTCCTTTCAAAGTCTATGTCTACATGGGCGATGGAGAATGCAACGAAGGTTCTGTGTGGGAGGCTGTGATGTCTGCGTCACAACTTGGTTTGAGCAATTTAACGGCGATTGTGGACTACAACAAATTACAAAGCGATGGCGACTCGCGTCAGATCATCGATTTGGAGGATCTTGCAGGCAAGTTCAAAGCCTTTGGTTGGAATGTTCAAGAAATTGACGGGCATGACATCGCTGAAATCGCGAAGGCCTTTGATGAGCCAAGCAAATCTGGGCGACCAAAAGTATTGGTTGCTCATACTGTTAAAGGCAAAGGCATATCTTTCATGGAAAATAACAACGAATGGCACCACAACCGCTTAACGAAATCTAACTTCGAGCTTGCTTTGGCCGAATTGGGCATGAGCACAGAAGGCATTGGAGCGTAAACATGTATGACATCAATGCCAGTAATGCAAGGCAGTGGTCGCGTATTGGCTCGCGAGGAGTATTTGGACAAGCCATTCTTGCTGTCGCTCAACAGCATCCTGAAATGATGGTCTTATCGGCAGACCTTGGCAACTCTTCGGGTTTGGATAGATTTAAGAAAACATACCCTGATCAATTTTTGAACATCGGTATCGCAGAGCAAAACATGATTGGCGTAGCTGCAGGTTTGGCCAAAGAGGGTCACAATGTATTTGCGACTTCGTTTGCGCCCTTCATCACAATGCGTGCAGCAGAGCAAGTACGTATGAATTTAGGTTACATGCGAATGAATGTCAAAGCTGTAGCCATTGGAAGCGGTGTGTCTATGGCTTTTTTAGGCAACTCACACTACGGAATTGAAGATGCCGCGATCATGCGTGCAATTCCCAATATCACGGTTGTCAGTCCTGCAGATTGCGCGGAAATATTCAAGACGGTAGAAGCTGCTGCGAAATTTGAAGGCCCGATGTACATACGCTTGACAGGCGCTGTCGGTAATCCTCCCGTTTACACGGAAGACTATGCCTTTGAGATCGGTAAGGCGGTGATTTTGCGAGAGCCTGCGGAGGTAACTTTTATTGCAACAGGAAGTATGGTTCATGAATCTCTCGAGGCCGCCAAACTTCTAGAGCAAGCAGGTGTCCATGCGGGCGTCATCAACATGCATACGATCAAACCTCTTGATGTGCAAGCGGTTGAAATAGCACTGCAAAAGTCAAAACTCCTCGTGACTGTTGAAGAGCACAGTGTTATTGGTGGTTTGGGAAGTGCCCTAGCTGAATACAAGGCGATGAAACGCGATGCTCCACCGCAATTGATTTTAGGGTTGCCCGATGAGTTTGACGTAACAGGTGATTATCGATATTTGTTAGAGCGACATGGATTGGTGGCGTCAAAAATTGCAATTTCATCGCTTTCGGCTTTAAAGCAAAATTCTTTTTGAAATAAAAATTACCCAATAATAAATCATGCCTTTTTTCAAGAAGATTACTAACGGTAAATTGGAAGAATGTACCAAAAAAATAATTGTTTTTGGCAATGGGGGTCAAACAAGAACGGTCTATGGTTATTTCTTCGATGAACATAAAGTAGAAGGTTTTGTTGTAGATGACAAGTATGTGAGCGACCAACCTTCCATTGGAGAGTTGCCAGTTCATCCCTTCAGTAAAATCACTGAAATATACCCGCCAGAACAATATTCAGTTCTTGTTGCTTTAGGATTTAAGGATTTGAATCAATTGAGGCAAAAAAAATCTGAAGAGCTCAGCGCTTTAGGTTATGAATTTGTTTCATTTATAGATAGAAGCGTTAGAGTTCCCTGCCAATACAGCATTGGTTCCAATTCAATAGTTGTTGGTCATGCTGATATTCATGAGGGTGTTGTAATCAAAGAGGGTGTTTTCGTCAGCAGTGGGGCGGTACTTGGGCATGACTCAATTCTTGAAAACTACTCATGGATCGGGTCTGGTGCTGTATTGACCGGATGGGTGACAATAGGAGACTGCACAGTGTTAGGAATGAATGTCTCCATCAAACAAAACTCCATCTTGGGCCATCACACGCTGGTTTCACCCAACTCATTCGTGAAAGTTAACACGCCACCCTACAGTTCCATAGTCTCTGAGGCCGGAAAACTGGTCCCGATCGACAGTCGGAGACTGCATATGTTCGCCTATAAATAAAAGTTGATCCTCATATCATGACCTCTGGATACTGCAAGATTATAGAGCTTCCTAAGATACACGATACGCGGGGCGACCTTACCTTCGTGGAGGGGGGGGTTCATCTGCCATTTGATATTCGTCGTGTATATTATCTTTACAATATTCCAGTTGATTCAGAGCGTGGCGGTCATGCGCACAAAGAGCTAGAGCAAGTGGTTTTTGCTCTCTCCGGGAGTTTCCGTATACAAGTAGATGACGGCTATCAGAAGAAAATATATGAGCTTCGAGATCCTCGAAAAGGTCTATACATTAGCCGCTTGATATGGAGAGAGATGACTGATTTCAGTCAAGGTGCTGTTTGTATGGTTTTAGCCTCGCATTATTATGACGAAGCAGACTATTATCGTGATTATGGCGAGTTTCTTTCTGTCGCTAGAAAGCGCCCGAAATGATTCCATTTCTAGATCTTCAAGCCGCTTACACTGAGCTAAAAATTGAAATAGACGATGCAGTCCATCGGGTGTTAAACAGTGGACACTACATATTAGGTACGGAAGTTGATGCTTTCGAGTCTGAGTGGGCTAAGTATTGCGGCGCTGCTGAAGCCATTGGTCTGGCCAATGGATTAGATGCATTGATATTGGCGTTGCGCGCTTTGAATATAGGTCGTGGCGATGAAGTTATTGTCCCGACCAATACCTATATTGCGACGTGGCTGGCAGTATCAGCTGTTGGAGCAACCCCTATACCTGTTGAGCCGGACGAACTCACTTACAACATAGATGTCACTCGTATAGAAAATGCGATCACATCAAAGACAAAAGTTATTTTGCCGGTTCATCTATATGGACAGCCAGCAGATATGGATGCCATCCTGAGACTGGGTCAGAAATATAACTTGAGAGTGATTGAAGATGCCGCGCAAGCTCACGGAGCCAAATACAAGGGTCAACGCATAGGCGCGCATAGCGATGCTGTTTGCTGGAGTTTTTACCCGGGGAAAAATCTTGGCGCTCTGGGCGACGCGGGAGCTGTGACCACCAACGACCCAGCCATAGCGGAGCAGATTCGAATGCTTCGTAATTATGGTAGCCGGGTCAAGTATGTCAATGAGTTACAAGGTGTTAATTCGCGTTTAGATCCGCTTCAAGCGGCGATTTTACGAGTCAAACTTCTACACCTTGACACCTGGACAGAAAGAAGGCTGGACATTGCCAATCGCTATACAAGCGCGTTGCGTGGCATGGGCTTGGTGCTGCCCTCGGTGCCAGATTGGGCTGAGCCTGTTTGGCATTTGTATGTGATTCGGTCTCAACAAAGGAATGAATTGCAACAGAGTCTCTCGGAGTTAGGCATTGGCACTTTAATTCATTATCCAATACCCCCCCATCAGCAGGCTGCTTATGCCAATGCGCAATATCCGGAAAATGCTTTTCCTTTGGCAAGTCAATTGGCAAGTGAGTTACTGAGTTTACCCATAGGACCGCAATTATCTTCGCAGGATTTAATTGAAATTATTCGTGCTATTCAACGTTTTGGCAGCCATTCATAATTAAAACTGCCTTATATAGACGGGCTTGACATGGAGTATCGGCGTGAAATTGACGGACTGCGTGCAGTTTCAGTATTGGCCGTTATCCTTTATCACGCTGGCTTCTCAATACTCAAGGGCGGGTATGTTGGTGTAGATGTTTTCTTTGTGATTAGTGGATATTTAATTACAAGCTTAATTGTAGTTGAGATAAATAGTGGAAATTTCTCATTTGCAAATTTTTATGAAAGAAGAGCCAGAAGAATTTTGCCTGCCTTATTCTTCGTGATGCTTGTTTGTCTGCCTTTCTCATGGTTTCTGTTGATGCCAGAGGATATGAAAAAATTCACCAGCAGCTTGGCGGCTGTGGTTTTATTTGTATCTAATTTTCTATTTAAAAATCAAGCAGGTTATTTCGATTCTTCTGTTGAGCTTAAGCCACTTATACACACGTGGAGTTTGTCAGTCGAGGAGCAATTTTATTTTATCTTTCCAATATTATTGATATTGATATGGAGATTCGGGCGTCAGGTGGCAATCTGGTGCTTGCTGGGATTGGCATGCATAAGTTTTTTGTATTCTGAATGGGCATCTGTTGTATCGCCTGCCAATTCATTTTTTTTGTTGCCGTCGCGCGGATGGGAGTTGCTTGCTGGGTCTTGCATTGCACTGTTAGGTGATCGATTTGAATTTAAAAAGATCGGGCGTGGTGTGGCTGAAATAATGAGTGGCCTAGGCGTGTTTTTTTTATTTTATGCATTTATAAGATACGACGCGCATACCCGATTTCCTGGTGTACATGCAATATTACCGACACTGGGTGCATCCCTGATCATATTTTTTGCACGTCCTTTTACTTTGGTCGGTACGCTATTGGGCATGCGGATATTTGTAGGCATAGGACTCATCAGTTACAGTGCCTATCTTTGGCATCAACCACTCTTTGCATTTGTACGCCATAAAAATTTTGAACCTCTTGGGGATCAGACGGCGGTTTTATTTGTATTTATCTCCCTTGGCATCGCTTACTTGAGTTGGCAATACATAGAGAAACCCTTCAGGCAAAAGTCTCCCATAACTCGGCGGGAAATCACGCTCGGGGCTTTGCTTTTTTCAACTTTTTTCCTATTGTTTGGTGCTGCTGGGCATGTTTCAAATGGATTTAAGGAGCGTTTGAGTAGTGAGCAAAATGCATTCTTATCGTATTTTGAAAATTCAGCTCCAAATTGGCAATATTTTGAAACCATTGAAATTGCAAAACTCAATAGAAATCAATGTGATTTTTATGACTTAGAAAAATTAAGAATCGGTCAACCAACCAACATGCTTTCTAAACAAATTAGGACTGAATGCTTTGAAAGAAACCAAAGTGCAGAGAAAGTTATATTGCTTTGGGGTGACAGTCATTCTCAACAGTTGCATTCAGGACTAAGAGATGTCTTGCCGGCAAGTTGGCAAATACTACAAATAACCAGTTCAGGCTGTGAACCTGTATTAATTGAATCACCAAATTATAATGACTATTGCAGTTATTCAAACTGGTTTGCTTTGCAAACTATTCGAAAAACTAAACCAGACTATGTGTTGATTGGTCAAAATACCAATCATCAAGTGAAGAAAATGCTTGATGTTGGTGATCAAGTTATAAAATCAGGAGCTCAAAATGTTATATTTACGGGGCCAACGCCACATTGGACCAAAGACCTTCCTCAAATCATAGTACATAGATTGTTTGATCACACTCCTCGCAAGACATGGGTGGGTTTGAATCAAGAAATATTACGAGTTGATAAAGCTATCGCAAAGGAATTCCCGAAAAAGTCAAATATTCATTACGTCAGCATCTCAGATTACTTTTGCGATGCTTCTGGTTGCAGTGTTTTTTTTGGTGAAGATGTTAAAAGTGGAATTTCCTCTTGGGATTACGGGCACCTCACGCCAATTGCCTCACGTCTTTTAGCTAGAGATGTGCTCGCTAAGGCTTTGAAACTTCCGTGAGATTCCTGCACCCCATTATTTCGAACGTAGTTTGTTGCAGAGCGATTTGATTTTTTTTTGCCAAATCCATTTTTTAATGATACTTCTTGGTGAATCCGCTTCTAGGGCGGTTACACGCAGTGCCAATCGTTTTTCAAGTGCATCGGTCCATTTTGTCGATGATGCTAAAAGTGGCGCATAGGCTTGGAGAACGGACAAGTTTCCAATCCTGGTGTGCTCAAGACGAGCTTCAGGGTGCTTCTTTTGAAGCAGTTTCTTGTTACGTTTTAGCAGTTGCGTGGCCTCTTTGTTTCCCTTAAACGTTGCACTCCCAAGGTGTAGTACAAAGACGTCCTCCGTGATCTTCTGTTCCCATCCAGCCTTGCGTAAACGTAAACTGAAGTCGAAATCTTCGTAATACCCCAAGCCAAAGGCCGTATCCAGTCCGCCGAGTTGCTGCCAGGCCTTCGCTCTTATGGCGATGCAGAAAAAATCACAACGGTAGGTTGGCATCAATTGGTGTGAGGGATTCGCATGAAGCATGGCGCCAATTTCCAACCATTGCGCATGGGATGCCGCTGGATTCCATAGCCGCTGTCCATTGCCTGCAGAATTGGTGACTGGACCCAGCATGGCTACTTCTGGGGGAGTCTCGTAGACAACGCGTTTGAGAGCGTCTAGTGTTTTGGCTGGAAAAAGTGTGTCGTTATTGACTAAAAATAGCCATTGCCCTTGCGCATGCGAAGCGCCCCAGTTCATACCACCGGCATAGCCACGGTTGGTCTCGCTCAAGAGGCATTTGACGTTGGGGTGGTTGGCGCACCATTGCACTGTCAGCTCTGCCGAGTTGTCAGGCGAGCCGTTGTCAACCACCAAGATCTCAATGTCCGGGTCGTTCACCCAGGGTTTCAGAGATTCGAGGCAGGGCCCGGTGGTGACTGCAAAGTTGCGGTAGCCAAGAACCACCAAGGACAACAATGGTGCATTCGCGCGAGAGGTGGTTGGCAATCCCATGCTGGGATTATCCTTCACCCCAAAAGTCATTGCGAGGCCGCTTCGGGGCCGCGGCAATCCCTCGCCGTTGAGAGATCGCCGCGCTGCGCTCGCGATGACTGGGTTGGGGGTTAGACGGTTGCGCCTACTTTGCCCGCCGCCGCCACAATTTCGCCCCAGGTGGCGTCATCCACCACCACACCATTGGCTTGGCGCGCCACCCGCGCCGCACGCTCTGGCTCTCCCGCAATCTTGACGCCATCGGTCCCTGGCGCCGCCGGGCTTTCGCGCAGCCAGTCCAGGAACGCCAGCGTCTCCTCTGCAAAGGCCGCGCCCGTGCCCAAGGCTTTCGGGTCGATGACGATGGTCAGCATGCCGTTGTACACCGAGCGTTTGTTGTCGGCGTCGCGGTGCCAGGTGCCGCCGCCGCTTAAAGCGCCGCCCAGGAGCTCACAAGCCACGGCCATGCCGAAACCTTTGTGCTCGCCAAAGGGCATGAGCGCGCCATAGCGGCCATTGCTTTGCGGCACCACCACCACGCCGGGGCGAGTGGTAGGCGCGCCATGTTCATCGATCAGGGTGCCGGGGGCCACTTCTTTGCCTTCGTTGTGGGCCACGCGCATCTTGCCCTGGGCCACGCGGCTGGTGGCGAAGTCGAGCACAAAGGGCTCACGCTGGGCGTCGCCCACGCCCACGGGGATGCCGATGCAGCAGGGGTTGGTGCCGTAGCGGCCATCGCCACCGTGCCAGGCCGCCACCACGGGGCGCGACAGCACATTGACGAAGTGCAGCGAAATCCAGCCGCGGGCCACCGCCATTTCGGCGAAATGACCGATGCGGCCCAGGTGGTGGGCGCGCGACAGCGAGAAGATGCAGGCGCCGTGCTGGGCCACCCGCTCAAAGGCCAGTTCCATGGCTTGCACACCCACAATTTGGCCGTAGCCCTTTTGGCCGTCGAGTCCCATCAGCATGCCGCTGTCCAGGCGAACGGCCACCGAGGTGTTGGGGACCAGCCCTTTTTCGAGAATCGCGTCGATGTAGCGCGGCGCCATGCCCACGCCATGCGAGTCGTGGCCGCTGAGGTTGGCCAGCACCAGGTTGGCGGCCACTTGCCGCGCCTCTTGCGCGCTGCTGCCGGCCGCGACGAACAGCGCGGCGATTTTGTCTTCGAGAACTTGGGGGGCGAGGGTGATGGCCATGAAATAGCTCCAAGGAAAATTGATGAGGTCGTTGCGAGGCCCTTGAGGGCTTACATCACAGCGCCCACTTGCCAGGGGACGAACTCGCTCTGGCCGTAACCATGCTTTTCGCTCTTGCTGGCGGTGCCGGAGGCGCAGGCCAGGATGTGTTCAAAAATGCGCTGGCCCATTTCTTCGATGGAGCACACACCGTCCACAATTTCGCCGCAGTTGATGT
>JACCDQ010482772.1_pt1 | contig 24021 bp, 25 predicted proteins | sample 7446031 | NCBI WGS metagenome assembly JACCDQ01 (sample SAMN15323442, study PRJNA562643) | freshwater metagenome | isolation source: river surface water | place: USA:Blue River Watershed | collected 2017-08-17 | reverse complement strand
GTGACGTACTTGCGGTCATAGTGGATGCGATGGCCATTGAAGGTGAGCGCGGAATAACGAAACAGCAACACATCGTCGGGCGTGATGTCGCGCTGCCAGGGCGCGTTTTTTTCTGCGGCCACTGGCGTAGGCACGGGGTCGGCAGCTTGGACCGCGGGACGATACACAATGTCGTGTTGTTCCGTCAGGCACACGCCTTGGGCGTTGCTGACTTCGTGTTTGACCAACACAAACAACAAATCACCCGTGCGTCCCGACTTGTGCGTGACCGATTCGATGGTGGAGACGCGCTTGACCGCGTCACCCACATGCAGCGGCGCATGCCACTGCAAGCGCCCGCCGGCCCACATGCGTCGCGGCAGCGGCACGGGGGGTAAAAAGCCACCGCGTTGCGCGTGGCCATCGGGGCCGATTTCACTTTGGCGGTGGTGCGGCAAAAAGAACAACCAGTGCCACAACGGTGGCAACGCCGTGCCCTGCTGAGGCAGTGGGTCGTCACGATCCAGGGTAGCGCTCAGCGCACGCAGAGGTGCAGGCGTGATCAGGTCGTCCAAGATCTCTTGCTTGCCTTGCCATGTTTGCAGGTGCGCGAGGGTGGCGCTGTCAATGGTCTGAGTCATGTCAATCAATCGAAGCGCCAGAAGATTTCACAATGCGTGCCCACATGACCATGTCGTCGTTGAGCAACGCTGCAAATTGCTCGGGCGTGGTGGGCGCGGCCAACTCGACACCTTGCAACTCCAACTTGTCGCGTACCTCTTTGCTGCCCAGTGTTTGCGTCATGGCAGTTTGTAATTTGGCCAACACATCGGCAGGCACACCGGCGGGGGCGAACAAGCCGATCCACAAGGTGCCGCTGTAACCCGACACGGACTCTGACAGCGCAGGCACCTCAGGCAAAGATGCAGATCGTTTGGGGCTGCTCACCGCCAAGGGCTTGAGCTTGCCGGCCTTGATGTGTGACAACGAAGCCGGCAGACTGGCAAATACCAAGGGCAGTTGACCACCCAACACATCGTTCAGCGCTGGGGCCACGCCTTTGTAGGGCACGTGCTGCAGATCAATGCCCGCCATGCTGTTGAGCATTTCACCCAGCAAATGGTTCAGCGTGCCATTGCCAGCAGAGGCATATTGGTAATGACCTGGCTTGGCCTTAGCCATCTGGATCAAGTCCTTCATGGACTTGGCCGGGAAGTCCGGATGCGCCAGCAACACATTGGGCACAGAGCCAATCAAGCTGATGGGTTTGAAGTCTTTGACAGGATCAAAGCCCGGATTTTTATAAAGCGCGGGGTTGATGGCTTGACTGCTGCTGATGGTCATCAACAAGGTGTAGCCATCTTTGGCTGACTTCGCAGCGAACTGCGTGCCAATATTGCCGCCCGCCCCAGGGCGGTTCTCGACCGCCACAGCGGTGTTCAACACCTCAGCCAACTTTTGACTGACGATGCGACCCACGATGTCATTGGTGCCACCGGCGGCTTGTGGCACCACCATCAAGATCGACCGGTTGGGATAGGTTGTTTGCGCCGAAGCCGTCGTGGCGCACAGCGCAGCCACAGCCCAGGCGGCCAACAGGCATCGTCTTGTTGTGGTGATTTGGCGCATCGCTCGTCCATCCCTAAATTTCAGATGGGCGCGATGTTCGACGTAATTGGAGGCTTCGACAATCGGTATTTTTAGGACCAAGCCTTCTGTTTTTCCGAAGGCTTGAAATTTCCGACTAACATCACCACATGCATTTCGACCTCAACGACCTGCGCCTTTTCGTGCTCGCTGCCGACGAAGGCAGTCTCACCAAAGCGGCGGCCAAACACCACCTGTCACTGGCGGCGGCCAGTGCGCGTATCAAAGCCTTAGAAGCGCAGGCGGATTTGCCGCTTTTGTACCGCGAAGCCCGCGGCGTACGCCTGTCACCCCCGGGACAAGCGTTCCTGCACCATGCCCGTTTGATGCTTCATCAGGTGGAGCAAATGCGCGGTGATTTGCATGAATATGGTGGCGGTTTGCGGGGACACCTCAGGGTATACGCGAACACCACAGCGGTGACCGATTTCTTGCCAGAAATTCTGCCGAAGTTTTTAGCCGACAACCCCAAGATCAACATTGACCTTCAAGAAAAACCGAACGCTGAGATCGCCAAGGCGGTTCAAGATGGACGCGTAGACATCGGCATCGTGTCTGGCCAAGTCGACACGCTGGGTCTGCAAAGCTTGCACTTCAGCACCGACCGCTTGGTGCTCGCCACGCCCCGTCAGCACCGCTTTGCCAAACGTAAGCGCATTTCGTTCGCCGAGATCTTGGACGAAGACGCCGTGGGCATGCACCCTGCCAGCACCTTGCAAACCTTCTTAGGACAAGTGACCGAACGCTTGGGCAAGCCACAAAAGCTACGCATTCAGCTGTCTAGCTTTGACGCGATGTGCCGCATGGTCGGGGCGGGGGTGGGCGTGGGCATCATTCCGGAATCGGCCGCCAAGCGCAACCAAGCGACGATGAATCTGGCCTTGATTGAATTGACCGAGCCGTGGAGTGTGCGAGAACGCTATATCTTGATTCGCGACCAGGCCACCCTGCCCAGCTACGCCCAATCATTGATTGACCGTTTGTGCCAGCACTACGCCACGCCAGCGACCCCTTAAGCCACCAGCCCTCGCAGCACTTCGGCGTCCATGTGCTGATCCAAATAATCAGCCAAGCCTTCGAACACCGTTTCGAGCGTGGGGGTATGGGCGCCAAACAAGGCTTGCAACACCGCCGGGTCTTCAAACAAACCATGCAGGTAAGACCCCATCACGTTGCCCTGCGTGTTCTGCCAAGCCAAGCTCGACATCACTTCATGCACCACCTGACCTGCCGCCGCCATGGCCGCATGCGCTTGCGTTTGTCCGTGATGAATTTCATAGCCACAAACCTGTATGCCAGACAAAGCAGACCATGTACCACGCAAGGTTTCAAACGTGGCGAAGGTTCGCTGAACGGTTTTTTGGGTGGCAAATTGGGTGACCACCGGCAACAGCCCCAAACCAGCGGCATTGCCGTCAATGCCATGCGTGTCGATCAAGGCTTCGCCCAACATTTGCAAGCCGCCACAAATCCCCAACACTGCGCCGCCCTGTGCTGCATGCGCGGTGACTGCGGCATCCAAGCCTTGTGCACGCATCCATGCCAAGTCACTGCTGGTGTGTTTGGAGCCCGGCAAGATAACCCAATCGTTCGGCCCCAAGCCTGCCAAGTCGGCAGGACTGCGCGCCCACAACAAACGCACACCGGGTATGTTTTTGAGCGGTTGAAATTCATCCAGATTGCTGATGCGCGGATAAGCCACCACGGCCACTGTTTTCGTCACCACACCGGTGGCACGACTGCGATCGTCAAAGACACCATCCTCCTCTGGCAAGCCATGCTGCCACCACATGGGCAGCACCGCCACCGTAGGCACACCTGTGCGTTCTTGCAGCATCTCGGGGGCGGGCGCGAGCAAGCTGGCATCGCCACGGAATTTGTTCAGCACAAAACCTGTGATGCGCGCTTGGTCTTCGGGCGGCAGCAAGGCCCAGGTGCCATAGAGGTGTGCAAACGCTCCCCCTTTGTCAATGTCGGTCACAAGCAAACAACGCGCGTCGGCATGACGCGCCACACGCAGGTTCACAATGTCGTTGGCCATCAAGTTGATTTCTGCCGGTGAGCCGGCACCTTCGATCACCACCACATCGTGCGCCGCACGAAGCGCATCCAGAGAATCTGCAATCTGCGGCCACACTTTTTCACTGCGACCGCGCCAAGGTGTGTCAGACAGCACTTGGTTCACCTCGCCCAACAACACCACTTGACTGCGCGTGTCGGCTTCAGGCTTGAGCAGCAGAGGGTTCATGCGCACATCCGGCTCGGCCTTCGACGCCAAGGCTTGGAAGTATTGAGCCGATCCGACCTCGCCCAGCCCATTGTGTGAAGCCACCACGCGCGCGTTGTTGCTCATGTTCTGCGCTTTAAAGGGTGCCACCTTGAAACCTTGACGCGCATACCAACGACACAAGGCGGTAGTCAACCAACTTTTACCAGCCCCACTTGAGGTGCCAAGCACCATCACGCATTTGGCGGTCATGACGGAATCCTTTTAATCTTCAATGCCGCGTTGCGCGGGAATGCCTTGGTTGAAGGCGTGTTTGATTTTGGTCATCTCCGTCACGGTGTCTGCCAAGTCGATCAACTCGGCTGGACAACGCCGGCCTGTCATGCACACGTGAACATCCTGGGGTCGGTCGCGCAAGGCGGCCATCACATCTTCAAGAGACAACCAGCCGTAAATCAGGGGATAGGTGATTTCATCCAATACCACCAAGAAAAACGCACCACTCAAAATAGCTGCCTTGGCTTTTTCCCAACCGTCACGCGCCAACTTCGCTGAGTGTTCAAGGTCTTTGCTTTTCCAACTGAAGCCATCGCCCAAACCTTCCACAGGGATGCCCAGCTTTTCAAACATGCGGTGCTCACCAAAACGCGCACTCGGCACCTTCATGAACTGGTAAATCTTTACTGCTTTGCCACGTCCATGGGCACGCAAAGCCAAACCAAAGGCGGCCGTGCTTTTTCCTTTGCCGTCCCCGGTGTTGACGATCAACAAACCACGCCGCTCACTTTGTGGGGTGACACGGGTGTAATTCACGGGAGGTTGTTCGATTTGCATGGTTAAATTTTAGGGACCGCCACCCACTGCCCGTCCAGCGAATGGATGGCGATACGGTCATCAAACACAGCTTCCACAGCGCGCTGAGTTTTCGGATCAGAGCATGCACCGTGATGCACGATGTGCCCTGTTTGCATGACCACCATGTCATCCGCATTCAAAGCCATGCCAACCTCGTGCAACACGCTGATGACGGTGGTGTTTTGCGCAGTCAAACAACGCACCTGCTCGAGCCAATCCACTTGATGGGGGGGATCCAAATTCGCCAACGGCTCGTCCATCAGCATCACACGGGCTTGCACGGCCATGGCTCGCGCCAACAACACGCGCTGACGTTCTCCACCAGAAAGCTGACCCAAGGCGCGCTCGCGCCAGTCCCACGCTTGCGTGGCTTGCAAGGCGGTCTCGACCACCGCGTGGTCATGGGTGCTGGGTGCTGCCAGCCAGTCTTGGTGCGGCATGCGCCCCAGCATCACCACGTCCCACACGCGCAGATCGTCGGAAGCCGTTTCGTTTTGCCCCAACCACGACATCTGTTGTGCACGCTGCTGGCGGTCCATTGCCATCAGAGCTTGGTCAAACAAAAAGATCTTGCCTTGAGCGGGCAAGAGCCCGGCCAAAGCTTTCAGCAGCGTCGACTTGCCGGCACCATTGGGCCCTACCACGCTGGTCCAACGACCTGCCGCAATAGACAAGCTCAAACCATGCAACACCTCTTGACCCGCCAGAGACACATGCACGTCATTCAAACGCAGAGCGGTGATCGATGCTGTCATCGTGCTCCCCTCGCCGCTTGTCCGCGGTACATGAGCCACAACAAATAGCCACCGCCAAGCACGGCAGTCAACACACCCACGGGCATTTCTTGCGGTGACAACAGCAAACGGGCCAACAGATCGGCCGCCAGCAACAAAACGCCGCCCATCACCGCGGACAGCAACACAACCCAGTTGTGCCGAGCTGTCACCAACGAACGCACCAAGTGCGGTGCCGCCAAGCCAACAAAAGCAACCAAGCCCGTTTGTGCCACGGCCGTACCAGTGGCCAAGGCCAACACGCACACCAAGGCCACGCGGACAGGCGCGAGCGGCACCCCCAAACTCAGGGCTGTAGCTTCACCCAAACTCAAAGCGTCCAACACGCGGCTCAAAACAAAAGCCACCATCACACACACCAGTAACACGCCCAACATCAACACACACGCGTTCCAACCGATAAAACTGGTGGAGCCCAACAAAAAGCCTTGCATGCCTTGCAAGACATCGGGCCGCATGAGGGTGATGAGCGACGCCACAGCCCCCAGCACCACGCCCACAATCACGCCGGCTAACAACAAACGCAAGGTGTGATGCACGCCACGCGCCAGCAGCAGCGTGAGCAGCACAGCCAAAACAGCCCCGACAAATGCGGCCCCAGTCAAACCTAGACGTACTAAAAATTCGGTTGCAAATGGGTTCCCCCCAAACAGAGCCAAGGCCACGGCCACTCCCAGTGATGCACCCGATGCGCTGCCCAAGAGATACGGATCAGCCAAAGGGTTACGAAACAAACCTTGGGCCAGCGCGCCTGCCAAGCCTAGCAATGCACCCGCTACGCAGGCGCCTAGTGAACGAGGCAAACGAATGTCCCAGACGATTTGCCACGCGGTGTTGTCGTGCCAAGCACTGACCCAACTCTCTACGCCTGTGCTGCCTACGGCACTGCCCAGGGCAATACCGAATGCACACAATAGCAGCAAAGTCAACGTCACCCAAAGGGGCGAACGACGCGCGCCTTGGTGTGTCATGGTTTGTCCTTCGCAGTGCCCGCTTTGTCGGTCAAACACTTGGCCATCAAGCGTGCAGCTTCGGCCATGCGCGGGCCGGCACGTACCAGAACATCAGACTCTTCTGGTTTGAAGTGACACACGCGCTGTGCGCGCATGGCTTGCATATTGGGCCAACCGGGACGGGTGGTCATGTCGGCAAAGTTGCTGTCACCCACCATGATGAGGTCGGGCTGCGCACGCACCACAAACTCTGGGTTGATTTTCGGAAACGGCCCCAAAGAGGCCGGCAAGATGTTGCGAGCCCCCAAGCGTTGCAAGGTTTCTCCGATGAAAGACGATTCACTCGCGCCATAGGGCGCGCGACTGACTTCGAAATAAACGCGTTGCCCTTTGGCCTGTGCGGGAATAGATTGCGCAGCCGCATGCACCGCTGCATCGATATGGCGCCACACACGTTCACTCTCTTGCACGGGTACGCCCAACGCTTGCGCCACAACGCGCATGACGCGTTGCACATCGGCATGCGAGCGAGGTTCGAGCGACAACACAGTCAAACCCAAGGACGTCAAACGCTCGGCGCCGCGAGCGGATGCGGCCATCAATACCAAATCGGGTTTGGCGGCGACGACACTTTCGATGTTCGGATCGATGCCCCCACCCATGCGCGGCAACTTGGCTACGCTGTCTGGCCAGTTGGAATAACGATCGACACCCACTAGCTTTTGGCATTGACCTAATGCGCACACCGTCTCTGTCAACGAAGGCAACAAACTGACGATGCGTTGGGGCGGCTGATGGATGGTCACATCTACTTGCCTGTCGTCACGCAATACCAAAGCTTGTGCAGCATGCGTCACCAGCCACAAGGTGCAGAGCACACCGATGCGATACACGAAGGCGCGTTTAGGCATGCACTGCCTCCCACTGTTGAATGATGCGGTGCAGCTGCGCCACGCCATCGGTCAAAGCGGCTGGGCCAGGTTGCAAGATGTCAGCCGATTTGATTTCAAACACCTGCTGATTGCGCACAGCGGGTACGTCTTGCCAACCCGGGCGCTCAGCCACTTTTTCAGGTCTGAACTTCTTGCCACACAAAGAACCAATGATGATGTCGGGTGCTCGGTCAATGATGGATTGACCCTCCGCAATGATGCGGTCTTTGCCCATGGGCATTTGCGCCAACTCAGGAAAGCAGTCGTCGCCTCCCGCAATGCCAATCAACTCAGACACCCAGCGAATGCCACTGATGTGTGGCGCATCCCACTCTTCGAAATACACCTTGGGTCGGCGCTTGAAGGTGGCCGAGGTTTGCTGCATCGCGTCCAACTGCGTGCGCATACGCTGCAGGTGTTGGATACCCTTTTCCGCTTGCCCCACCATGGCTGATACTTGGTAGAGCATGGCAAAAATCTCATCCACGCTGCGTTGGTTGAACACCGTGACCTGAACTCCAGCGCGGATAAGTAAGGCGGCAATGTCGGCCTGCAGATCAGAAAAACCAAACACGCAGTCGGGCTGGAGCGCCAAAATTTTGTCGATCTTGGCGCTCAGAAAAGCACTGACTTTGGGCTTCTCGTCACGCGCACGGCGCGGGCGCACGGTGTACCCCGAAATGCCCACAATGCGCGCCTCTTCCCCCAGCATGTACAGCCACTCCGTCGTTTCCTCGGTGAGGCAGACGATGCGTTGAGGTAGCAAATCAAACATGTGAATCCATCACTTGGGTTGGTATTGCAAGGTGAAGTACACACCTCGGCCTGGGGTGTTGTAGCCATAGGCCAATTGGTACTGACGATCCAATGCATTTTCAAGCTTCACGCGCGCGGTCCATTCGTTGTCGATCTTGCGGCTCGCGTAGAAAGACCATAAGCTGTAGCCCGCCAAAACATTGGCATCGTAATCACTGTTTCTTCTGGCGTCAGACGCATAAAGACGAACACCGACATCGTAGCCACTGATCGTTCGAGACACATCTGCAGAGCCATAGTGACGGGCGCGACGCGCCAGTGGTTTGGAACTAGAGACATTCCACGGATCCTGGGACACAGCGCTCAGCTTGATCTGATTTCCCATCCAGCGGGTACGCAAGGTGGCTTCGACCCCCTTGTTTTCGATCGATCCAACGTTCATGTAATAAGGACTTGCGGACTGATAGATGATGGCATCGCTGGTGGATGTTTGGAAATAAATGACACGCATCAAGGATTCTTCAGATGCGTAAACAAAGCCTAGCTCTTGCGATTGATGGGTCTCGGGTGTCAATGCGGGGTTGTAGGCTACCTCGCTCGCAGTCGGTGCCCTGAAGCCTGTCGAGGCAGTTGAGGTCAAACGCCACTGCGGGTTCAGCTGATAGCCAGCACCAAACAACACCGAAGTTGCTTGGGTCGTATTGGACTTGGCGGTGGATGACGTCGTGCGATTCACATCAACTTCATCCCGGCGCACATTGGTTTGAAACGTCCAACGATCAAGCTTGGTCGTAGATCCCAAAAAATAACCCAACGCATCACGCTTCATGTCATAGGTTGCGCGCTGTGAATAGGACTCTATCGTTTTATCGAGACCAAAATTCAGCACCGTTGTCGTGGTGGCCTGATAAGTGTTGAACCAGCGCACAGCATCTTGATGTCCTTGGTACAGACCAGTCGCCAAGGTACTGCCATTTTTGGCGTCCTCATAGGTGAAATTGGAGCCAGAAACATCAAAGCGACTGACCCAGCTGTCGCTCATGACTTGCGTGGCGTAGAAGCCAACCAGGTCAGAACGCGTTTCAAATCGGTGCGTCGTTGATGTCGTGTCTGGGCTGTAGCTGCCGTCGTAATCACTCTGGGTCAACTTGGCGTCGACACGCAAACCCAGCGTCAAATCGCTGCTCAACTTTTTCTCAAACTTGCCCGCCGCATATTCACGCAGAAACCCGTCTTTGTCTGGATTCACGCGGTTTGCAGACGCTTGCGGTGCCATCGCAGAAAACCCATGTGACCCAGCACGTCCAACGTTCATGTCGAAGCTGTAATCGTCAACACGTCCACCATAGCCCACGCTCGCATCAGAGGTGTGGCGAGAGCCATAACTAAGTGCGCCATAGGCAGCCGGCACAACTTTTCCACGTTTCGTGTAAATGCTAATCACACCACCGATTGCTGACTCACCGTACAAAGCGCCCGCGTTGCCTCGTAATATTTCGATTCGTTCAATCTGCGACAACGGCATGTCGGTGGACGTCAACGCCCCGATACCGTCTGTCTGTGTCCTGACGCCATCGACCATGATCACCACGCTTTTACTCTCTTCACCTCTCAAGAAAAATGAGGTGGTCGCACCCGGTCCTCCGTTGCGGCCAAATTCAAAACCAGCCTCGCCTTGAAGCAAATCTGCCAAGGTGGGCGCTTGCGACTTCTCAATGTCTTGACGTGTGATCACTGAGACAGAAGACAGCACGTCAGACAAGGGTTGCTCTAAGCGCGTGGCAGACACCACCACCGGATTGATTTCAATGCCCTGGGCCTGAACGCTCGCAGCCACAGCCAAAGACAACACGGACAGCGCAGGCATACACGCACGCGCACGGAGACGGATAGATTTCTTCATGATTCAAACCAACAGAATGTGCCCTCACCGCCTTCCCCGACAGTGCTTGAGCGTTCAAGCGGCGTGCTTTGGGCACACCGCCACCTTGTTGGCCGGTATCCGGGCTGGCGGAGACAACCTCTGTCGCCTTCCCAAACGCTTGTTCAAGGCGCTCAGTGGCTTGTGTGACAGAAGCGGAGCCCAAGGGCTCGTCCGCTTGACCGTTGCGGGGGCAGCGCAGGTTGGGCGTTGTCGAGCGAGCGACGCAGCCTTCCTGCTTCCCGTTGAACTGCAGCGTGTGAACCACACTGCGAGCACCAACATGGTCAATTTTAGCAATTTACCTTTCAGCCACCTTAAAATCGGCGAGCCATGCCCAATACCCCCCTGATCGATCAAATTGCCGAGCGCGTCGAGCATTTGCTGCTGCGCCACGAAGAGTTGCAACGCACCAATGCGCTATTGGCGCAGCAAGTGCAAGAGATTTCGCATGAACGCGACTTGCTCAAATCGCGCTTGGGCGCGGCGCGTCACCGCATCGACGCACTGATCGACCGTCTGCCCCAAGGCACTGAGACCAAGGACAACGCATGAAACAGATCGAAGTTCAAATCATGGGTCAAGGCTATGTGTTGGGCTGCCCTGAAGGAGGCGAGGCTCGCTTGAGTGAAGCCGTGGGCAAGGTCGACGAGGCCATGTGCAAGATTCGCGACGCCGGCAAGATCAAAGCCCGTGACCGCATTGCAGTGCTCGCCGCCCTCAACTTGGCCTTTGACCTCACTGACCGCCCTGCTGCGGCTGTCAACGGGGATGGCAGCACATCCAACACCGATCTGCACAACCTGTTGCAGCGCATGGATGCCGTGCTCGCACGCGACAACCAACTCATTTAAGCCCACCTACAATCGAGGCGTCTGCAAGTCCTTGGGGCTTTATATTTCCTTGAACCAATGCTCATAGAGCTCGGGCTTGGAACATCGTTTGATGAGCGTGAGCGTCTCGCGTCAGATGAACCCAACGTCAAACTGACCTCGCCCACCTGAACCCCCGGTTCAGGATGACGGCCCTGAGGCTCCTTGCAGACACCTTCTCTTCAATCAAGGCCTGCCCCCTCATGGATCTTCAACCCCAACTGATTCTCGAACTCGCCGTGCTCGGCACCTGCACTGGCTTTTTGGCTGGACTGCTGGGCATTGGGGGTGGCATGGTGATGGTGCCGTTCATCACCTTCATGTTGTCTCACCGCGGCGTCGATGCCGACCTGGCCGTCAAGATGGCGATCGCCACCTCGATGGCAACCATCATCTTCACCTCGGTGTCCAGCGTGCGCGCGCACCACAAGCGTGGCGCCGTGCGTTGGGACTTGGTCAAGGGCTTGGCCCCGGGCATTGTGTTGGGCAGCATGATCGGCAGCTTGGGCGTGTTTGCGCTGCTCAAAGGTTCTTACCTGGCCATCTTCTTTGGCTTGTTCGTGGGCTTCTCGGCCACGCAAATGTTCTTGGACAAAAAACCTGCGCCCACACGCCAAGTCCCTGCTACAGCAGGACTGGTGGGCGCTGGCAGTGCGATTGGCTTTTTGTCGGGGCTGGTGGGTGCCGGCGGCGGCTTCATCAGCGTGCCATTCATGACTTGGTGCAACGTGGCGATTCACAACGCAGTGGCGACCAGCGCAGCGCTGGGGTTTCCGATTGCGGTGGCCAACGTGGCAGGCTACATCGTCAGCGGCATGCATGTCGAAGGTCTGCCAGAGGACGCTGTGGGCTACCTCTGGATTCCGGCATTGGTCGTGATTGCCGCTTGTAGCGTATTCACTGCACCTCTGGGTGCCAAGGCCGCACACATGCTGCCTGTGAAAAAGTTGAAGCGTGTATTTGCCAGTGTCTTGTATGTGCTGGCCATTTACATGTTTTACAAAGGCATCAACAGCTGATTCACTGAGGCACCAAGCACCACGGGGCTTGGTACTCCACCAAACCCATCCACAAGGCCCAAGCGGAACTGGCAGCCAAGGCGGCACCTGCTAAGCGCACACCCCACGCCCCGGACGACGGGTTGCTGGCCAACTGCACACCTTGCGCATTTCGAAGGCGCAGCCACAGCCAAGGGCCCAGCGTCAGCACCATGGCGCTGCCCAACGCAAACAAGGCCATCACGCCAGCCCCCTCTAACGGATGGTTGGTGAGGGCCGCCACCAACAGGGCACCATACAACAAGCCACAAGGCATCAAGGCCCACAAAAAACCCAACAGCACAGCACCGCCTTGGCGTAACTTCAAGTGTGCGGTCATGGCCTGCACGCGACGCCACACCGCGCGGCCAAAACCATCGAGCCAAATGGGTTGCTCTGCGTGCCACAAGAGCAGCACGCCAATCAAAAAAGCAAGGATATGAAACAAGGTCCACACGGGGCGAAACACCGCCGATTGGGTACTGAGCCAGCCCACGCCTTGCATAGTGCTGGCAGCCACGGCACCCAGGGTGGCGTAGCCCACGATGCGACCCAGCTGGAACAACAAAATAGCGGAGGTCCCTTGCCCTCCCCCCTGCTGCTGGGCTGATCTGCCGATGCCGGCACACACCGCGCCACACATGGCCAAACAATGCGGCCCGCCCGCCAACCCCATCAGTAAGGCGGTGAGGGCTAATGTGGAGTTCATCAAATAATTTTAGAGAACTTCGCTCGGGTGCGGTCGGTTTGTATATATTTGTCAAACACCATGGCCACGCCACGCACAAAGAACCACCCCAACTCGGTCACGTGAATGCCTGCGTCATCCAGGGTCAACAAGCCCTGCTCCTGCATCGCAGTCAAGGCTTCTAACTCGGAGGCGAAGTAGGTTTTGAAATCAATCAAGTGCGAGAGCTCGATGGATTCGAACAACACGCTGCCCTGGCACATCAAGGCCATGATGACCGCGCGGCGTACCAAGTCGTCCCGAGACAAGGCCATGCCACGCTGCACCGGCAAGCGGCCTTGATTCAGCAAGTCGTAATACTCGTCCAAGGTTTTGACGTTTTGGCTGAAGGTGGCACCGACACGACCAATCGAGGACACGCCCAAAGCCACCAAATCGCAATCGGGTTGGGTGCTGTAGCCTTGGAAATTTCGATGCAGACGCCCTTGGCGCTTGGCCACGGCCAAGGCATCGGTGGGCAAGGCAAAGTGGTCCATGCCGACATACACATAGCCGGCCGCCATCAACACGCGCATGGCGCTGGAGAGCATGGTCAATTTAGAAGCGGCAGGCGGCAAATCCACCGTATGGATGCGGCGCTGCGGCTTGAAGCGCTCGGGCAAATGCGCATAGGCGTACAACGCAATGCGGTCGGGGCGCAGCTTGACCACTTGGTCCAACGTACGTTCGAACGTTTCAGGCGTTTGCATGGGCAAGCCATAAATCAAATCGACGTTGACCGAGTCAAAGCCCAGTTCGCGCGAGACGGCGACCAAATCAAACACCTGCTCTGCCGGCTGAATGCGGTGCACTGCTTTTTGCACGGCGGGTTCGAAGTCTTGCACGCCAAAGCTCAAGCGGTTGAAGCCTTGCTGGGCCAAGTTGGCCAAGCGCTCGCGGGTGACGGTGCGAGGGTCGATCTCCACCGAATATTCGCCGCCGGGGACCAAGGTGAAACTGCGACGCAGCATGGCCATCAAGGCGTTGAGCTCGTTGTCGCTCAAAAAGGTGGGACTGCCGCCACCCAAGTGCAATTGCGACACGCTCTGCCCTGCGCCCATGTGATTCACGGTGAGCTCAACTTCGCGCGTCAGGTAGCGCAAATATTCTTCGCCCCGCTCATGGTGCTTGGTGATGATTTTGTTGCAGGCGCAGTAGTAGCACAGCGACTCGCAAAAAGGGATGTGCACATACAGCGACAGCGGATAGGCCTTGGCAGCCAAGCCGTCACGGCGCTGCTCCAACGCCTGCAAATAATCGGCCTCGCCAAAGGCCTCGACAAATCGATCGGCGGTTGGATAAGAGGTGTAGCGTGGCCCAGCCACGTCATAGCGACGCAACAACTCTGGGCTGATCGGATCAGCCTGTGTCAGCTCGGGGGGGCATGCAGCAGAAGTCATAAGTTGTCCGTCATCTTTACGGCAGATAATGTCGCCTGAAACAGAATTTAAGTTCTTGATGTGCATCAACAACCCCCGAGTCCCCTCATGAACACCAACAGCATCAAAGTCGCCTGCTCCAATTGCAACCTGCGTGAACTGTGCATGCCCATGGGGCTGAACGATGCCGAAATGCAGCGCATCGACGAGGTCGTGGCGACGCGCCGCAAAGTGGCACGGGGTGACAACTTGTTTCGCAACGGAGAAAAGTTCAATGCGTTGTACGCCATTCGCACTGGATTTTTCAAAACCTGTATTTCGTCAGAAGACGGACGTGACCAAGTCACAGGCTTTCAAATGGCTGGCGAAATCATTGGTCTTGACGGTATCGTCAGTGATCACCACACCTGCGATGCAGTCGCCTTGGAAGACGCAGAAGTCTGCGTGATGTCGTTTGACCGGATTGAAGAGCTGTCGCGCGAGATCTCGGCCTTGCAGCGTCATGTCCACAAGATCATGAGCCGCGAAATCGTGCGCGAGAACGGCGTGATGCTGCTGCTCGGAAGCATGCGCGCCGAAGAGCGCTTGGCCGCCTTTTTGTTGAACTTGGTGCAACGCTTGCACGCACGCGGATTTTCGCAATCAGAGCTGGTGCTGCGTATGACGCGCGAAGAAATCGGCAGCTATTTGGGGCTCAAACTCGAGACAGTGAGCCGGACGTTTTCAAAGTTTGCCGAAGATGGCATTGTGGAAGTCAAGCAGCGCCATGTACGCATCTTGAACCCCGATGCGCTCAAGCAGATCGTGAACGCACAAACCTGCCAGTCTTAACCCTCAAGGTGCGGGTTTGGGTGTTGCCGCATGGTTGCGGGACTGCATGGCCGGGGCTAACTTTTGCGCATTTTCATCGGCCAATGTTTTGTTGATGTTCAAGCCTCGGCGGTAGTAGTCTTCTGCGACCACCGGGTCAGGCATCCGCACCGCGATTGCCAGAGTCACAAACCCCGCCACGATGACCGCCAAAGGGCCGGCAATGATGAGCCACACCATGGGGTATTTCCACCAGGGTTTTGTATCGGTTTCAGGGCTTTGTGTCATGGGATTTAACGCGGCACGATGAAAACAGATTTTTCGACAACAACGTCGTCTGTCCCTTGCGCCGCAATTTCAAATTGAATTTTATGAGATCCTGCCTCTGACGAACCGTACGGGATGTCTGCACGCAGCACCACCCAACGCGCTTGGGCAGCCTCGACAAGAATTTCCTTCTCTGTGGTGATTTTGAGCCCAGGCAAGCCGCGCGTACTGAGCTTGTAGGTCTGCGCGTGCTCGGTCGCATTCATGATTTGAAGACGGTACACATTCTCCAGTGTGCCGTATTCCGTGATTCGCGACAGGGTAGATCGGTCTCGCACCACGTCCACTTTGAACGGCGTACGCAAGCCCAGCGACACCAAGAGTGCGATCACAATGGCACCCAAAATCATGGTGTAGATCTGAATGCGAGGGCGCATCAAGCGCTTCCAAGTTTGCTGCGGCGTCCATTTGTTGTCCATCGCATTTTGCGTAGAGAAACGTACCAAGCCCCTCGGATAACCCATCTTGTCCATCACGGTGTCACAGACATCGGCACAGGCACCACAGCCAATGCATTCGTATTGCAAGCCATTGCGAATATCAATCCCCGTGGGGCAGACCTGAACACACAAGGTGCAGTCGACGCAAGCACCGAGGTTTTCTAAAGCCACATCGGCTTTTTTAGAGCGCGGGCCACGCGGCTCTCCGCGCTCGGTGTCGTAGGTGACGATCAAGGTGTCCGCATCGAACATCGCGCTTTGAAAACGCGCATAGGGGCACATGTACTTGCACACCTGCTCGCGCATGAAGCCCGCGTTGCCATAGGTGGCAAAGCCGTAAAAGAACACCCAGAACAGTTCCCACGAACTCATGCGGGTGAGGAAAAACTCCATCGCCAGTTCACGAATCGGCGTGAAGTAGCCCACAAATGTGAAGCCCGTCCAAATGGAAAAGAAGATCCAAATCAAATGCTTGTACCACTTCTTCACCAGTTTCTCGAGTGAGAAATCGCCATCATCCAGTCGCATGCGGGCCGAACGATCACCTTCGATCTTGCGCTCGATCCACAAAAAGATTTCGGTGTACACCGTTTGCGGACAGGCAAAGCCGCACCACAACCGTCCTGCCACTGCGGTGAATAAAAACAAAGCCAGCGCAGAAATAACCAACAAGCCCGTCAAGTAAATAAAGTCTTGCGGGTATAAAACCAGACCAAAAATATAAAAACGGCGCGCGCCTAAATCAAACAGCACGGCTTGCCGCGAGCCCCACTCAAACCAAGGCAAGCAATAAAAAACGAGCTGCGTCAGGACGACAAAAATCCAACGCCAATAAGCAAAGATACCCTCGACAGAGCGAGGGTAGATTTTTTTAGATGCCGCATACAGCGAGACCATCACCTCGTCCGCAGAGCCCGCAGGCTCTGGAACGATGGGGATGGTCTTGCGCGGCTGAGAGTTGTCAGCAGGATTCAAAACAAATTACTTTGCAGCGGGTTTGTTGGAGAAGCCCCAAACATAAGCGGTCAGCACGTGGATTTGCGAAGCAGTCAAACGACCTTCTTGCGCAGGCATTTGGTTCACTTTGCCCTTGTTGATGATGGCAGTGATGGCCTCTTCGCCCCAGCCGTGCAACCAGACTTTGTCAGTCAAGTTGGCAGAGCCGAGTGCTTGCATACCGGCACCGTCGGGGCCGTGACAAGCGGCGCAAGCACCAAACTTACCTTTACCCAAAGCAGCTCGCACGGAGTCATGGGGGCTGCCAGACAAGCTCATCACATAGTGAGACACGTTGCGCACATCTTCAGGTGTGCCCACAGCAGCAGCCATGGGCGGCATTTGACCGATACGACCTTTGGTCAAGGTTTCCTTGATCTTGTCAGGGGTGCCGCCATGCAACCAGTCTTTGTCCGTCAAATTAGGGAAGCCTTTTGAACCACGGGCATCTGAGCCGTGGCATTGGGCACAGTTGTTCATGAACAAACGCTCACCCACCGCCATGGCCTTGGGATCGCCCGCCAATTGCTCGGGGGGCTGTGCGTTGAACGCGGCATATAACGGCTCAAGGTCTTGGTTGGCTTTGGCTACTTCAGCCTCGTACTGACCTGCGGAGCTCCAGCCCAACTTGCCAGCGAAACTACCCAAAGCTGGGTAAGCCAAGCCGTACACCACAGCAAACACCATGGTGATGATGAACAGCCACAACCACCAACGTGGAAGAGGGTTGTTCATTTCGCGCAAATCGCCGTCCCACACGTGGCCGGTGGTGCCGTCTGTCGCGTCATGCGCAGAGACCTTAACTTTGGCAGAGAACCACAGCAAAAACGCGCAGTAAACGATGCCAAGAATAGAAATGGCGGAGATAAACACCGACCAGAAATTACTTGTGAAATCACTCATGATCCGATTCCTTTACAAAGGCTTTGTGGGGCCTCAGTCTTGATCGAGGGGCAGCTTGGAAGCTGCTTCGAAATCTTCTTTGTTACGTCGAGAGAAGGCCCACACCATGATGCCAATGAAGATGGCAAACGAGATCACCGTGGTGATGGCGCGCAGGTCATTGACATCCATGGGTTCTCTCCTTATTTGAGGGCGAGGCCCAAGCCCTGGAGGTAAGCAATCACAGCTTCCATCTCAGTTTTACCTGTGACTTCTTCTGCAGCCTTGGCGATCTCTTCGTCGGAGTAAGGCACGCCCACTTTGCGCAAAGCCGCCATGTTGCGTGGCACTTGATTGGCATCCACGGTGTTTTTCAACAACCAGGGGTACTCAGGCATGTTGGACTCTGGCACCACATCGCGTGGGTTGTTCAAGTGAACACGGTGCCACTCATCGCTGTACTTGCCGCCCACACGGGCCAAGTCTGGACCGGTGCGCTTGCTGCCCCATTGGAAGGGGTGGTCGTAGACCGACTCGCCTGCCACGGAGTAGTGACCGTAACGCAAGGTTTCGGCACGGAAGGGACGAATCATTTGCGAGTGGCAGTTGTAGCAGCCTTCGCGAATGTAGACATCACGGCCTGCCAATTGCAGCGCGGTGTAAGGCTTGACGCCCGTCACGGGCTCAGTGGTGGACTTTTGGAAGAACAAGGGCACGATCTCAACCAAGCCGCCGAAAGCAACGGCGATCAAGATCAGCACGATCATCAAAAAGTTGCTGGTCTCCACGCGTTCGTGGGAGAGACCTTTTGAATGGTTATCTGACATGTATTTCTCCTCAGGCGTGGGCAGGTGCTGGAATCGCAACGCTCGCAGCGTTACCACGGGTTGCTGTTTGCAACACGTTCCAGAGCATGATGACCATGCCAGTCAGGTACAACAAACCGCCGGTCACGCGAATCACGTAGAAGGGGTAGGTTGCTTTGACAGACTCTACAAAGGTGTAGGTCAAGGTGCCGTCCGCGTTGATGGCGCGCCACATCAGACCTTGCATCACACCGGCAATCCACATCGCAGCGATGTACAACACGATGCCGATGGTGGCCAACCAGAAGTGCACTTCAATGGCCTTCTTGCTGAACATTTCTTTTTGACCAAACAACTTGGGCACCAAGAAGTAAATCGAACCCATGGACACCAAGCCCACCCAACCCAAGGCACCCGAGTGCACGTGGCCGACGGTCCAATCGGTGTAGTGGCTCAAGGCGTTCACCGTCTTGATAGCCATCATGGGGCCTTCGAATGTGGACATGCCGTAGAACGACAGGGACACGATCAAGAAGCGCAAGATAGGATCGTCACGCAGTTTGTGCCATGCGCCAGACAAGGTCATGATGCCGTTGATCATGCCGCCCCAGCTAGGTGCCAACAACACGAGTGAGAACACCATGCCCAAAGACTGAGTCCAGTCAGGCAAGGCGGTGTAGTGCAAGTGGTGAGGACCCGCCCACATGTAAGTGAAGATCAAGGCCCAGAAGTGGACGATCGACAAGCGGTACGAGTACACAGGACGACCTGCTTGTTTAGGAATGAAGTAATACATCATGCCCAGGAAGCCAGCGGTCAAGAAGAAACCCACGGCGTTGTGGCCGTACCACCACTGCACCATCGCATCTTGTGCGCCAGCGTAAGCAGAGTAGGACTTCAACATGCCCGCAGGAATCGCGGCACTGTTCACAATGTGCAGCAAGGCCACAGCAATGATGAAGGCACCATAGAACCAGTTGGCCACATAAATGTGTTTGACCTTACGGGTACCGACTGTGCCGAAGAACACCACCGCATAAGCCACCCAGACCACTGCGATCAAGATGTCGATGGGCCACTCGAGTTCCGCGTATTCCTTGCCTTGGGTGAAGCCAAGGGGCAAGCTCACCGCTGCAGCCAAGATGACCAACTGCCAACCCCAGAAAGTGAAGGCGGCCAACTTGGGCAAGAACAAGGCGGTGTGACATGTGCGCTGCACCACGTAGTAGCTGGTGGCGAACAACGCAGAACCGCCGAACGCGAAGATCACCGCATTGGTGTGCAACGGACGCAGGCGACCGTAGGTCAACCATGGGATGCCAAAGTTCAGTTCAGGCCAAGCGAGTTGGGAGGCCACGATCACGCCTACCAACATGCCCACTACGCCCCAAACCACCGCCATGATGGAAAACTGCCGTACAACGGTGTCGTCGTAAACGGCGTGCTGTGATGAGTTCATCGGTCACCTTTCATTTTTCAAACCAGTATCCTCAAATAACGCCAATGCGTTATTGATTCAAATCAATCGTCGCGAAGAATACGCTCACCTTCTTGCTCGACGCTGTCAAATTGACCTTGGTAAATGGCCCACCAGAGCCCCCCCAAGATGAACAGCACCAACAGCACCGACAGCGGGATCAGAAGGTACAAGATATCCATCAAAAACCTCTCGTTAGTCGCAAAGCATTCACCACGACCCACAACGAACTCAAAGCCATGCCCAAGCCCGCCAACCAAGCTGGCAACCAACCCAGCGCGGCCAGGGGCACACACACCGCGTTGTAGGCCGCAGCCCAGACCAAGTTTTGTTTGACCACCCGGAGGGTTTTGCGCGCCAACTTGACGCTTTGCGCCACCACCAGCAGACTGCCGCCCATGAGCACCAAGTCCGATTTGGACTGAGCCAAAGGCACAGCATTGCCAAATGCCATCGACACGTGTGCCCCCGCTAACACAGGGCCATCGTTCAAGCCATCCCCCACCATCGCCACACGCGCCCCTTGGGCTTGTGCAGATTGCAGGTGCAACAGCTTGTCGTTGGGGGTGCAGGCGCCCAAAGCGTGTGTCACGCCGACTTCTTGGGCCACCTGAGTCACTGCCTCAGGTCGGTCCCCGGACAGCAACCACACGTGAACCCCAAGGTCTTTGAGCAACGCCACGGTTTGCACCGCATCGGGCCGCACATCCTCGGACAACTGCCAGCTGGCCAGCCAAGTGTGTTCAGTGCATAAGTGTACTTGGCAAACCAGGGCTTCTTCGGGTATTCCCTTATCTTTTGGCGAACAAAAAGCCGCCGAGCCCAAGCGGTATGTCTCGCCCAAAGGGCCCAACTGACCCTGCAAGCCTTGACCAATCTCCTCGTGGACATCGACAGCTTCCGCAGCCCATACTGCCCCCGCCTCCTCTGATGCGCGCACCACCGCGCGGGACAGCGGGTGCAGGGAGTGACGAGCCAAGGCGGCCGCTAACTGAAGCGCATCACCAAGATTCACCCCTGATGCGGTCCAGGTGCGCGTGATGCGCTGCCCGTCATGGGTCAAGGTACCGGTCTTGTCGAAGATCAGCGTGTCGATCGTGGCCAACGACTCCAAGGCTTGCAGGCTGCGGACCAGCACGCCGTGGCGAGCCAAATGCCCCGCGGCGGCAAGCATGGCAGCCGGTGTGGCCAATGACAAGGCGCACGGACACGTCACGACCAGCACCGCCACGGCCACCATCAACGCGTGGCTGGGACTGGTGGGCCACCACCATGCCGCCGCAAGCGTCGCCATGACCAATACCCCAAGTAAGAAAGGTTTGGCAACCCGGTCTGCCAACTGCGCCAAGCGCGGCTTTTGCAGCGACGCGTTCTCCATCAACGACACAATCTGCGAAAACTGGGTGTTCTCTCCCACTTGGTCCACACGGACCCAGACTGTGGACATCAGGTTATGGCTGCCCGCCACCACGGCGTCGCCTACCGCGCGGGGCTGAGGCCGCGATTCACCGGTCAGCAGCGCCTCATCGGCCAAGGTTTCACCTTGCAAGATCACACCGTCGGCGGGAAAGCTCTCCGCCGGCAACACACGAATCACATCACCGGGTAACAAGCGGCGAACCGCCACGCGCTCAAAGTCACCGCTGGACAACTGCCGCTCGACACTGTCGGGCAGCCGGTTCATCAGGGTTTCAAGAGCCCCGGCAGTTCGGTCTCGCACGCGCAGCTCGAGCCAGCGCCCCGTGAGCAAGAAAAACACAAACATGGTGAGCGAATCAAAGTAGACCTCGCCGCCAAACATGCCATTGGGTTCAAACGTGGCCGCCGAGCTCAGGAGAAAGGTGATCGCCATGCCCAAAGCGACCGGCAAATCCATGCTGACCTGACGCAAGCGAATGTCGCGCAAGGCGTTGCGAAAAAAAGGACCGCATGCAAAAAACACCACCGGCAAGGTCAGCACCCAAGAGGCCCAGCGCAGCAAGTTCACCATGTCGGGGGTGATGTCGCCCTCGCCCGCCACATAGGCGGGATAGGCATACATCATGACTTGCATCATGCAAAAGCCTGCGACCAACCAGCGCCACAACGCCAGACGCGTTTCGGCATGACGCGCCTGACGCAGACTGCTGTCCGCAGCAGGCAGAGCGCTGTAGCCCACACGCGCAATGGCAGCCATCCATTGCGAAGGCATCACCAGATCTTGTGACCACACCACTTTGGCGCGATGGGTGGCAGCATTCACTTCGGCAGATCGAACCCCTGGCACTGACATCAGCGCTTCTTCCACCGTGAAGGCGCAAGCCGCGCAATGCATGCCTTCAATCACGACATGGGAGTCCCACACCGTGGCGGCATCGGCGCCCTCCCTCGATGTGTGCTGTTGACTGAAGCGCAACCACTCTTGGCGATCGTCCAACAAGCTGACGGGGGAAGAATCTAAAGACATAAGGAGGGGGAGCTTAAAGGCTCAAATATCAAATGAGTTGAGATGCATCAAGACTTCACCACATGCCTGGGCTAAGCTCAAACCCTCAACAACCGAGGAGCAGTTTATGTACAAACGAATTTTGGTCGCAACCGACGGATCCACATTGTCCAAGAAAGCGGTCAGCAGTGCGGTCGAATTGGCTGCTCTGAGCGGCGCTGAGTTGGTGGCTGTCAAAGTCACGCCGCGTTACCCACAAAGCTACTTTGAAGGTTCGCTCCCCTTGAGCGCCACCGAAATTTCACAAATTGAAAACCAATGGACCGACGCCGCGCAAAAGGTCGTCGACGCGGTGGCCAAAGCCGCCAAAGCCAAAGGTGTGAGCGCCAAGGCGGTGGTGGTGAAATCTGACGTCGTGTCCGATGCGGTGATCGCGGCCGCCAAAAAGCACAAAGTTGATTTGATCGTGATGGCCTCACATGGCCGTCGCGGCATCAAGCGCTTGCTGTTGGGCAGCGAGACACAACAGGTGCTGACCCACGCCAGCGTGCCCGTGTTGGTGCTGCGCTGATCACATCGCCAGGCGCTGCTTGGCGTCTTGGTATTCGCGCTTCAAACGCGCCACCAACTCTGCGGCAGGCACCACGGCCTTGACAGCCCCAATGCCTTGGCCGCAGCCCCAAATGTCTTTCCACGCTTTCTGTGCGCCGCCACCAAAGTTCATCTTGCTCGGATCGCTCTCGGGCAGATGCTCTGGGTCAAGCCCCGCCTTGCGAATGGAAGGTGCCAAGTAGTTGCCGTGCACACCGGTGAACAAGTTGCTCAAGACGATGTCGTCTGACGTGCCATCGACCACGGCTTGCTTGTAGTCGTCTGCTGCACGGGCTTCTTCGGTGGCAATGAAGGCAGAGCCGATGTAGGCCAAGTCTGCGCCCATGGCTTGCGCAGCCAAGATCGCACCGCCTGTAGCGATGGAACCACTCAAGGCCACCGGGCCGTCAAACCACTCACGGATTTCTTGGATCAGAGCGAACGGGCTCTTCACTCCCGCATGTCCGCCCGCACCCGCGGCCACCGCGATCAACCCGTCGGCGCCCTTCTCAATCGCCTTCTTGGCAAATTTATTGTTGATGATGTCATGCAGCACGATGCCACCGTAGCTGTGCGCTGCGGCATTCACGTCTTCGCGTGCGCCTAACGAGGTGATGATGATCGGCACCTTGTATTTCACACACAGTGCCATGTCATGCTCTAGACGGTCGTTGCTCTTGTGCACGATTTGGTTGATGGCAAACGGCGCAGCAGGCTGATCGGGATGGTCCCGGTTGTGCGCCGCCAACGCCTCAGTGATTTCAATCAACCACTCTTCCAACTGCTCTGCAGGTCGCGCGTTCAGCGCAGGCATCGACCCCACCACACCCGCCTTGCACTGCGCGATCAGCAACTTTGGATTGCTGATGATGAACAAAGGCGAGGCAATGACAGGAAACTTCAAGGATTCAAGGACGGGAGGTAAACGCGACATATCAGACCCTTTAGAAAGTTCAGGGCACGTGAAGTGCCCTGATGTTGGTTTGTGGTTATTGCCAGAGCCGAAATTTAGAAGGCATCGAGTGCCAACTCAGTCACGCTGTCGGCACCATCGACGATGCTGTCACGAAGACTCGGCACTTTGACCAAGATGTGATCGGCATAGAAACGTGCCGTGGTGATTTTGCCTTGCATGAACGCGGTGTCTTCCCCTTTGGCCAACAACTCTTCAGCCACCAACAAGGCGCG
>JACCDQ010068469.1_pt1 | contig 24030 bp, 18 predicted proteins | sample 7446031 | NCBI WGS metagenome assembly JACCDQ01 (sample SAMN15323442, study PRJNA562643) | freshwater metagenome | isolation source: river surface water | place: USA:Blue River Watershed | collected 2017-08-17 | reverse complement strand
CCCCATGCACCACCCATGAAGTTTCTGGCGTGGCGCTATTTCTTCTCGATTGCCTGTTTTCTGCCCTGGGTGTGGTGGGCCCGCGTGCGGTGGCCCAGAGCACGCGCCCAGTGGCTGCATTTGGCTGTTACCGGGGTGCTGATGCATGCGGGTTACCTGGGCGGGGTCTGGGCGGCGGTCAAGGCAGGCATGGGTTCTGGCCTGTCGGCGCTGGTGGTGGGCTTGCAACCGGTGTTGACGGCCATCTGGTTGTCGTCCACGGGTGGGCATGTGAGCCGCCGCCAGTGGCTCGGCCTGGCTTTGGGGTTCGGCGGGTTGGTGCTGGTGGTGTCGCGCAAGTTCGGCGCAGGTGGGCCGGGCGACACAGCCACCTGGCTGAACCTGGCGTTTGCGGTGGTGGCGTTGTTCAGCATCACCAGCGGCACGTTGTACCAGAAGCGTTTTGTTCAGCCGTGCGACGTGCGCACCGCCAATGCCTTGCAGCTGATGGCCGCCCTGGTGGTTACGTTGCCGTTGGCCTGGCTGGAAACCGAGCCCATGCACTGGAACCCCGAGTTGGCCGGTGCCATGGCCTGGAGTGTGCTGGGGCTGACGCTGGGCGGTAGCTCCTTGCTTTATTTGCTGATACAGCGGGGCGCTGCGGCCTCGGTGGCCAGCCTGATGTACCTGGTGCCACCCACCACGGCCTTGATTGCCTGGGTGCTGTTCAATGAGCCCATTTCGACAGTGACGCTGGCCGGTACCGCCTTGACCGCATTGGGCGTGGCGCTGGTGGTGCGCACCCCAACCCCCGTAAAACCATGACCTCAAAACGCATAGCGGTGATTGCCGGTGACGGCATCGGCCAGGAAGTGATGCCCGAAGGCTTGCGCGTGATGGAGGCCGCCGCCACGCGTTTTGGGCTGGACCTGGCCTTCGACCATTTCGATTTTTCCAGCTGGGATTACTACGAACGCCACGGCAAGATGCTGCCGGACGATTGGAAGGAACAAATCGGCGGGCACGATGCCATTTACTTCGGTGCCGTGGGTTGGCCCGAGAAAATCCCGGATCACGTGTCGCTGTGGGGCTCTTTGCTGCTGTTTCGACGGGAATTTGACCAATACGTGAATTTGCGCCCGGCCCGCCTGATGCCAGGCGTGATTGCGCCGGTGGTGCGGCGCGACGGTTCGGCGCGCCAGCCCGGCGAAATCGACATGATGATCGTCCGGGAGAACACCGAAGGCGAATACTCCAGCATCGGTGGGCGCATGTACCCGGGCACCGAGCGCGAAATCGTGATGCAGGAAACGGTGATGTCTCGCGTGGGGGTGGATCGGGTGCTGAAATTTGCCTTTGAGCTGGCGCAAAGCCGCCCCAAGAAGCACCTGACGAGCGCCACCAAAAGCAATGGCATCGCCATCACCATGCCGTATTGGGATGAGCGTGTGGCCGAAATGGCCCGAGCCTACCCGGGCGTCAATGTGGACAAGTTCCACATTGACATCCTGACCGCGCACTTTGTGCAACGACCGGATTTTTTTGACGTGGTGGTCGCCAGCAACCTGTTCGGGGATATTTTGAGCGACCTGGGGCCCGCATGCACCGGCACCATAGGCATAGCGCCCAGCGCCAACCTGAACCCGACCCGACAGATGCCTTCGTTGTTTGAGCCTGTGCACGGTTCGGCCCCTGATATTGCCGGACGGGGCATTGCCAACCCCATTGGGCAAATCTGGTGCGGTGCCATGATGCTGGATTTTCTGGGCTGCAAGCCCGCCCATGACGCGGTGCTGCAAGCCATTGAAGCCGTGCTGGACCCTGCCAACGGTGGGCCGCGCACACCGGACCTGGGGGGGCATGCCTCCACCCAAGACGTGGGGCGAGCGGTGGAACAGGCGTTGGTGTACGCAAAATCTTGAACCACCGTCCCGAAATCTGGGTTTTGACCGGTTAGAATCTCGGCTTCGGTGGGGTGCTTAGCTCAGCTGGTAGAGCAACGCCCTTACAAGGCGTGGGTCGGCGGTTCGATCCCGTCAGCACCCACCACCACTTTTCAAAAAGCACCTGGAGTTATCCAGGTGCTTTTTTGTTGTGTTTTCTGCTTTCAGCCAATCAGACTGCGGTAGTCTTAGCGGCCTTGTTAGACTTTTGCCCACCGGCGTTTCACACACTGGTAGCCTCCATCGCATGACCCCAAACATCCGCCCAGGGTTTGTGGCCCTACACAGCCACCGTTGCGAGGTGTTGGCTGACCATTTGATCGGCTGGCTCCAGGCCCAGCCCTTGTCGCCTCTGGAGCCCGAGGTGGTGCTGGTGCAGAGCAATGGCATGGCGGAGTGGGTGAAGATTGAGTTGGCGCAGCAGGGCGGGGTGTGTGCGGCCACGCGGCTGGAGTTGCCTTCTCGGTTTTTGTGGCGGACTTACCGGCAAGTGCTGGGTGCGCACCGGGTTCCGCTGGAATCGCCCCTGGACAAGTTGCCCATGACCTGGCGCTTGATGGCCCTGCTGCCCGATTGCCTCAGTGATCCGGTATTTGCGCCCGTGGCTGGTTTCTTGAATGGCGGCGCACAGCCGGGGCAAGCACCGGATCGCCTGTTGCAGTTGGCGAGCCGGCTGGCCGATCTGTACGACCAATACCAGATATACCGCCCGGACTGGCTGCTGGACTGGGCGGCGGGGAACGACGTGTTGCGCCCAGCCACAGGGGTTAGGCCGATGGCCGAAGAGCACCGGTGGCAAGCCGAGTTGTGGCGCCGCGTGCTGGCCACACTGAACGATGAACAACGCCAGACGATTCGTCCGGCATTGCATGCCCGCGTCCTGGCGCATTTGCAGGCAGGCAAGCCTTTGGAGGGGGCGGTGCCCAGGCGCGTGTCGGTGTTTGGTATGAGCCACATGCCTGTGCAGTTGCTGGAAATGTTGGCCGCGCTGGCGTCGCACAGCCAGGTACTGCTTGCAGTGCCCAACCCTTGCCAATACCACTGGGGCGACATCATGGATGGGCGTGAATGGTTGACGGCCGAGCGCCGTCGCCACGCCTACCGTGGCACTGCCTTGGCCGCTTTGCCACTGGACCAGATGCACTTGCATGCCCCCACACTGTTGGCCGCCTGGGGCCGTCAAGGGCGTGATTTTGTGCGCCAGCTGGACGCGTTTGACGATGTGCAGGCCGCACTGAAACTGACCCAAATGGCGCGGCTCGACTTTTTTGACGATGCCTCGGCCGACGGCCCCTTGTGCCTGCTGGCGCAATTGCAGCGCCGCATTCGTGACTTGGAGCCGTCCAACGCATTGCACCCGCCCGTTCCGCTGGTCCCAAACGACAGCTCCGTGGTGTTTCGCACGGCCCACAGCGCGGTGCGCGAGCTTGAAGTGCTGCACGATCAACTCCTGCAATGGTTTCACACCCCGCCCGGTGAGGGGGAGCTGCAGCCGCGCGACGTGGTGGTGATGGTCCCTGACATCGAGAGTATGGCCCCGGCCATCCATGCCGTGTTTGGTCAATACAAACGCAGCAACCCCCGTTTCATTCCGTATGGCGTGGCCGACCTGGGGGCGCGGGCCGTGAGTCCGCTGATTCAAGCGGTGGAGTGGTTGCTGACGTTGCCGCAACAGCGCAGCCAGATGAGCGAGCTGGTGGGGCTGCTGGAGGTGCCCGCCTTGGCCGCCCGGTTTGGCTTGCCACCCGAAGGCGTGCCCACGTTGACCCGCTGGATGACGGGCTCGGGCATACGCTGGGGCCTGTCGGCCGAGCACCGTGCCGATATGGGGCTGGACGCCTGTGGCGACGCGAACTCGGTGCTGTTTGGCGTGCAGCGCATGCTCATGGGGTATGCGTGCGGTGCAGACCCATTGCCCTTGCAGGCGGCAGGCATACAGCCTTACGCCGAGGTGGGCGGTCTGGACGCCGAGTTGGCCGGTTCCTTGGCCCATTTGCTTGCAGTCTTGCTGGATTGGTGGCAAACCTGCAAACACGATGCAGCCCCCGCGCAATGGGCTGAGCGGGGCAGGGCGTTGCTGCAGGCGTCGTTCAAACCCCAGGACGACAGCGATCGCCAGGCACTCGATGCGCTCGACCAAGCCCTGACCGATTGGGTGCAAGCCTGCGACCAAGCCGAATTTGGCCTGCAAGTGCCCTTGGCCGTGGCCCGGTCGGCCTGGCTTAAGGCGCTGGACATGCCCCGTTTGGAGCAGCGGTTCCGCGCCGGTGGGGTCACCTTTTGCACCCTCATGCCCATGCGCGCCATTCCCTTCAAGGTGGTGTGCCTGCTGGGCATGAACGACGGTGATTACCCCCGCCGCAGCCAGCCCGCCGACTTCGACCTGATGGGGCTGCCGGGCTTGAGCCGTCCGGGCGATCGGTCGCGCCGCGAGGACGACCGCCAGCTGATGCTGGAAGCCCTGTTGTCGGCCCGACAGGTGCTTTACATCAGTTGGTGTGGCCGCAGTGTGCGTGACAACACCGAACAACCGCCCTCGGTGCTGGTCTCGCAGTTGCGGGACGAAATTGACCTGCTTTGGGGGCCAGGCACCGCCGAAAGCCTCACGGTGCATCACCCCCTGCAGCCGTTCAGTCGCGCTTATTTTGAACGGGGTGGGGCATTGCAAACCTACGCCCATGAGTGGCGCGATGCACAAAGCCATGCCATGCCTGCATCCCCACCCGAAGACCTGCGGTTGGCGCCGCTGGAGTCTGCCCAGGGCATGCCGATCATTGGCCTGGAGCAATTGGCGCGCTTCCTGGGCAAGCCAGTGGGTGCGTTCTTTCGGGAGCGTTTGCAAATACATTGGGGCGATGAAGGCCCCGAACTGCTGGATGAAGAGGTTTTTGGCCTGAATGGGCTGGACGGTTACCTATTGCTGGACCAGGCATGGAAACGTCTGCCCGTCGGCTTGATGGCCCAGGACTTGCAGGCGCACGTGGAGCGGGTGGTGCAAGGGATGCGTCAGGCCGGGGTATTGCCGCTGGCGGGTGTGGGGCAGTTGGAGGGCCAGAAACTGTCATCCACCCTCCAAACCATGCTGGGCGTGGTGTTGCGTGAACGATCCGTGGGCGGCGAGTTGATCCGTGTGCCGGTAGAGATCGAACACCCCCATGTGTTGCTGCAAGATGCGTTGGGTGGCGTATTGCCAGGGCCTCAAGAGGGGGTGTTGCTGAGCGTGACGGCATCCCGCGTTGCGACCGGAAGAAACCACGCAAATCCAACAGCCCGACCCGACAAAATGATTCCCGCTTGGCTGAACGCCTTGGCCGCGGCCGCCATGGGCACTTCGGTGGCATGTGTGGTGGTGGGGCGCGATGCGGTGGTTCGTTTGCCTGGCCTTGACCAAGAACAGGCCGCGCGCCAGATGCAGCTGTTGTTGGACGCCTGGGCCGAAGGCATGCGGCGACCCTTGCCGTTGCCACCGGCGCTGGCGCTGAAGTGGTTGGAAAACCCCAACAACACCAACGCTTTGCGGGACTTGTACGAGGGCACATCTCAGCGAGCCGCCGAGGCAGCCAAAGACCCAGCCCTGGCACGCACCTACCCCACCTTGGAGGACGTGTTGACCGCAGGCGCCCTGGAGCATTGGGCTGAAGCGGTGTATGCGCCGCTGCAGCAATGGGCGGCCACCGCACACGTCGAGGTCTATTCCGAAGCGGTTGCAAACGTTGCCGAGGACGAGCTTTCATGAACCCCCAAGCAGCGTCGCTGGATGTACAAACGCTGCCCTTGCGTGGCAGCCACCTGATCGAGGCCAGCGCTGGCACAGGCAAAACCTGGACCATTGCGGCCCTTTATGTGCGACTGGTGTTGGGTCATGGGGCGGCCCACGCCGCCCCGCCCCGCCCCGTGTTGCCGCAGGATGTGCTGGTCATGACCTTCACGCGGGCTGCCACGCGTGAACTGTCGGACCGCATACGTGCCCGCTTGACCGAAGCCGCCCAAGTGTTCCGGGGTGTCCGGGCCACCCAAGACGATTTCCTGACCCGCCTGATGGCCACATACCCGGCTGGCCAGTTGCGTGACCAGGCCGCCTACCGGCTGGCGTTTGCCGCCCAGGCCATGGACGATGCGGCGGTTTACACCATCGACGCCTGGTGTCAGCGGGTATTGCGTGAGCATGCTTTCGACACCGGCAACCTGTTTGAAGAAAACCTGGTTGGGGACGAGGCCGCGTTGCGGTTGCAGGCCGTGCAGGACTATTGGCGCCAGCAAATCTACCCCATGACCGTGCAGCAGATCGGGCAGGTGCTGGGCATCTGGCCAACGGTGGACGACCTGGAGCGCGACGTGCGGGCGTTGATGGCCCTGCCGCTGCCTGACGCCGCGCCCGCCACCTTGGCCCAGGCGCTGGCGGACGCCACCCAGGACCAAAGCAAGCAGTTGCAGGCCCTCAAGCAAGGTTGGGGCGAACGGTCGGACAACCTACTGGGTTGGATACAGGCGCAACTGGCGTCCCAAAAGCACGCCTGGGACGGGAAAAAACTGCAGAACGCCAGATGCCAGCAGTGGCTGGCTGCCCTCAAAAATTGGGCACATGGCAGTGCGACTGCGGAATCCCTGAAGGAAGGCATGAAAACTGGCTGGGAGCGTTTCACGCCCTCTGGTTTGTTGGCTTGCCGCAAACCCGGTGCCGGTGCCTTGGAGCTGCCACCCGAAAGCCACGCCTACGCGCAGCTGCAAGCCGATTTGAAAGCCTTGCCCGATCCGGCACATGCGGCCCGATTGCATGCGCGGACCCATGTGCTGCAGCGCATGGCAGAACTCAAACGCCGCAACGGGCAGTTCGGCTTTGCCGACATGCTTCAGCGGCTGGATGCCGCACTGGCCCAACCCGTGGTGGGCGAACGCCTCGCGCAGCGGCTGCGGGAGCAGTTCCCTGTGGCCATGATCGACGAGTTTCAGGACACCTCGCCGCTGCAGTTTCGCATCTTCGATCGCATTTACCACACCGCTGCCAACCGACAGGATCTGGCTTTGTTGCTGATCGGCGATCCCAAACAGTCCATTTATGGTTTTCGAGGGGCCGACATACAGAGCTACCTGGCTGCACGCCGTGCAACCACGGGCCGGCACCACGTGCTGACCACCAACTACCGCTCCACCTCAGCCGTTGTCGCTGTGGTGAACCGCTGGTTTCAGATCCCGCACGATGCTTTCGGCTACCGAACCGAACAGGACGATCCCTTGCCTTTTGCGCCGGTGCAGGCCCACGGTCGGCAAGAGGCACTTGTTGACAGCCAAGGCCCCGTGAAAGCCCTGGTTTTGGTGCACGACCACACCCTGCGCAGCCACCGGGACGCCTGCGCCTTTTTGTCGGACCTGTGTGCTGAACAAATTGTGACGTGGCTCAATGACCCGCTGTGCCGCTTTGTTCACCCCCGGCAGGGCGACACCCGGCTGCAGCCCCGCGATATCGCCGTGTTGGTGCGAACCGGCACAGAAGCCGCTGCCATGCGCGATGCCTTGCGGCGGCGTGGCGTGGCCTCGGTTTATCTGTCGGACCGCGACTCTGTGTTCGCAAGCCCCGAGGCGGCTGATTTGTGCCTGTGGTTGCGCGGTGTGGCCGAACCCCAGGACATGCGCCGTGTCCGAGCCGCCTTGGGTACCCGAACGGTGGGTTTGTCGCTGCCCGAACTGCACGACCTGGCGACGCAAGATGAGTTGCTCGACAACCGCGCCGAACAACTGCGGGCATTGAACCAAATCTGGCAGTCGCAAGGCGTTCTGGCCATGTTGCGTCAGTCCTTGCACCTGTTGCAACTGCCCGCACGCTGGCGTGGGCAGGCCGATGGTGACAGGCGCCTGACGAATGTGTTGCATCTGGCCGAATTGCTGCAAACCGCCAGCACCCACATCGAAGGGGAGCATGCCCTGATCCGCTGGCTGGCCCAGCAGGTGGATGAAGCCCGTTCGGGCACGGCAGGCGAAGTCGAGGAACAAACCGTGCGGTTGGAAAGCGACGAGGGCTTGGTCAAAGTGGTCACCGTGCACAAAAGCAAGGGGCTCGAATACCCGGTGGTCTGCCTGCCTTTCGCCCACAGTCACCGCCCGGTGACGGCGGACAAGTCACATGCGCTGCAGGTGCTTGACCACCTCGGCAATGCGAATTGGACGTTGGCATTTGACAAAGACGATGCCCATTCCGCCGATCAACACCGTCTGCGTGAGGACGTGCGCCTGTGGTATGTGGCGCTGACCCGTGCCCGGCATGCCTTGTGGGTGGGTTGGAGCCCAGTCAACCGCCACAATGGCAAACAGTGCGTGAACCACGACAGCGCCCCCGGCAGGCTGCTCGGGGGCAGCGAACAGCGTGAACCGACCGAATGGGAATCCCGGTTGCAATTGCTGAAAACGGGGCCTGATGGCCATGCGCTGCCGGTGGCGTTGGTGCCTGCCCCCCAGGAGGTACCGATGACTCCATGGCAACCTCCTGAGCAACAGTCAGAGCTGCGTCCGGCCTTGGATTGCACGGCAAACATTGACACATCCTGGGGCATTGCCAGTTTTTCGCGGCTGACCCGGGATTTGCCGAACCGATCGCTGATCCACGTGGCCAATGTCCGGCCTGCCGATGACGAACCCCCTGAAAGCGACGTGATCGACGCGGTGCCCGCCGATGAGCCCACGGGCCAGGCCGGGCCCTGGCATGGGTTTCCGAAAGGGCCCACCGCTGGCAACTTTTTGCATGAACAACTGGAATGGCTGGCCGCTGATGGCTTTGAGCTGGACCCGTCGCGGGCCACGCGCTTGAAGTTGCGTTGCGAGCGCAGCGCCTACAAGCCCTGGGCGGGCGAGGTGGTGTTGTGGTTGAAACGTGTGGTGGAGCGTCCTTTGCAGGGCCTGAATGCGCCCCTCAATGGCTTGGGCAGCCTGTTGCCCGAGATGGAATTCTGGTTGCCGGCCGGTCGTTTGCCCGCGCGCGAGGTGGACGCCCTGTGCCAGCAGCACTTGTTGCCCGGCGTGGACCGCCCGCCACTGCCAGACGCGCGTTTGCACGGCATGCTCATGGGGTTTGTCGATCTGGTGTTTGAACACCAAGGGCGGTACTGGGTGCTCGACTACAAGTCCAATCGCCTGGGGAGCAGCGATGCCGAATACACCGCCCACGTGCTGAACAGCGCCATGGCACAGCACCGTTACGATGTGCAGGCCGCTCTGTACCTGCTTGCGCTGCATCGGTTGTTGCGTGCTCGGCTGGGGGCGGGTTACGACCCGGCCCAACATTTAGGTGGAGCGGTGTATTTGTTTTTACGCGGTATCGATGGGCCGGTGGGTGGGTGCTGCACCCTGTCAGCGCCACTGGATTTGCTCACGGGCCTGGATGACATGCTCCAGAGTCCCGGCACGGCCACCCAGGAGGGCCATGAACTTGCACCTTGATTCGCCCCACCCGCCGCTGACTGCACAGCAGGCCCTGGCGTGGCTCAACCGCTGGACCGAACTGGGGCTGTTGCGCCAGATTGATTCGGCTTGGGCGGCGCAAATGTTGCGTCTTCAGCCACAGGCCCACCCCGCGTTGTTGGTGGCAGCGGCCTTGCTGGCCCAAATGGAGGGGCGCGGATACACCTGCCTCCCACTGCGGGAACTGTGCCAACCGCCGTCAGACATGCTGGGGTGGCCACCGGCCGCCATTGAAGGCGCACAAGGTTTGCAGGCCTTGTGGCAACACTTGCCCTGCACCCCTTCCGCTTGGTACGCCACATTACAGGGTGATTGCGCACACCTTGAAGGCATGGCCGACCGGGACAACCCACTCGTGTTGGGTGGCCCCTCCGAAGACCCGGTGTTGTACCTGCGTCGGTATGCGATGTACGAGCGCCGCGTGGGGCTGGGCTTGCTCAGCCGCGCTGCAGAAGCGATAAACGTGCCCGAAGCCGCTGCCTTCGACTGGTTGAATCTTTTTTTTGGCGCACAGCCCGATGGGGCAACGGCCATCGATTGGCAAAAAATGGCTTGCGCCGTGGCGCTGCGTGCGCGTTTGGCGGTCATCACTGGTGGCCCGGGCACGGGCAAAACCTACACGGCCGCTCGGTTGCTGGCGTTGTCGCTGGCATTGCGAGGTACCGACCGCCCCTTGCGGGTGGCCCTGGCTGCACCCACCGGCAAAGCCGCTGCACGACTCAAACAGTCGATCGACCAGGCCCTGCTGGCGTTGCAGGTGCCGCCAGATTCGGGGCTGGACCTCAAGGCACTGATCGATCGAATGGGCCCCGCGCGCACCTTGCACGCCTTGTTGGGTGCGAGGCCAGACACCCGGCAGTTCAAACACCATGCCGGCCATCCGCTGGACGTTGACCTGCTGATCGTTGACGAAGCGTCCATGGTGCATCTGGAAATGATGGATGCCTTGCTGCAGGCGTTGCCACTTTCAGCGCGCTTGGTCTTGCTGGGTGACAAAGACCAACTCGCTTCGGTGGAGGCCGGTGCGGTGCTGGGCGACCTGTGTCGCGATGCTTCGGCCGGGCGGTACAGTGGCGAAACGGCGCGGTACGTGCGTGCCGTGACCGGGGCCTCTTTGCCAGCCACTTGCCTTGCGGTCAACGAACCCGCTCCGGTGCTGGCGCAGCAGATTGTGATGCTGCAGGAAAGCCGCCGTTTCCAGGGGGCCATCGGGCAACTGGCGATGGCTGTGAACCGTGGCGATGCAACCGCTGCCCGTGTCGCGTTCCGGGAGGATGCCAACGCTGGGGCCGAGCGCTCGTTGTGGGCCCTGCAGCCCGACAGTTCGCGCGCTGTGTGTGATCTGGCCACGGGTCAGGCCGGTCGGGCCTCCTACGCCGATTTTTTGCAGATCATGCACTCCGGCCCCGACGGTGCATCACCAGAGACCCATGCCAAATGGGCAACCAGCGTGCTGCAGGCATTTGAACGGTTCCGGATCTTGTGTGCCGTGCACCGAGGTGCTTGGGGCACCCAGGCACTCAATGCCACGGTGTTGCATGCACTTGCGGAACGGGATTGGCTGCGGCCGCAGGGCGAATGGTTTGCCGGGCGGCCTGTCATGGTCACCCGAAACGACGCTCAATTGGGCGTGTTCAACGGCGACGTGGGTGTGGTGCTGCCCAACACAACGGGCGTGCTCAAAGTCTGGTTTTTGAATGGTGGCACCTTGCGCTCGGTCAGCGTGATGCGATTGGCCCATGTGGAAACAGCGTTTGTCATGACCGTGCACAAAAGCCAGGGGTCGGAGTTTGAGCACACGGCGCTGGTGCTTCCCCCCGGGGGGGGCGAGGTCCTCACGCGGGAGTTGGTCTACACCGGCATCACCCGCGCCAGCAAACAGTTCACATTGGTCGAGGCGGAAGGCCCATCGTTGGAGGCCGCCGTTGCAAAAGCCAGCAAGCGGGCCAGCGGCTTGTACCAATGGTGGCACGGACGTGCTGTTTCAAAACTCCAGTAAACTACTTCGTTGACTCCGATGGCCGAGTTGCTTGTTCTGGCTGTTGACCGTTCAAAAGCATGGGTTGGCGGTTGCGACCGCCGGCACCCGGCACCCACTAAAAAAGAAGAAGGCGAAACAAGTTCGCCTTTTTTGTATTGCAGGTTCGCACAGCATGTTTGATTTCTTTCGCAACAACATGAAGTTCTTCATGGGCTTGCTCATGTTGCTCATCATCCCTGGCTTCGTGCTGCTGGGGGTGGACGGTTACAGCAGTTTCCGCGAAAGCGCCGAACCCGTGGCCAAGGTCGGGAGTGTAAAAATCACCGAGCAGGAGTGGGAAGCCGCACACCGCAACGAGGTGGATCGCCGCAGCCAGTCCATGCCCAACATTGACAAGGCCCTGTTTGAAACCCGCGCCGCCCGCATGGACACGCTGGAACGTATGGTGGACGAACGGGTGTTGGCCCTGGCTGCCCAGAAGCAGCATTTCGTGACCACCGACCAGCGCCTGGCCCGCGAACTGGCCAGCGACCCCGACATCGCTGCGGTGCGCCGACCCGATGGCACCCTGGATATGGCCGCCTACGACCAGCTGGCTGCACGCCGTGGCACCAACGCTAAAGGTTTTGAGCAAATGGTGCGCTCCAACATGGCTGTGCAACAGGTGTCCAAGGGCGTGGTGGTGTCGTCATTTGTGGCTGACGCGGCTGCACAGCGTGCGTTGGGTTCCTTCTTTGAACGTCGAGAAGTCCAGGTGGCTCGCTTCGTTCCGACCGACTTCCGCGCCAAAGCCCAAGTCACCGATGCAGAGGTTGAAACCTACTACCAGGCCAACGGGGCAAGATTTCAGTCGCCCGAAACCGTGGATGTGGAATACGTGGTGCTGGACTTGGCGGGGGTGGAAAAAACACTGAAGCTCAACGAGGCCGATGTGCGTGGCTATTACGAGCAGAACCAGGCCAAATTGGCTGGCGATGAAACCCGCCGTGCCAGCCACATTCTGCTCACGGTGGCTTCCGGTGCAAGTTCCGCTGACAAAGCGGCTGTGCGTGCCAAAGCCGAAGGCCTGGTCAAGCAGCTTCAGGGCAATCCGGCACAGTTTGCCGAAGTGGCCAAGCGCGAATCGCAAGACCCGGGTTCTGCCGTGCAAGGGGGTGATCTGGGCTTTTTCGGGCGCAACGACATGGTCAAGCCTTTTGCCGATGCGGCGTTCGGCTTGAGCAAGGGGGCTTTGTCAGGGGTGGTGGAATCCGAATTTGGCTTTCACATCATTTTGCTTACCGATATCAAGGCCCCGGTCGTCAAATCGTTCGAGGCCATGCGCCCACAACTGGAAACCGAACTGCGTCGGCAGCAAGCACAAAAGAGCTTTGCAGACCTGTCGGTGACTTTTTCAGACATGGTGTACGAACAGTCCGACAACCTGACCGCTGCGGCTGCGAAATTCGGTTTGACGGTGCACACGCAGAAAGGCGTGAGCCGTTCGGGGCCGCTGGATGCCAAGGCTGCACCTGTGTTGTCTTCGCCCAAGCTGTTGGCGGCGGTGTTTGCAGAGGAAGCCATCCGTCAAAAGCGCAACATTTCGGCTGTGGAGACCGCTCCGGGGCAACTGGTGTCGGCCCGTGTGTTGGTGCACCAACCCGCTGCTGCGCGCCCGTTGAAAGAGGTGGCGTCCTTGGTCCGAGATGTGTTGCTGGGCCAGAAAGCGCTGGCGTTGGCCAAAGCGGAAGGGGAAGCTCGGTTGGCCTCCTGGAAGGAGGGTGCCGCACCCTCGGGCGCTTTGCTGCCCGCCACCGTGGTGTCTCGCATGCAACCCCAGGGCATGCCTGCCCGGCTGTTGGCTGCCGCCATGACCGCCCAACCGCAGAACAACGCTCCGGCGTGGGCGGGGGTGGATCTGGGGGAACAGGGTTATGCCGTGGTGCGTGTGAACAAGGTATTGCCTCGCGAAGCGCCTGCCGCAGCCCAGGCGCAACAAGAGCGTCAGCAACTCAACCAGCTCTGGGCGCAGGCCGAAGGCAAGCTGTTCATGCAAGTGCTGCGCAAGCGTCACGAGGCCGTGGTGCTGGCCAAAGACGGCCAGGCAGCTTCAGCCCGATAAGTCGCCTTTTCGCGAAGGCGTGCTCAGATCACGCCATCGAACATCATCACGTCAACGGTGTCGCCTGCCTGCACATTCCCCTGACCGTGGTGCAACACGATCAGGCCATTGGCCTCGACCATCGAACGCAACACCCCTGAACCTTGGTTGCCGGTGGTTTTCACCCACAGTCGGCCTTGATCGTCCCGGCTCACCGTGCCCCGTTGGTATTCGGTGCGGCCCGGTTTTTTGCGCAGCGGCTCCTGGCTGTGTGCCTGCAGGCAAAGGGTGGGTGCGGGCAGAGCCCCCATCATGCGCAGCAGGGCCGGGCGCACGAAAGCCAAAAACGTGACCATCACCGCGACAGGGTTGCCGGGCAGGCCAAACAACACCGCGTTGTGTTCGCCTTGGTTGATGCGCCCCACCGCCATCGGTCGGCCCGGGCGCATGGCGATGCGCCAAAATGCCACGTCGCCCAGTTGCTTCATCATGGCCTTGGTGTGGTCCGCCTCGCCCATGCTGACACCGCCACTGGTGATGATGGCGTCGGCGCTTGCCGCGGCTGTTTTGAAGGCCTGTTCCAGCGCCGCAGGCTGATCGGGCACCACGCCCAGGTCCAGCACTTCCACACCCAGTCGGCTGAGCAAGCCAAACACGGTGTAGCGGTTGCTGTCGTAAACAGCGCCTTCGCGTGGCGTGTCACCCAGGCTCAGAATTTCGTCGCCGGTTGAAAAATAGGCCACCTTGAGTTTTCGGTACACCTGCACCGTGGGCAGCCCCAGGCTGGCCAGCAATCCCAATGCGGCGGGTGCCAGCCGGGTGCCCCGGCGCAAGGCAGCTTGCCCTTGCATCAGGTCTTCGCCCAGCAAACGCCGGTTGTCGCCGGTTTGCACCACATGGGGCGGTACGCTGACCCGGTCGCCGTTCACGTCCACGAATTCAACCGGCACCACCGTGTCCATGCCGGGGGGCATGATGGCCCCGGTCATGATCTTCACGCAGTCACCGGTCGCTGCCGTGCCCTTCCAGGCAGCGCCTGCGAAGGCCGTGCCCAGGTTGTTGAAAACCGTGGTTTGCCCGGACAGCAGGTCGGTGCCCCGAAACGCGTACCCGTCCATGGCCGAGTTGTCGTGGGGCGGAACGCTGATGGGCGAAAGCACGTCCTCGGCCAGCACCCGGTCCAGGGCCTCGAAAATGGGCACGGCTTGCGTGTCTGCCACGGGCTGCACCAGGGCGCCCAGGAAGGTGTTCACCGCGTCGGCCGACAAGGCTTTGGGGTCATAACCGGCCAGACTGGCGGCAATTTCATCCAGGGAAGGTTGCATGGCGCAGGGGATATGAAAGGTCAAACGGCTGGGAAGGATGCCAGATCGGCCAGGGTGTTGATGTTGCTGAACGCTTGGGGGTCGTCGTGGGCCAGGTCAAATGGAACCCAGACAACGCCCTGTTGCTGCGCCCATTTGGCAATTTTGCCTTCGCCTGCTGCCAAAAACGCAGCCAGGCTGGGTGCGACGTGGGCTCGCATCAGACAGAACACGGGTTGAGGCACCGTTGGGCCGACCGAGCCCCCGGGCATGCCCTCGGTTTGCGGGGCCTTGGGCATGGCCACATCGGCTTCTTGGGCGTTGATGGCGTGTAGCAGGCGTTGTGCCAGATCCAGCGGGAACCGGGGGCTGTCGCACGGCACGGTCAGCAGGTAGGGCGTGGTGCAATGCTCCAAGCCAGTGAGAAAACCCGCCAACGGCCCCGGCAGGCCCTCTACGGTGTCGGGCCAAACGGGCACGTCCCAGGCCTGGTAGGTGTGCAGGTGGCGGTTTGCATTGATGGCGCAGAACAAAGGGGGGACGCCCGTTTGGGCCTGCAGCAGTTGCAGGGCATGCCGGGCCAGAGGGAGGTTGCCATGGGTTTGCAGGCCTTTGTCGATGCCGCCCATGCGACTGCCCCTGCCGCCCGCCAGCACCAGGCCGGTGATCAACGGTTCCACTGGCTCAGCCCCCGATGTAGCTCATTTCAATGCGCCGTCCTGGCGCATGCGCGTCTGGCGGCAGGTGGGCCCGCAAAGCCGAGTAACGGTCTGTGCGGCCCTGCCAGATGGCAGCGATGGTCGAGCCCAGGTCGGCGTCGGAAGTGCCGCCACGCAGCAAATCCCGCAGGTCATACCCCTGGCTGGCAAACAGGCACAGGTACACCTTGCCTTCGGTGGACAAACGGGCCCGGTTGCAATCGCCACAAAACGCCTGGGTGACGCTGCTGATCACACCGATTTCACCCAAGGTCGGGTCGTGGCGGCCATCGGTACCCAGGTAGCCCCAACGTTCTGCGGTTTCTCCGGGGGCACTGGCCTCCAGGGGAACCAGCGGCATGTGCGCCGAAATGCGTTGAACCACTTCGGCGCTGGGCAGCACCTCGCCCATGCACCAGCCGTTGGTGGCACCCACGTCCATGTATTCAATGAACCGCAACACAATACCCGTGCCCTGAAAATGGCGGGCCATGGGCAAGATCTGGTCTTCATTGGTGCCGCGTTTGACCACCATATTGACCTTGATCGGTCCGAGTCCCACGGCTTGGGCCTTTGCGATGCCATCCAGCACCTCTGCCACCGGGAAATCCACATCGTTCATTCGGCGGAACACTGCGTCGTCCAGGCCGTCCAGACTCACGGTGACCCGGTTCAGCCCTGCGTCTTTGAGGGCCTGTGCCTTGCGCGCCAGCAGGCTGCCGTTGGTGGTCAGTGTCAGGTCTAGCGGTTGGCCGTCCGTGGTGCGCAGTTGGGCCAACTGTTCCACCAACACTTCCAGGTGTTTGCGCAACAGCGGTTCGCCCCCGGTCAGGCGCACCTTTTTCACCCCATGCGCCACAAACAGCTGTGTCAGGCGGGTGATTTCTTCAAAAGTAAGCAACGTTGCGTGTGGCAGGTAGGTGTAACTGCTGTCGAACACCTCTTTGGGCATGCAGTAGCTGCAGCGGAAATTGCACCGGTCGGTCACGCTGATGCGAAGATCGCGCAGCGGTCGGCGCAGGCCGTCCAGAACGGTGCCTGTGGCCGCGATGGGTTGTTGCGGTATGGACGCCCGCAAGGCTCGCAGGCGCTGGTCCACCAATGGAATCACTCGTTCAGACATAGGGCCGAGGTTACACCAACGGGGTCCGGCCCCACTTTGACCGTGGGCAAACGCAGGGCAAAAAATGCCCTCAGAACCGGGGCGGCTATTGGTTGACCGGGGATTTGGGGTCCAGCAACAGCGCCATCACATTTTTGATGTCGTTTTCTGTGAGGATGCCTTTGTGGCCCACCCGTGGCATGTGGGAGCAGGCGTTGTAAGCGCGGGCGTTCCACAGTTTGCCCCAGGTGTAATCCACCATGGGTTTGGCAGCCGGGCTGGTGGGGTCGGTCACGCCGCGCAGCTTCCCATAGTTGTACAGACTGGGGCCTATGGTCCCGTGAGAGATCTCTTTTTTGTCGATCTGGTGGCAGTTGTAACAATTGCCACCGTTTGTCGCTTGGGCGTCATCGCTCCAAGTCAGGCCGCGGCCGCTCTGGGCCACTGCTTCACCCTTTTTCCAGTCCCCCAGAAAAACGCCATCTTTCGGCCACTGGATGGTTCTCATCTCGGCGGCCTCAATGGCTTTGGCCACTTTGTCGTCGATCGGTTTTCCGGCCACCTCGGCCGCGGCACATTCGCGGTTGGCGTTGTCCTGGGTCAGTCGATCCAGTTTGGCAATCGAGCGTTCCTGAAACGATGCTTGCACCACCTGGGCCGTCATTTGGTCGTAGTCGGCCGACGTGGGGCCTGCGGTGCAGCCTTGCAATGCCAGCAATGCGGCGGGCAAGGCCAGCGCAACGGTTGATGTTTTCATGTGGGGTTCTCCGGTGGCGCTTCAGCGCTTGATGGCGGGGACGATGGAGGCAGCGCCTTTGGCATTGACCCCCATGTACACACCGAGTGCGATCGTGACATCGCTGCCGAATTTGGGTTCTGGGAAACGTTGCTGGCGGTAGCAGTCGTTCAAGCGGTGTTGCATGCTCCACATCTGGCCGTTCGACACCCGGTATGCGGGCCAGGCGGCAAAACCGATGCCATCACCCGGGTTTTTGGTCAGGTTGGGCAGGTCTTGCAGGCGAATGCGCTTGCCATCCTGCCCATGGCAGGACGCGCAAGAAAAATCATGGGGTCCGGCACGCATGAAAAACAGGCGCTTGCCCACTTCATACATGTCGCGCTCTTTGGGGTGGGTTTGCGACAGGTTGAATCGCATGTCCTTGGACATGGCGCCTATCCAGGTGGACAAGGCCACCACGTTGGCGGTCTCACCCTTGCCAAAACCGCGGGTGTTGATGTCAGCGGTGTTGATGCCCTGCAGGGTTTCCATGCAGGTGACCAGACGGCTCTCTAGGTCTTGTACGCGCCCCGTGTCTTTGAAGAACTTGGGCAGTTGTACAAAAGCGCCTTTGACCACCCCGGGCCCCAGGCCCAGATCGCATTGCTCCAGTGAGGTGTTTTTGGGTCCCCGCTTTTTGGTCCAGAGGTCTTCGCCTTTGGCCTCAAACAACTCGGCAGGGTTGCCGTCTTGCAACATTTCACGGTATTTGGCAATGCCGTCAACGGCCGAATCCTGCGCTTGTGCCCCGATGGCGCCCAAGGCCAACAGGGCGGCTGCGCATCGTTTTTTTTCTGGCATGTGTCTGTCTCCAGGTGGTTTTAAAAATTCACGCTCTGCGGTGGCGTGATCAAACGATGGCCTCGCCTCAGGCGATGGCGACTTCATCGGTGCGGGTCTCGCCCTTGTTGTCGGTCCACTTGACCTGCACCTTCTCGCCCTTGGCCGCGCCCTTGAACTTGAAGCTCAGAAACGGGTTTTGCGACACCGCCCCGCTCCACAGCGCCTGCAACACACTCTTGCCGTTGTGCGTGGCCACCACCTCCGTGATGAAGTGCGCCGCCACCGTGTTGCCCGCCGCGTCCTTGCGCAGTCCAGACTCCATCGGGTGCGACATCAGCACCCTCACCGTGGTCACGCCTGCGGCTTCTGCTGCCCGTATGCGCATCGGATCTGCCATGTTTTCTTACTCCTGTTGGGTTGTTCGGGGTGGATGGAGCTCGGGCCGCCTCAGCCGCCGCATCCACCCAGGGTGACCTTGGTTTCCTTGGTGGCCGAGAACAGCTTGCCTCCAGCCTTGACCACCGCGATCACGTTGGTCGACTGCCCCATCTTCAGGCGCGTCTGCACATCGGCCTCGGTGCCCGCAGGGATCACGAAGCTGGCCGCCAGCGGGTTGGGGTTCTTCTCGACAAGCAGGTAAATCTCGCTGGTGTTGGGCAGCTTGCTCACAGCGCCCACGGGCACGACCGCACCGTTTTCGGCGATGTCGGGCGAGACGATGGTGACCTGGTCGCTGGCCGCGGGGGTGCCGCCCAAGGCTTTCAGGGCATCGCCCAGGGTTTTGGCCTCAAAGCCTTCTCGCCCTGCTGCGTGCGCTTGCTCTGTGCTCACAATGCCCAGCGAAACCAGGCTCGCCAGCGCTCCTGTCCTTTGCATCACCTTGCGGCGGGTCGGGTTCATGGAATCACTCCTCTAAGAAACAGTTCGGTCAAATGCAATCGTCGTTATTTGTCGGCGGCGCCCGCCAAAATCCATTCTGCCAGCGTCTTGGCATCGGCCTCACTGAGAGCCGCCTGGGCGGGCATGGGTATAGGACCCCATTTGCCCGAACCACCTGCCTTGATGCTGGCGGCCAGCTTGGACGCGTCGGTGCCTTTGTATTTGGCCGCCACGTCTTTGTACGCGGGCCCCACCAATTTGCGGTCCACGGCGTGGCAGCCCAGGCACGCGTTCTTGGCAGCCAGTTCCTTGGCTTTGGCCGCGTCCGCCGCGTGCACACCCCCCTGACCCAAGGCGAGTGCTGTGGCAACCACCGTAAAAAAACCAATTTTCATAACGTATGTCTCCGTGAAGAAATGGAATCAAGAGCCTTCAAATCAGTGCGCACCGGCCGCGATCCAGCGCGCAACGGCCTTGGCATCGGCATCGCTCAATTGGGGCTGAGGGGGCATCGGAACGGCGCCGTACACGCCCGATCCACCGCTTTTTATTTTGCCGGCCAGATAGCTTTCTGCATCGGCCTTGCCTTTGTATTTGGTGGCAATTTCGTTGAAACCAGGGCCCACCACCTTGTTTTTCATCCCGTGGCAAGCGGTGCACGCGTTGGCGCCCAGCAAGGCCTTGGCGTCTGTGGCCGCTGGCACGACTTTCACCACCGGGGCAGCCACTGTGATTTGTCCCTTGACCGGTTCGCTCGGTGGCGGTTGGGTCGTGTCTGCGCCGCGCACCGGGCCCACCACCCGGTTCTGCTCAGCAATGTTGCCGTGTGCATCGCGTGCAAAAGCCGGCAGACTGGAATGGATCTTGGCATCCACCGGACAGTCTTTCATGCAGGCCACGCTTTTCACGTCCCCCTTGCTGCGCGTCTTCCACAGGGGCTCGAAAAACACCATGCCATTGCGGTTGGGCATGCGTTTTTGCACCTCGGCGATGTTCTGGTCACTCAAAGTGAAATCGGCCGGCACCACCTCAGCCAGGCTCAGCAAATAAGCCGTTACTCCGTACACCTGATCGGTGGTCAACGATTTGGGGGCATTCCAGGGCATGGCGCGGTTGATGTAGTCCCAAAGCGTGGAAAGCGTGGCCACTTTCATGATCGTGGTTTTTTGCGGAAAGCTGTTGCCTGCTTCGAGGTTTTTCACACGTCCGCGCTGAATGTCGGCTTGGGTGGTGCCACCGATGATGGGGGTAAACACCTCATTGGATTCACCGAACGAACCGTGGCAGGACGCGCATTTGGCCTCCCACACTTCCTCGCCCATGGAAACCGACCCGGCCCCCTTGGGCAGGCCCTTGAAATCGGGGCGCACATCAATGTCCCAGGCCCTCACCTCTGCCGGGGTGGCATTGCGGCCAATGTCGTGCCAGGGCGGGTTTTGTGCCGCGGCAGAACCCCAGGTGACCCCAACCAAGGCTGCAGCCGCCAGCAGAGTGCGTGTGGAAAATAGGACGTTGCTTTTCATCAGTACACCTGCACGTTGGAGACTTCACCGTTTTCAGACACCAACCAGCTCTGAATGGCGTTCTGGTGGTACACGGATTTGGTGCCACGCACAGCACGCAACTGGTTGATCTTGGGCTGCACATAGCCGGTGCTGTCGATGGCCCTGCTTTGCAAAATCGCCGGTTTGCCGTCCCACACCCAGTCGATGTTGAACCGTGTGAGGGCCTTGGGCAGCACGGGCCCCTCCAACCGGGCGGAGCGCCAGTTGCGGCCACCGTCCACGCTCACGTCCACGCGCTTGATGGCGCCCCGGCCCGACCAAGCCAGCCCGGTCACGTTGTAGTACCCCCTGTCCAGCAAGGTCTGGCTGCCCGACGGGGTGGTGATGACCGATTTGCACTCCTGGATGCCGGTGTACTGGCGGTGGGTGCCGTCGGGCATGTGGTCGATGTAATGCACTGCCTCGTCCTTGGTGGCGTATTTTTGGTCGCCCACTTCAATGCGACGCAGGTATTTCACCCAGCTCACCCCCTGGATACCTGGCACCACCAGGCGCAGCGGATAGCCGTTCTCGGGGCGCAGCATTTCGCCGTTCATGGCCCAGGCCACCAACACGTCGTCCATCGCGTTCTCGATGGGAATGGTGCGGGTCATGGAGGAGCCATCGGCCCCCTCGGCCAGCACATATTTGGCTGCCTTTTTGTCAATGCCACACATCTCCAGCAGGGTGGACAGCAACACGCCCGTGAATTCAGAGCAACTGACCATGCCGTGGGTGTATTGCACCGAAGGCAGGGCCACATTGCCCCACTCGGGCGCAGAGTTGGCCCCGCATTCGATGAAGTGGATGCGCGAGACACTGGGCAGGCGCATCAGGTCGTCCATGGTAAAAACACGTTCGCGTTTGACCAAGCCGTTGACCATGAGGCGATGCCTGGAGGGATCGATGTCCCACCAGCCCTGGTGGTGGCGTTCGAAATGCAAACCGCTGGGGGTGATGATGCCAAACAAGCCTTGCAGCGGTGTGAAACTGACAGACGCCTGCGGCACGCGGGTCAGGCCCGGGCTTTCGCGGCGCTGCAGGTTGGCTTCCCACTTGCTGGGCGTGCCGTAAGGACGTGCCGCCACCGATTGACCCAAGCCGGTGGTGTGTTCGGGCAATTTCAAAATCACGTCCTCACCTTCGCCCGCCCAAACCGGGCCCGTGGCAGCAGCCGATGCGGCCACCCCCGCCCCCATCGCCAACGCTTTGCCCATGAAGCTGCGCCGTGCTTTGCGGGCCTGCTCCATCAATTCAGGACTCAGGTGATTTTCGGGTGCGGCTGCGACGCGCCCAATGACTTGACTGAGGTCTTTAGACACTTGTTGTTCCTTTTGATTGCCGGGAAAACTGAACATAAGTCATTAAGTAACTATATTATTAACTACTGATATTTACACGAGGGTAAACCCGTACCCCTACGGGTTCCTGACAGACGCAAGGGCATCCACCCCGGAGGGGTGTCAGTTCATCACAGGTCGAGGCTCAGCCGCCCGACGTGAGGCGGCCGCCCACCAGGTGCAACACCCGGTCGCAGCGGCAGGCGAGTTCGGTGTCATGGGTCACCAGCACAAAGGCGGTGCCCTGCTCCCGGGCCAACTGCAGCATGAGCTCGAACACGGTGTTGGCGGTACCGCGGTCCAGGTTGCCCGTGGGCTCGTCGGCCAGCACACAGGCCGGACGGGTGACCAACGCCCGGGCAATGGCCACCCGCTGTCGCTCTCCACCCGACAATTCGGCAGGTCGGTGGTGCAAGCGGTCTTGCAAACCCACCCGCCCCAGCCACTGGGCCGCCACGTCGGCAGCGGCGGCGCGTGCCATGCGTCGAATCCACAGCGGCATGGCCACGTTGTCCTGGGCGCTGAATTCGGGCAACAGGTGGTGGAACTGGTACACAAACCCCAGATGCTGGTTGCGCAACGCCCCTTGTTGGGCCGCGCTCAACCCGGCCAGGGGTTGACCCAGCAACGCCACCTGGCCGTTGGTGGGCGCATCCAACCCACCCAGCAAATGCAGCAAGGTGCTCTTGCCCGACCCCGATGCACCCACGATCGCCACCGTTTCACCGGCATGCACCTGAAAGTCCATCCCATGCAATACGGTCACGTCCAGACGCCCCTCCTGGAAACGCTTGACCAAACCGGTGGCCCGCAACACAACGTCGCCCGCAGCAGCCGATTTCCATTCACTCATAGCGCAAAGCCTCCGCCGGGTTGACGCGGCTGGCCCGCCAGCTGGGGTACAAGGTGGCGACAAATGCCAGCACCAGCGAAATCACGGCGATCGGCACAATGTCGGTCTGCTGTGGGTCGCTGGGCATGCGGCTGATCAGGTAAATGTCTTGCGGCAAAAACCGGGCACCCAGCAGGTTTTCCAGTGCGGGCACCAGGGTGTCGATGTTGAAGGCCACACCCAAGCCCAGCAACAACCCCACCACGGTACCGATCACGCCCACCATCGCCCCTTGCACCACAAACACAGCCATGATGCTGCGAGGGCTGGCCCCCAAGGTGCGCAAAATGGCAATGTCGGCCCGCTTGTCGGTCACCGTCATCACCAGGGTCGACACCAGATTGAAGGCAGCCACGGCCACAATCAACGTGAGGATGATGAACATCATCCGTTTCTCCAGTTGCACAGCCGCAAACCAGGTGCGGTTCTGGCGTGTCCAGTCGCGCACCAGTAGGTCGCCGCTCAAAGTGCTGGCCAGTTCAATCGCCACCGCGCGGGCCGCGTGCAGGTCGCGGATTTTCAGGCGTATGCCGGTGGGGCCCTCCAGCCGGAAAATCCGGGCAGCATCGTCCAGGTGCACAAAGGCCAGGGTGGAATCGTATTCGTAGTGGCCAGAGTCGAACAGGCCAACCACGGTCATTTGTTTCAAACGCGGCACCACGCCGGCCGGCGTGACTTGCCCGCTCGGTGCAATCAACGTGACGGGATCGCCCACGCGCACCCCCAGGCTTTGGGCCAGGGCGCCGCCCAACACCACACCAAACCCACCGGGTTGCAATTGGGGCAACACGGTTTGCGCCATGTCGGCGGCCAGATTGGTCACGGCGGGCTCCTGGGCGGGGTCGATGCCGCGCACCAGCACACCTTTCATGTCTTCACCACGGGCCAACAGCCCCTGCGCCGCCACAAACGGGGCAGCCCCCACCACGTTGGGGTTGCTTTGCGCTTCGCGCAAGGTCAACGCCACATCCACCAGGGCCTGGCCGCTGGGCGCAAACACCTCGATGTGCGACAGCACACCCAGCATGCGGTCGCGCACTTCCTTTTGAAAGCCATTCATCACGCTCAGCACAATGATGAGTGCCGCCACCCCCAGCGAAATGCCCAGCATGGACACCCCGCTGATGAACGAGATAAACCCGTTGCGGCGCGTGGCCCGGCCAGCGCGGGTGTAGCGCCAACCCAAAATAAATTCGTAGGGAAGTTGCATGGATCACCGATCTCAGAGTGTGCGATTGTGGCATCCCCGACAATCGACCCCATGCCCCATGTGTTGAT
>JACCDQ012210324.1_pt1 | contig 24037 bp, 26 predicted proteins | sample 7446031 | NCBI WGS metagenome assembly JACCDQ01 (sample SAMN15323442, study PRJNA562643) | freshwater metagenome | isolation source: river surface water | place: USA:Blue River Watershed | collected 2017-08-17 | reverse complement strand
ATGTTGACCCCATGATAACGGCCCATACCTCACTCAATCATACTCATATATACTCATATACACTGCTGTCGGCCCTCAACTCGCGGCCTCAACACTCAATGTTGACCCCATGATGACGGCCCATACCTCACTCAATCATACTCATATATACTCATATACACTGCTGTCGGCCTTCGACTCGCGGCCTCAACACTCGATGTTGACCCCATGATAACGGCCCATACCTCACTCAATCATACTCATATATACTCATATACACTGCTGTCGGCCCTCAACACTCATGGCGAGGTATAAAAAAATAAGGTGGGTGACACGCAACATACCCCTTTATCTCAGACAGTATCCGCCTCACATACTATCTTATAGTCTCTATATTGCTCCTCCGTTAACAAGACTGTATCACCTAGACGCAAATAATATATCTCAAGAGCATCTACTCCACGTATACCAGCTACAGGTTTATGTTCATCGACACCATGACCATCGTCCCTCACGTATGTTTTGCCACCCCATCCACTCGTGGTAAGGAAGTTACATCTGTCGATGTTGGCACTAAACGACAGCATTTGCTTGAGTGTGCCCTTGTATTTCAATAACTTATATAGTGGGACGTGCCTATCAGGAATGATCTCAATACTCATATCCAGTGTGTACTTATTCATATATATAGTGCGATTTAAATGACAAGATCATGTTTATAGACACATTTTTACGGCCCCATCATCGTGCACCCATCGAAGCCTCAACCTTACTCACGCACGAGATCGTGTGATAGCATCGAGTAATCGATCGACATCCGACAGATAGGCCGCAAGCGAATCATCATTCATTATCTCATGATCAAACTGGGCACCGGCGAGCGCAGTCTCGGACTCATGCATAGCATCTCTATCAATAGGGCGATCCGCGCGGGTGATGCGAATTGTAGTGAAACCCGCTGCTTTGAGGGCCGCCATTTCATTAGGAAACCTCATGTCACAGACTATAATATTATCATTAGGGCCTGCAGCAGCCACCTCTTGCATAGTCCTCTTCACCCAGATATCATCGCCGTAGTGAGCTTTCATTGCTGTACCTATTGTTTGTAGTAGCCGAGGGTCTTTACATGTGTTGACTCCCGCGCATCGTTGGCACTCCTCAGCAATCATATATATACCTGATGCGAATGATAACTTCTTTCCTGTGTAAATGGCACACATACGATCGGCAAATGTATCTTTACCAACTCTAGCTTGATGTCCGAGGGCCAACCTCAACCCTCGCACTTGCCCACCCATGCGCCGTCCCGGCCATCCGCCGGTGTAAATTATGTATGCAAAATATACCCCACATATGCCCCATACAATCAACAAGTGGCCATTGAAAGCAATATCCAAGGCAATCACAGCAACAGCAAGTATGAGATCATGATTCATCGCAAGAAGAGGCGTAGTATGTAATGCAACCTCAAACACGAAGGTCAAAATTGAATTGAATGTCCCTATGATGTATAATACACCTACACACTATAGACATGGATACATTACCGATTCAACGAGCCACATTCTATGTGGTTATAGGAGTTTCGCCCATCAACGATACCTGCTGTGTACATATAACTAATGGCCCGCAACCGCAGTCTATACTGCAACCAACATTCGATAGGAAGTACATTATTGATACACTTTTCACGTTTGCGGCACCAAAGAAGGCCCCATTTGGGGTCATAATAACCAATCTTACAATGTGTGGCATCTACCCGAAGGACGACCCAGCCGGATTCATACCCGCGCGCAACCCGGATAATCAATACTATACTAGTCTACCAAAGGCCAAGATATCTACCATCAAGTCCATAGTAAAGGCATCAATATGTGGCATGTGCCTCACTCTAGTGGGTGACGCGTTGGTCCCCATGTATACAGAAATACAGACAGATCCCAATGTATTGGCTGATTTGATGAAAGACTCTCGCCCAAGACAAGACCTCAACTTCAATGGTGCTATAATTATTGATATTGGTGGCACTGTGCCGACCACAAAGGTTCACTACTTCAAGCTGCCACCGGTCAAACAATCCAATAAAAATACCTTTCTTACATAATATTACACTTCTCTTCAGGTCCCACGCTAGGGGCGTCGCGAGATGCAGGCCCTTCGCTCGAGTGGGATCTGGAGTGTATAGCGACTTTCTTTTTGTCGCTTGATCTTGGCCTTTTTAACGAAAACCATGAGACTCGTGCTCGACCTCGAACAGTGTTGGTCGTTCCCCTGCGCTTAGGCACGCACACTGGACTTGTATTAGTTGTTTCATCCATAGACGCCCAGCACTCCCAGTGTAATGGCCAATCCTCAAATGGCAGTATTACAGTACCATCATCACCCCATGCAGACCCCCATGAATTAACTAAGAGGAACCCTGCTGTCGTATAGCCTACCACCACAAGTGCATGTCCTCCGACGATGTTTGCTCCATCAATACTTGTGCCATCTGATGCTTTCCAGAAGCGTTCATTCATCGAGTATATAGGTAGTTGTATATAGCAAGGTCCGAGCTCTAGAAGAGCACGCTTCAGTCCATCAACAGTCGTAACGCGCGCATAGTTAGCTATACGATATTGCGCGGCTATACTATAGAGTTCATCGTCAGGCCGCGGGGCAGTCTCATCATCGCGGTAAGGGTAATCCTCCTCGGGTACACATCCTATCTTCTGTAGTATCTGGAATACATTTCTGCCATACATGCCCCCACCAGGCTTGTTTTCTCTATGAAAGTAAATGAATTCCGGGGACATTAGGCGATCAAAACTACGATCTTTACGCTCATGTATTTCTTTGATGACGGCCCCGGCAAACGCTGCACACGTACTGCGCACCCCCTGGTCTCTAGGCTCTCTCCACATACGTCGTAGATCTATCTCTGCGGGTAATTCAGCGAAGTAGAACCCCTGCGGCGAAGAACATGCTATGCGCTCAAACACGAAGTCATCGGGATCAGAAGGCGACTTGAGAGCCCCATAAAATCGCACACATGAGTCATCGCACATCGTGCTTTACACGTTAATCTATTACTATGTATACATCTGCGAAAGATAAAAAACATGGTCGTGACCTAATAGGCCATCATATGCGCACAATCGCATATATATTGCAGTCACGATCACGATCACTCCCAGGTACGCTTCTCTAGCCGAGTGCGAGCTCGTTGAGGGAGACCTGTCTTGCTAAATTCATCAAATGTGACGATTATACGCTGTCCTTTCCAGTGATTTTCGAAGTATGTGCGGCCATTGGTTTCGCGTACAGGCATCTTTGCCGCGAGTGCGTTGCGCTCTGGTAACTCCATGGCGGGAGTCACGGGGAAGATCTTACCATCATCAGTAGTACATATTATCATGATAGCAGCTGCTGCCTTCCCCTTGCTACCGGTAGTATAATCCACAATCAAATACTCAGCATCCATTGCGGGCTTCATCTTGAGCAATGACTTCGATCTATGGGAGTTATATGAGTATTGATATGGATCGTCAGTGCGTAACATGGCCCCCTCATAGCCCTCGGCAAGGAATCTTTTATACAATACATCGATTTCTGCGGATGATCGAGCCTCGAACGTCTCAACGCACTTGGTGTATTGAAGTGCCCCTGCATGCGCCTTGAAGAACTCAGTTATGAGACCATGTCGCTCTGTATAGCGTAATCCGGGCGAGCTGGGGACGAAGCAATCATACACCATGTAGTCATATTTAACATCTCCGGGCTGATCTTCGCGCCTAGCATATCCGCTGATGTCTTGCAGCGCGGCCCCATGTTTATATATTTCACCATCCAAGTATACTAATGTACCACCTACACTACTACTCATTGCTCGCAGTGGAGCAATTAATTCGGCTTTTATATATGCAAATCCAGGGTATATATTCTTTCCCCTTGAGTACATGATGGGGGTACCATCATCAACCGATATAGTAGTGACTACACGTACCCCATTATATTTACGCTGCACATATATAGGGCTACTTTCATTGATAAGCGGGGGTCTTTTTTGATCCGTGAATAACTGAGCGAGCATTGGTGGGTATAGTGTAGTCGTCGTATCGAGGCCCTTACTCGCGATGGCTCGGACTGCGCTTTTCTTCACTTGTTTATTGTAAATACCTAGTACATCTCGCAGGGCCTGTGTCCAGGCATTCGTAGCGGAAACCTTGCCGAGATTCTTACCAGTAGTTACTATAGTCGGACTAGATATCTTCATCTTGCCGCCTTCAATACCACTATCTACCTTATACCAAGCATGGAGTAGTGCAGGTAATGGGGCCGAATCAAAGTACTCATCCTCAATAGTAATCCATGCATCATCACTTACGTCAGGCAACACAAGTCTCGGCTGCATGCGAAACATGCGCACATATATACGCCATACTGTCTTCTTACCATGAGTATTGACGCTCTCCACTACCGGGAATACCCACTCCGAGCGGTCACCGCTTAGGGCCCCCGGTATCTCCGTACGGTAGTCGCGTATATGTATATGTGAGCTTGCCATTATACATAGTTATGTATCTCATTCAATTTTAAAAAGAAACAATGACCTCGCGCTCACACCACGCCCACATCTACCCCACACTAGGTGCTGCTGGATAGAATACTCCGAGCAGTTCTGGTAGTATATTGGCAAGTAGATACTGAAATCTCTCTGCTGCATCGACCTCTTTCTCCAGGGTCAACAGTGTAATCCGTGAGTCGTTACTCATAAATATACTCCCATTCATCTCTCTGTACCATGGAGGTGGTAGCCGCCATGACTTGTGGTCCCACTTGCCGGCTCATATTTGAACTGCACAACGTACTTTCCAGCAGAGATATGTACACATAGGTTGCGTATACTTACGGCGAATGGTGGTAATGCATACATAGACATGTAATTATAATGCTGCGCCATCTCATTACTCGGTAGTATGGAGGCAGAGTAGGAAGTATCAGTCCTATCTATCGGAGCACGAATATACGTACAGAATCCTTCAATACAGGCCTGTGCATGAGGCTTGAAATACAATTTCGCACGCAGTATTGAGGGCCAAAGAGAGCGAGTTATACGATGTATACGCTTATTGACGGCAAGTGCACGTATACCTGCAGTACTAGTAACGACCACCTGCGTAACGATACTAGCAATAGATTCATCGGGTGCGCTACTGAATGGTCTACTAATGTGATCATCGTTCATTAATATGACCCCGAGTCGCTCAAGATAGGGCTCAATACGCGCAATAGCAGCGGCCCCTATGCCAACTGCATGTTCGCCGACAACGTCAAACAGGTACACTGCGGGCTTACGATGTGTATCTATAGAATATATAAGAGCCGCTCCTGCGGCATGCTTCCACTCACTTATATGCTTTACTACCACTGCATGCGTCGGGGTGAGGACATCAACGACCCCCGACGCACATATCACTACGGCGCATCCGCCATATATCTCGGCGAGTCCTTCACGCAGATGAATAGCAGTTTTCATCGTACTAATGCTATGATTAACCAGCTCAATTTCAATTTACATACTAGTGTGTACTACTACACAAGTACCCACAAACAACCCTCCATGAATATACACATCGATGAAGCAGCGTCCATAGTGATGGTCATATGGTCGTCAGTAATGATGATTTTAGCATTAGGAAGTATATATGTGTCACGCTCTGAGAGGCGTAAACGAGCACAACATCAACAAGAACAGGGAGCTATCTCTGAGTTCAAAGCTTATGTAAACGATCTAAAACGTCTCACTACCGAACAGCTGAAACAATCATTGGCAAGCCTACAAAACTCTAAGAAAGAGGCACTGCGGCGCATGCTCGATGAGCGACTCGGAGATGGCAAGTGGCCGCTCGACAAGAGTATGAGGACGTTTATAACCCAGTGCAGTCTACCCCATGATAAATATATAGAGGCCGTAATGAACGAGATTGAGTCACCGTCTAGGGTTGATAGTACAACCTCGGGCGATTCTACAATACAAAAAGATATATGTGCGACGCATAGTAAGGGATGTATTTACTTCATCAAGGCCTTTGGTAAGGTTAAGATAGGGCATACTTATAACATTACCAAGCGCCTCGCCGACCTGCAGAGGAGTTGTCCCACTGAGATGATGGTGTGGTTCTCCATCGAAACTGATGATGTTGTAAACCTCGAGGCCAAACTACACGAGACTTTCGCATGCAGGAGATACATGGGTGACTGGTATGACCTCCACTCTGATGACTTATGGTACCTATCCCGCCATCCAGACTACGTCAAATAATACATAGCAAGTGTATTCTACAGACTCTTTTTTTTGACTCATCGGCACCAAGACAACACTACTTATCGACCTTGTTATTACGCATAATGTTCACAAGCTCGGCACAGTCTTCTCATTTATATACATGGGGATGAGTGAGTATCGCAAGTAATAACGCATATTAGTGCATCGGATGGGGGAAGAACTAATGCTAGGTTTATGGATGGGTGCTGCATTCTGGGTGGTGGGAGGCATGTGTGTATGTATTGCGTGTGCCAGGAGTCATGAAACTAAAGAGCAAAAAAATCGATGAATTTACATGATATTTAACAAGTCTAGAGAGCATGCCCCTCGTGCAACTGAAGCAACAACTGAAAGTTCGACAACATGCCAAGCGAGAGGCGCTGCAACATATGCCAGATATGCGCCTCAAGAACAACAAGTGGGTCTATGGCAGTGCACAGGCCTATATATCAGAGGTCAAACACAAGCACGATAAGTATATTGAGTCCATAGAACGTAAAATTATGAGTATGAATGTGACCAAATCGCCAACAATTAGGCCCATTAAGGGGCAACATTCACCTCGTAGTATGACCCCTGATTTATGCAATAAGGGCTATGTATACTTCATAGGGGCTTACGGTAAGGTCAAGATAGGGCGCACCAAGCGCCTCAACAGACGTATAGCCGAGCTACAAACAGGTTGCCCCACGAAGATGGAGTTACTATACTCGATCAAGACTGACCAACCATCACAACTTGAGGCTAGTCTTCATAAGCTCTTTGCAAGCAAAAGGTCCATAGGTGAGTGGTTCGATATACAACCCGATGATGTCCAATATGTTGCTCGCCATATCCACAGCACTTATGCTATATAAATGTGACTTACACTGCTTCTTTTTTCGAGTAATGCCTATCTAAACATTGAAAACTAGACCTAAATACACCCTATTCATTGCACATGATTAACGCAAAGGGCACGAGAGTACGCAAGATCCCATCAACGCAACAACCCTCACCTGCACCTCAACCACTAGCCGGTGGTAATTCTTCTACTGATAATATGACCTCATCTACATTCATCAGGGCCGAAGTAAATAGGCAGTTACGAGAACTGAAGGTTCAATTGAACAAGGAGATTGTAGAAGATTTACGCGATATGCAGGCCGATCTTATGAAAACAATAACTCCGATCATTACTTCCACTGTAGAGCAACAAGTACGCGCTGCACTAGCGACGATGCATGTAGAGGTTGATAAGAAGGTTGCTAAGGCCACTAGTGAAGTGACCGCAGCTAACAATAAGCAACTTGCAGTGTCCCACCAGTCCACACGCGAGCTCGTGCGGGCCGCTAGTACAGAGATATGTGACGACGTATATCGCCAAGTAATCAACGAAATCAATGAGAAAGTAGTCCCTAAGGTAGATAATATGATGCAGTGGGTGAACTACAAGACCCGCGATGAGGACGAAACGGTGGATTCATATCGCCGCGCAGTTGAACGTCAGGCCAACCCAGAGTTACGAATGCTCACCGATGGGAAGCACGATGGGCGCATCATATCGCCCTATGTGAGGACCTTCTTCGGGGATGATTGAGGGCCGATGCCGTGAACTTATGTGATAGACGTACACATGGGGCTTACGTATGCCTCTATCGTGGCAGTTTGACGAGGGCCCACAAGGGCATGATTAACACATACATGGTGGCAACGATGTGCGCAGTAGTATACATATATGTGGCCAATACTAGTATCTGTATTGATTATACTGTTGATTCTTATCATTTGGGCCTTCTCTACATCGGCTACAAGTACCTCCACCGAGCATATGACGCGCATACATCGTGGAGTTGGCGTGCTCAATGATGCGGATGAGCGACCCATGGCGGCAGGGATCATAACATCAACACCATTGATGGATTACACTTATACATATTGGGATGGTGAACGTAACGTGAGCTGCGATGAGTGCCCCAATGAGACTGTGTGTGCAGGATCATGCCCCCATATGACAGTTACAAGGCGCTCCACCGAGCATTTTGATCTCGCAGTTGGGTCACATGATGATGCCGCAAGGGTCATTGACATGCCCCAAGAGTATACCTCATCGCGTGAATATCTTGGCGCAGTAGGCACTAAAACTAATAGTATGACTGCGGGTAGAGCAATAACTAGGCTCGATCGAGAGCCCACCCATAGCTTTGATGAGTGCACAACAGACGATAGATTCGGATGTAGGTTGATGAAGGTCGGCCGCGTAATGAATACGCGCGATACTATCGATTTCCTATATGGAGAGGACCATACTATAGGATCCACAGACAGCAACATCATACATCCACCTGCGCCCGCGGATTGCACTTATTATAATACTATAGGAGTCTCATACAAGGAACCATGTAAGTATTCAAGCCCTATAGTAAATACATTGGCCTTTGTTTAGGAGGACTTGCACGATCAAACATACACTTAAAAGTGTAGAAAAAGGCCCTCAATATACAATTGAACTGCACGATGACTACTACATACACTGCTGTGGGCCCACTCTACTCCACCCTACAATGAACCTCCTTCACACTGACATCATGAAACTAATCATCAATAACGTACTCATCATAGACTTAAGAGACCTACAAGCATTCGCAGTCAATCATAAGATACACGCTCTGGCGGAAACTATTTGGCTGCAATTAGCTCATTCTTCATTGCGATGTGAACCCAGTACTTGGACAGTTGCCGATATTATCGCAATGATGCACCCCACGGCCATTATACAGTACTTGAAAAACGGTGGGAAAGACCTACAAATGTGCCTCAATATAGACATTAGTGATGACCCTTTACATCGTCGAGGCGTCCCATTCGTACTCAGAGTTGGTGTCCTTGCTAGGTGCACGATGTATATAGATACTCGGCATTACAGCATAGAATATATTGTAGTAGACGGTAAGTACGTAATAGATAGATTTCTATACCGGTACCCTGTTGCCGGGAGCTATGCTGATAGCAACACCGACACTGGTATACCATCGCCCCGTTCGCTGAAGTTACGCGCCGATCTAGCTACTCTTGTGAGGAAGATATTCCCTGCAATAGACGCATATACACCAGATATACACCTCACTCCCGAGCATTAAGGACTGACATAAATCTCTCTTTTTTATGCAGAGAGCGCCTCTTCGTCACAAAATTGAATCCCACAAGACATGTATATTACTTGTTGTGCACTCCCCCAATGAACCTACTTCACGCTGACATTATAGCCATAATCATTGATCATGTACTAACTGCGAGCCTAAAGAACATCGTTTCGCTCGTTATTAATCGCAGAATATATACACTAGCTGAGACTAGTTGGGGGCGCATCGCGCGGTCGAAAGTGTGGGTGTGTTCTTCTTCTCAATACACACTTGCGAGGGTTATATCAGAGTTAAACCCGGCAACCGCCACGTGTTTTACGGTCCAAAAAACAGGAATGCATGTGTATTTATATGCTGGCGATGGTGCACGCGACAACCACAATATTATTCGCAGTAATGCGCCATTTATACTTCGGATAGGTACCATGGACACACTCTTATACACAGACACGAGTGACTACAGCATTGATTATAAGATAGTTGACGGAAAGTATGTGTTAAACAGCCTTCAGTACCGATACAACCTACCAAGCTGCACAGTGCGCTATACTAAGGACACCGATACCTCGTCCCTATGCTCATGCAAGCTGCATGGTGAAGTTATAACCCTCACGAGGAAGGCCTTCCCTGAGATAGCAGAGTATATACTTCCCGCATTACTGGGCCTATATTGAGGCCTCAAATCCTCATTTTTTTATCACAATAGAGCAGTTTACAATTGAATCTGAGCGCCCGGTAGGTACTATATCGTGCTATGAATACATTTCCCGATGAAGCTCTCGTGCATATCATTACTACGGTTATTACCAATGATATGAGAGATATATGTATATTCGCCTTCAATAAGCGTATATATACCCTTGCTGATACACTGTGGCGTCAAGTAGCGTACTCATCACTAATAGTATTTAAAAAAATAATTGACCTTCCCGGGGTAATCAACAACGAACCATGTACTGTTGAAAAACTTGTTACCGCACTACACTCACCGTGCATTCTATCATATGGTGCGCCCCATGAACATAACGACTTACGTGCATATTTGTGTGCTGATACTACTAATCGCAGTGATGATCTCCCTTATACAGGGCCTATTGTACTTGGGGTACGTGTTGATGATGGGTCGTTGTATGTAGATACGTGTAATTATAGCGCTACATATCAACTCACAGCGAATAAGTATAAAATACTTTGTTACATGCACAGAAAGATTACTCTTAGTAAACGCCACGTCAATTATACGTGTATTTATGATATTGATGATCCAAGAGTAAAGATACTGCAGCGCAACCTTGAAACAATACTATGGAAAGTCCTTCCCGAGATAGCTATATACGTATGTTCTCGCCCATACTAAAGAGCAACAGACCCACTTTTTTTACATGAAGAGAGACATGCGGCCACATAAAAATGAATCCATAAATCATCGAAGTATATATCCCCACTTCACAGTGTTAAAGCCCCTCGTATTGCCATGAATGTGCTCCCCGATGAAGCTCTTGTACATATCATTACCATCACGCTACGTATAGATATGCGTCTAGTGCGTTTATTTATGCTCAATAAACGCATTTATACGGTTGCCGATATCATTTGGCCGCAAGTCGCCACATCGCCATTGATGCTACAGATAGATCCCATAAGGACCTCATTGCACACGTTCATACCAACTATACAGCGGCCAGTTGGTTTGCATATGATCAAGTATTGCAGGCATTATTATTTTACACCCTCAGTTAACAGTGACCCATATGATCACCTATTAGTCATAGCTGCTAACGGCGATACAGGATATATTTATGTGAGACGCATCATTCTAATATTTAGGGTGAATGAGGCCCGATGGGTGTTGACTCATGTGCGTCGTAAGACCGGTACGCATGTCGCAGCGCATACGCAGAGGCCGATATATCACGTCACCCATAATAAATTCATCATTGACCGCACTTTACGTGATGCTGTGTATCTTATAGGTAGGCTGGCGCCGGAGTTGCTCAATATATTTGTGCTTACTGCCCCCGAATAATCTTCTTTTGTGGACCTTCATGGCTCAATGAATACACTATAATTGAATCCCAAGGGCCATGAAGTATATATATTCATCCCACTCACATGTCCCTCACTTTACTTTCGTTGCACTCTGATGTGCTCAAGTATATCCTTACGGCTGTCATCGGGCGGGATACATACTCAATAGCAAGACTGGCAATCAATAAACATATATACTCTGTGGCCAACGAGGTGTGGTTTGCAATGGTAAGAGGACGCTTGTTGTCTGACGGCATCACCGGTGCACAAGAGACGAGGAATTTATTATGTAATGTAGTTACTTCGGCATCACCAGATCGCATCCATGATATTACGTTGTACGCGGATGGTGGATACTATATTGCTTGTAATCTAGAGTTGCGAATACGCATCAACCTCCCATGCGTAAGTATCTTTACGCAACGCTATAATATTGACTATAAGGTAATACCTAGTCTGTATACAGCGGGCTATAGGTTTCCTATTATGCACTGTTTTACACGATCCTTACCTGCAAGTGGCGGGGCGCATTATTGCGTTGACGAGCAATCCAATGAAAATAGCTCGCGTAATAAGCGGATAATAGCCCAAATGATGCACCGCATACTACCCGAGCTCGCTGACCTGTTTACTTACTGAGGGCCCGGGGTATATTTTTATGACTTTCTACAATTGAATCTCAAGTACACAGTAATCTACTTACTACATTTACAACACACATGCAGTTTACCACACTCACCGCCATGTGCCCCGAGGTACTAGAGTGTATACTCACCGAAGTCATAGGGCAAAACACCTACTCAATAGGGGGTCTAATCATCAATAAACACATATACTCTGTGGCCAATACACTGTGGTTTGCGATGGTCAGGGGCCGTCTGAAGTTCGCCCATGTCAACAACATACAAGAGATGGTGGCCCTACTATATGCCGCACAGTTGCCAGACACAATGTCCGAGGTAGGCCTATATACGAACGACGACGAGACTGAACACTGCGATGCGGAACTACGCTTACAAATCAATGAGCTTGATAGATGTATATACACACGTCATTACTGCATATGTTACAGCGATGTAGATAAGAACAACGATGAAGGCCCACGATTCACCCCATGGGATTATTATTATACACGTACCGCCGAATATATGAGCGTAGAATACATCGCCCTTGATGAGCACGTGCAATCCGAGTCCTCATTGACTCATCGCCGCAACATGGGGCAGATGATGCACCGCATACTACCCGAGTTGGCCGGTTTATTCTCATATTAATGGGCCCACAGTGCTCTTTTTTACAATTGAATTCCACATGTCCAACACTGTACTTACCCCCTATCACTCTACGCAACACTCACATGCAATCCATTACTCTTGCAACATTACACATTGATGTACTCGGGTGCATACTCACCAAGGTCATAGAGCGAGACACTTACTCAATAGCAAGATTATCTATCAATAAACACATATACTCCGTGGCTAATGAGGTGTGGTTTGCGATGGTCAGGGGCCGCCTAATGTATACGGGTATCGCCACTATAGCGGAAATGAGGGTCGCGTTATGTTGTACACCGGCACCCCGCGAGGTGCGGATGGTGAGCTTATACACCAACGATATTGATGCACTGAGCAATATAGAACTACAAATGCACCTCAAGTATCCTAGCAGATACATATATACACATCAATATGGCATAGATTATATTGCATTAAATTGCCCTCAACCGGGCAAGGAACCCATATTTATTGCATGGTCTCAATGCATGAGGATTGATGGTGGGATGATTTCCATGTCTGACTCGCGAATGGGGTCTACGCTGCGCTCTGAATGGGCACAAACTGCGCGCCGCAACATGGGACAGATGATGCGCCGCATACTACCTGAGTTAGCTGATATGTTCACCTATTAGCTCATATTTTTGTGCCCTCTCGCACCATTATAATTGAATTACGCAGGCCATAGTAGTATATACATTGAGCTGCCCATATGTCACTCACTATACTCTGCCAGGACCTACTCAAGCGTATCCTTGCGGCTGTCATAGGGCAAAACACCTACTCAATAGCATGGTTAACAATCAATAAACATATATACTCTGTGGCCAATGAGGTATGGTTTGCGATGGTTAGGGACCGCCTAGTGTGCACGGGTGCGGTCAATATGCAGGAGATGGAGGCCGCAGTGTGCAATACTACAACTGCAAATCATTCATACGAGGTGTTATTATATGCTAATGATAGTCTACTTACCCCGAGTCTTGAGCTTAAACTACGATTTACATTCCCATGCGCAGGTATGTTTGTATACCGCGATGTCCCCGGCCGCAGCATACAAATAGGTACTTCTGGCGTGAAATTCCGACACATAATTACACTGTGTTTTACGAGAGTAATGGATGGGTTGGGGATGGTGAAGTTCATCATCGATAATAGGTCCCGCATGGATCATAATCCACGTGATAGGCATAAGGCCATAAGCATGATGTGTCGCATACTCCCAGAGATTACTCATCTGTTTATCCAGTAGTGTATGGGGTTGATGCTATAATTGAATGTAATCCCCATTATATTTTGTGTCTCGCTGTATCAGGGGTCACCATGAGTAGTGTACGAGGTTGATGCTATAATTGAATGTACTCCTCATTATATTCACTACTCATGGCTACCCTCGATACAGTGTGCACCGATATCCTTGAACATATCATAGTCAACGCCATTCACATTGATCTTTATTCTCTGGGGGGCCTTGCGGTCAATAAACACATCATGACTGTTGTCAATGAGGTATGGCGCAAGTATATCACGGTGCGTCTAAAGAGCCACATGGGGGTGGATATTGAGCATATAAGGGGCAGCCTGTTGCATGGTTCCAACTATATTAATAAGTACTATAGCTTCCATATATATAGATCTACATCGGGTATACTCAATACCTTAGAGTTTCTCATTGTTATTACTGATGGGAATCAAGTATCCGTAACTACTCGTCACTACAACGTCATCTATGTTATGCAGCCGAATACATTATATAAATCGCCAACTATAACTAATCCCGAGCGTATCCCGCACGAGCGTGAATCCTATCACAGGATCGAAATTAATAGTGCAGTGATATATAAAGGAGAGCATGATCCACAATCCCCAATATCAATAGCCCGTCGCCGGCAGATGGGGCAGCTAATGCGCCGCATGATGCCCGAGATCGCTGATATATTCACCTTTTAAGGGCCCACGGGGCATTATTTTTGTGCTCGCATAGGCCTTAAAATTGAATCCTAACTTCCACCAAGCACCCAACCGCATCCAACAGCACCCATGTTAAGTGATAATCCTGCTAAACAACGCGCCTTGAGTCGCTACAATACTGCTATAAATATACGCAAGGATGGCGCTATAAACTTCTCAAACTACAAGCGAGCGAGCCATATGGCCATACTCACTGCTCGACATGGCCTCGATAAGCCCGACCTACTTGTATGTGGTGATGCACCGGGGGCACAATCGACCCGTGTTCATCCTCAAGTAGCCACATATACGGCTATGCAATCGTCACCGACCTTCGCTGCGAGCGTCACTGAATGGATTGAGGAGTGGAAAAACATCTCAAAGGATAACCAAGATATCTACGCGCGCGCAATTGATCGCCTCACTGCTTCCCCATCGCGACCAGAGGCCTCATTAGTAGCGCAACTGGCCATGGAATACAGTGGAAAAACATATATTCCTACCCCATCTGGGGTCGCCGATGTAGTGACCTATGAGTACGTAATAAAGGTCAGTCACATAAGCAAGTGGAAGCAAGCGATAGGGCACGCCCAAGTATATGCCCTTGATACGAACCTGAAACCCACAGTGTATTTATTTACTATAGATTATCCTCATACTCATACCCCCGAGGCTGCTACTGAGCACTTACTTGGGCCTGCAACGGAGATGGAACTCAAGCGTGTGCGACCATACTTTGAAAAACTTGGTGTGATTCTACTGAATGACAAACATAAGCTATGTATATTCGACCCACTGCCTCGCAGAAGTATACTCATCTTCATTACTGCGGCCCTTGCTATTGATATTCGTTCAGTGGGGGGCCTTGCGGTTAACCGTCGCATCTGGGAGTTGACGCGAGGGATATGGCCAACCATAGCTAGATCACAATTATATATCCCCCCATATGGTGGCAGGATGGGCCCAGAGGAATCCATCGCGGCATTTGTAAAGGAACCTAATAAATTAAAAATGAGGGCGCTCGGGCTACAAGGTAATGGCACCAAGGACACACCTATGTATAGTATTACTATACACGATGATACATCTATGAGTATACGTATGGGTACTATAGAGCTATGCTTCGAGCGCCGATATGTTGAGTCTATTGACTGGTATCGGTATACATTGACTGGGATAGTATTACCGCGTGCTCAGTCGTCACTCATCGACCGCTTATTAGCACCCAAGAAATCATTGAGCCCGGAGTTAGTAAACAAGCATTATAGTGCGATATTATATTTTACATCCAAGGTAGTGTCTGAATTTGCACGTGATATAATGCCATTAAAGTCATTTAAGCAGTCCAACGGATGAGTGAGTACTGCCCGCCCCCCCATGCGCCACTATGCGCCTTTATTTTTTACACTCACGCTACATGGGGCGATGTTTATAGTAAAAAAGAAGGCCTACATGTGTGTATGGTCTAGTAATGCAGTCCTACAATTGAATCAGATAGCACTATGTATACATCATGTATAAACCACAAGAAACACTATCCACTACCCTACCTACTACTGCGACTAGTGACCACTGTTCTGTGTTTGAGCATGCGGACAATGATGTCCTTACTGCGGTGATTACAAGTATACTTACACGTGACATAAGGGCGGTTGGCTTACTAACCCTCATCAATCGACGTATGTACGCACTAGTAACCGCATGTTGGCCATCGATAGCGACTGAGTTGTTGCACGTTGATATTCCTTCATCAGATACTGGTATTGTCACGCTAGAAGCAGCCTATAAAACATTCTGCCATGTCGATAATTTACAGCATGTATCGGTCACTCTTACTTCTAGTGCATCCCCAGACGTGCTCGCAAATCGTATCTTGCGGGTTGATAATGGTATCTTCGGATTATACATCATTACTCGCCATTACGCCATCTTGTTTACGATGGTCGACGGGGGTTATGTAGCAAGTGATTACTATCATAGAATCGTGATGGATGCAGATGGTTGTGTGGTCTATAAAGATGATTTGGATCCACAGTCTGATGCATCAAAGGCGCTCCAAGCAAATGTTGAGTATCTTATGGATCGTGTACTACCTGAGATTGCTGGGCTATTTAAGTATAGAATCGACCAGCTTTGTTGACGTGTTTTTTTGATCCATGGAGCTTCCCATGCATAAAAAAGAAGGTCCATGATATACGTCGCCCATACTGCGCGCACATTACTCAGTGATTATTATACTTCGTCCGCGTTACTAGGTCATTCCATCGAGCCTCATCTTCATCGTCGGTATTGTCATCATTGACCTGTTCACTCTTTGCCTGGCTGATCTCGAATTCCTCCACCTGGCGTTGGGCCCACTCAAGCTGTGAAAGGGTTTCGCTATCGAATCGTCGCCCTTTCATGTATTCTTCTGTGCTAAGCACAGGTCCCTTGGAGTTATGCATGTTGGTCAAACGGTCACATACTGTCTTATATAGCGGGTTGCTAACTAGCTTTGTAATGTAACTATCATCTTGGTTGGTACCAGTAAGATTATTATCATATAAATCAGTAGTGTTGATGGTTCCGATCACTGCATCCCGCCTCTGTGATACTCTATCTAACGCACTAATAACACCAATTCCTCTATCAAAGCGTCCATCATCAGCATTGAATCTGAGAGACGTGGTGCCCGATGTGGTATTTGATGTTGTATTATTAGATTTACCAGCAATATCCTCACGCATCTGCTGTAATTCGAGGTACATCTCCATGCGCAGTTCCTCCTTGATAGCAAGTCTAACATCATCAATAATGCTTGCTCGAGCCTCTCGCCAAACGTCATATAACTTTACTTTCATTACTTGCATAGGGGTCGGGAAGCCTCCCATTTGCTGCTCATTATAAAGGTCAGCAGTTGCTGGGTCGAACGCGAGTGACCGCATAATATCAGCCTCTATATCTACTAATTGCTCGCTCGTGAGTACATTCATGCTATGTTTTGCGCACTCAAAGAGCACTGCCGGCACGATTGATGAGATCACCCGTGTTAACATATCGGGCCTCATGTTGGCCCCATCTTCATGCGTCGGTTCAACAGTAATGCCGTCGGTCATGCTTACTTTGCGTGTATATAGCATGTCCTCTGCGTCTCCAATATATATTTGCCTATTAGACATATAGGCTATATACATATAGCATTGCGGTCGGTATATACGGCCCCATATACAATTGATTTCCATCGTATCAGCTTTATAGTATACACACGATGTTACGCACACGACACCTTTTAAGCCAGGCACGAATCAAGCGAGTAAGCTTCAATCTTGCCAACAGTGACGACGTTAAGAGTCAGTCATTCACGCATGTATCGTCTTATGACCTCATTCGAGGAGACGAGCCATATCCAGGGGGGCCGTATGATGCCCACATGGGTACCTTCGACTACGCATATAAATGCCAGACATGCTATAATAATAAGAGGACGTGCCTCGGACATCCAGGGCATATATCCTTGAATTATCCAGTATATAATCCCATGTTTGTGGCCGAGGCCCGCAAGTGGCTTAAGCTGATCTGCTTTAAGTGTGGCCATCCCATCATAGATGTGACCCCGTTCACAGGTAACCCACGCAATAAGATATTAGATGAGGCATCCAAGGTATCAAGAGCCGGCAATAAAAAATGTATACATTGCGGGGAAGTACATCCCATTATCAAAAAACATCCAAGTATAGCGCTTGCCCTCACCGCTGAGATACTCGAAGACAAACGACAGGTCGACAAGTATACGATCTACCCACACAAGGCGGGTGAAATACTCTCGCGTATTACTGATGAGACTGTTAAAATACTAGGAAAGTCAGTAAAATCTCACCCCAGGGGCATAGTATTGCATGAAATACAAGTCCCCCCTGTAACGGTGAGGCCCGATGTTAAGAAAATCGGCGGAGGGCGCAGTACCAGTGATGATCTTACTGTTATGATACAGATTATCATTAAAAAGAATGAAGTCATGCCGCCAGTGGTCCCACCCATCATCGACATGAAGCTTGAGAAGGCTATTTTCGAGATCAACAACGCATACTATGACTTCGTGCGGGCAAGTGGGGACGGACTCAACAGTCTAACCAAGCGCCTCAAGGGCAAATATGGGCGTTTTCGCAAAAATCAGATGGGAAAACGCGTGCGGAACATATGTCGCAGCACTATAGTGGGTCACCCTCGCATACGTATTGATGAGGTGGGTATACCTCTTGTGTTTGCCCAGACTATTCAGTACGAGGAAATCGTGCAAGAATACAACAAAAAACAGCTCCTCGTATACGTGCAAAATGGCCGGAAGCGATACCCCGGGGCCACTAAGATCATCAAGCGCGCCACTGGTGCTGAGCATGATGTCGATAGTAACCGCGAGATAGAGCTCGAGAATGGTGATATCGTCATGAGGGACATGATCGACGGCGACCCCGTGAACTTTAATAGACAACCATCACTCATGATCAGTAACATCAGCACCCATAGGGCCAAGGTCATAACTGACCCTAAAATCAAGACATTACTCATGAATGTACTTGCAACTCCGCTTAACTTACACATCGCGTTGTAGGGCGGGAACAGGGGACTGCCGCTGTGGTTGGTCAGTGCATCACAGCGGGTAAACAGTGTAAACTGACCCAACGATATAATCCTCTAGTTTCATTATACTCAACATCATCGTAAAATCAATATTACATGAGCATAATGAAGCAAGACTAGGAAAATGCGGGAACCTCCTTAGAGCCCATGTTACCAAGCTGCATACGGAAACGTATCAGTGGCCACGTTAATAGCGTCGGGTAAGGTAAAAACACATGGGATTGGACGATCCGCAGGGCGTGCCTAAGTCTCGATATCAAGCGAGAGATATGGTAACCCCTCAACGACTTAACACTAGTCGGTGGTGAGTACGGGTAGCTCCGTACGATGAACCGCATAAGATAAAGTCTACTCACCGTGGGAAACCCGGTGTATATCAGCTACAACGCTGACTTCGATGGGGACGCCATGAATGTCATCATAGGGAGCGATATTGCTGCTCGTAATGAGACTATGCGTCTGTCATCCGTGGCCAATTGGCTCGTATCGCATACAACATCAGCCCCATCTATAGGGCATGTAGATGATGCAATCATAGGCACTGCCGAGCTCACGCGCACGGGAGTGACATTCGACAAGTATCATGCTATGCTTCTGTGTCAGAACACATCGCATTTACCTTCATTCAGTGAGGTCACTGATGAGGGAATAACAGGGCGCCAATGCGTGTCAAAGCTGCTCGCCGATACCCCTATTAACTTCACTCGGGTACCTGAGTGGTACAAGCCTGACATGGCAGCGCACATAAAATACGACCCTACTGAGATCAAAGTGAAGATAGATCAAGGTAATCTAGTCCAAGGTATCCTAGACAAACGGTCCATCGGTAAAGGTGGCGGAGGTGGGGGTCTGTATCACATCATAGCCAATGAGCACGGGGCCGACAAGGCCCTTGATGTTATGTTTAACCTACAACAAATGTCCCACTCTTTTCTGCTTCAGAAGGGCTACACTATCGGGATCATGGACTTGCTGATACCAGAGTCTGCCAAACGGGAGATAGATGGGATCGCATCTAACATCATTAATAAATCCAGGATTATTACTGAGGAACTACATAACGGTGAGATCATACCACCCATTGGCAAGACAGTGGAGGAGCATGTGGAGGACCAACAGATCAACAATCTCAACGTCTTCGATGATTTCACTGACCCCATACTGCGGGCCATCAACCCAGATACTAACAATCTATTCAAGCTCATCATGTTCGGCAGCAAGGGTAAGCTCGATAATATGTTCAATATGATGAGCGCGATAGGCCAAAAACTCATTAATGGGGCGCGTATACAGCAAAAATTTGGCTATAAACGCACACTCGCATACTACTCGCGCTTCGATACGTCGCCGGAAGCTCGCGGATATATCACTAACTCGTATCTGGGCGGTATGTCGGCTAGCGAATATATATTCAATGCTATGGCCGCGCGCTTCGATCTCATATCTAAGGCACTGAGTACATCAGTCACTGGTGAACAAAACCGTAAGTCTATAAAAAACTTAGAGTCTATTATATCAAATAACTATAGATGGGCGGCCAAGGACTTTACGATTGTGCAGTTCGCCTATGGTGAGGACTTTCTTGATCCGCGCCGTGTAGAACGTGTAAAGTTTCCCACGATTATGATCAGTGATGAGGCCTTCGTTACCAAATACTCACACAAGAGTTACCCCGCTTTCTTCGAGGCCATGCAAGCCGATCGCAAGAAGTACCGTGAGACCTTTCTTACAATAGAACGCATGAATATACGCGAGACCATGGGTGATGAACGACGTATGCCTGTGGATGTAGAGAGAATCATTACTGACATTTTACGCGATAATAGAGATTCCCTTAAGGCCCCTACAGATGATACTCTCAAAGATATGGTCGCCACTGTTGATGCTTTATGCACGGGCATACCTTATGTATTGATCAATGAGATACAAGAGCGCAGAGGCATGGATATACCTGAACACATAAGAGCCGCTAGTTGGCTATTGACGATGCTAATACGATCACACTTGCACCCTAATGCCCTCATCGCGCTCAACATGACACCGGCCGTACTGAAACTCATCTACGATAAGATACGTTTGCGTTACTCACAGGCCCTCATTGACCCCGGAACTGCGGTCGGTATCATCGCTGCACAGTCCTTCTCCGAGCCACTCACGCAATATATGCTTGACGCCCACCATCGATCTGCATCTGGGGGAACTTCGAAGTCCGGTATGACTCGCACCAAGGAGGTCCTTGGCGCTCGACCGACTGACCGCCTTGAGAATCCATCGATGTTATTGCCTGTTGCACCAGAGATATCGAGCAATAAAGCACGTGTGCAAGAGATCGCCAACAACATAGAGATGATGCGCTTCAAGCGCTTTGTAGTGAGTTGGCAGATATTCTTCGAGAAATTTGCTGAGCCCGTGCATAGCAAGTACCGACATGAGGTAATGCTTGTGCAGGAATTCATGAGGCTGAACCCGCTATTAACACCACCTGGTGACCTCATCAAGTGGTGCATACGGTTCACTATCAACAAAACATCGCTTATTCTTAAGAACATGCCCCTCGAACTCATAGTTGCACGACTACGTGAGTCCTATCCCGATATGTTCATTGTATACTCGCCCGAGAACGCTAAACAGGTGATATTACGTTGTTATATAAGGGCCTCAATGTATAAATCCAACATTGACACTGATGTTGTTCGTGGCACTGTGAACTCCATGCTTGAAACTATCATACGTGGAGTAGCTGGTATAACTAACACCAATGTCGTACCCATGTTACGCAACAAGATCAACGCTGATGGCAGTGTGTCCATGAATACCGGTATATGGGGTATATCAACAACAGGCACCAATCTGCAGGGTATACTGGCCAAAAAATATATCGACAAGTATAACGTGCAGACTGATGCTATTCAGGAAGTCAATCAAATGCTAGGCATAGAAGCCGCACGTCAGAAGATTATCTCTGAGTTGCGCAACATCATCTCCGATATTAACTATCGGCACTACACTATATACGCTGATGAGATGACTCGCACTGGAATAGTGACCAAGATAGATGCGAGTGGCACAAAACAGAGGCACGAGAATATCTTCCTCCGCATGGGATTCAGCTCCCCAATATCTACTATGGAAGAGATAGCGACCAATGCAATGAGTGGCAGTATCACTGGATTCACCCCCGCATTACTCGTTGGTACAGTACCAGAGTATGGGTCACTGTATAATCAGTTCAGTATCGACGCTGAGTTCGTGAGGTCGCAAGTCAAGAAGCCCGATGATATCATTGATACATTGCTTGAGTAATGGGGGCCTTTCTCCGTTTGCCCCACCTGGGCCCATACATCCTCTCTTTTTTATCCACCCCTTGCATGCTTCCCAGGCTACGTAATACTATCTATATAGTGCCTATATATCACTACCTATTAGACCCCTTGCTACGAGTCACATTCAAGGGCCATAAAAACTGAAACGGGGGGCCGTAAGGGTAAAACCGATACTTAGTAATAAGAATCACCCTCATTTCCATAAACATGATTAATAATAACGTTGATAATCTTGCCGTAAAGGTAACTATGATTTCTACTGATAATATAATTCATGACCTCGTAGACTGCATTACTACATCTAAAGGGAAGGTCGCTAAGCGCACTGCTCGTTTACAGACTGCGCTAGAACTCAAGGGCGTTGATGCTCATGCATACATCGCCGCTCTTAAGCCCCAGATAGAGCAAAATAATGTCGTTACTGACCAGGAGATAGTTGACTTCTTTGCGCACTACGCACGAGAAGCCAGTTATGACCCAGTTATATTCGACAAGGATAAGGCTATTAATGATAGTGTTAAAAAGGCTATCGAGGCGGAACTTACATCCGGTATGAACTCTGACGGTTACCTTTATAAGGTTACCACGCGAAATCTTACTCATGTTCTATGGAATGAGATTAGCAGTTGTCGGAGGTTCAAGAACCTATGTGCGGACCGCAGGATCATCTTGATTCACAAAGGAGGGGTTGCGATGCGTCATGCACTGCGACAAGAGTACCCGGATAAACATGATGTTATTGACCAGTCGTTTAGACTTGGTGGTGACAATGATGTGTGTCTGATGATCGACCCCACCCTTGAGAACTTTGATGATGTGCATAAAGACCTATGTCAATTCGTACATAAATTCCTAAACTTTAGAGCGTCGGGCTTCGGTAATGGGCATATTGCCACTATTGCTAAGAAGCTCCGACACATTAAAGTTGGGGGTATATATATGAAAGTTAGGCCGGCGGTACGTCAGTTATTCACTATACATACTCTCCCTAACGGAGATAAAATATTAGAGAATAGCGTGATGAGGCAACCGGTATTTACATCCTACAATGAGCTCAACTTCCAAGACGAGATCGGCAGGACTGCGGAGTTTACTCTTGTCAGGTTACGCCAGGCATTAGAAGTGACTCCTCTCAACTCTGAAGTGGAGGATATTAATATACCCATCGACTGCCCCGGAATTGTATTCAGTTCTGAGGTTGTAGATGTGTCATTACCAACACAAAAGGATGAGAAGCATGTTGAAAGCTTTAATATGTATCGAAGCGGCGATTGGGCCAACTTCGATACTATGGTGTAAGTACTCACATGTATGATGTAAATACAGACGACAAGTAACGTCTATAATAACATTGAAGGTTGTCTAACCTTGATGACTGGGGCGCATTAATGCGTTCTGGGAGTCTAACAGAAAGGGGCCCGGATGTCAAGCCGT
>JACCDQ011909886.1_pt1 | contig 24044 bp, 37 predicted proteins | sample 7446031 | NCBI WGS metagenome assembly JACCDQ01 (sample SAMN15323442, study PRJNA562643) | freshwater metagenome | isolation source: river surface water | place: USA:Blue River Watershed | collected 2017-08-17 | reverse complement strand
CTCTGGATGAACGTGTCAGCAGCAGCATCACGCTGGAAGGTCTGCACCTTCGTTGCGCCAGAGCCAGTCACACCAGCGGTGGTCGTGGTCGTGAGCGCAGTCGTGCCGAGCAAGCTCGTGAATGCACGCTTGAGGTCAGTTCCAACAATCGCGTCGAAGGACTTGTATCTGCCCGTCTGGTCGTAAATCGACTTGAGCAAGCCTTGCACCGTTGCGTCCGTCAAAGCGGAAGCGTTTGCGCCGGAAACAATCGAGTTTGCCGGAGTGATGAACGAAGGCGAGGTCGTGCCGGAGCCGATGTTCAGCCCAGTGCCGATGTTGTCGCCGCCAATCCACGCTTGAATCCCTGCCGTGAGGTAAGGAACCGTGCCGTTGTCGGCCTGACCAAGCTGGTCGGACGTGAACGTCGCTTCCATCGAACGCTTGATGGCGATGATGGCCTTGGCGATGTTGTCGCTCAACTCGTCGCGAATCCCTGCAACGTCTGCGATGTCCTGCGTGAGCTTGGACACACGAACGGTTTGCCGGAACACTTGAGCGTAGTTGGCGAGTTCCTTGCGATACCCAACAACATAGTTGGAGTAGGAGCTAACGTCAGTCCCGTCAACAACACCACCAATGGTGGGGCCAGGGTTCTGGTCAGCTTGCCAGCGGAAGTACATATTGCCAGGCTTGGAGCCTTTACGCGCCATTGAAGTAAATGGCGTGTCCTTGGCGTCCACCAAGGCAATCATGTCCATGAGGTCTTCGCGTTTACCGCGACCGGAGAGGTTGGGTTCAGTTAATAGAGGCATAGTATTGAGTTGTTAATCTACGAAACCTTTGGCTTTGAGCAGGTCAGAAAACAGCTTTGAGTCACCGTTGTTTCTAGCGAAGCTATCAAACACCTTTTTGCCATTGTCCTTAACCACAGGCGCGGCCTTGATTGCGGGTTGGCTTGGTGCTCGCTTGATAGGCTTGGGTGCTGCTGCCTGTTTTCCTTGCATGTTTTGGTATGCTTGGATTCCCAGAACAACAATCCCAGCGATGTGTTTGTAGTCTGCTCTTTTGGCCCGAATCTCTGGGAAGTCCCTCAACACCTGCTGGGCGGTCTGATACTCTTTCGTAGAAGGGTCTTTCCACCATGGGAACTCCTTCACCGTCTGAGCTTCAGCTTCTCGCTCAACTAGCAGATATTGTCTTCGTGCTGGCAACTCCAGTTCCCTGCGCCGGAGCGCAAGTTTCTTCATTTGCCGCACTTGGGATTCATCCACATCAGCTTCTTCGCCATTAGGCATCTGAATAACGCCGCCATCTGGATTCTCCTCGCACCACATCAGCACCTCAGTAGCTTTTCTCCACTCTGCATCCACCTGCTCAACACTCGTGAGCTTGGCAACTGCATCAGAGATATTCTCCTGCTTTGCGACCTGGGCTGGAGCCTCATTGAGCTTGCTCTCAAGCTCCGTGAGTTTCTCCTTGTAGGCTTGCGCTTCAGCAAGGGCAGCTTTCTTGGCGGCAACTAACTTGTTGATTCGCTTTTGAACGCCCTTGGACACATCGTCGCTGGATTCTTCGGATTCTTCTTCCGATTCTTCCTGCGTTTCAGATTCGGATTCTTCAGCTTCGGCTTCTTCAGCCTGCGGCTCTTCCTCCTCCTCTGCCGATTGCTCCTCTTGAGCGGGAGCTTGTGCTTGTCCCTCGTCGGAAAGGAACGTGTCTTTGATCATCGCACTAAGCGAATACTCATCGAGCAAACCGACTTGTTCCGCAGAACTTTCTTCCCCCTGCGACTGCGACACAGGTTGTGTTTCATCTTGTGGCATGCTGTTTTATTGCGGTGCAAGAACCGCTATCATTAACCAAGTCTGTTTGTTGTTGCCCAGACTAGCAGGCAATTAACCGCACTATGCGGTCAAATCTGTATCTGTCAACCCTCTTTTTTTAAGGGCTTCATCTCTAAACCATAGCAAAGTTTCCTTGAGACCATTAGCCCCGTCCGCTCGTCCAGCAGCGTGTGTTCTGGCTTCTCCCGTGGTATTTCTGTCGATTGCAGAAAAGACTTCACGCTCAATGTACGAGTCAACTACAGCCAAAATATTGTCCCATAGCTTGTTCTCGCCAGTGAAGCTGAATGCTAGTGCTTGTTCTTCGGTCATTTATTAACTTGGTTCACTCCCAATCTCCCAATCTGAGCGTTCTGCTGTTGCATGAGGCTCATCTGGATGTTCTTCACATAGTTCTCAAACAGAGCCTTGAAGTTCTCGTCCTGCTGCAATGCCGCTTGCGCTTTCGGGTTCTTTGACATGATGTCCTGCACAAACTGCATCTTGGTCTGTGCGGCTGGATCGTTCTCAGAGTAAATGGCCTCGTTGCCTAGCAGCATGTTGGCAATGTCGCTCTGCACGTCCTTGTACATCTGCTGGCTTGCTTGCGCTTGGTTCACGATAAGCTGGTTCGCAACCTCTGGTGCCACAGCTTGCAGCATCATGCGGGTTAAGGCGTTCTTATCGATAGCTCCGCCAGCATCCATCTGGCTAATCGTCTGCAAGAACTGAATCTTCTTGTCGATGTAGTCAGGGTTCATGTCCTTGACATCAAAGCGGATGTTGATGTCGAACTCGTTGTGGATAGCTGACAAGTTCTGCGGAATCTGGAAGCCTCCTGTAATCGCTGCAATCTCTTCTGGCGAGAGGAACTGAGCGCACAGAGCAAACACCTGCCGGAACACGCCTCTCCAACTCATAAGCCAGTTGTTCACGAGCAACTGCTGGAGCGTTTGCGTTCTCACCGGATTCACAAGCTCATGCGAGACTCCGAAGTACGCGCAGTGCCGCATTTCCACGGATTTGATGAGGTTGAACGCTGTGCTTGGCTCCCGTGCCGGAGGCTCCATCCATGTGTAATCGTCCCGCTGTGTCACTGGTAGTTGCACCCCTGGGCCAACCTTGTTAATGGCTCCGATGCGCTTGACCACCTTGATGGGAGGCAGTGTTGCGAATGCTGTGTAATCGCGGATAGAGTCGTGCTGCGCCTTAATCTCGTCCTGGTCGGTCATCGCCAACTCAGGAATCCCACGACTATCTGCAATCGCTCTGCGGAGCTGTTCTCTGCGGAACTCCACAAAGGGATACTCGCCATGTGCGTAGTCCAGCTTCTCGTAGATAGCCCAGCTTGCGTCATCCTCGCGCCTGTTGCTTGCAGCCTGCGGACAGAACACGGTGTAGTAAATGCAGGGAGCCTTGCCGTCCAAGCTCTTCTGGTACGCATACACCACCTCAACCATGTTGTTGTAGTTGACCCCGTTGTAGACGAGCATCGTCGTCGTGGGGAGCAGGTTGATGTTGTAGAGCGTGCTGCTCTTGCCAATCTGTTGGAGTGCTCTCTCAACCCAGTTGGGATCCCAGCCGTCTGTGGTGATTTTCTCGCGTAGCTCCACTTCGCTCATCCACGTTCTGCGGAAAATAACCCTGCTCCTTTGCAGGTCTGCTGTCTCAGGCGGGAAAATGATTTCGTCCCAAGGCTTGAGAGCTTGCACGGTTGGCAAGTTGCGAGAGACGTACTCTTCGTCGTATGAGGTTTCGCCTGTCTCGGCTAGCTCCTTGACCATGCGCTTGCATTCGGAGAGGTCAATCCCCAAGGCAGCTTGCACGATGGACGCTGCTACGTCTGGCTGTTCCACAATCAGCATGGGAAGCTGCGCTAACTGCTCGCTGCCTGCTTGCTGCGCTAGACCCATGATTTGTTCCATGGAAATGGACTGCGGACGCTTGCTGATGTGCTGCTCCCAGCCAACGTAGAATGCTGTCCAGCCGTACTGAAGAGCGTACTGCGCTGCTAGCTCTGCTTCTTTACGAAGCTCGTTGGCCATCTTGTTGTCGCGAACCCAGTTCATTAGGCTATTCGCAATCGTCGATAGCGGGAGGTCTTGCAGGTTTGCAGCTTGCGTGTTGATGTCAGCTCTCTGGTAGGCTGTAACTAGCAATGCGGACAACTCGTTGCAGGTGCTGTCCACAAGCCGGAGCCTAACATCGCTTGCGCCCTCGAAAGGCCACGCTGGATTGCCTTCTTCACGCCACTTGCTCCATTTCTTGCCGTCGTCTGTCTGTCCAGACCACCTGCAAAAGCGGATGTTATCGAACTTGGTCGCCAAGTTGCCTTGGCTTGAGTTCACCATGGAGCGGTTATACTCGTCCAGAAGGTCGCCAATATCGGGCGTTGCTCCTGCAATCGCTAGTGGATCTTTGTCGTAAGTCATTAGTACGCTCCTGCAAATTTTTGTCCCGCCTTCATAAGCTCATCCGTCGCATCCGAATGCTGCGGGTTCATCATTACCAAATATCCTAGTGCGTCAATAGGGTCTTTACTAGCTCCTTTTTGCCCGTCTGCGCCTGTCCACTCCCGAAGCGAGTAAATCAGGTTCTGACACGTCTCATGCACCATGAGCCTTGGATGGTTCACCCCTTCTTCTAGGGGTTTTTCCCTATCGTAGCACAGCAGGTCGTTAATGACGAGCACACGCTCATCCACATTGGCCGAAGCTGCGGGGATGAAGTATGTCGGTATCTCAGCGTCTGCGAGCATATCAAGCAGCGTAACACCGCCTTCCTTCGTCATAGCGGCTGTTCCAGCACTTCTTGGGTCGATGTATCGCTCTGCTATCTCTTCCTTGTCCTTGTCGTTAATCTCCAGCGTCTGGATAAGCAGACTGTACTCGTCCACGCCTCTGCCTGCTGAACTACGCTGTGCTGGCCCAGGTTTCCCGTCCGGCTTCTCGCACGGCAGTGCCCACTCGCCATAGCTTTGGTCAGGCCACTCTCTATACACCCAGAGCACTCCGTTCTTGTCCACTCTAACCCAGAGCATGAACCAGTTTCGTGCTCCTGCTGGGTCGACCACCATGTAGTTCGTGCCTTCAATCTCCCTCGGATCCTTGCTAAAGATGTTGTGGTCGTTGAACAGAGGGAACTGGCTTCCTGCTGTTGCTTCAGCCCAGCCGTAGGCGCGAATCTTAATCTCGTTCGTTGTCTTCCCTCGGAGCGTCTCCTTCATCCGGCTCCAGTTGTTGTAGGGGTTATCTCTCGAATGATACCAAATGCAGGCGTGTTTCCCGAACACGTTCTTGGCCATGTACGGCATGTGTCCCGCTGGAACGCCGATGACGTTGCTATTCGGGAGCAAGTCGGACTCTTTCCAGTGCGTAATCTTGGCTGAGTTGACGTACTCCTTCACAACGGATGTATAGCCCTCGACAGGGGTGAACGTGATGAGCATCTTGCCGTTCCTTGTCACCAAACGGTATCTCAGCGTCTCTAGCCAATCCTGCGGCACAAGCTCGTCGCACCAGATGAAGTCCACTTCGCCCCCTTCAATCACCTTGATGTCCTGGAAGTAGTTCATAAACCACACCTGGTTTCCCATGTACACCGCCGTGTTGTCTGTGAACCCGTTCTTCTGGCTGTAGCCAATCTGGGTGTGGACGCTCTTCTTGAGATTCTTTAGCTCCTTGGGCAAATACTTGTAGAAGACGTTCTGCTGCGCTGACACGGAGGTGAAGTGACTAGTATGGAGCATCCATATCCGCAGATTGCGCTTCTCGATACGCTCCTTGATCCAATCGGGCATACCGCCCAAGTCTGCGCCAACGAACATCTGCGCGGCTCTCTTTGCAGCATACTCCGTCTTGCCTGCCCTGTTTCCTCCCAAGATGACCATCTCGTTGTATTCGGAGAGCAGCTTGTCTGAGTCTGCCCATGAATCGAACTCTGTGCCGTAGCGTATCGGGTCAGACTGCTCTGCGCGGATTCTGTTCTCTCGCAGCTCTAGCAGTTCGATTGTCCGAAACGCGCCCACATTCCCAATCATCCGCTTGCGCTCCTCCACGCTCAACATGGGGATAATCGGATGCGGCTCTTGCTTGAGCCGGAGTATCTGCTCCACCAACTTTTCCTCTTGCTCTTTGTCTATCTCTTGCATATCTTGGCTTCGGTTCAAATAGAACCAGCGTAACCGTCATGCTACGAGTAAAATCGTCATACCGGCTAAGGGAGGGAGAGTGGGTTTGCCCCACACTCTTAATAGAAGTGCCTCATAAGCACTGCTTTCCGTGGAGTCCGCTAGAGTAGACTAGAGTACATTGATGGGTAAACCCTCGCTCGTGCCACGGCAAAAATGCGAAACGATTCGATACGCGACCGCGACGGATGTCGTTGTTTCCAAGCATGATAAAGCTCCTTCTTTATGGGAAGGGGCTTATTCTGCTCACTCATCTCCATCGCTCACGCTCTGGATGTGGTTGCTTCGCAAGAGAATAGCTACACTAGCAAGTAGCTTGGTTATGCTCGAAGCCCGAATGGGCGGAGGCATAAGCAAGATACGCGCAGCAAAGCGCGGGTGAGCGAAGCGAGCAGCGTTTGCGAAGTTCACCTCTCCCTGCTTTCCACCTTCCATCACCTCCATCACCTCCATGCTGCGTCTGCTTCTTGCTTATCGCAAGAACCCGACTTCGCCCCTTTAAGCTCACTTCATCTCCGTAGGATGAAGTAAGCCACATACAAAGCACATAGCAAAGGGATAGCTATGTCCTTATCCATCCTTCAACTCCACTTCTTCTCTTCAAGCAGCACTCCAATGAGCGCGTAGCCAGCCATGTCCTTGAACGAGTCCATGTACGCCTCACATGCCGCTTGCTTATCCTTCCGAAGCAGATTCTTGATGCGCTCCATCTTGTCGTTCATTCGCACCACAACGCCTAGCACCCCAAACTCGTCAATGTTCCGTGGGCCATAATCCTGCTGCTTCTTGTCCATCAACTGCACAAGCTCCACGGCTGCGTACAATAGCTCTCGCCCCTGCTTCGTCTTTAGGCCCAGCTTCTCGGCCATATCGCCCACGGCGTTCATCGCACCACCTCCTTGGTGTCAAACTGCCCACGCGCATTCTTCTTCGCCAATAGCAGCATACCCACCTTCACCCTGGCACTGTCCTGCACCCGCACCACCTCGCCCTTCGTCCCAATCACAAAACGGTAGTTCATCGCCTTCTTCGCAATCTTCACCTCCACATAATCCCCAGGCGCGTCGCCCACCTCCGGCTCCAACTCCATCTGCGGCAATGCAGGGATCACCGCAGCCACTTCGGCCACCTCCACGGGCTCTGCTGCCACAGGCACTGCCACTACTGGCTTCGCCATTGCCACTGCACGCACTGCTTCCACATCATACCACTTCTCCATGCCACGCCCCTTGTGCCGCTCCTGCACCTGCTCGCTCGTCCACTCGTGCTTGCGGACATCCACGCCAAACTGCTGCATCGCTTGCTTCCGATTGATGTATGTAGCCATATATGCGGCCTACGCTAGCACATGCGGCCAAATGAAAGCAACCTTGCTATGTCAGCACCCTATTGAAAGGAAATGGCAGTTTCCTTTCGATGTGCTGCACGGAGCCATGCGCGGACGGGCTCGCGTTTGGTGGAAATTTTGTATGGGTGGGGATGCGTCGCAGCTCTCTCGGCTGGCTTCGGCTTGACCCCCTCCCCCCCTATCTGGATTCGGGATTGCCTTGGCGCTCTGCTGCTGCTGCTCCGTTGCTGCGCATGCGTGCAAGTATCCATGATGCGTCATTGTATTGCGTCAGGAATCGGACACGAATCCGGTGCTTTGGTGCTGAAATGGGACAAACGAGGGCACGAAAAAGCCCCTAGGGGATATCCCTAGAGGCTCGCCTGTCTTGAATCTGTGCTTCGTTGGCTTAACGCATCCCCTGCTCCTTATTGCAACTCGCTTGCATTAGCCAACGCCTGCAACTTGGCATCCAACCCCCGCAGCGTCCGAGCTACCAGCACGTGCGTCCGTCCATCCCACTGCACGACGCAACGCCACTGCTTGGCATAGCGTAGCCAATCCCTATCCGGCATCACGGGCCAAGCCCCGCTAAGGTGCGCTATCCACCCCTTGCCTATCCTGCTTTTTTCTATGTGTACCATACTCTTTTTCGTTCATCCCATGCTCACCACCTTGGCGCACGCACGCATCAGCATGCACGCACCAATCGCGAGCACCGCAATCACAGTCCCCAGTAAGTCTCCGTTGTCTCCGTTGTCCGCCATAATCACGCTGGGTTGAGCTGCATCCCGCCTCTGGGGCCAAGCGTCGCAATCCAGTCCGGATAAATGTCCGTAACATCATCCAATGTCCCTCGCCACACTAGCACCTCAACAGGCTCCTCCGATAATCGGCGAGCCATAGCTTCCCAATTGTCTAGGTGCCAACGGATATCCGCTTTGCTAGTGCAGTGCTTCACGTCAATCCCTCGCGGCGTTGCGAAACAACCTGACTCAGTGTGGAGTTGAATAGTGTACCTCATGCCGTTGCCCTCCATACCAGCTCAGGTGCGATCGCATAGTGTACAGTGTGCGGTCTGAAGGTGTGCACCCGTTGCCCGTCTCTTTCGTCCGTTGTGGCGTAGCCCGTGATGCGCTTCCCTTTAACCCGCACACTAGCGGGGATGGAGAAATAGGTATCAGGACACTGTGCCAACTCCGCCGCACGAACCTTGCCATCCGCGCATAATAATCTGTTTCCGTTCCGCCGTATCAACCCCCACGGGTAGCTGTAATTTATTGTCGTCATGGCGTTCTCCCTTAGCAAAGTTGAACAATCACCCCACCCTCAAACTCAATCACCTGAGTGCGTTCCCGTAGCCATTCCAGCGCCTCGCTCTCCTCTCCGAATTCCTCGCTATATATATCATCCGCCGCCTCAATCGCGCTTCCGTACTCATGCCAGTCGCAACGCAACGCCACTCGGTCAAATTCAATGTCCATCCCGCAATCTTCTTCGAGTTGCTCTAGGTGCTCAATTAGCGCATAGGCTCCTGCTCGGCTCCATTTGGCGCAATCATCCTGCATTAGCAGGTGCGCTGCTTGTGAGGTTGTTAGTGTCTGTTTCATATGTCTGTATGTATTTGGTTTGTTCGTTTGTTTTACTCCGCAAAAGCCGTCCAAAGCCCCAGCCCGTAGCATGCGACACACAGTGTGCCAAAAGCTATTGCTTCCCAAAGTGAGAGGTTGAATTGTGACAGTGCTACAACGTCCACCAGTGAGAGGACGATGAATCCAGTTGATATGGTATTTTTTCCCATACAAAGGGAATCGGCACGAGCTGCCCCGCGCTTTAGCAAAAAGTGCAAAAAAGTTTCCCCTCACTCTCCCCTTGCAATCCGCGCCAATCCCCACTAAACGCGCGCCCCCCATTGCCAAGGCATCGCATCGCCACAATGCCAGGGCTACACGCACCAACACCACGGGGGAGGCTCTGTGGCCTCCCAACCGTGGAGCTGTGGGATCATCTGCCCGTGGATGGGCGGGTGCGCGTGTGCGTGGGTGTATGCGTGCGAACTTTTTGAATTTTTGAATCTGCGTTTTTGAATTTCAAATTTTGAATTTCAGACCACTATTCTAAGGTGCTTACAAATTTCTTGATAGCGCGTCTCTTCTGGCAGCTTTGCGTCTCTCTCCCAGCGGTTTAGGTCCACGCGAACGCCGAAACTGCGTTGCTTTAGAAATGATTCCGCTCTTAGCTGAGCGCACCTTTCAAGTTCTTTTGGCGTCGTCACGTCCTCAAGATTGAGTTTGTGCCATACATTTGGTGCGCAAGTGCTGATTGCTCGGTCGGCGTCTAGAACCTGATACTCGATGCGATAAGTACCGTCGCGTTTGCACACTCGTGCTCTGCGTTTTACGGATTGTGTTTGATTAGTCATGTTTTTATTATTTGAATTTTGAAATTTAGCCATGCATCATCGAGATGCTGAGTCGGATTGCTAAGAACAGAGCCAAAAGAATCCAGAAGGCGGGTGCGGCATAAGGGTCTTCACTCATACTAGTCCTGTAGCTCACAATACTCCTGCACAACCCGCCGAATCTCGATTGATCGACGCTCACCGTCAGTGCCTCTCAGCTCCTTTACCGCCTCAATAGCGTCCTCCTCCGACGCGTAATCACCTATCCATTCAGCGCCAAAAAGGACTTGGTACGCTATAAAGTCCCGTCTGTATGTTAGTTCCATAGTGTTAATCCCGTTTGTACACGTTGAGATTGCGCAATGCGTTGCTTCTAGCCGCATGTTGAGTGCTGCCGATGTCACGGAAGAACGCCCGTATTTTCGTCCCTTTTGGTGTCAGGAATGTAACCTCAAACGCCGTCTCCACGCCGTATGGGTGGTGAGCATTGCGTTTTGAGTAACGGATTGAGCGCGGGAATAGCCGGAAGGTGTATAGCCCGTCCCACTCGTGCAGTGTTACTTGTTCTGTTCTCATGTATCTGTATCTGGTCGGGGGGTTTTGCCCGACGAGTGGATAATCGGCACAGATTCACGATGCCTTAAATCTTTTTTTCGCTTTTTTTCGCGCCCCACAAAAGCGGTTGACTCGCCGGAGCTGGGCGATTACTTGCGCGTGCGCGTGTGCGCCAGGGTGGGCAGGCTAATGCCAAGGCAAAAAGAAACCCCCTGCCGCCACTCGGCGGAGGGGGAAGTTCCTTTCACTCGTCAGGGATCAGCCTAGCTGGGCTTGGTGTGAAGATTCAATACGCTTTTTTGAATTTTGAATTTTGAAATACAGATTTTTTGAATTTTGGAAATCAAGCCCAAGCAATGAAATTGAGCCCAGCCCCGTTAATGGAAGGCAGCAATCCACGCTCATCGTAGATTCCGGCTCCCTTGGGTATGATGCTCTCTTGCAGCATGGTTGGCCCATTGATTTCGATTGGCCCTGAGGCAGCACCTTTGGACGGCTTTGATAGCACAGCAAGCCCAGCAGGGGCATCCATGCCTGTGTATTGCTTGAGCAACTCTCTGAATGACACTCCTTCGACTTCCATATTTTTTGAATTTACGATTTTGGCCCTAGTGCTTCACGAAACATTTTTGAAATGTCCTGCGCCCCGTGGATATGCACATGCTGATGCATGATGTCCGGCGTGCTACGCTCCATGGCTAGCAGCTTGTCCATCGTGATGCCAGCAGCAATCGCTGCATCTCGTCCGCCCATCGTCGGCATGAGGTCAGTGAGCCTATCCAGCGAAGCGTCCGCCACCCGTTGCAGCTTGGCCTTGAGATTGTGCCTGTAGTATGACTCCCGAAACTGGGAGTCTGTATCCAAAGCATGCGTCTTGATGGATTCCACTACGTCCACCCCAAACCCCGTTGCTGCGACGATCGCAGAGGTGGCATTCCCCTGCTGATACATGTCGATGACCCGCTTGCGTACCTCGTCGGTGGCAATGGCAAGTGCGCCACGGCCGTTAATCTTCTCAACGTCCACATTGACGTGGTCTTTGACCCGCACGCCGGACAGCCCAGCAAGCTGGTTTGCCCTTGCCGTCTCGCTCTTGTAGCTAGCAGGTCGTCGTTGGCGTTCCTTCTCTTTCATGTTTGATGAGCCTCGGCATGGTTACCTCTCTGTACACTACGGACTTTAGCGTATCGCACTCTAGTAGCACAGACCTATCTCCAGGCCGTGCATCCATGTCGTTGGTGATGCGAGTGCGAATGCGCTGCTCCATTGACTCGATAAGGCACATGGCTCTATCTAGCAGTTGCTCTGTTCTATTCATGGTCTTTTAGTCCAAGTAGCGGCAGGTTTCCGTTCAACTCAATTCTCCATAGATTGATGTCATTGCTGGCTTTCATGCCCACATGGTTGCGCTTTCCTTTTTCCCACGTTCCATATTTTTTGAATCCCAGAGAGTTCCAAAAATGGTTGCTCTCTAGGTCAACTCGGCATCTGAGCGTAAAGCCAGAACGATTAAACTCTTCGCAAAACTGGCGAGCAACATTGATGAGAGCGGTTCCATACTCCAATCGCCTTGCGTCTTGCCTGACCGCAATCTGCTGGATTTTCCCGTAACTTTCAACGCCACGTCCAGGCGTGAGTAGAACGTAGCCAACTGGGTCGAAGTTCATTTCGCAAATGAGGACAATGAAGTTTCGCTCTCCTCCCCAGACATACTTGCTCCAGATGGTGTCTTGAATGAATCCAACGGCATGACTGTTTTCTTTTTGCAGTTTATCAACGAACTTCCAGTCAGAAGATTTTGATGTGCGAACAATCAGGTCTCCTTTCTGCCAAAGAACATTAACAAGTCCGCTCGCGCAGTCCCACTTGCTGTTAGCAAGCAAGTCTGTCCATTTCCTGTTGTTTGTTACCATATCTCCTATTGCTTCTGTTCATATTATCGTCACAAATAGCGGAGTTTGCTCGCCTACATATGTGTAGAACGTGTTGAACTCCAGATACTCGATTGCGTCTTCCATGGACATCCCTTCATCCATCATGCACTGCACGCACAGGGCTTTGTCGTAGATTGCTCGTACCGGATAATCGTCCGTGTAGCCAATGAAGGCTTCGTCCAGTCCGTCTGCTAGCACAAGCTCTAGCTCCTGCTCCTCACACATTTTTTGAATTTCCTCTCTCGTCATATCAACTCATTGATTGTCGGGAACACGAACGCAAAGCACTTCCGTACCTCCTGCGCCACTTCTCTGTGCTCCTTCTGAGTGTGCTCAGATAGCCGCTGCTGCAAATAGTGGATCCACGAGCGGCATGTGCCGCTCATGTACAGGGTCGTTGAGGTAGCCAGCGGCAGCACCATCCTCGCGCATTCACGGGCAACTCCGGCGTTGAGCAACTCGCGGTAGAATGACGCTGCCTCTCTGTTAAAGAGCTGCACCCGTGTTTCCAGCCCAGCCTCCTCAACTCGCTCTGCGCTTGATTGCCGATTCTTCTCAGCCTGCTTGCGTAGCTCCACAGGCTCAATGCCAATGGCTTCGGAGTAGCGTTGGCTAAACTCTTGGAAGGAGAACGAGCGATGGCGTAGCAACTGCGCTGCGATTGCACGGGAGGTCTGAATCTCCACGGTCATCGATGCCTGCTCAAACACGCTCCAGTGTCCATGTTCCATGCAGTAGCGCAGTAGCTTGTGCCCTGTCTCCACATTGGTCTGGTTGCTAGGGTTGCTCACCCTAGCGCAGTAAACCATGAGGTCTTCTGGTGTGCGAATCTCTGGCGTCTCCATCATCATGGGGACGGTGTATGATACGAGCTTCACGTTCACGGCTGCACCTCCTCTAACGTCGGCACTAGCTCCCTCAGAATCTCGTTCTGTCGCACCCACGCTGCATAACTAGCTGCGTCCATCGCTGCGTCCCATGCTACGGCCCTCGCTGCGTACATCGCTGCGTCCATCGCTACGGCCCACGCTGCGGCATTCGCTGCGTAACCAGCTGCGTCCATCGCCGTGTAACCAGCTACGGCTCTCGCTGCGTCTCTCGCAGCGGCCCTCGATGCGGCCAACTCATCATCCGTCGCCAACGCGTCTGCGTGCCGCTCAGCGACCTCAACCGCATTGCGACTGCGTTCATCTGCAAGCAAATGCCAAGTCTCACGCACGCAACGGCACGCGAACTTGCGCAGCACGTTTTTAGGCAGCACTCTACACGCCAGCCAAATACGCCAATCCGGTTTGAGGTCGTCGCGCAACCACAACTCAGCCACAGTCTCGCAACCCGTTGCCAACGCCCAATCTCGGCCATCGTCGCAGGCGTCGTTTTTGTCGAGGAAATCGGAAAGCGCACTCACGGCTGCACCTCCTCTAGCTTCAGCTTGCTTGTGACTGTGGGACGGACGACTCCGACATGCTGGAAGATTTCAACAACATCAAACCAGTTTCTGTTTTCCTCGCGTTTTAAGCAGTTGCACGATTCATCGAAGCACTCTTTTGCTTCTGTCAGGATTTCCTTTTTGACTTCGCGCATCGACTTAAACGGCCCTTTGAGCGCATCTTCACCGCATTTGTAGTAGTACTCACTCACGGTTGCACCTCCTTCTTAAGCTCGGCAATCAGCGCGTCGGCGACTTGAAGTGCAATCATCGCAACTATCTGTGGCCCTCCCGTTTGCTTCACCGGAAAATCGTGGACAATCCCCTGCATCGCCGCACGCGCCATCGCAATGCGCTCTCTTTCCCAATCAATCGGCAATGTGATAAATCCATGCGCCAGAGGAGGATTGATAGGCGATGACATACAATGCGGTTCATGGAATTGACCGCAAACTTTGCAAGCAAACCGTCCACTCATCGCTGCACCTCCTTTGGCGGTTGCGGCAATGGCATCCAGTGGGTGATTTCGCCAAGTGCAGCATAGGACATCCAATTGCCGTCAACAACGTGTCTCCACGCAACCTCACAGTGACCGCCACGCTGCAACACAAGCACATCAACTCCAAGTTCGGGCACTCTATCTAACACTGGTATCCAGCGTTTAGCCTCGTTGAGCCGTTCTATCTCCGCAGCTTGACCGCTGTTCTCGATCCGTGCGTCATGCAAGGCTTGGCGCAATTGCTCTAGTTCGTCGATCATTTCTGAACCTCCTCCCATTTGCCCAGCGTTTTAAGAAACGCCTCCGCTCTTTGGTGAGCTGTTGCTCTGAAGTACCATTGGTCTTCCCAATTCTTTTCAATCTCGCGGGCCATTTGCCAAAGTTGGTCTTCATTTAAAGTGCCCTCAGCCTCGTGCATCGCGTTCAAGTCGGTGCAGTAGTCTGGCGGCGCTTTCATCAGTGGCAGGTTCTGCACATACCGCTCTACACCCTCCTTCCACCCACACGCCTCGGCGATGGCGCGGTTGATTTGCTCGTCGGTCATTGCTGCACCTCCTCATCTTTCACGAACGCCCCGTTTGCGGACATCTTACCTGTTCGATGTTTGATTGCGTTCCATGCCCTCGCATAGCAGTAATGCAGGTTCCAGCCGTTCATGGCGCACAGGTTTGTGAGACAAACCATTACGTCGCCAATCGCGTCTACAGTCTCGTCGCAGTCACCCTTGATGATGGCATCGGCCAGCTCGCCCATTTCGCTAACCGCCTTCAATGTCTGCGCTTTGGAGTCGGAATGCATAAGTATGCCCCGCGCATCAGCCCACGCGACGACCTGTTGCTCGATTTCTTCAATGCTCATGCTTGCACCTCCTTCTCGCACTCAGGGCACACATAGCCCTCTAGCTTCTCATTCCACTCCATAATGCAGCTACAGCCGCACTCGGGTGCTTCGGGTTGCTCCGGCTCGTTGGTGAGCCAACTATCGTACCATGATGGCAAGTTCATTTGGCGTTCTTGATAATCTCCAGTTCTTTTTGAAATAGAGCCTTCAGCTCCTCGATTTCGTGCTCTTGCAGATAGAACTGCGTGCTCTCCCAGATGTTCCACGCAATGTCCGCAAGCTGCTTTGCTGTCAGTTTCTTCGCCATAACTCAGAACCCTATAAGTCTGTCCAGCCACGTCCGGTTTTTCTCCTTGTTGAATAGCTCCTGCAACTCGTCCAGTTGCCGCACAAGGTCAGCATTCCGCTCCTCGTTAGCCTGCGCCTCCCGCACAAGCCGCTCAATAGTCTGCTTAAGAGTGCCGATTACACGCTTGCTTGCATCGCGCTCAATCTTGCCTTCTGGAACAATTCCAGCCTTCTTGCACACCACATACACCGTCTGCGGGTGGATGCCGTGCTTGCGTGCAATGTAAGTGTACGTTTTCCCTGCTTTACGCATGGAGATGATGCTGTCTTTTGCGGCTTGTTGAAGCCCTGGTCTGCCTATTTTATTCATATTTTGTCTATTAGTGCTGATGTGATGACCGTTAGGTCATGGATCCTCTGCCTCATTTCCTCAAAGAGCATTGCTGCTTCCTCTGGAGTTTGGCAGTGGGTTGCTTTTCTCCACTTTTTAATCGTGGTGGAAACTTGCTGTTTTTCCGCTAAAGCGGAGTGATGTGCTGACCCCACAGGGGCCATTTCTCTGGATTGGAATTGAGATTTCACGGTACTCTTCATCTTCGACCTTCACCACCAACACCGCAGTTGCATCCTGCTGGATCGCTCGCGACTCACGAGCCTTGCCAGCCTCGTTAAGCTGCGTGATTGCAAACAGGACGCACTTTAGTTCCATGGCTAGCAAGCGGAGTCCACGAGAAACCTCGGCTACCTCCCGCTCACGAGTACCATCCTTGCCAAGATCGAAGCGCACAAGCTGGATGTAATCGACAACGATTGCCTCCAAGCCGCCGCTCTTTGCCATAGCCCGTGCTGTAGCGCAGATGCTAGCAAGGTCGTACAGGTCGTCCCGTACAACCAGCCCAGTGCGTGCAAGGGCAGAGATAGCTGTGGCTACACGCCGGAAATCTCCCTCGTTCCTCACGCCCTCTGCCAGCGTCCGAAGCGACACATTGGCTTGCTTGGCTACGAGACGGTCAAGGATTTGGGATGCTGGCATCTCAAGCGAGATAACCAGAATCTTACCTTTGCCCGTTGCCTGGCCTTGCACTTGTCGTGTTACGTCCATTCTTGGTGATGGTGAAGTCTACCTTTATGTCATCGGTGGATTTGTCCACGGGCTTTAGGTCTTTTTTGAATTCTTTCAAAAAATCTTCGCACGCATCGTAAGTGCCTGTGAACAAGACTGTCCGCACAATCTTCGGCCTAGGCAGCTTGAGCTTTTTGACCACCGTGCTGACACGAACGACTGTCCAGTTAGTCGCGGCCATGGATAATCCTCCGTTTGGGAAGCCCAGGCCATGTGTCGGTCTTGACGCAGCCAGCAAAGCGTTCCAGTTCAGCATCTATCGAGTCCTGCGCTTCTTGGATAAGCGGAGTAGCTGGAATCACAACCTGCGCTAAGTGAGGCTCTTCTGTGTCAACAACAGCAAAGTAGAACTCCACTTCATCCAACGGCACATTCAGCGTCTTGTGTAGCCCGTACATGTACCATGCAGCCTGCCAGTGGTACTTCAGCGAGAAGAAGTTGCGATCGAACGCCGCAATGCCGGAGGTGGTTTTGAGGTCAACCAAGATGAACCTGCCTCCCTGCTGCACGATGAGGTCTGGCCTGCCTTTGCATTGGACTCCTCCACGCTCCCAGAACATGGATGCCTCAGCCACCTTGCGCTTACAGCCTTCAGTGATTTCATCCAGCATCGGCGTTGCAGCGGCTTGCACCCCCAGCACCATACGCTCTTCTTCGGCGGTTATGATGTACAAGCCAGCATGCTCCTCACAGAAGGATTGGTACGCCTCCTTGCCAGCCTTGGTGCGCCTGTCCGTGTCCGCAGGGAGCACTGCGTATTCGACTCGGTTCTCCAATACCAAGGAATGGATGACCGTGCCCATCTCCATGGCTTTGCTCGTCTTCTTGTGCTCGTGCCTGTGCTTGTAGAGGACTGGCGCAAAACAGAATGCGTCGAACTCGTGCTTGCTTAAGCCGTGTGCAGCCCTGTAGTCCAGGGCTTCCATATCTGTATGTATCTTCGTTATCATGGGTTCTTTTCAAATGCGCCACAGCCAACAACTCTGCCGTTGCTATCCCTGTGCAGCTTCGCTGGAGATATAAGATCGCCACGCTCTGGCAATGCTTGCCGGACGTATTGCGACACGATGTAAACAACGCCATCTTTCTTGGGCGGACAGTTCTGTACTGCGCCAGAATCGCACACCATCAACGGAATTCCGTCGATGTCCCCTACTTTTCGGAGCGTTGTTGCCACACGGGCAACGTGTCCAGATGGAGGATACTTGTTTCCGCATGCGTCTACTTCATGCGCCATGTAATTCACTACTTTCATTGTTTGTTCAGTAAGTTGCTGATGATATTGAGCGCAAGCATCGTCTTGCCGCTCTTGGTTTCCCCGCCGATGACCACATAGTCACCGTACCGAATAGGGCACATGTCGTCCAATTTCTTAAAGCCCGTGGAGATACGCATGCTGGAGTCGTCCCCCTCTTGATACCGCTTGGCTGCATCAACGAGCAGGCTCTTTGTGTCCATCGCTTTCGGCGGCACTGTCTCCCGCATGAGCGCATCCACTTTCATGGAGAGCGCAGCGATTAAGTCCGAAGTGGGCTGCTCGTTTGTCTGAGCGTCTTGAACGGCTTGGTAAGCCAGCATCATCAAAGCTCTGCGTTTGCTCGCGCCACGCACCAGGTTGATGAACTCCGGCATCGCCTGCACAACTCCGCACAAGTGGTACAGGTCGGAGACTTCATGGAGCTGAATCGCAGGATTCTTTTCACGTAGCTTTTCGTAAACTATACGTAAATCGCACGAGGCATTACGTGTGGTCTGCTCAAGCACCACCTCTATGGTCATCTTGCACAACGGGTTGCTAAAGTCCGATGGACTGAGCCTAGCCTCCATGGAGGCGTGAAGGAACTCGTTCGGGTGGTTTAACGCAATCGAGGCTAGCCCACGCTCTGCTTCGTCGCAGGACGGCACGGTCAGGGTGACAGAATCACCAGCTTGTTGCTGTGCTTTGGGGCGCATTGGTGAGGGAAGGTTTGGCAGTTGGAGCTTGTGCATAGGCCCGTGAGAGCCACGAGTTGATAAACCGCATCATGCCACGCAGCGACTTCCTTTTTGAGAAGTTCGCGTTGCTCCACATGAGGATGACCTTCAACTCCTTCTCAACTAACTCCCGACCATACGAGCGTGTGAAGTCCCGATAGTCCTGCTCCTTGAGCCTGTACCATGCTCTGTCTCGGCTTGGGAAATACCATGGCCATGTGTCGTCCGGCCTCGCAGGAAGCTCGTCTGGCTTCTCTGGAGCCTCGATAAGCTCAGGGTGCGTTTCGGCGATTGCCTCGCGGTCTTCCTCAACTGTCAAGGATTCCTTGTCGATTGAGATTCCTTCAGCATCGAACTTAATCGTGATGCTGTGCCCGTCCTTCGTTTGAATATGTATTTGCATGTATGTATGAGGATGCAATCAGCAGTGCATCGGCTGTTTCTAGCGTCACCTTGATTTCTGGAAAGCGCATCCGCGCAATGTCGCGCAGCTTCGACTTCCACTTGCTGTGTGTCAGTCCGTCTCGTCCACCAACGCCGCATGCCTTTTGCCACTCCTTGGGCTTGACCATAATGACGGGCAGGTTGAGCGCAGCGCAAACCCCTAGCACTACGCCCACGGACTGGAACAGGACTGCCACCATCGACCCTGGGATGTTTTTCCCTGTGAACTTGGGAACATCTTCGACATAAACCCCAGATAAAGGAAACTGGCGAAGCTGTTGCGCTAGTTCAACGGGAGAGGATGGCATACCCCATGCACTGACCTTGCCGTCAATGCAGATGGCGATTCCGCCCTTCACCCCAGGATCAATGGCAGCGAAGTTCATTACCACTTAACGTCGTCTTCGGTTAAGTCTTCCTCTGCAAACAAAGGCTCCTTCTTTGCCGGAACTGTCTTGGCGGGAGCTTGGTCGAGCGGATGCGTTGGCATCGCGTTCTCTAAGCTACCCTTGTTGAGAGCGATAAATAGAGTAGCGGTAGCAGCAGGGAGATCCACTTCGGGGTTCTCATCCTTAACCCACTTAGCAGCACGATGTGCGAGCAGATAGAGGTTCGCCAACTGCATTGCCCTCTTCCGTACACCATCCACGTCGGTGGCGACAATCGGCTGGGGCGAAGCTGACGCTGAATTCTTGGAGCTAGAGGGAGCAGTCCCTGCGTTTGGCCCATCGAACCGTACTTTGTCGGTGATGGATAATTCGTTTTCGCCCTTCTGATCATTGAGTTTTACTTTGATGCCTTCCAAGCCACGCTTACCTGCCTGCGACTGCAAGCACACTTCCTTGCCCTTCAAATCTGACACGTCGATTCCCCAGAAGGATGCACGCACTTCCGTGCCGTTCTGTGTGAGGATAGCGTTCTGAACACGCCATTCGCCGTGTTTGCCTTGTCCTGTGCGTGGCGGGAACACTGCCTTCACCACTGCTTTTACTGCTGGAACAATCTCTCCGTCGGAGAGGCCAGCAACGTCACTGAGTTCTACTAATCGCATATCGTATATTCCTGTCATGCCAAGTTGCCCTTGGCGAGCATCCGCTGCTTCGTGCGGCAGATACTCAACAACTGCCAGCGTTCACACAAACGGTCAACAGGATTTTTTTGAATCCCTGTAAGTGTGTGCCGTGTTTGGCTTTGAACCTTTCTGCGTGCCTAGCTCTTGATGCAGAACTTTGGCAGAACGCTTGTCGGTTTGGTCGATGGACTTGACGTGCTTAAATGAGATTTCTTTTTTCATTCTTTGGCTTTCTTTATGGCATCTTCTCTATTCCGAAACACCCCGATGAGTCCAGCAGTTGCTCCGTACAAACGGTATTTTCCGTTGAGTTTGAGGATGATGCGGTCTTTGCGAATCGGCTCTTGCTCTGCTGTCACAACTTCTTCTGCCTTAGCAATCTCTGCCTCAATCTTCTTGAACCGTTGCGCCATTTCCTCGCTCAGTGCTGCTGCCGCTTGTGTGGCCGATTCCTCGACTTGTGCTAGCTTTGCTTCGCGTTCTGCTGCGATTTGTGCGGCTTCTGCTTCGCCTCTTGCACGCATGTCCTGTAATGCACCTTCAGTTGCTTCACGAACGCCCCTGCGGAGTCCTTGAAGCTCGCGCATGGATGGCACTCCAAAGTCTTGCGGAAGAACAGTCTGCAATGAGCGGCGAACATCCTCGACTCCAGCTTCCTGCTTTGTTGGTGGACGCTCTGCTGCGCGTTGTTGCGCTTCAAACATCCGCTCGATTGCCGTCCGCATCGCCGGATCCGCTGCTTCACGAGCGACTTCCATTGCCAGCTTTGCTTGCGGCAAATCAGAGGACAGGGCCAGTCTGAGGATTGCGTCCTTTTGGCGCGAAGTCATCTTCATCGCTTCGTTGCGATATGCTTTGCCGACAGGCTCTTCCCCAGTGAGTTTGGTGTATGCGTCCTCAAAGTTGAGGAGTGCTCTCACATACGTCTCGGCAATACCTGCATCGCGGATAGCTGTAATCTGCTCGTCGGATAAGGCCACCTTCTTTGGCTTGGCAAAGAGCGCAGCTTCTTGCGCCATTGCCTCTTGCGCGGCTAGGCGTTCAGCGGAAGTGCCAGTGCCTTCTCGCGTGATGCGCTCGCGGACTTGCGCTACGTCAGCTTTCTTGGCTGCACGGATGCCAGCTTCAATCTGCTGCCCCATGGCAAATGGGGTTTTGGGAAGCGTCTCTTTCTTGCGCTTAGGCTGGAACCTTACTTGCCCTTCTTTTTCTTGACGCGCTCCGGCAGCTTCTTGCCCTTGGGTGTCTCCTTGGCGAACCGCTTCGCGATAGCTGGCTCGTTGGCGTACAGATACTTCCTTTGCGCGTTGCTCTTGAATGGCATACTGAATCTCCTTTACGGTGGTTAAATCCTTCTGAGCCTGTGCTGTAGCTGCCTCTGCTGCTTTCTCCAGCGTGCTAAACACGCCGATGCGGTTGCCGATGGGATCGAACAAGCGATAGCCGGAAGTGTCCGTCTTGACGATGCGAGCACCATCTGCATCCTGCGCTATCATGCCCTTTGGCATCTGCTCAACCTTCGTGCGCTGTGGCTGAAAGCGTAGCTGGATAGCCTCGACCCCCTTGTTGCTTATCGGTGTGACAACGCCAGTTTGCGTCAAGTTGCCAGTGATGCGCCTTGGAAAGATGAACTCAACTCCACTAGTGCGATTGATGCCGCCACGCTGGATGTTAATGTCAGGCCGATAGGGGATTTTGTCTTTGGGTGACGGCAGGTTAAGAGCCTCGTGCAGCGTCTTGTGTGCGGTCTTGCCCATGGGCTTGCCGTCTACCTCAATCTCCCAGCCTTTCTTGGCTGCATCGAAGTTGTTTTCGGAGTCAGCAACGTGCCGCAGGTATTGGTTGAGTGCCTTGTTTGCTTGAGCAATCGAGTCGAATCCAGATGCACTACCTTTGCTGCGAACGTCTGTTGCCAGCTTGTTGAGCGCAGAGCCAATGTCTACGGCAAGGATTTGCACCCCATTATCCTTGTTCCAAAGGACATCGATGACAGCAAATCGCTTATCAAGCGGGTTTCCGTCGCGAACCACTCCAGACTCAGCTTGCCCGTCCTTGAGGAAGGACATGTAGTTGTTGCCCTGTAATAGCTCACCAGTCTGCATGGCCCGAATAGCCATCTTGGTGTAAGCAGCTTCTTGTGCAGATAGGATTGGCCCACTGCTTTTGAGCGGAGTCTCAATGTTCGTGCGAGCAAGCCCGTCGATGACATCATCGCCAACGCCACGCAAGCTAAGGTTTTTCTTTTCAAAACGAGCGTTAAGTGGTTTGGATGCTCCTCCTTGAGCTAAGATTGGCTCAACCTTTGCCCACACAGGGTTCCAGTGCAGCTCCTCTTTTGCATCGCCCTTTTTGGCCATGAACTTGCCCTTCTTGTCAGAGAAGTCCTGAGCAAGCACTCGCGGGTCAAGCGGCACTCCAACTCTATCTGGTGCTCCACTCTCCTTGGGGCTGAATATGCGCTTGAGCGTTGGGTCAAGAACAGGGTTGCCTGTCTCTCTGCCAAACAGCTTGTCCAGCTTGCCTCGCGCCACGTTGACAGCTTCGCTCCAAATCGTGGGCATTGCCCCCGTGAGGAAGTTGCGCGGGTTCTGCTTGGTCACCCATTGCTCTGCGTAGCGAGCTGAAATCTCGTGCGTGATGTCGCGTAGCCTGCTGACCTGCTCAGATATTGGCGTTGCTGGGTCGAATGCAGCATCGAGCCTCTCACGCAAGCGTTGCCCTTCGGTTGTGCCATCCGGCCTTGTGATGTTGTCAGCGTCCTTGAGATAGCCTTCGATGAGTCCGGCGATTGCGCCATCTGGTGCAGTCTGCTGGAGCCTGCCTTCTGCGTCCTTAGCGAAGAGCCTGCCTGTGAGTTCGTCGGCCAGAACGTCCGTCAGGAAAGCGTGAACCGTCTCGTGCGGGAGCGTTGTCGCATCTGCTCCGCTGCGGTTGATGTAGATGGTCTTGTCGTTCGGATCGTAATAAGCGTTCCAGCCAGTCTCTCCACCTGGGCCTTTAACCACTTCGCCATCGACCACTTTGACCTTGCCTCCACGCTGGTTGATTAAGTCCTCCATCACGAGGAACGTGCCAAGGTTGTTGCCCTTGCGGTCGGATTCACCCAGCTTGCTAAACAGGTCTGCACGGAAGCCTAGGTCAGCTTCGCTCTCTCCGGCGGCAGCGGCTTTTGCAATGTTCCGTGCTGCATCGTTGAACACACGCTCCTTGGCAACCTTGCCGCTAGCAACGTCGTACAGCTTGAGTCCGCCGCCAATGATGGTTCCAGCAGCGAGTCCTCCGCCGATGGCTTGACCAATCTCCTCCTCATCCCTGCTCTGCAAGTAGCCTAATCCGCCACCAATGGCTGCACCAATAAGCCCAGCTTCAGCAGCTTGCGAAGCCACAAGCGCAGCGTCCCGTGGGATAAGCCTTGCGGTGACATTGAGGATTGCTCTCGCCCCAGTGCTCAGATTGGGGTTCATGGCAGCTTTCTCAACGGAACTGAGCATCCCTGCTCCGCCTACTGCTTCCCCTGCTGCTGCGGTTACAGCTTCTCCTGCTGCGGCAGCTCCGCGCCCTGCTGCTTTGACTGCTGCAATCTCCGTAGCCCCTGGGATGAGGTCTGTCGCCACATCCACAACTGCTGCTTTGGTCGCCAAATCTTGTGCGGTACGCTCTGCCATGGTTGCAGGCACTCCGGCGAGTGTCTCTGCTGCTTTGGCAAATAGACGCTCTGGATACGTTGCCGCACGAACTGCTGCTTTCCCTGCGCGTTCAGCAAGTTGTCCCGCTGCGCCTACAACTTTAGCTGCCACAGCTCCGGCCTTACCTCCGACTCCCGCCATGGGAACAAGGTTCATTGGGTCAGCAACAATCTCTGCCGCTGCGACCTGCTGCGGGTTCACTGGCATTCCGGCAATAGCGGCGTTGCTCGTCTCGTGCAGGGAGCGTGCAGCGTTGATGGAGTCGCGCCAAGTGGAGTATGCCGTTGCGCTATCCCCGTTCATTAGCTCAAAGAGCGGCGAGCCTGGGCTTGTGCCACCTTGTGCCAGCATGGAGTAGTTCTCGATATTGTTGGCTAATCCACGCACTAGCGAACCAGGGACTGAAGCTGGATCGGACGCAACTGCTGGGATGGCTCCAAGCAGGTTCTTGCCCATTTGCACAGCCCCATTGAAAATG
>JACCDQ010988189.1_pt1 | contig 24070 bp, 17 predicted proteins | sample 7446031 | NCBI WGS metagenome assembly JACCDQ01 (sample SAMN15323442, study PRJNA562643) | freshwater metagenome | isolation source: river surface water | place: USA:Blue River Watershed | collected 2017-08-17 | reverse complement strand
TGAATACCTTTGAACCGTTTTCTAGTTCAATGTCACCTTTGTTCCAACCAGTAACACCTTGTTGCATCCACTTAGGTAAGTTCTCGTACATCGTTTGATAACGGTCAAGAACTTCACGGGCAGCTGCAGCTTTGTTAGCTAGAATAGCAACTGTTTTGTTATCGTGGAATAGAGTGTACCAGAGAATGTATGCGGCAGAAGAAGTCGTCTTACCTTGCTGACGACCTTCCATAAGAATAACACGTCGGTTATTGTGAATTACATCGATCTTCTTTTTTTGACAATCGTATAGCTTGAATAGTTTTAAACCATAGTCAAGTGTAACGATGTAACAGTAGTTTTCGATGAAGTAGATTGGATCAGCTGCGCACTTGATATACTCCTGAACTTGGTCAGGAGTAAATTGAAAACTAATACCAGCAGCTTTTAAGTTCGCATTACTATTATAAATTTCAGCCATACTATATTATAGAGTATCTATCCATGCCTCATTGATTAGGGTTTGAGTTGGGATATCCCCTTCAGCGTGATACTTTGTAGCCGCATATCCATTTTCATTAACTGAAATATTAACATCGGTTGTTCCAATAATACCTTGTTGAGAAACTGGACCAAATAGGGAAACCTTCATTTGAAAGTTAATTGTGTGGATAACAAAACGTCTAGTTTGAAAATCACCTTCATATTCATCCGAAACAATAACTGAGTTTAGAACAACAGGGACGTCTAGTTTAACACCCATATCTTCAACTGCATTAATTGTCATTGTATATTCAGGTGTAAACCATGGAAGAATCTGCTCCATAATTTGAAGAGCATCTTCTTGTGTCTTTGTGATGATGTATAAAGACATATCAATGTTATATGGTACAGGAGTTCTCATCATTGCAGCTGAATCTGTACCACCCGCTCCAGGATTCTTTAATTGTTGCATACGGTTAATTTTACGCAAAGAGTCATAGGTGTATGCAATAATTTCAAATGATAATCTTGGAAGAGTTGTAAGAGTGTGTCCTTCTAGTGAAGTATCTTCATCCACACGAACTAACCATTTTTCTTTAGGTGCATAAGATAGAGGAACATTCAATCGCTGAATAGTTTCCCCCTTAACAGGGTCAGTTATCTTTCTATCAATTTTAATATTACTAAAAAGTCTACCAAAACCAATAATACATTTTCTTACAACACCGTGATAAAATACGCTATCGTTTAACATTAAACTTCTCCAAACGGATTATTTTCTAAATCGTAAAGCGCATTTTCAGAAACAGCTTTATCCTTGAAGGCTTGGTTATCCGCAAATCCAGTTGCATCTTCAATAACGGGGTTGATTGTTGGATCAAACGACTTGAGTGTTTCAAACGCATCAACTTCTGGAACTCCTGTATCAATTTTCTCACTACTGTATTGGAATAGTTCAATATCGAGTTTGTAAGTGTACAACTTTCCAAGTTGATAAAAAGGTTCTTGATGCTTAACAAATTTAATTTCAAATAAACCTTTAGTCAACGGGTAATAAATCAAATCACCTTCGTTGGGTCTATTTGGTAAATATGTTGTCCCATGAACACCGATTAAATCATTCCAACGTTTACGGGCAACTGTTAGAGTTGCTGATTGATCCATCAATAGACCAAACTTTTGAATCATAGCACCCTGCCCCGCGAAACTATTGATATTATCAAAATACATTTCGATAGGATAAGCGTGTTCAAACTTCGATAAACGATCTTCGCCGAAGATGCGGTCAGTTGATACTTGAGTTCGTGGAATATACAAGAAGTCCTTACCATAAATCTTTAAAGATTCAATGATAAGATCTTCAATAAGATCCTGTTCGGCAGTAGTACCTTGGGTAAAATACGCATTAGTTGCCATTAATTACCCCATGAAGAAATCTAGTGGCGCTGATTTAGTTCTTAAATCGTCTTCTAATTCTGCAATTTCTTTTGTAGCTTCAGCATACAGTTTATCGCCATCAAGCGTTACCCCACCTGGTAATTGGATGCCAGAGAATTTCTTAATGTTAACAGCCCACTGCTTTTTAAATAGAGCTGTAACGTAATGTTTCAACCATGGTTCACCCCAAACTTTTGTAAATGTAGCAGGGTCAAGCGCACGGTATCCTTGAACTAGAATATAATCTCCAAGAATAACGTCAGTTTGCCAATTTACATCTAGGTTTAATTTATTTTGTAAACGGTTAAAGCGATATAATGGATGACCATTTAACTCTAAGTCTAACATCGCCAAATGACTCATTGTGGTTTTATAATACACGATACTAGTAGCAGTTAGATCGTATAAGTCATTTAAACGAAGTTGATATTGTAAGTCAAAGATGTTCTTAGAAGAAGAGGCTTGACCAATATTCAATACCTTTGTTACACCCCAAACGTAATCTGGAACTTCAATATAACGCTTGTCATATTCACCGAGTTTAAGCCCAGTTGCCCCAACAACACCTAATGTTTCATTAGTAGTTGCATCATAAATCGTTTGGCCAGAAGCCCAATCGCCGCTTACATTTTTAACTAGAACCAAATCAGCAGTTGATTGTCTTCCTGATTCTTGACAAACTTCTGCAATTCCACCAGTTCCGTTTTTAATACGTTGTGCGATTTTAAAGGATAGTCCAACTCCGCTATTTACGCTCAATTCAGACGCATTAATCTTAGCCTTTAGATACATTTGCTCTACACCCTCGTAGTGGTATAAAACGAAGTAGTCTAACGCTTCATCTAAGCGATCTTCTAGCTGTGTGTCGTCTACGTTGATTTCAAGCACTGGTGAACCCAGTGCTCTCAAAGCGTATTGTTTTAGTTGTTCTCTTGACGCTACTGACATTTGGACTGTCCTATTATGGTTGTATCCAATTATTTATAAATGGTATTCTTCAAGAATTCATAATGAGTTGGCATCCCTTCAATTTTCTTTAAGACTTCTTCTTTATGTTCTAACCATGTTTGGTACACGTGTTGTTCGTAATTCGGAAATTCCAAGAACTTTTTATCCAACCAATCAGCTTTTCTAGAGTAAAGGGGGTTGTAATTCATACCAGCAGCGATGTATACAATTCCGCTCATATCGTTACCAAATGCGTTAAATCTATGTATACGACGTGCCATATCTTCAAAATTATCAACAAGAGATCTTAATTCCATTGTCAACATATTATTTTGATATGTAGTTTCTGATACATGCTTCCAGTAAGGGGTGTCATCTCTCATACTCAACGCATAGTGTTGGGCAATGAAATTTCTAAAGCCTGTAATTTGCTCATAGAAAGAATAATTGAACATATCAATATCATACTTTGTTACTACACCCTTTCTCATTTTAAGGGTGTGTATCATTTTCATGATACCTTCGTGGGTTAGCATTAACCCTGTTGACTCTAAAGGTTCGATGAAACCGTTAGATAAACCGATACCTACAACGTTCTTTTCCCAAGCACGCTTATGTACGCCATGTTTAATCTTGATATGTTTAAAAACTGCTTCATCCGCACGGGCTTCGTTTGGAATTACCATGTTCTTAGACTTTAGGTGTTTTCTGAATTGCTCTTCTGCTTCTTCTTCTGTTGCAAACTTAGAAGAATAAACATATCCAGTTCCGATTCTATTCCACAAAGGAATATTCCACACCCAACCAGCGTCAATAGCTGTACAACTAGTAACACATTCCATTTCTTTATCTTTATCAATGTATGGAATTACAGTTGCGACTGCTCTGTCATTGTGAAGGTGATTGCTAAAACTTTCAAACTCTACACCCATTGCTTGTTCTAATAGTAAAGAACGGAATCCTGTACAATCAATAAACAAGTCAGCGTGAATTTCTCCAACGGAATCAGTTTCTACGCACTTAATCTTACCTTCTTCATCTTTCTGATAACCAGTAACGTTTGCTTTAATATGTTGAAGCCCTGCAGGTAAACATATTTTATCTCTTAAATAATTTCCAAATAATGCAGCATCCATATGATATGCTGTATCTGATTCGAAGTTAAACCCTCTAAGAGAATGGTCTTCGTTTTTAGTTAATTTATTTCTATCAGTCATCAAAACTGAATCGTGAAAAAACTCCCCGAAATTATTTGGATCAATGTCTGGGTTTCTTGCTTTAAAGATAAACCAATCCATTAAACCACGAGGTTTATCGGTAAAATCAAAAATACCGAATGGGTAATGAAATACGTGACCGTCTTTTTTACCGACAGGGTTTTCTCTAAAGTTAATAAACTTAATAGAAGTTTTATACGTTGCGTTACAATCCTTCATCCAATCTTCATCTTTTAAAGAGATTAGATGCATATATTCATTGATATGGCCAATGGTACTTTCCCCAACCCCGATTGTAGGAACGTTTGGTGATTCTACTAAAGAAACATCTAGATGAGGGCACTGTCTAATTAAAGCTGCAGCTGTCATCCATCCAGAAGAACCACCACCGACAATTAATACATTTTTAATCTTTTGCGACATTTATAACCTTTCTCAATTGTAAAGCGGAATCAATATCCTCAGTTCCAAATGTTCTCTCACATTCGTGACAATCCCAACATTGATTTCTACAAGATGTTAATAATTTCTCAAGTCGCTTACCTTTGTCAGTCGACCAAATACCATTATATCCTTTATATGTTGTTTTAAAATCTTCTTTAGTGTATCGAGTATCAATCCACCCAGGGATCCATGAATGAATCGGAAGAAGGTTGTTCTTAATAATATCATCAAAATTATCTGCATAGATTGTTTCCCCAACCTTAGAAACGACTTGAGTGAACTTTTCATCGTTATCATAAAACCACACAGATTTCATATATTTTACATCATCTGGGGAAAATATTGGAGTTGTTAATCTTCCAGAAATTTTAAATATATCTGTAAGTTCTGCAAATTTATTAAATGTTGAAACATCAGAGGCTACGAGGTCGATACCAGAACGTGGAAGTTTCGCGAAGTTTTTAGAGCCTCTCCAACCATTGCATGATAAATTCGCGATTCCTTTAAAGTAATCTGTACCAATAACTTCTCCAACGGAATCGTGTTCTTTTTTAAATGGACAATTGTAAATACATGATTCTGCTACCAGTAAAGAAGTCAATACTTTCTTATTTGGATTTTTACTGTTTAAATAATTCTGAGCTTCTCTAATTCTACGAAGTTCTTTAATATTTCTATTAAGGGAACGATCTAGTAAAATCGTATTATACCCTAGATATGCGAAGTCAATAAATTGTTGAGCGTCAGCTACAATTTGATTAACAGTACTCTTCCATCTCATATCTGGGCATCTATTCTGCAACTCTCCAGTTCTTAAAATGTGAGCTGAAGACATTGTACAGCTACGAAGCCCTCTATCGTAGTATCCTCCAATCCACTCTACAAACTGTTTCCTTATTTCGTGGTCATAAATCACTTCATGTGGAACTTCAACGGTGTTAAATGTTAAGGATATTTCAATACCAAGTTCTTCTTGAATTTTAAAGAGATAATCTATTTGATCATCGCTTGCTTCAACCCCCATCGGGTTTCCGCAACGTTTTTGCTGTCCATTATATTCGTAATAAAAATACTTTCCAAAATAGATATCGTGGATGCTTTTAATGTATGAAGCATCAGCGTTCTTCATCATAGTGTAGAACGCTGATGCATATTCTCCATGAAATCTATCAAAATGCGCAATAGAAAAACGCTTATCGTAACTTACCATAATATTTCTCACTCAGTTAATATAAAACTATTTATTAGCTATTTTTAGCAGCTTCTTCCTCTGCAATTCTTCTTTCATAATCAGCTCTAATATGATCATAAACCGCTTGAGGGTCGTCTTTTGGAATCATAGCTTTTACTGAAGCGACGTGTGTCGCCCATGGACCATCGGGTGATATAGAACCAGTTTGTGCTAATTCTTTAAACATCATATCCATTTGTTCGCCTACTGATTTGTATGCGATTGCTCTAGCAACTTTATAAGCGTTTTCTGCAAACCCTGGTTGTTCAATTGGATTAAATTTAATTATAGTTCCATCTTCATTATTATATGAGTCTGCAGTTGTAGTGTCATCTGGAACATCTGTCCAGAAAAAATCTTCTGTTGTTTCAAACTCATAACCAGCTTCTTTTATATCGCAAATTCTAAAATTCTCTAATTTAGAAATTAAAGCTCTTTTCATTTATCTATACTCCCAAACAAATACTGCGCCAGCACGACCCGTGCTACCTGCATAGTTATTATTAGTTCTACCGCCAGTTCCACCCGTTCCAGGTGAGGCTGGTCCGATTAAACCCCCTCCGTTAGCTCTATTACACCCTGGGGCTCCTCCGAAGTAGCTATCTCCACCTCTACCGATTGCACCATCAGCTAAACTGTTTCCATGACCAGTTCCGTCGCCTCCATATAGGTTAATATCACCAGAAGACCCAACCCCTCCATGGCCACCTGTATGTGAATAGTTTCTATTCGCGCCATAACCGCCAGATGCGCTTACATACGAACCGAATGATGAAGTTCCACCGTCGCCCCCAGCTGCGTAATAACCAGTATTACCACCTGATCCGCCAACGGTTACAGTCACTGAAGCAACTGCAGTTACGTCAATTAATTTTTCTGCGTAACCCCCAGCACCGCCAGATTCACAATAACCAGCTGCTCCACCTCCGCCTCCGACTAGCCTAACAATTACTCTAGTACAATTAGGTGGTTTTGTCCAGGTCCAAGACCCAGAATATGTATATTCTTTAACTCCAATCAAAGAACCTGTATCCGTATCAGTACCAAATCTAGTTGTCTGTACCGTTCCGTCGCTATATGTAAGACCGCTGGAGTCCATTGTTACAGGCATAGTTTATTCCCCCAATGATTCTTTTTCTTTTAAAAGATTATACAATTTATCTCTTATATAGTTGTACGATCTTAGGTCTTGTTCAGTATTATCGTTGTCTTCAAATTCTAGTTGAATGGCGCCAGAGAAACATTGTTCAAGAGTTAAATCTTGTGTGTTATAGTAAATTAAATCTTTATATAAAAGACCCGACATTTCAGATACAACTGTAATCTTACTTTGTTTTAATTTTTCAAGCTCTTTTGTATATTTTAAAATGTAATTATCTAACATATAATTCGATTCTAGCTGAACGGTTAAATCCTGTTACGTCTTGGCAACAACCAATATAATCTCCTGCGGAATATCCTGTACGGTTCATACCAATACCTCCAGATACATCATTTGATCCCCAGTCGCCTTCGTTATTCCAAGCGAATCCCCAACGAACTTGGTTAGACCCGTTCGCTGTAAAATTGAATCCATACCACTGAGCACCCGACTGAGATGAGAATTGAGAACCACCGTTCCACATTGCATTGCGAACTGCTCTACCGTTTGGGTTATAGTTTGAAACTGTACCGTTAAAGAATGTGATTGGTACAATCCTATTTCCGCCATAATAATTATTCTCTAACCAAATTGTTCCTTGGCTTCTACCTGTTATCATACCACCGTTACCGAGGTCTGGCCAAATACCCATAATATCTTTAGCTGCGAAATAGTTCATGACGTTGTTCTTCATGTCACCGTCATCTCTATTCTGGTTTCCTGGGTTTAATGTGTTTACACCTGTCCAATAACCAGACCCCCAACTAAATGTATTAGCTCTTGTGGCTTTCATCATCATCATCCAGCCACCGCCATCCCAAATATTATCCATTAAACAAAATACTTGAGTAGCTCCAGCTGTTGGTAAGTTAATCCAATATACACCATCCGATGATTCTGGGTGTGCTGCTTTAATCGCTGCAGCTGATGAAGCAGCTAATGCTGATGTAGAACCTAGTTTTCCTGGAGCACCTGCATAATTGTACACAATTACGATACCGTTTTCTCCATATGCTTGTCCAGAACCTGACCCTCCGTCATTAGTTCTTCCTCCTGGACCACCTGTTCCTGGGGCACCGTTACTTAATTTAGTGGATGTTGTTGCTCTAGAAACACAGGCTGAACCTCCAAAATATGTACCGCCACCGTTTCCTGCTGGAAAATGTCCACCATGGTTTGTATGACCAGTTCCGTCACCACCGTGTAAATTTAAGTCGCCTTTATATCCAACCCCTCCATGACCACCTGTATGCGAATAGTTTCTATTCGCACCATAACCACCTGAGGCAGAAACATAAGAACCGAATGATGAAGTTCCACCATCAGAAGCTGATGTATAATATCCAACGCTGTTACCACCACCACCAACAGTCACTGAGACGGTGGATACGCTATCTACCATAATAGTTTTTTCTGCGTAACCGCCACCACCACCAGATTCACAATAACCAGCTGCACCGCCACCACCACCTACAACTTTTACTAAAACTTTTTCACATCCCGCTGGTTTCGTCCATGTACCTGAACCTGTGAATGTTTGGATACTTAACAAATATCCATTATCCATGGTAGCGTCAAATTTTGTTGTTTGTGTTGTTCCGTCGCTAAAATTAAAACCAGTATCAGTTAAATTCGTTGCCATATAATACCTTATGTGTAATTATAAACAATTACAATTCCTGGACCGCCATAGCTTCCAGCCCAACCTTGCATTGCTCCGCCCGCTCCGCCAGCTCCTGGGGCAGTTCTACCCCAGTTTGACGTGTTTGTACTATGTGACGCTTTATATCCAGAACCGAAATAACTCTGTCCACCTTTTCCGACTGCCTCTCGACCGCCAGTATCTCCGTGACCAGTTCCACCACCTCCGCGAAGGTTAATATCTCCGCCTGACCCCGAACCGCTTTGGCCGCCTGTATGACTAGCTTGAGTATTTGCACCAGAACCGCCAGTTGCTGAACAGTAAGAACCAAATGATGAGGTTCCACCTGCACCTGCCTGAGAGTGATACCCTGTATTTGCGCCTCCGCCACCAACTGTTACAGTAACAGATGAAACGCTAGATACGTTGATTAGTTTTTCAGAATATCCACCAGCACCACCAGATTCGCAATAACTACACCCACCTCCACCAGCACCTTGAACTTGTACTAATACAGTGCTGCATCCAGCGGGTTTTGTCCATGTATATGTACCCGCTGTTGACCAAGATTGAATGCTTATAAGCTGTCCACGGTTCGTTGACGCTGATGTATTTTCCGTAGAGTTACTAAACTGAACCCCTGTACTTGTTAAAGTTACAGCCATTGCTATTAACCTTTCAGTGCTTTAACTTCTTTTCTTAACTCTTTGATACCTTCTACAAGAAGAGGAATAAGTTTTTCATATTGAACTGTTAGATAGTTTTCACCTGTTTTACTTGATCCGTCTTCTGCGATATCAAACGGTGCAGGTTTAACTGCTTGAGGTTGAACTGCTTTAACGTCTTGCGCATATAAACCAACTTGCTCTTCGTAATCATTGTATCCGAATTCTTCTGCAAGTTTGTTTTGAGTATAGATAATACCTGTTAGCTGGTCGATTTTATCTAATGCGTTTTCAATTTTACCTAATTCTGTTTTTAGTCTCTTATCAGAATAGTATGCAGTAATTGTGTTAGTTGCTCTGATTTGACCAGCCGTTCCAGAGCCACCAGTACCAACACCAAGTGAGTTTACTTGCATATTGGCACCAAGGTATGCATGCTGGCTATTTGTACCCGCAGCTAATTTCAAACCTTGTGGAAAGTAGAAGAAACCATCATCACCGTTTCTCATACAAATTAGAACCCAATTATATGGGATATCAAAGTCAGTTCCATAACCACAAATACGATAGTTACCAGCAACAGAACTGCTTGCGGAACCGATTGGTAAAATGTAATATAGAGCTTGCCATGTACTTAGGGGTATACCACCAGAGCCGTTTGTGGTTACGTTACCTGCACCGCCAACACCTGTAATAGTTACAGATGATCCTGGGTTTGATATATCAAAATATCCGCTTGTAGCAAAGTTTGAACCTCTACCGTTACCCAAAACGATAAATCTAGTTGACCACGTAATATATCCACTTCCATCCACCGCAATATTTCCACCCCCCGTAATATTAAAACCTGCTTTAGCAGATTCAATAAAAGTTGGTTGAGTTACACCGTTGTATTGGGTTGCTGAAGTTGCACTAGAGGCAGAACCTGCGGCAATACTAGACTGGTCCATCCATGAAGGAGCAGCTGCACCGTTTGATCTTAAAACCTGACCCGCTGTACCAGCAGCTAATTGAGCAGTCGTTCCTGTTGCGCTATTGTATGGAATTGTTCCGCCTGCTCCACCCGCAATGTTTGTCGCGGTAGTTGCAGTTGTTGCATTACCTGATAAAGCAGCTGAAATAGTACCAGCTGAAAAGTTACCAGAAGCGTCGCGTTGTACAACTTTGTTAGCGGTGTTTGTAGAAACGCAGTCAGCAGTTTCTTGCTTAGCGGAGTTTAAGTTGATAAAGTTTGTATCAATTTCAGCATTAGTTAATGGTGCATTTTTAACTGTTGCACCAGTACCAGCGGTTACACGGGTGGTAATAGAAGCCATTTACTTAGTTTCCTGTTATTATTTCATTCCGATATGTTCTTTGATAGCTTTCAATTCTTGACGAAGTTCTTTAATACCTTCAACAAAAAGTGGAGCCAAACGTTCATATCTAATCGTTAAATATTTATCATCAATTGGAGCAGGTGCTACAACTTCTGGTAAAACTTTTTCTACCTGTTGAGCTGATAGACCAACCTCGCGTTTAGCCTCATATCCAAGTTCTTGTGCGGTTTCGTTAGCTTCATAATAGAAACCTGCTAGTTGATCAATTTTATCTAATGCATTCTCTAATCCACCAAGACGAGTTTTTAAACGATCGTCCGAGTAGTAAGCTGTTACGTTGTTTGTTGCGCGGATTTCACCTGCTGTACCAGAAGCACCAGTACCAACACCGATAGACTGAACGTGTAAATTACCCCAACGGTTATCTGACTGTCCAAGGTCTCCAGTTCCGTTTGTTCCAGTTTTAGTGATAGAATCTACTGTGATATATTGGGTATATACATAACCCCAACGGTTATTTGACTGACCAAGGTTACCAGTTGCGTCTGAACCAGTTTTAGTAATAGAACTAATGTTAGGTGCAGCGTTTAGTGCAACTGTAATATCACCCGCTGTACCATCAGCGTTTGTAATGTCAATTGAGTTACCCGCAACAAATTTTCTAACAACTGCAGAGTTATCAGTTTTGCGGATAATAAAACCATTACCTGTTGTGTTTCCGTATCCTGTAAGCGAAGCATTATACGCTTGAATATCAGAACCAATAATTAAACCCAAGTTAGAACGAGCGCCAATTGCGTTTGACGCACCAGTTCCACCGTCGGCAACTGCTAAGTCAGTGATACCTGTAATAGTACCACCCGTGATATCAATAGTTGATTTGTTTTGAACTGCCATGTTACCGCAGCCCAAGTTAGTTCTTGCAGAAGCTGCAGTGTTAGCACCAGTACCACCGTGGTCAAGCTGAACGATACCAGAAACGTTAGTTGCGTTACCTGTCCAAATACCAGTACCGTTACCAGTAATATCACCAATGACGTTACCGATATGTAGACCTTGGAATTGAACAGCTTTCAAGTTACCAAGAGCATCGCGGACTGCAACTGTATTTGCATCTGCGTTTTGAGATGGATACCAGCCGTGCATTTTGTCAGTATCTAGAGTGGAACCTGCACCTGCATTTCCATCTAATAGTTCTAGAATGTTAACAGCGTTGTACGCTGAGGTATCAAGTTTTTGTCCAACTTCGTCGTTTAAAGCTGAGAAGTTATAATCAACCTCAGCAATTGTTAAAGGACGCTCTTTATCTTGACGTAGGTTAATAGCTGCCATGAATTACCTTTATTTGTTAAGTAGAGACATCAAAAGAGTTTTGATGTCTTTTATGTCATCTTTAATGTTATTTATTTCGCTGCTTAAACTAGCCACAGTTTCTTCTGTAGATTCTTGCTGTGCATTTTTCTGTCTCAAAATATTTCTAGTTGCAATATAATTTTCATAGGATCTTTTATCCACATTAACGACACCCCCGTTGGAGGTGTCTTTTTGTAAATTAGTAAACCCTTCTACTTTTTCTAAACTCATGACAGAGCAAGCATTCTCAAGTTCTTAATTAGAGGTACTGATGTTGCAGAAGAAGACTTCATAACAATCTTAATCTGGATATTAGTATATGGAGTCATACCAGACATATCAATTGTTCTTTCAGTGAATACGTTTTCAGCATCATATGTATCGTTAACAAAACCAGTATCGCGATATGGTAGTTTTCTTAGGTCAACGTTACCAGTCCAAGTTCTGTAATAGATTTTAACATCAGAGCGATTTACAATAGAACCGTCGAAAATAATCTTCAACTGATCGGAAGCAGTCGCTAGAGCTAAAGTTCTAGTGATATAGTTTGCTGCATTATGTACACCAATTGGTGCGAAATCAGCAACGAACTTATTTTGAACAGTAATCTTAAAGTCAGTATCAGATAACATATCAATGTTACCAGTAGCACCGAACGATGGAGACACATAAACGCGAATAACGTCTAACTCAGTATTACCCGCATATGTATTACTATCAGTTGCAACGTCAACTTATTTAACAACATAAGAGCCGTCAACGCCAGTAATTGCATTTGCGATAGTAAGAGATTTACCAATACCAGCTGAGCTTAATAAGTTATCGGCAGTGTCGATATTTGTACGGATAACACCAACTGATTCTCCATTTAGAGTAGTATTCTCGAAGTATAAAGTTGGAGAAGAACGAACTTTGTATGTTCCACCAGTAACTGCAACTGCCGCATTACCAGTTAGGGTAATAGAAGTGTTGCTTCCGTTAACAGTTTGTACAGTACCAATCAATGTACCAGCAGAGTTATATAGGGTATTACCCGCAACAACTTGAGTTGTAAACAAAGTACCAACGCCAGTCACAGTTGCGCTAGCAGTTGTAGTAGTAATTGTACCGCTTGGAGAAGCATTTTCAATATCAGTTGTTGTTAGGTCACCGTATGTTAATAGAGTTTTAGTGTCAATAGCAGCAACGTTGATAGTTGAAGCAGTATCGTTATCAATTCTATTTGTAACAGTGTACGCAGAAATCTTCTGCAAGTCAATAGCTGGAGAAACGTTCGGATTAGTTGAAGTTAATACAGCCTTGATAAGGATTGATGATTTCTTCTGTAATGGAGACTCAGAAATAACAGTTTGGTTATCATATGAGCAAACATGCTGTCTTTCTTTGAAGAAAGTATTAGAGTTCGCGACGATTGGTAGCCAATCCGAGAATACTTTTGATTCATCTTCAGTTTGGATATAATAGTCAATCTTAGTATCTTGGAATGATAGATCGGAAGTCTTCAAATATAAAGCGTCCATTCTAACGCTTCTAGAGCACTTAACTGTTGAACCGCCATATTCACCTTTAACATATTCTGGTTTAATCTTCCAAGAAGCATATGTACCAGAACCAACGATTGTTGTAATGTTAAGAATTAGCGTAGTACTGCTATAACTTGTTACAGTACCAGTCATATAGTTACCAGAAGAATATTCTGCAGTTACCATATCACCAGCTAGATAACCTAAACCAGAACCGACAGTGAATGTTTTAGATCCAGTTGCAATTGAGTTAGAAGTAGAACTAGTTGAAGCACCCTTTAGAAGATAGTTACCACCTGAATCTGTTACAGATAAGTCGATGATAAACGAATCTCTTTCAACACCAGATGGATACACAGTGTGAGTTTTATTCAATAGAGTTTCAGGGATACCAACATAACCCTTAGCAGTTCCATAGTAACCTGCTGCTACTTCGCTGATTGTTACAAGTTCATTTGCTAAGAAACCATGGTTTGGAGCATACACGCGAACTAAGTTTGTCCATGGTGTAATTTCAAACGGGTTAGCTGGTAAAACAACGTCTTGTACTGGAGCAGCTTTTAGGAATACGTTTGCTTGTGCAGTGGTATTGAACTTAGCTTTCTTCAAGTTAAACTTGATGTCTAGTAGTGAGTGGATTTCCCATTCTTTAGCGTTTTGTGATGCATATAAAGAGCCAGTCAATGGTTGACCCGCAATTGTATTGCCTGTCAGCATATCCTTTTGACCCATTTCAGAAACCCAAATTTGGCTTCCTGGTTCATCACATTTAACAACGAATGCGTAAGTTTCACCTTCTTGTAAGTAGATAGGAGATTTGAACGTGAATGTAGTTGGTACTGAACTATCGTCAGAAACTTTTACATCAACTGGGTTTAAAGTAACTTCAGAGAATGGAATAATCTTAGAAGACGGTACGCCATTATCTGTATTGCGTAATTCAACTGATACTGGACGAGTACCGATAACTTTGAAATAAACATCTAGAGAAGATACGTATGTACCACCAACAGAAGAAACGGTAAACGTTTGCGCTAGTGGATCATAACGATATTGGTAAATAATTCTAGAGCTTGTTGTAGTTCTGCGAGTTGGTGGAAGAGATTGTGTATCTTCGTATGTATCAGCTTGAGTAAATACAGCAGAGCGAGTTGAAACAATTGTACGTTCTTTGCTTAGAGAAATACCCTGAGCGTAGTAAGTAACAGAACCGATAGAATCCCAGAATGCATTGCTATTAGATTCGTTATCTGTTAATTTGAATGCACGCTCGCCAGTACGGAACGATAGTTCATCTGTTTCTGGTAGATAGAATACACCAACTGCAGTTCCATTAACATCAGTTAGAATATTATCACCCTTCTTTTTCATTGTAGATACAACTGAAGAAGAAGCATTACCGTTAATAGAAACAATGTTAACTACGTTTAGAGCAGTTGTTCCGCCGATGTTAACTGTACCTTGTAACATTTCGCCAACTGCGAAACCGTTCTTGATGTTAACAACTTTAACTTCTTGTTGAATTGGACCAACTGTATCAGAAGAGATAATTTCTCCGCCAGTTACAACAACACCAGAAGCACGTAGACGGTATAACATACCTGTCTTAGATTGAGTATAAGATCCAGTGCTATATGCGCTAAACGCTGCAATAGAAGAGCCGTCAATCTTAGCAAGTGTTAACTGTTGGCCAGAAACTGCAATAACCTTGAACTTTTGTAGGTTCAATTCTTTAGACATAGCAGCGGTATTTGAAATACCGATACTTGCTGGAATAATTTGGTTATCTTGTAGATCTTCTAAGTTCTTTGTGTTATAAGCATTATGATTATCCATGTTATAGAACATAACATGATGTCCAACTGCAATACCAGTTGTATCAGCGACAACAGTTGTAAACTGTGTTCCAACGCCAGTAAGGTTAGCAATAGATTGAACAGAAACTGCACTATGTAAAGAGTTAGTTACAACGTCGCCAATTGCAAACGCTGGTTCAATTTTACCCTTATATGCACGACGAGGATCGTCTGCTAGAATACCATTAATTAGATTATTAAGTTCAAAATCAATTAGTGTATTACTTGTACGTTGAACAACAAAGCTGTCGGAAGGTTGAACGTATGCTTTGACATCAATATTGTCAAAGAATGGCCAGAACTGAGTCTTAGCTTTTAAGTTCTGTGCATAGAATGTAATCGGTCTTGTTCTCATGTAAGGGATATATGACATATCCACAACACGGTCACCATAATCTTGTGAGTTAACAGTAGAAGATAGAGAAGTATTAATACCATTTCTATAATCGTAACCGCTGTAATTTGTGATAGTGTTTTCGTAACCAGTTACTAGAATACCACCACTTGAAACTCTAGTCTCGCTTCTAGATGTAGAAGAAGTAATAGATGTCCAGTTAGTTTGCCATTCGTTCCACTTAGTACCAGTAACACCAGCTTCAGCAGCTAAGAATTGGATAGCATCGTAATTATTATCATCAACTGCGATTAAGTCTGGACGACGGTCAACTGATTTCCAGTTATCACCTTCAGGGAAAAGATTAATTTGACCTTTAAGAGCGCCCATCGCCATGGCTTGAATGTCCATAGAACGAGTTGCATTATTATTAAAGATAAAGCTATCTTCACTGAATGGTAGGGTAATTAGATCGCCAGTTTTCTTGTACGCTTTATAAGCACGGTCGCCACCAGACGCTAGGTCTTCTACAACTTCAATTGCTGTTGTAAAGTGCATTGGGCGAAGAGTTCTTGTTGTAGCGTCAATAGAAACTCTGTAATCAACGTCTTTAACGTCACCGATACCGTGACCTGTAAATTGGTCAACGATAAAACCGTTCTTAAACTTATCAAGACCCGTTGTAACATCACGAATCTGCATAGTTGCTGTATCTTTTTCTAGCAAGTTTAGAGTTACATAATATTCTAGGTTTGCAATACGACGGTCTAGTTTTGCAATATCGCGCATTGTATAGCGACGGTTATCGCGTTGTGTGATTAGAATATCTTCAACCTTTTTAGTGTAAGGTGGAATGATAAGAGATGCAAGTACCATACCCTCTTTAGGGTCTTCAGGTTCTTGTGGAATTGCAGCTGGCACACCTTTAATAACATTGAAACGACCGATAGAATCTAGAACGATCTTATCACGACGACCAAGGTAGTACGCTAGAGGTGCTTGAGCATCAGAACCAATTTTTGGAACTTCAGGTGAGAAAGCATTTTCGCCATCTAGAATTGGACGGAAGTCTAACAAATCAGATAAGCAAGTTTCTTTCTTCTTTCCAGTAGATGGGTCTGTAATTGTAAAAGAAGGAATATCTTTATAAGGAACTGATGCATAAGAATCTACAGAAAAGTAGTTACCGAACGCAGCAGTTACTTCAAACCAATCATATTCAACGCTAATAGCACCAGTCGGGGCTTGGTATCCTGGTTTTAGGATTAGTTTAGCATTAGTATAATGTGTAGAACGCTGACCGTTATCTAAAGTGTAACGTTCAGTGATATCAATAGAGTTGTTAACGTTATATGCAGTATAATCACTTGGTGTCATACGAACGCTCTTTAGACGAAGAGCGTCAGCTTTTCGTAGTTCAACGATTGGGCCACTTACCAGCTTTTTACCAACAATAGTTTCTGACCAAGTATCTTTTAGGACTTTTGTCTTTTCTTGCGCTGCGCTATTTTGTTGTAAAACTGAAGCTACAAGATAGAAGCTACCGTTGTTAACTCCAGAGAAGTCAACACGTTTTCTTAGTGCATCATTATCAAACGTAATAGATGATGTTGTAACGTTAACAGGTAAGTGTGTAGCGTTATCAATCAACAAGAAGTTTGATAGATCAGAGTCAGATAAGAAAGTTTCATTAGTTGTTGTAATTTCAAAAGAAACTTTATTAATCGCAGTTGAAGAGTTAGGGAACTTACGACGAACAACGATAGAAGAAGACTTAACAGTATCACCACCAAGTTGGTCTTGACCACGTAAAGTTTTTACAGTACTATAACCGATTGGGAACAATAAAGACTCATAAGAAGGGTCTTGTAGGGGTGCTGAGAATACAGAAACCGCACCACCTGTTACAGTAGCAGCTACTGAACCAACAACAGTGATAGAAAGGTTACTGTTTACTGTTTGTACAGTACCAACGTATGTGTTATTGATATAAATTGCATCATTAACTCTTACGCTTTGTTGGAATGTTGTACCAACACCAGTAATGGTTGATCCAGAAGAACTTGCTGAACCAACTAGTGGAATTAAGACTGGAGATGCATCACAAGTGAACGGGTTAGTAGAAGTAGCAGTAATACTAGTGATACTCTTTACATCGCCTTCAAATGAGAATCCATTATACATTTTAACATCAAACAAACCAAGTTTGTAATCTGTACTTGTACCCGCTGTATAATCAGCTGAATGTAATTGAATGGATTTAACTCTAGCTGTACCAATGATATTAGCAGCAAGAGGGGCATTTCCTGGTGTAGAGAAAGTTTTTACTAGATAAACTTTTTCAAAGTTTGTAATGTCAGGTGCTTGGAATAGGTTTCGAACCTTAACCCAGCTACCGATATTGATACCGATCGGGCTATCATCTAATCTGGCGATATGATTACCTTCATCTCCATTAATTTCTCGTGCTTTATCTAAGGTTACAAATTGCGACGTTGTAGACTCAATTTCGTAACCTTGAATATATGCTTTACCTGGATCTACAACTGCAACGAAATTGTCATCATTACCATATGTAACTCCATCTTGTGGTGCGCCAACTAATTGCTTATACACCCCAAAGTTTGTACCATCGTTTAAGTGTTCACGAACTGATACTTTAAATTTGTTAACTTCATAGTTACCAGACTCGTCGTATGTTCGACGAGCTAAAGTCTTTTCTAGTTCAGCGTAAGAAGCCTTATCAATCTTATGTTGGATACGACCATCTACAACGCGAAGAAGTTCTACGAAACGAATATCATCAGTTGCAACTAAGTCTAATTTTACAAGAGATAGTTTAATTTGCCAGCGGTGAGCACCTGGCGCAGCGAAGTTATAAGAACCAGTTGCGTTATCTAGAATAGAATCATCGTCTTCTGGTGCAACGGCAGCTTCTGTTACTTTAAAACCAACACGGCAAGAAGGCGAGTTGCTAAAACGGCCAACATATAATTTTAGGTCATCGTTACGAACAAATACACCATCAACGTAATAAATACCAGCTTTAACATCAACGCTGTACGCATAACCTAAAACATCAGAAGAAGAATTATTTGTATATGTTGTACCAGTCTCACCTTCATCGCCTAGTACTCTTACAACCGCAGTGATATCGCCAAGCTGATCTTCAGTAAGAATGAAGTTAGTACCAATTTGGTTGTCTTCTTCATAAGCGATAATGTTTTCACCTGGAACTAAACGGTTAGTTGTTGCATCCGATGCAGTACCTTCAACTTTACAGTAAAGAGTAGGAACATCTAGATGTTCTGATACAATACCAGCCTGAGCTGTTGTATCAAGAACACGCATCTTAACACCTGAGGTTTCGCCTGTTACAATCTTATTTTTAAACGTTTCAATATAAGTTGTAACGTCGATTGTACCAGTAAACTGTTCAAGTTTGATAAAGTGAACTTGGTTATCAGCATTAACTGATCCTGGGATTACCTGTGAACCATTCTTGAAAACGTGGTCACCAAAACGGGTAACTTGGTTTTGAAGAATTGTTTGGATTTGTGTTAGTTCGCGAGCCTGTACCGCATAACTTGGACGGAAAAGAATTCTATAAAAATCTTTTTCTTGTTTATAATCGTCAAAATACGGTTCGGTATTAAAGTCAAGTGCCATTCTTCGTTCTCTTTTTAGAAGTTATAACTGTTTATTATTTATTCTTAGAAATTGATAATAGTTCTAAGAGTAATTGTTTCGTCAGCAGAAGGTGTGAAACCTTGTTTGTTATCAATGTACATCATCTGTCCTGAATATTTATCAACTGTTGGATAGCCAATAGTTGTAGCAGTGAAATTATATGTAACATATTCGCTATTGATGAATACGTCGCTATTTCCTGGAATATCATTATCAAGAGATTGTACTAGGGCAGTTGTTGAGTTAACAGAAACGATACGATAACGTTTCTTAGACTTTGTAGTACCAACGTATGTTAATGTACAGAAGCCGTTCTTTTCTGAACCAGTCATATGTGTTGGAGGAACTGAACCTGTTAGACCAGAAACCACAACCGTATAGATTCTATCTTCATAGTACAAGAAGTCGCCAAGATAAACGTATTGAGTAGGTTCCCAAACCATATCTGGGTTATTAGTTCTTTCTACATAGACTTCATCATCTCGTTTGAACTTAGTAGTATCAATAGGAGATTGTACAATATAACAGCAAGAACCAACAGTACCTTGGAAAATTTCAAGACCATTAAATACACGTGGGTTTTTAATAATACCAACTTGACGGTAGTCGTTTGCTACGACAACACCTTGGTTCAAGTCAGTAGAAATGTTAGAGTATAGCATTAAAGAAGTTGCAAACAATTCTTCTGGGGCATTTTTACCGTGACCGCCAAATGGTGATACGATAGCTCTTAGTGATGCTCCATTACCGTTACCTGTAATTTTAACATCAGCCCAAGAATACCCAGTACCTCTATTGATAATATTAATTTTCTTGATAGCTTTAGTATCTGGGTCAATAACAGCCTCAGCTTCTGCACCTTCACCGTCGCCTAAGATTGAAATATTAGCAACACCGTACGAATAACCGCCAGAGATAATTTGAATAGCGTCAATTGTACCCTCTGGTGTTAGAATTTCATTATTGGCTTGTTGTGAAGAAATTGCACCAAGCGATAGATCGGCTTGTAAAGATGCTCCAGTTCCATCGCCTGAAACTGTTAATTCAGCTTTAGTATAACCAACACCTGGGTCATCTACAACGATATAAACGATTTGACCGTTCGCCACAATTGGAGTAATCTTTGCTTCTGATTTAGAAGTGAAGAATCCAATTTCTGCGTTTTTACCAGTTGCATCAATAAATGATGCTTTTGGTGTCGCAGCATAGCCTGCACCATAACGCAACACAGAATATCCAGTTGCAACAGTACCATCTCTTCTTAAAGAAGCAGGTGCGCCAATGTATTGTAATTGAACTGCACCGTTTGTTACAGTACCGCTTGTGTGTGTTGGAGCAACTGAACCAGTCAATCCGCCTGTTAGACACTTGTACATTCTATTAGAAACATAAACTGTTTGGTTTATTGTTACTGTGCTATTTGCGACCCATGCTGGAGAAGACACAACAGTACCTGTGCTGTGTACAGGTGCAAGAGAACCAGTATAACCAGCATCCACAACTGTATATAAGTTTGTGCTGTTATAAAGTTGATCATTAGAATAAACTTCTTTAAACGAAGAAAACTCTGTACCGAAAGTTACCGTAGGAACTGATGTAAAGTCTTGACCTGAATTAATAACATATGTTGAAATAACTTTATCTTGATAGATCTTAGATTTAACAACAGCGTAAGAACCACCACCTCCAACGATATTAACATCAGGTGCAGACAAATAACCAGAACCAGAGTTAACAATAACAACTTCTCGAACTGAACCGTTAAGAGTTACACCGCTAATAACACCTGTTTCAACAGTTGCTGTTGCATTAGCAGCAGCACCGCCACCGCCAGAAAGAGTAACGACAGGTGCAGTATAACCAGAGCCACCTGCTGTTACAATTACTTCAGTAACAGGAGAACCTGACATAATTGGAGTTAGAACTAAACCAGTACCAGAACCTTCAATTAAGATTGAAGGTGCAGTTGTATAACCAGAACCTTGGTTAACAACTAATATATCTGTAACAACCCCACCTGTTAGAACAGCTTGTACTTGAGCGCCAGAACCACCACCTCCATATACGGTTAGTGTTGGTGGTGTTAAGTATCCAGAACCGCCATTATTTACTGTTACATCTAGTAATCTAAAAGTTCCAATAACTGCAGTTGCCTGCGCACCAGTTCCAGTAGAATCTAAAATTGTAACGTTTGGTGGTGTTAAGTATCCAGAACCACCGCTTGTTACTGTAATTTTGGTAATGTTTTTTGGGTTTGTTGTTGTAACAGTACCCTCTAAAGTAGAGCCAATATATTTTAAAGCTGCAGTACCATTAAGAACTGTACCATAACGATGAGTTGGCTCATACGTGGCAGTCATTCCTGGAGTTACAATTTCGTAGAAGTCTTTATTTGAGCTAAAAATCTTTTGGCCAAGTGTAACTGGGCTTGTTACAGTGAACGGTGATGCCCCAGAAACTGGATCAGAGAAAACCACTGTTGGGTTTTGGAATGCAGTACCTTGTTGAACAACAGTTGCCCCTGTAACATAGATAGGGTCAGCTTCTCTATAACCGTCGCCTAGTACAGAAACAGTTGCTGATGTATAATTCTTACCACGGTTAGCGATGAAAATATTATCAATTGTACCGTTCGAATAGAAGTGGTTAGTCAAAGCCGATACCACAGGGATGTATTCATCGGTATAGAATTTGTTACGAAGGTTAATTGGAATGTTATACATAAACTTCCAAACATAACCATCGCTAGTTGTAAATGGATCTAACGCAGTTCCTGTTGGTTTTACTTTAGAACGTGAGTTGTTATAATTATCTAAACATTTGTAAACGTTATACTCATCAGTAACAACATAGAAAGCAGATTCTTCAATCTTTTGTTTACCTGTTGAAGATAAACCGACCTTTGCTTTAAGAACTGCATCCTTACCAGAAGAAGCAGTAACTGTAATTGTAGGCTCAGATGTGTATCCATAACCACGGTTAGTTAGAACAACACCAGCAATTTCACCACCTTCAACTTCAGAAACAACTGCCGTGGCCCCAGTGCCACCACCACCTGTGATTGTTAACTCAATATCGTAAATATCGATGTAGCCTGTACCACCTGAAATAATATTCACGCCAATAACTTCATCGCAATACTGGTCATCGTACATATCGTACAACTCGTCTTCTACCCATTCTTTTCTAGGGATAACGAATGCGATATCAGATGGTCTAATTTCTTTAAGCGTGATGATTTCATTACGAATATCATGCTCATATTTTAAACTATCAATCGGGTATGGAGGGTTATCTTCGTCACTCCAACCAAGCGTTTTACCTAAGAAGTAATAATATGATCCAGTTCTTGTAACTAGATCCCTATAAACACCCTCAGCAAGAGATTTATGTAATATTGTTTTGACTAACGCTGTAGTTGCCATGTTCTACCTTATCCGATTGACAGTAAAAATAATATAAAAATTGATCAGCTTACAGTTACTTTCCAAGTAATTGCGATCGTGTCACCAGCCTGTTTAGTAACAGTTGGGAAAGTTGTACGGCAAAGCATAGTACCAGCAGTAGAAGCGTTGAAAACGCCAGCTTCAGTAATAGCACCAGTACCAGTACCAGCTGGGAAAGTTGCAGTGTAAGTAATATCGTTAGTACCTTGAACCGCACCAGACAATAGAACACGTGCCGTTTGAGTACCCAAAGCAGTATCAGCAACAACTGCAGTGGCAGTACCAGTACCAATACCCATGTGTGTCATAGCAACAGGACTGTTTGTGGTAGTTGCAATCATTTTACCAGCGATGTAGTTTTTACCAGTTGTAACAACTAGGTTTGGAACTTTGTGTTCCATAACTAATTCACCCGCAGCATTAAATTGCTGAATATGTACAGCACCAGTTGCCTTGATACCGTCTTCTTGAATCATTTTATCCATAAAATCTCCTTAATTAGAATTGCTGTTGTAAACCAACGTTATATGTTAGATCCGAGAAGTATCCACCCTCTGAGTACGGATCTTTAAATAAGTAACCGCTTTCAGTTTGAGATACTGTTGAATCGTTGTTATCAACATATTTAGTAAATGTAATAGGAACGTTACCACCTAGAGTAACGTCATCGTTGGCTATACCGATTGAATCTGCAGTCGGTACCACCATCGTAAACTGCATGTAAACTTCGTTTAATGTACCCCATGTCGCATGACCAGCAACAGGTTTATCGTCTGCATTATCCCAAACTAAACCAACATCAAGAGTTGTTGTTTCCGATTCGGTAATTGTTTCTTCTAAACTCTTAGTGAATACAATATATGCAGTATTCAATGTACCCATTGGATCATGCGTTGCCGTTACAGTTTCTGTGCCAAGGTCTTTAGACAAAGTCTTAAAAAAGATACTATCGTCTAAACCAGAACTTCCGTCGAATTTGGCAGTTGTATCGTTTAAGTCTTTAATAAAACTATAATATACTTTTGTAGTATTTGGATATACAAAGCTGAATAGCGTAACACCAAGAGATTTGATGAAGGCTTGGAAACCAATATCTAAACTGAAGAAGTTTTGAATGCTGTATTCGCCGAACATAGCCATACCAGAAGGGTGTAGCATAGTTCGAACAACTGATGCATAAGATTCTAATTGTTCGTCAATCTTTAGAACATATGAGAATGCTTGGTAGTAACGGGAATCTTGAATGAACATTGAATCATCTAAGAAACCATCGTTTGTTTTATAATATCCTGGATACTTTGCAACTGCTCCAAGGGCAACGTTAATAACTGCGGGGTTACCAGTGTTAGTGTCTTGGGCGTC
>JACCDQ011270940.1_pt1 | contig 24073 bp, 21 predicted proteins | sample 7446031 | NCBI WGS metagenome assembly JACCDQ01 (sample SAMN15323442, study PRJNA562643) | freshwater metagenome | isolation source: river surface water | place: USA:Blue River Watershed | collected 2017-08-17 | reverse complement strand
TACAAGAGAGAATTGTAATAAGTGCAATTGTCAGAATAATGTATTTCATTTTTTATTTCTTTTTTTGTTGTCTTATTGTTTAGTTATCTTGAAGTAGCATACAACAAGCATACCACCGCCATACACCCACCTACTAGTATTGGATTCCTATCCAGTATCAATCTAGTACTCGATAGGAATCAAGTAGTAGTAGGGGTAAGTTATTTTGTCCATTCGGCTTTATCATATCGAATTTGCCATTCTTTTCCATTAAATCCCAACTCTTTTTCTACTTTCCTAGCTAAACAATATTCTCCAATTGTATTAAAAAGAAATAGCCCATCGCTATCATAAACGCCCACATTTCTCATTTTAAAATTAAATTCTAAAAGCTTTTTCGAATAGTATGACTCTTTTAGGCCAAGTTTAAGACTAAAAGCTCCCTCTAAATATCCATCTTCTTCTTTTGGAAAAACTATTTGAATTGACCATCTTGGAAACTTCTTTGTTAAATCACTAATTTTCTTTTTTATCGGATTATGCAATTCATTTATTATATCAATCTCAATCATTGCCCTTTTTACACCTTCTTCTCCTCCAAACTCATATGCCTCGGAAATCATGTCTATATACTCCCCGTATTTTTTTTGATGATGATTTTTCTCAATCGCATCACCGATAATAGCATCAAGTATTGTAATCCAGTCGTTGCTATCCGTCAAAAGATTACATTCTTCGTATGAAAGTACAACCATCGGAATATAAAACTGAGAACATAATCTCAATTTTGCGTCCATTTTTAGTTTTCTGTACTTATCATGTTTTGGTTCATTTTTTATGTAGAATACCCCTTCCCGAGAAAATCCACCACTTAATCCATCAAATTCAATTATCAAAATAGGAATTCCTGTATCAAGTTCACATACTACAAAATCGAATGATGTTTTAAGCAAATAATCTTTGACTTTAGGGTTATTATCAAAGTTTTCCAGTTCATTATATTCTACAACACTTCTGACAGGAATCTGTGGAAAAACATCAACATATCGACTCCATATTGTTTTCAGCCTCTTAAAAATTGATTTTTCGGATTGACTATCAAAAATTGATTTCTTCATTGTTGATTTCATAGTTATATCTGTCCCGCTTATCATTGCTTCGTTCTACGAATTTTCAATTTATTGTATTGGTTCACTAGGTGATACAAATAAGTTATCAGAGCATCAAAAAAGTCGATAGCATCTTTTGCATCTTGCTTATCAATAATTTTATCGTGTGAATGTGCACCGTCATTTCCAATTAGCCGCAATTCGTTTGACCAGTTATAAAAGGTTTCTTCTAAAATATGGTTTTCTTTTAGCTTTTTTAATTTATCAGCAAGACTCCCTTTTGTTTCACCTTTATCAGTACATATTGCTTCAATTCCTTTCCGACACATAATGACACACGCTTCATATGCTTGAGCCCTAAAACATTTTTGGGCTTCTTTATATGGATTAATTACAATGTCGGGGGCGTTTTTTAATGCTAGATTGTCAGTCAACGGGAAAAGCTGGAATTGGTTGTTGCTACACGAGTATTCTTCAATATTTTGAAAATCTTCCTGAGACAAAAAGGGGCTGTTACAGTTTAAGCATTTTCCTAAAATTACTGCTGTCCCCTGATTCTGTAATTCATCAGTATATATAACATCAAACGTATAGCTAAATAATACACCTGTCTCAACAATTGAATTGCAAGTCGGGCAGTAATTGGGAACTTTATATTGGATTTCAGGTTCGTTCATTATCTATCTGTTTTATTCTCATAGTGTCGATTAGCATTACCTCTGACTAGCATATACCGCCACCAATCAATACTCCTCTAAAAGTAAAAGCATTTAAACAAATTCCCTAATCAAGCTTATTTTTAATTTACGATACTTATTATGCGGCAAACTAAACAAAAAGAGCCTAGTCAAATTAACCATTGACTAAGCTCTTTCTTGTGTAATTTTTGCCATTGTCAGCGTATCCACTGACAATAATATAGAAGTCATTTAAAAGGATTGTTTGTGAAGATGTGAAGACACAAACAATGGCAGAGGCAGAAATCAGTCGATTGTCAACATCCAAAATTCAAAATCCAACATTCAAAATCTCCTACAAATTCCCCATTGCCATTTGTTTCACGGCATAGTCAACCGAGCGGGCTGCGAAAGCCATGTAGGTTAACGATGGGTTTTGGGTCGAAGTCGAAGTCATACTAGCTCCATCGGTTACAAACACGTTTTTACAAGCATGTAACTGATTCCATTTATTGAGCATCGACGTTTTAGGGTCGTTACCCATACGCACTCCACCCATTTCGTGAATATCCAATCCAGCAGCTTGGTGCGAGTCAAACGTTTTGATATTGGTAAAACCAGCCATCGTAAACATTTCTGTCAACTGCGTATGGTAATCCTTAATCATCTTTTCGTCGTTTTCGTCATAGCCGATAGCGATTTTCAACTGCGGTATTCCGAACGGGTCTTTTAAGTTTTTATCCAAAGCCACATAATTACTTTCTTTCGGAATGGTCTCTCCCATCATGTGCGACCCTACGTGCCATTTACCCCATGTCGATTTTCCTAAATTCGCTTTTAGGTCGGCCCCCAAGCCACTATAATCGTGTTCTTGACTGCGGTAGGTGTCAAAACCTGCGGCATAACCTCTTAAAAAGTCCGTTTCTTGCTTGTGCAAATTGCGGAAACGAGGAATATAACTACCATTCGGACGACGACCATCGGTGGTCATGTCGCCAAAACCTTCGTATTCTCCCGAAATTCTTGCTCGATAATTGTGGAAAGCTACGTATTTGCCGAGTGTCCCGCTGTCGTTCCCCAAGCCATTTTGGAAACGGTTGGAAGTAGAGTTTAACAAGACTAAATTCGTATTCAGAGCCGCTGCATTTAAGAAAATAATACGAGCATAAAACTCCATCATTTCTTTGGTATGAGCATCCACCACACGCACGCCTACCGCTTTTCCTTTCTTTTCGTCATAGATAATCGAGTGTACCACCGAATCAGGACGAAGTGTCATTTTCCCCGTTTTCATCGCCCACGGAAGCGTTGACGCATTACTGCTAAAATAACCTCCAAAAGGACAACCACGTTCGCAAATGGTACGGTGCTGACACTGGGCTCTACCTTGTTGATAGTGAATCGGTTTGGGTTGCGTCAAGTGAGCCGCACGCCCAATAATCACATTACGGTCTTTATAGTTTTTAGAAACCTGTTCTTTGAAATACTTTTCCACACAAGTCATTTCGTGAGGCGGTAAAAACTCTCCATCGGGCAAATTCGGTAAGCCATCTTTATTCCCTGTAATCCCTGCAAATTTTTCTACATGACTATACCACGGAGCAATGTCTTTATAACGAATCGGCCAATCGACGGCAAAACCATCACGAGCAGGGCCGTCAAAATCGAAGTCACTCCAACGCTGCGTTTGTCTCGCCCAAAGCAAAGACTTGCCTCCTACCTGATACCCACGAATCCAATCAAAAGGTTTTTCTTGCACGTAAGGATGTTCCTTATCTTTTACGAAAAACTGTTCTGTTCCTTCATAAAAAGCGTAGCACTTACTCACAATAGGATTCTCTGTTTTGACATCCAAATTGACCTGTCCACGGTGTTCAAACTCCCAAGGCTGTTTCATCGTCGTTGGATAATCCACGATGTGTTTTACATCCCGTCCACGCTCTAGCACAAGGGTACGCAATCCTTTTCCAGTCAGTTCTTTAGCAGCCCAACCGCCACTAATTCCAGAGCCAATCACGATGGCATCGTAGGTAGCATTTTTTACGTAATCTATATTAAAATTAGCCATGTCTTTTTATTTTTTAACGGGAACACAGCCATAGAAATGTCCAGGTGCGAACTCAAATTTTGCGATATTAGTTAAGTAATATTCCGACTTCATATAGCCGTTAATTGTCAAGCCTCTCAACAAGCCATAGAACTCTTTCTGAGCGTTATCGCTAGAAGACTCCATTGCTTTCAGCACTGCCAAACGCTGATTGACCTCACAAGCAATAAAGCCCTTTCCATGCAATTGATTAGCCAATTGGTCGGCAGATAAAATCCCCTGTTTCAATTTTTCTTGCTCAGGTTTTGCATAACAATCTGCCACAATGGTTTGAATGAGTTGGTGTACCCCCAAGGACTTTGCCCCAGGTGTATTAGTTTCTGGAATCACCGTTTCTACCAATTCCGCTAACAGAGTATCTTGTGTAGCGGTTAAAAATGGTTGAGACTGGACATCCGTTGCTGACCAAGCTTTTGCCCAAATTGGTAGCGTCATTAAGCCACCCAAAGTAAAGGCTACTTGTTTAATAGCAGTACGTCTTTTCATGGTAATCGTTATTTTTATAGAATGCGTTAATTGGGATTTTTTTAAGTTAAGTAATGGTAAAGAATAAATTGCTAGTATTACCGTAGCGACTGTTACCACAGAGTTGCCCAGAGTTTAAAAATCACAGAGTTTCACAGAGTTTTTCTACTTTTTCTTTGTGTAACTCTGTGTCGGACTTGGTGTACCTCTGTGGAAAAATAGTATCAATTTAATAATTCTTCACACTTATAGCCCTTATAATATTGTATTTTAAGCCCTAACTTAAAGTTCAAATATAGTCCTTTCTTCTTATAAATTTATACGGTTTTATCGTTTAAGCAAAGCTTCTTGTTTCTGGCTCAATTTTTATTATTATTTGCCAAAACAAAAAAGAAAACAAAAAGTTTAGTAGGCAAGAATCATAAGTTGAGCCCTATAACAAACATAGCTCTTGTAGCGTATCAGAAGAGTTTATTTTAAGCAAAAAATAGCATAATCAACTAGCATATAACACATTAAGCTTTACATAAAACAGACACGACGATGGCACATCCAAGTATTGAACTAATCGACGCTCTTCGCCGCACAGCGAATAAATTAGCAAATCAACAAACGCCTTATCAATGGGGGCACATGGGGAGTTGTAACTGTGGTAACCTTGCTCAAGAACTCACTAAATTAACCAAAGCCGAAATTCATCAATTTGCCATGCAAGGACGTGGCGATTGGCGAGAACAAGTAGAAGAGTTTTGTCCAACCAGTGGCTTACCCATGGATTTATTGATAGCAGATATGCTTAATCATGGACTCACTACCAGTGATTTACAGCACTTAGAGCGTCTATCGGATAAACGAGTACAGGCTCGTATCAGCCCAGAGCGACGCAATCAGTTACGTCATAACTTTAGAGATGACGTTGTTCTCTACCTCCAAGAATGGGCAAACTTGTTAGAAGAAGAATATGTTGCAAGTATTCAGCTTGATTTATCTTTCCTACAAGAATCGCCTGAGGTGTATCAATTCGCATAAAATCAAGGGCATACCTCACTCAAGATACTAAACGTATAGTCTTATTGAGTGTAGGTATGCTTTACTCTTCTGTAGTTTCTCCCTTTCGCTTCAAAGATGTTTTTTTTCAAAAAAGCCATCATAATATTTGATATTTTCAAAGTAAGTCGTTATCATTGCAGTACAAATCACGTGTCCGTGATATTCTTCGGTTAGGCCTCTGGATGACAACTGCTTAACATTCATCTTCCATCTCATATCAAGATTTCCAAAATTTGATTTTACGTGTATAAATTTTGTTAGAGTGCCTGTGTAAATAACCACCACATAAATAATTTTCGAGGGCTTTGCTATGCAAATGCACCTCAAACATTGATTTTCGTATGTATAACATTGAAGAACTAGAAATGAAGCTTGTGTCGGAGCTTCGACAAATAGCAGAGGCGTTTGAGATTAATCAATTCAAAGACCTACCCAAACAACAGCTCATCTATAAAATACTTGACAAGCAGGCACTAACGCCACCTACCAAAGACGCACCTGCAAACAACAATATCATGGAAAATAAACCAGAAAGAAAGATCAAAAAAGATACGACTGGTAGCGAATCGGAAAGACCCAAGAGACAGCGTATCCAAAAGCAAGATATAGATGCGTCGGCGTCCCCAGCAACGAGCAAACCTACTGCGGCCAAGCCTGCTAGTACTGTTGCTCCTCGTGTTGCCAAAGAACCCTTGAAAACAGCGAAAGAAATAGTAGAAGACCTTAGTTTTGATTTTGACGAAGACCCAATCATTATTGATATTCCTGACGATATTCAAGACGAATTTGAAATTGACACATCATTTATCACAACCGATGACCTTGTAAATGATGTACTTCCTAAAGAAACTCGTCAAGAAAATCCTAGAAATAACACCCCTGTAAGTGCTCCTAAAAAACCAATCTACAATCAAGCTATTCGTGAATTTGACGGTATCATCGAAAACGAAGGAGTACTTGAAATCATGCAAGATGGTGGTTACGGCTTCTTACGTTCGGCAGATTATAATTATTTGGCATCGCCAGATGATATTTATGTATCGCCTTCGCAAATTAAATTATTTGGACTAAAGACAGGAGACACCGTTCGTGGAGCCATTCGCCCACCGAAAGAAGGCGAAAAATATTTTGCATTACTCCGTGTTGAATCAGTCAATGGTAAAACAACTGAAGAAATTCGTGACCGTATTCCATTCGAATATTTAACGCCTTTATTCCCAGACGAGAAACTAAACCTTTCTTCCCGTCCTGACCAATATTCAACTCGTATCCTTGATCTCTTTGCTCCTATCGGGAAAGGACAACGTGGTATGATTGTGGCACAACCGAAAACAGGTAAGACCGTCTTGTTGAAGGAAATTGCCAATGCCATCTCTAAAAATCACCCAGAAGTTTACTTGTTGATTTTGTTAATTGACGAACGTCCAGAAGAGGTGACTGATATGCAACGTAGTGTACGTGCCGAAGTAATGGCTTCGACCTTCGATGAGCAAGCGGAACGCCACGTAAAAGTTGCGAGCATTGTGCTTGAAAAAGCAAAACGTATGGTTGAATGTGGACACGATGTGGTGATTTTATTGGACTCTATCACTCGTTTAGCTCGTGCTTATAACACCGTTGTACCATCATCAGGTAAAATCTTATCAGGTGGGGTTGATGCCAATGCCTTACACAAACCAAAAAGATTCTTTGGGGCGGCTCGTAACGTCGAAAACGGAGGTTCATTGACAATCATAGCTACCGCCTTGATTGATACAGGTTCTAAAATGGACGAAGTTATCTTTGAAGAATTCAAAGGTACGGGTAACATGGAATTACAATTAGATCGTAAGTTGGCCAACCGTAGAATCTTCCCAGCGATTGATGTTCCAGCATCGGGTACTCGTCGTGAAGACTTATTGATGAACAAAGAGACCTTACAACGTATTTGGGTATTACGTAAACACATGAGCGATATGAACTCTGTGGAAGCGATGGATTTCTTATTACAACAAATGAAACACACTCGTACAAACGAAGAGTTTTTAGCTTCTATGAATCGCTAGAAATTGGATTATAGTAAGATTTTCTACGGCTAATTTATAAATCAACTGCTTTGTAATTCAAGGAACTACAAAATATTGCTTAAAGAAGCATTGAAATTGATTTAAACTTTTTTAATTGAAAATCAGCTACTATTTTTGTGTGTCAATACTCGAAACGAATTTTTTATTCAATATAGCAATGAATCTTAAAAATAGCTTAACCATCGCAGCAGTTGTCCTTACAGCAGTAGCGTGCGATTATCAGAAAAACAACACTATCAAGCAAAAAGACGTTCGTGAAGATGATGCTTATGTTTATGGTGTTCACCCAGACAGTGCTGCTGCTCAAACTAAATTGAAATATACAGCAAAGCCTGAAAACGAAGTTAGAGCGAATAAAATTCGTGAAAAGTTGTATGGTGCTCCAGAAGCAACAGCAACGACAAGTATTGCTGCGGGAAATTAATCATACGATTCTAAATCGTCTAATTTAGGTATTTTCCAAAAATATAAAGCGTTGCAATATTTAATTGTGACGCTTTATATTTTTTCCGCAATACAATCCCTACAATAGAGTTTACCTTTAGATTATAAAACACAAATAATAGCATTCAAAATGAATATAGCACTCGTAACTGGTTCAGCAGGATTAATAGGTAGTGAAGCGGTTTCTTTTTTTGCAGATAAATTTGATTTAGTTATCGGAGTTGATAACAACATGCGTCAATATTTTTTCGGAGAAGAAGCTTCTACTGCTTGGAACAAAAACCGCTTAGAAGAACAGTTTTCTAATTACAAGCATTATCAAGCAGATATTCGTAAAGTAGAAGAGCTTGAGGTGATTTTCAAAGAATATGGTGCTGATATTAAACTAGTACTACACACAGCGGCTCAACCATCGCATGACTGGGCAGCAAAAGAGCCTTTTACTGATTTTACGGTTAATGCCAACGGTACTTTAAATATGTTAGAAATGACTCGCTTGCATACTCCTGAAGCCGTATTCATTTTTACATCGACAAACAAAGTATATGGTGATAACCCTAATTACTTGCCATTGATTGAAACGGAAACTCGTTGGGAAATTGCAGAAAGCCATGCTTATTTCAAGAATGGTATTGACGAATTACACAGCATCGACCATACAAAACACTCGCTATTTGGAGCGTCTAAAGTAGCAGCAGATATCTTAGTACAAGAATATGGCCGTTATTTTGGCATGAAAACTGGTGTATTCCGTGGTGGCTGTTTAACAGGACCTAATCACTCTGGAACACAATTACATGGTTTCTTAGCTTACTTAATGAAATGTGCTATTACAGGTAGCCACTATACGATTTTTGGGTATAAAGGAAAACAAGTGAGAGATAATATTCACTCGTATGACTTAGTGAATATGTTCTGGCATTTCTACCAAAACCCTCGTGCTGGTGAAGTATACAACGCAGGTGGTGGTCGTTTTGCAAACTGCTCAATGATTGAAGGTATTCAGCTTTGTGAGAAAATCACAGGTAACAAAATGAGCTATAGCTATTCTGAAACCAACCGTATCGGTGACCACATTTGGTATATTTCTGACTTAACGAAGTTTAAAGAGCATTACCCAACATGGAACTGGACATTTGGTTTAGAAGAAACCTTAACGCAAATCCACGACGGTATCTCTAGCAGATTATAATAAGACAAGGAAGTCCATCCATCAATCGTATGGATGGACTTTTCCATTTTACTGTATTGTTCCTAAACCTTTAGCGATACACCTTCCCACTCGCATTAACCAATGAGAATCCTAGGATACATACCGATAGTACTTCTAGTATCGTTCAGAGACCTAGATAAATTTAGGGAAGTTCCTTGACAGACTTTCATGTTAAGAAAATCATTTCGTTCGTATCACTACCACCCAAAAGCGATGTCAATCTGAATTAATTTGACTATTTTTGAGGAAAATTCGGATTCATCTCCCTTATTATTTTTGACAAACGACGATTTTATCGAGTCTATACAACATTATGATTAAACTACTTATACCTCTTTATAACGATTGGGATGCCCTCGAACTCCTACTCGAACAAATAAAAAGAGATGTATCTAAGGAATTATTTCAAAAACTATCCTTCGTCATTGTAGATGATTGTTCTTCTATTCCCTGTGAAGCAGAGCGTTTTAAGGAGTTTGATTTAACCATTATCCGACTTTGGAGAAACGTAAGCCATCAAAAAGCCATTGCGTTGGGATTATCGTATCTGACTGACCAAACCTCCTTTGAAAGTATTCTCGTGATGGACTCAGACGGGGAAGATAAACCCTCTGATATTGAGCGTCTTTACCTTGCCTCTCAGCAAATTCCAAATAAAATAATTTTTGCTAGAAGAGCAAAACGAAGTGAAGGAATTATATTCAGAATAGGTTATTTAGTTTATAAAGCCTTGTTTGATTTACTCACAGGTAAAGCAATTGCTTTTGGAAATTTTAGCATTATTCCTTTTGCTCAAGCACAGAAATTAGCATACGTTTCAGAAATCTGGAATCACTTCCCTGGAGGAGTAATCCGTTCAAAACTACCATACGATTCTATTCCTATTGAGCGAGGAACTCGTTTGGCAGGAAAGTCCAAAATGAATTTTGTTTCATTGGTCTTACATGGTTTGAGTGCTGTTTCAGTCCATTTGGATACCGTAGCGGTTCGTATCTTAATTGGCTCGTTAATGATGACAGCCTTTGCTGGTGTGATTGCGATTATCGTCACCATCGTACGACTATTATCACCAGAGCATACGTCTCCAGGCTGGGCGACCACCCTCGTAACAGCAGCCATTATTGTAATCATGCAAGCATTTTTAAGTTCGCTGTTTTTATTATTCACCGTGCTTAATTACCGTACGCAACGTCATTTTATTCCTGCAAAAGAATACCATGATTTCATCCAGAAAGTAGAATCTAGTCAAGCATTATCAATATAAACATACCCATGAAATTAAGTGTCGTAATTCCAGCCTATAATGAAGAGGAGTCGTTGCCAGAAACGCTCAATTCTTTATATAAAACATTATCTCAACACGGTATCGAACATGAAATTTGTGTTACAAACGATAATTCAAAAGATAATACAGAACAAGTATTAAAAGACCTTCAAAAGAGCATCCCGACCTTGGTTTATTATACCAACAAAGGGCCTAATGGATTTGGTTATGCCATTCGTTATGGTTTGGAACGTTTCTCGGGTGACTGTGTAGCGGTAATGATGGCAGATATGTCGGATAGTCCAGAAGATTTGGTTTTATATTATAATACCATGCTAGAACAAAATGTGGACGCTGTCTTTGGAAGTCGCTTTATCAAAGGGGGAAAAGTATATGATTACCCTAAAGTAAAATTATACATTAACCGTGTCGCTAACTTTGTCATTAAATTACTGACGGGTATCAAAACAAACGATACAACCAATGCGTTTAAGCTCTACAAAAAGGAAACCATAGAAGGCGTTAAGCCATTCATGTCGGCACACTTTAATTTGACCGTAGAATTGCCTTTAAAAGCATTTGTAAGGGGTTATACGTATACCGTTGTTCCGAATAGCTGGACAAACAGAAAGTATGGAGAATCGAAATTGAAGATTAAAGAAATGGGAAGCCGTTACTTCTTTATTTTACTCTATTGCTTAATAGAAAAGTCGTTCTCTCGTGGCGATTATATGAAAAAGAAATAAGCAACGAATAATGGCTTCAGTGGAGACTGAAGCCATTATTGATTAATGCAAGAAATAGTTCTGTAAAAAAGGAATTTGATAGAGCAAAAACGTGATTGTTATGCCCCAAAAAACGGCAAAAAATAACATCGACGTAATAATTGAAATTTTATTAGCCTTAAAACTCAATGCTAATAATGTTCCTCCAACAGGCGTAAAGAATAGAGGCGTTAGACAGGCAATCCCCATTATCCCCATTTTTTTCCATAATCGTACTGCAAAACGAGTCCGTTTGGAGAATAACTTAGGCTTTCCTTTTCTGAAATACTGTACCAATTGATTGAGTTGATTGCTCAAAAATACCAACATAAGCACGGTCAGCATCATGCCAATAATCGTACACACAGCCGTTTCTAACCAAGAAAGCCCCAAGCCTAACCCTGCGGCAGGACCCATAAAAAATTTAACAGCGGTAGAAAGAATTACTACCCAATACTTTTCTAGTGGCATTTTGTAAAAATTTACACGATTATAAAGGTATCAATAAATACCGTTAGTGTTAAGATAGTTTTTATAGCTAACTTGCGAAGTTATTACTTTATCAGGTTATCCCTAACGTTTTTTTCTTTAATTCTTATGATTAAATCTTTCCTATACAACCTAGGCACTATTTGTCTGGTACTGCTTGCTGTGGGTACCAGCTACGCTCAAAGTACAAATAGCCCTTTAAACCAAGATTACAGTCATTTACTTGAACGTTATGAGATCAAAACAGGTGAAATTATCCCATTTTTTCATAGCGGTATAAAACCCTATTCTCGCAAAAATGTTATTGCCCTTGTTGACACCCTACTGAAAGATTCGAGCCTCAACTACCACGAAAAAGACCTTTACAATTTATATTATTTACAAAACGATAACTGGGAATGGACTTCTCCCGAAGAAGGTAATTCTGAAAAAAAGCTGTGGAACTTTTTCTATTCAAAAAAGTCGGATGCCTATAATGCTCACAACGAAGACTTTGATATTCATATCAACCCTGTTTTTAATTTTGAGGTAGGAGCTGGTGTCGGTACTAACAAAAGTATGACGACTCTCAATACTAGAGGGATTGAAATTAGAGGAATGATTAATCGAAAGTTGGGTTTCTACACCTTTATGACCGATAACCTCACAGCAGTACCTGATTATGTTAGAAATTATGTGGATGCTTATAATCAAAATGCCACAAGTGGGATTGACCGCATTGCAGGAATGCCAGGAGAAGGACTCGTGAAGGAATATCGACAAGATGCTTTTGTCAATGATTTTATCACAGCTAAAGCTTACATTACCTTTCAAGCAACCAAGAACATCGACCTTCAATTTGGACATGATAAGAATTTTATTGGTAATGGCTTTCGTTCTACTATTTTGTCGGACAACTCAGCCCCTTATTTGTTCTTAAAAATCAATACCCATCTTGGACGATTCCAATATCAGAATCTATTTGCTCAACTGACGAATCCACAATTTACGGGGCCAATTTCTATCTATCCGAAGAAATACATGGCGATGCACCATCTCAGTATTAATGCTTCTAAAAAACTAAACATTGGTTTTACAGAAAGTATTATCTTCAAAAGAGATAGCACGAATGGAGGTAATTCGGGTTTTGACCTCAACTACTTGAATCCTGTGATTTTTTATCGTTTTGTGGAAACCTTCAACGGTAGTGGGGACAATGCCTTGTTAGCAGTTGACTTTAAGTGGAATTTTGCCAAACAATTTTCGTTATATGGACAGTGGATGTTGGACGAGTTTATTATGAAAGAAATCCTTTCAAGTCGTGGGTCTTGGACAAATAAAAATGCCTTACAATTAGGATTAAAATACATTGATGCCTTCCAAATTCCGAATCTTGATTACCAAATTGAATACAATGTTGCACGCCCATACACGTATAGTCACAAAAGTGGAGGCATCAACTATTCGCATTATAATCAGGCCTTAGCCCATCCGTTGGGAGCCAATTTCAGAGAACTATCTCAAATTGTTCGCTACCAAATCAATCGTCGTCTCAACCTTATGGGAACATTCGTTTGGGCAGTTTATGGAGAAGATGTTGGGAACAGTAACTGGGGGAAAAACATTCTTCTTGACTACGAAACAAGAAGCCGATTTGTGAACCTAAATGACAATTATGGCAACTACGTCGCTCAGGGAGCCTTCACATCGATGACCTTTTTAGATGTACGCCTTTCGTATCAGCTCAAACATAATTTGTTTTTGGAACTTCACCACATCAATAGAAATCAAATGAGTGAAGCTCCTAATCTAAGTTATCACAACGCTGTTACTTCTTTTGGCATTCGTTGCAATATTGCCCCTAGAATCATGATTTTCTAGTTTTCCAAGGGTGCTGTTGTCTTCAGCGTCGTTGTGGCTTTAGATTCATTATGCAGACGGTCAAAAGACGTAACTAGGTAGGTATAACCCAGACTCATATCGGCACGGGTATCAACAAAGTAATTATTTCGACCGACATAAATTAGTTTTTCAACCTTGTCGGTCGAAACCTTTTCATGCTCTTCAAAGCGATATAAAGCAAAATACGTATTTTCATCTCCATCGCTTGCAATATCGCCGTATTGCCAAGCCAGTGCATTCACCCCAGCAGCAGTGCTTAACACAATTCTCGCAGGAGCTGTAGGCGGTACATTATCTTTCCAAGGCATTGTAGGAACAATGGCAGGAAAACGGTAAAAATTAGCCCGAAGGGTATCTTGAAAACCTCCATAGTTTTCTGTCACACTTTTTGAACTAAAAAACATAGCTCCTGTAATTCCTTTGGTCTTTCTATCAATCCGAAGTTGTGTTGGTATTTCGCTGATTGACCAGTTTTCTTTATTCTTGAATACGCCATGACCAATGTACAAATGTCGGCCAAAGTTATTTTTTGCCCACCAATCCGTTAATACCTGATAAGGAGCTTTGGGATGTTGACGGTCAAAATATACTTGTGGCACAATGTAATCAATCCATCCGTTGGCTAACCATTTGCGAGTATCTGCAAATAGTTCATGGTAGGTGGTCGTACTTGTAGGATGTGTTTTAGAGCCTAGCGGATTCGCCTTACTATAATTTTGCCAGATAGGAAAAGGACTAATCCCAAATTTGACATAATGCTTGCGGCGACGAATTGTTTCTGAAATTTTAGCAATCAATAAGTCCACATTATTTCTCCGCCAATCCTGAATACTTGCAAACCCACTTCCGTAGGTATTAAACGTTTCTTGGTCTGCAATCACTTCATTTTTAACAGGATATGGATAAAAGTAGTCATCAAAATGAATGCCATCAATGTCGTAACCCCGCACCACTTCATCGACTGTTTTGACGATATAGTCACGCACTTCAGGAATACCAAAGTTGAGGATTTTTTGTCCATTATAAGTCAATAACCATTCGGGCTTTACTCGACTGATGTGGCCTGGAGCAATATTTTTGGTTCTAGCCAATACCACCCGATTCAAGTTAAACCACGCATGAAACTCCATATTACGAGCATGCGTTTCTTCAATCATAAAAGCGAGGGGGTCATAAAAAGGATAAGGATAACGCCCTTGAGTACCCGTCAAAAATTCAGACCAAGGTTCAAGGCTTTTGGCATAATAGACATCACAGGCATTGCGGACTTGTACCACAATGGCATTCATATTCGATTTTTTATGTTGATCTAAAATTCGAATAAAATCGTTCTTCTGTTGTGTGGGGTCATACTGTCCTCTTTTAGGCCAGTCAATATTTTCAACGGTAGCAACCCAAGCCGCTCTAAATTCTCGTTTAACAGGTTCATTCAATTGACGTGACTTTTGAGAGTGACAACGAATTAACACAAAAACAGTAAGGAGAAGGATTTGTACTATATTTTTAAACATAAGAAGAACGAGTATATGAACGGTGGTGGTTTTAGCCAGTGCGAAATTATCGAGAAATATTCAGAAAAAATCATACCATTTAGACTAAACACAAAAAAGGTCTTTCATGTTACCCACATAAAAGACCTTTTTTTAACAAATAAGAGTATTCTTTACTCAATTGAGAACATATACCCCACTCCTTTCAATGTTTTTATATACTGCTCTGGGATTTTTTCTCTCAATTTACGAATATGCACATCTACCGTTCTCTCTACTACATAGACATCCGCTCCCCATACTTTTTCTAATAATTCATCACGTCCAAATACTTTGTCGGGGTGTTTCGCTAAAAAGTACAGTAGTTCGAACTCTTTTTTAGGCATAACCAACGGTTGCCCATCATTCAAAACCGTGTAATTCACTCGATTAATTACCAACGAACCGATTTCCAATTTCTCATCGGTTTCCACCTGCTGAGCATCTCGGCGGAAGATAGCCTTTAAGCGGCTCATCAAAGCTCTTGGTTTAATCGGCTTCACAATATAGTCATCAGCACCTACATCAAAAGCAGCGACCTCTGTATATTCTTCCGCACGAGCAGTCAAGAATAGGATGTACGTTTCTTTCAAATTCGGTAACAGACGAAGTTGGCGGGCCGTTTCGATACCATCCATTTTTGGCATCATCACATCTAAGAGAATAAGGTCTGGCTTAAACGTTTTTGCAACTTCTAATGCCTGTACACCATCCTCTGCGGAAGCCGTTTCAAAACCTTCTTTTGCAAGGTTGTAAGTTAACAATTCGATAATGTCGGGATCATCATCTACCAATAAAATCTTAGGGTTCGATGAAGTTGTTAGGATGTTGCTCATAAATATTTTTTTACCTGCTGCAAGTTAGTTATCTTAATATTAAGGAATTGTTAATTCTTACTAAGTTGCCATATTTCACCCTGTTCATTCGTAATAATTATACGAGAAGAGCTTTCAAATAGTATCGATTCCGCTTGTTTTAGGGGCATTTTGACACAATATGTAGGCTTGTCGAAATTTATTCTCCCAGAAGAGCTATCAAAAAAATACAATTTACCATAAGCCAGTAATACAAAGGTTTTAGCATCAGGACTAAGGGCTGCTCCTGTTACCTGTGCCTTCAATCGAATTTCATCTTGAGGAATTAATGCATAGTTACCTTCCACTGCTTTTAAGGCATATAACTGCACGGCTTCATTACCTCCTCGGTTCTTAGAGAAAAGATATAAACTATCCCCAACGGCAAGCATGGCTTCACAGTCAAAAATTCTCGCTTTTTCCTGAGCAGGAAAGGTTTCTTGATTGGCGTAATGGAAAGTTATACGCTCTGCTGAAGTATCTTTTCGAGGATTCACTTTATAGATAGTCAAATTTCGTCGGTCGTTATTATTATTACCAAAATCGCCAATGAAGACCGTACCCTTATGATCCGTTGTAAGCTCTTCCCAATCAACATTACTTGAACTAGCCACAGGATAACTTTGTCGTATTGCTCCTTTCTTTGTCACCTCATAAAGTACATTTTTGCCTCCACCGTCGTTAATAGTCCAGTAGGTTGAATCACTTGCTTGAATTAAACCTGAACTTTCGTTTATTTCTTTGGGCAATCTTCCTATTTTTGTAGCAGACCATGTTCCCCTTCCTTGTTGAAAACCACTGTGCTTGATTTCAGTGTGGCAATTGCATAAGCTTAGCTTTATTTTAAAGAGCCAAATAAGAATTTTGTATTTCAGCATGATTAATCATTTTTTATAAAACGTTCCGTTACCAGTTCATCAACGTCAACTTAACATTAGTATTCTAAAAATATGGAAATAAAACTGCCTCTCTCTGTCAGAATCGTCATCGGTTTACTCCTTGTATCCATTATTGTTTGGTGGATGTATCTTTTACAAGAAATCCTTATTCTGATATCCTTTTCGATTTTGTTTGCTCTCCTTTTATTTCCCCTCTGCAATCGACTCGAAAAATGGAAGTTTCCCAGAACATTGGCTATCTCTGTATCATTGCTTGTGAGTACAGCCATTGTAGCGGGCTTAATCGTGCTGGTGTTTATGCAAATTGCGAATTTTTCAGATGAATTCCCCACCTTTCAAAAAAAAGGTACGGACATGATTAATCATATTCAGATTTGGGCTTCTAAAAACTTCCATATTAGTCGTAAAAAGCAGGTTGCTGAGTTTAGAAATCATTCGTTGTCTTTGCTTCAAAATAGTGGGACGATTATTACAAACTTCCTTAGTTCGATGGCAAACTCCTTGTCTTCGGCGGTATTAGTACCTATTTTGACCTTCTTCTTCTTGTTGTATCGAGACTTTTTTAGGAAGTTTTTTTACCGAGTTTTTGGTATTAAAAACAGAAAACGCATTGACTTAGTTTGTCTAAAAATTTATAAAGTTGTACAAGGATATTTGGTAGGATTGATGTCGGTTATCTTAATTGTGGCGGTATTAAATACCATTGGCTTAGTAGCCTTAGGGATTGACTATGCGATTTTCTTCGGAACATTGGCAGCGTTCTTATTGCTCATTCCTTATATCGGCATTATGATTGGCTCTTTATTACCTATTTTGCTGGCATTAATCACCAAGGATTCTTACCTCTATGCAGTAGGGGTGGCTGGTGTATTTTTGTTTGTACAATTTTTAGAAGGAAATTTTATCACGCCACATATTGTAGGGTCAAAAGTAAGTGTAAATCCGTTGGCCGCCATGATTGGATTAGTACTAGGAGGACAATTGTGGGGACTTTCAGGCTTGATATTGGCACTGCCTTTTATTGCCATTATGAAAGTAATTTTTGACAACGTAGATGCTCTTAAACCTTACGGATACTTACTTGGAGAAGCTGAGGTGAAAGACGGGGGAGCTTTACTAGACTAATTAACTAAAAATCAGAACATAAACAACTGACAATTAATCTCAATAGCCTTATATCCAGCTAAAACTATATAAAAAAGTATAGTTTTAGCTGGATATAAATAACGATTTCACCTCCTACAAACTCAACAATTCCTTAAAACGAATCGCTTGGCGACGAGAAATTTCAATTTTATCCCCACTGTCACGCAAGGTAACTTGTAAGCCTCCCGAAAACCACGGTTCTATTTTAGCAATATATTTTAAATTGATGATGTGCTTACGATTAGCTCGAAAGAAAATCTTAGGGTCAAGACGATCTTCTAGGGCATTTAATGATTTGAGCACTAAAGGCTTTTGATCGTCAAAGTATAAACGAACATAATTACCCATTGACTCAAAAAGGCGGACATTTCCGAGACGAACGAACCAACACTTTTCCCCATCCTTTACAAAAACTTGATCGTTTTCACTTAGCAAAGAGGTGTTTTCCTTAACCGATTCCGTTATTTTTTTCTGACGGTCAAACTCCTCCTCTACCTTCTGAATCGCCTCACTTAAACGATGCAACTCAATCGGTTTTAAGAGGTAATCAAGAGCATTGAACTCAAAGGCTTTTATCGCATATTCGTCATAAGCGGTCGTAAAAATGACTTCGGGTACATTTCCATCCAATTCAGCCAGCAAATCAAAGCCTGTTTTCCCCGGCATCTGAATATCCAAGAATAATAAGTCTGGATGTAGTTCGTCAATCAACTGCATGGCTTCATCGGCATTGGCAGCTTCGGCTACAATGTTGATTTTAGGGAAATTTTCTAATAAACGTTTCAGTTCGTTTCTTGCCAGACGTTCGTCGTCCACAATAATTGCTTTCATAATCTTTGTATTTTTTTGAGCGGTTCTCTAGTAAGTCCTTGATTAATGTGTAATGATGAATGCGTACTGGTTAATACTCCGTTCCATTTTGTTCACCTTGAATTCAAAAGCTACTACATCTCCCTCATAAAGACCTAATAACCCGTTAATTGAATCCAAAACCTAACATTCAAAATTAAACATCTATACTTTATTTCGGTAATGGTATTTTTATTTCAGCAGTCACGACATTGGTGTCAGACTGATAAATTGAAAAGCTAGACAAAGAGCCAAATAACAATTCTAAGCGGTGCGAGGTATTTTCCAAACCAAATCCGCCTGAATCTGTTGTTTCCAAAATACCCGTATTGCTAATTAAAATAAGCAGATTGCCCGCTTCTAATTTCGTTTCTATACGAACAAAACCTCCTTTTACAGGTTTTGATACTCCGTGTTTAATGGCATTTTCTACTAACGTCTGCAATAACATAGGCGGCACCTGATAAGTCAGCGTTTCACTTCCTATATTTTTTTCGACACAAAGACGCTCTTCGTACCTGATTTTTTCAAGAGCTAAGTAATCTTCAACCGTGCGTAGTTCTTCCGACAGAGCAACCGTTCTGCGTCGGTCAGCTAAGAGCGAACTCCGTAAAATATTCGACAACTGCGTTACGGCCTTCTGTGCCTTCGTAGGGTCTTCTAAAATTAAAGCTCTGATACTATTGAGAGCGTTAAACATAAAATGAGGGTTCATTTGAGCTCTCAAGACCTTCGATTCAGTTTCTCGAACCGACGATTCGAGTTTCAATTTTTCAACCTCTATTTCCGACTTTCGCTCAAAATAATGCGACGCATAGTAAAAGAGCGTCCAAATCATCAGCGGTTTAATGAAGAAGAAAATATACTGGAGCACAAAAAAAGGCGACCAGAAATTGACATGTTCTTGGTCTTTTAGCAGATAAGCATCAATCGGTAAATTGACAAAGACCATCAAAATAGACATTAAGAAAACCGCCCCTATAATCCGAGGAATAACCAAATTGATAGGCATTTCCACCCAACCAAATCGGCGAATAATTTTTCTAAATTTATGGGTTAATACAATCGCTAAAACGGTATCAATGATGGTTAAAATAAACCAGTCTATCGACCAACCGTAATTATTAACGTAGATAAGTGCTTCATTTGCTAACCACGACAACCAGCCGAGGGTTTGCAACATCCAATACAACTTTGCTCTTGACATACATACTAGGATAAACTTAATTAAGCATTAGGATTGCTCACAAGTTAGTAAAAGAAAGAAAAAGAAAGGTCGAAAAATAACTAAGTGGAAAAACTACAGGATAAGTGGTTTGTAACCTAGTCGAAAATAAAACAGTAGTCAATAAACGATAAAAATCGTCTACTGACTACTGTCATGATCTTTTATGTATTATCCTTCGAATTCCTCTAAACCAAACAAGTGTGATACATCACACTCCAGCTCGGCAAAAAACTTCTGCGTTTCGTAATCGTATATCAATTTATAGAGACATAAGTTGGCATGTGGAAAGCTATCCATCTCATGCAGAGGACGTTCCAAAAGCATGGTAAGTAAAATGCGTATAGCTCTACCGTGCATTGCAACCAAAATAACTTCTTCTTCTGGGCGAGCTAAAATCAGGTCAAATACAGGTTTTTGACGGTTGATTACATCTTGTGGACTTTCTCCACCTTCAGCAGGCATCGTGGTATTGCCTGCCACCCAATTATCAATCAAGTTAGCATAGTACGAATCATCTTTGCTGTTCGGAATTTTGCCCTCACGAATTCCCCAACTAATTTCATTCAAGCCTGCATGTTGCTCCCACTCGAGACCATCTTCTATAAATCCTTTAACCGACTGATGTGTTCTCTTTAAAGCCGAGGTATAAACTTTATGAAAAGGTAAATGTTTATAAGCCTCGTAAAAAGCGGCTGCTTGAGCCTGTCCCAACTCATTTAGGTCAGAATCAATCCCACTGCCTTGTACCACTCCTTGGCGATTACACGCCGTTTCTCCGTGACGAATTAAATATATTACTTTTTTTGTTGGTTTATCTCCCTGATTATTAGCCATAAGTTCAATGGTATTAGTATGAAATTTTACGCAAAAGTAAGGTTTTTAAACTACACTATTTCTTCATTTGAAACGCTAATTTGAAAAAACACGTATTTTATGGTTTCTATCTCTTAAATTTTATATCTTTGAACATTCTCACGAATGATATCCTTATCTTAGAAAAGACATCAACCATCTAAACAATGCTTGATGCTCCGTCATTTACTTACTTGCAACCCAAAGCCTAAGTGTGTCCAAGTAGTTAAATTGTCGTTTAAAATGTATGCACTCATTCTCTCATTCAACAGCAGAATGTTATTGGTAACTTTTGTATTATTAACCACTTAAAAAACAGTACATTAACTTATTATCGACTGATGATAAGGCAATTATTGTTATTTAAAACTGGATAATGAATCAAAAACAAGTAACATTTAAGACTAGTATTCACAATGATTAACACGAGCTATACGCTAGAGGAGTTAAACAAATTTGGGCAGCATGGTTTAGCTGGCCTTGTTGGTATTGAGTTTATCGCCATTGAAACAGATTGCCTTACGGCAAAAATGCCTGTCGATAAACGCACTCAACAGCCTTTTGGATTGTTACATGGAGGAGCTTCTGCGGTATTGGCAGAAACTGTCGGAAGTGTCGCTTCTTGGCTCTGTTTAGAAGACCCTAGTAAACAAGTAGCTGTTGGCGTAGAAATCAATGCGAATCACCTAAAGTCGGCTCGTGATGGCTACGTGTATGCCAAATGTACGCCTTTACGTTTGGGACGAAACACGCACGTATGGGACATCCGTATTAGCAACGAACAAGGTGAACTCGTTTGCGTGAGCAGGTTGACAACCATGATTATTAATAAGAAATAAGTACCCAACAATAACCCTAACAAGTAAAATAACCCTAGTGCTATGTAACATAATTGGAAACATTATGTTACTATTTTAAAAAGAAGATTTCTCCATTTTATTCTTGTCAGCAATGCAATTGTCGAACAACAGAATGGGGAACATTTTCAGTTATTACGACCCCATAAAAAAACTATTAAAACTAAAAGCGTATTTGATACGCATGTAAAGAGTATGACTCCGTATTTGGAAAATCATGTTTCTGCCAGACATCAGACCGTCGATGTGCTCTGGCATGGAGCTGTCATGGAGGGACATCCCGTGGCATTATGGAGACTTCCTAGTACAACTGAAAAGCAATTATTGATTGATTTTTCTAGTAATGTCTCCAGAACAAAAATTGATTTAGAAGAACTTCCCTCTGGCTTTGCTATAAGCCCATTTGAAGGAGAATCGTTGTTTCTAAAGGCTGATTTGTATTACTGTTTTTCTGCTGAGCACGAAAATCAGGCTGCTATTTATACCAACACGATGGAAGCTGAAGCTTTCGAGAAAAAGTGCTTGGAGCATTGGGATGAAAAAGAATTCTTTACACAAGAATTGAGCCCTATTGTGGCTACAAAGAAAAAAGAAAAGGCATACCCCAGTTTCCCTTCGCTGTATGATGAAGAAACATTTGGGGAAATGGTCAAGCAAGCCGTAACGGATATTGAGCAAGGAAGAATGCAAAAGGTAGTACTGTCTCGTACCAAAGAGATTACGCTACCCGATAATTTTGAATTGATTGAGGCATTCAATAAGTTGTGTAGTGCTTATCCTGATGCGTTTGTTTCGTTGGTGTACTTGCCAGAAACAAATGAAATATGGATGGGAGCAACTCCTGAAACGCTCATCAGTGTGGATAAAGAAGGTATCTTCAAAACCATGTCATTGGCAGGGACACAGTCTGCTTTGGATGAAAAAGGTAATTTTATCGCTCCTGTTGATATTCGTTGGTCGCATAAGGAAATTGAAGAACAAGCTTTTGTAAGCCGTTATATCATCGGTTGCTTTAAGAAAATTCGCTTGCGTGAGTATTATGAAAGTGGCCCCAAAACGGTAAGAGCTGGAAATTTAATGCACTTGCGTTCGGATTTCAAAGTGGATGTTCATGAGGTTAATCTCCCACAATTAGGCACCGTTATGACGGGTTTATTACACCCTACTTCTGCTGTTTGTGGAATGCCTAAAAAACCTGCGATTGATTTTATTGCAGGACACGAAATGCACGATAGAGAGTTTTATAGTGGCTTTTTAGGCCCTGTAAATATTAACCAAGAAACGTCCTTGTTCGTTAATCTGAGAACGATGAAGATTCAAGGAAATGAGGCAACTTTATTTGCTGGTTGTGGTATCACCACTGATTCTGACCCTGTAAAGGAATGGAAAGAAACCGAGATGAAGTGTCAAACGTTATTGCGAGTAATCTTATAATCTAGCTATCAACCCTTTATAAGAAAAATAAACATCCATTTAGTTGGAGTACATACCTAGAGCTCTGTTTTCTTTGAAAAGAAGACGGAGCTCTTCGTATTTAGAAGGAAACCTCTTGAATTACCCATTGTTTCGCCACTATTCCATCTTCAATTTTGGGCATCCAGTTGGGGCCTTCTTTGATTATTTTTAAGGCAGCCTCATCGAGTTCTTTAGTGACTGAGGTCAAAATTGTAAAATGGCTCAATGTTCCGTCTTTATTTACCCGAAACTTCACTTTTACAATTCCCTTTAGTTTTGTTTCCTCCGCTACTAGACGAGCATTTTTTTCTATGTAGTAGGTATAATCCTCTGGACTTACGGTAGGTTGTGCATCATGGTTAGTAGGGTCGTATTGCCATCCCTTCAATTTCTTAGGATTTACCATAAACACCCTCGATTTGGGCATTTGACCGTCATACATAATGAAGGCGGAACTCGTTTCAATAGCCGAACGAGAAAAATGATCATCGTCCTCCCCCCGTTCTTTACTATTCTTTTTCATTTCAACAGAAGCTTTTGGTAAAGCAATAGCAGATTTCATTGCCAACGTTTCCGTTGCTTCTTTAGAAGGCATTAGACTATCCAAGTACAAGGAATAAGAAGGCGTAATGCTCATGATATGACTGATGGAATCCTGTTGATGTACTCCGTTATAAATCGTAGTAACTCGTTTTTGTGTATCCAATTGCACACTCCGAGCAAGTTCGGTCTCCATAAGCGAGTCTTTCGGATAGGCTCTCCACAAAGAATCGTGTTCGTTACTTAACAACATCATGGGGTCTTGCATCATCGACTTTATCCCACTTATTTGTGGTAAATTCAGAGGCTGAGGCGGAACTTTTGCAAAGACTTTTTCTGCTTTTGAGCGAGTCACT
>JACCDQ010047753.1_pt1 | contig 24073 bp, 12 predicted proteins | sample 7446031 | NCBI WGS metagenome assembly JACCDQ01 (sample SAMN15323442, study PRJNA562643) | freshwater metagenome | isolation source: river surface water | place: USA:Blue River Watershed | collected 2017-08-17 | reverse complement strand
TGATCGTGTTGGTACCGCCTGTCATTATTCCAGACGAATTAGAAATATGCGTATGTTTCGAGGATACTCCATATTTAGAATTCAAGTAGTTATCTAGAACTGACATCGGTATTTGTGGAATAAATTTACCTCCGCCGCCGCCGCTCTGCGCCCTTCTCTGTCCGCCACCTTCAAATATCGAAGAATACGCGGGAGATGATGGAGCCCGCGGCGAATTTTCATAACTTTCAGGTATTTCTTGATCATTATCTCCGTATTTCTCGAGCATTTTCGCGTTAAATGATGAAACGGCGCCTCGAACCTGTTCAACTTCTTCTTCTCCGGCAACCGGTGATGAACTAGTATATGCTGGACTGGACGGGACATATTCGCGTTCCAATTCTCTGCGTATAGAATCCAAATTGGTGCGTTCGTCAATTAAACGCGTCATTTGAACCTTAAGGCGCTCTTCTTCTGAAACATTTCCTTCACGTTTCGCGCGTTCGATTTCGCCAGACACGCGTTGTGTTTCTTTCTCATTATCTTTTATTTTCTGTTCATTTTCTGCGATAATGAAATCTTTCGTCATTGGTTTGTTTTTCAATCTTCGTCGACCGTATTTCTCTAGTAGTGATATAATACACAAGACCCAGTTCAACGGTTTGCGCGTATTACGCAATTCTTCCACCATTTCACTTGGTGACATCGGAGTATCATCATAGTAAACAAGCATTTCAGATAACCAGTCATTTGGATAACGTGTTGGATAGTCACCGACCCAATCACGTCCGCTAATTGTCCATCTCTCGGTAGGTTCTCCATTCTTGTCGAGAATGATCGATTCAAGGACAAGGTCTTCGCTTGTTATGTCGCTCGGAGATAACCTCGCTTCTTTTCCATCCATATTGCTTCCGCGTCCTTGCTTCATTCTACGCGCAACATCTTCCTTCAAAGCAAATCTCCAACCTAAATTATGTATTCTTTGTATTGTATCTATATCCAAATCTGGTATGATTTCCTCTGGGTGTTCGTCTGGGTCAAAATTTACGCTTGTGTTCGAAGCGAGTTTGTTCATACTCATTTGAAACTCTTCTTGTTGTTCAGTACGACTAGGTAAATACACACGACTACCGATTGTTTCTTCTTCTTCACCTTCACCATCTGCTGCCGACGACGCTGATAGTGCTCCCATCGAAGAGGTGTCTTTCCGCATATCGCGCGGCTTCAATCCCGCAGCCACCCGATTTCTTTCAATAATATCATCCACACCCATGTTGCCCTTACCATCTCTCAGTACCTTATAAACATTCTTTGAATAAGACATGCTTGGCAGTTGGTCAATATTATCTTCCGTTATAATTCTCATCTGGACATTCATTACAAGCAATTCTTGCATAAGGAGTTTCAGACAGTACGGGATACGAACGATACTGAATGAACGGCCGAATTTCGTCATATGAATTACACTCGCCCCAGCACCAGCCCCTCCCGACGCCGCATCCGCCAAATTCCCCGAGTATTGGATCGGACCATCTACCATCGGACTCATGAAAAGGTTCTGGTTTGGATTATAAATCGCAATCATACCGGATTTATTACAAACTGCCATATAATACTCATCACCACGGACCATAAGCGATTCGTTGAGAAAGTGGGCCGCGCCGTGTCCCAAAATACCATCGCGCTCCATTTCACCTACACGAAGACCGCCATCATTTGCGCGACCTTGGACCGTTTGACGCGTTAGTTGGGTGCGCGGCCCCTGTGAACGATAATTTATTTTGTCTTTGACCATTTGTTTAAGACGCATATAGTAAGTCGGGCCGATATAAATATCGCTCTTCACTTGCTCACCGGTCATTCCGTTATAAAGAACTTCTGTTCCGGATGAATGATATCCATATTCTGTAAGAACAGACCCGAATGATTCATGTTTTGTCCCATTATTTGTATAAGCGGTACAGTTACCGAATCCGCCGTGAAGAACACAAGCCTTACCCATAAGTGATTCAATTAGCTGGCCGATTGTCATACGTGTCGGAATCGCATGAGGATTAATAATAATGTCAGGTCGAATCCCGTCCTTTGTAAATGGCATATCCTTCTCTGGAATAATAAGCCCTACGGTTCCCTTCTGACCACAACGAGAGCAGAATTTGTCACCGATTGACGGAAAACGTTCTTCGCGAATTCTGACTTTTCCAATACGAAACCCTGTCTCACCTTCAGTCATAAATGCTTTATCTACAAACCCGAGCTGCCCCTTTTTTGGCATCGTTGACATATCGCGCATTTGACCTCCTTCGTTATGGATACTGACCGATCCCATACCGATGACGACTTTCTTATCGTCCATTTCGGTATTTTCGCGAATAAGACCATTTTCATCGAGATAGCTATAATCGTAACCGGGTTTAATACCGATTGCGCCCTCTTTCTGGATATTTGCGAACCGGGTATCGCGCTGAGCGCCGCGCACACTACTGCTTTCTTCATGTGCTTCGTACATATTATAATACGTTATACGAAACATACCGCGTTTAATGCTTGCTTCATTAAAAAGAATCGAGTCTTCTACGTTGTATCCATTAAATGACATGATTGCGACGATTGCATTAAATCCGCATGGATGTTCTTCGTGATTGATGAGATCCAAATATCGACTTTTCACGATAGGAATTTCGCCGTTGTTTATAACAACCGCCATTTTATCGATACGAACTTGATAATTACTGTGATAAATCGACGCCGCTTGTTTTGCTTGACCGCAACCGAATACATTACGTGCGACTGGATTATTTTCTGGGAAGCAGATTTGATTACCCATGACACCCATTAAAAGTGACGGGTGGATTTCGACATGGGTATATTGTTTTCCATCGGCGGATATAACTCGACTACTATGCCGATGACGATGAGGATGATGATGCCGATGACGATGATGATGACGGCGACTCTTCTGTTCGCCTTCGCCTTCGCCTTCGCCTTCGCCTTCGCCTTCGCTCACGCTGTCACTGTCGCTCTCGCCATCCTTCTTCTTATTTCCTTCGACCGCTAAAGGTCTCTCGAACTTATGGCTCATCGAAATAAGGGTGGATTCGGTTTCGGACGTATCTATATATTCAATAATCGCTTGGGTTGATTTCAACCGCCGAAAATCTTCAATCGTATTTACGCGTGCGACATCATGAGCGACTGTTTGTTTGGCAGATAATGAGGAAGTGTCATGTGCGTGACCGTACAGTTCGTCGATCGTGTAATAATTACAGTGGGACGGATTAAATGTCGGATCTGATTTCGCAGTAAATCCGGTTGTCATTTGTTCCCATGACGCTTTACCCGCACGAATCATTTCAAGAATTTCATCCTTGTCGTAACTTGGTCGGCCGGTTTCATCATCAATATAGAAAATGGGTCGACACAGACGTCCCGCATCAGTATATATATGAATCTCGTTATTTTTAATATCCCAACAACAGCTCACATAAATTGGAATAAGTGCGTTACGGCGGTGGAGTCGAATTAATCGCATCGTTTCTTCTGGACGCGTAACCGCACCAACCCACGTTCCATTTACGAAAACCTTCGTTGTGTAATAAAGAAACATCCGTGTACACTCTTCAAGCAGATTCATCTTGACAACTTCGCGTAACCATTGCATCATAGGGTATGCCGAGCAATGATTCGTAATCCTTGTTCCGAAGGCAAGATGTTTATGAAAACCGATATTCGCACCATCCGGTGAATCCACCGGGTCGATCATTCCCCACTGCGATCCGTGAAGCATGCGTGGTTTCACGACTTTAGCGCTGCTATCCATCGGAAGATTGATTTTACGAAGATGCGAGAGAAACGAATTATAAGAAAGTCGGTTAAGGTCTTGGATGACTCCTATTCGTTTTGTATGCTCGGTCGCGCCCCAATTTCCTTTAAATGCTTTTTTGAATCCATTTTCGACGATGCGTTCGCGGAAGAATTCTTGATAGTTCATTTGGATGAGACCGACGAAATTCTTCTCGTATTTTTTTGGGTCTTTGAAATATTCGCGATCCATCGAGAGACGAATGTGCTGTTGCTGAAGAGCATAATACTCTTTAAATAGGTCAAAAATGAGTGACCCACTTAATTCAATACGTTTGAATTTGAAACTATCACGGTCGGTTGGTTGGTCGATTTTGAGAGATACGCGGAGTAATTTATACACCATATTTCCGAGAAAATATGCTTTCTGGATATAATTCGTCTCGCCTACCTGAGGCAGAAAGTAGTTCATGAGGATATCATGTACTTGCGGGATAGTCTTGGATTTGGTGAGTGTGGCGATGAATTTAATCGCGCCTTCTTGTGTGAAGATTTTATTCGCGTCGTGGATAGATGGTATGAAATGGTCTAGTAGTTCGGCGTGTACATCTAAATCAAGAAGACAGAACTCGAGGATATCGCGGTCAGATAGAACGCCAAGAGCACGCATAACGATGAAAAGCGGTACAGGCGAACGCACGTTGGGGATATTCACGACGATTTGCTTGTTTGTAAGAAGCGATGTAGGCGCGACGATTCGTACAGAAAGTGTTCTCTCGGGTTTGGACGCGTCCTCACTCACGGTGCGGATATCGGCCGCATGTGTATATACGTTGTCTTCATTATTCTCTCGAATATATAGCATATTGTCCGCGAATTTCTCTTGAGATATAATCGTCTTCTCCTTTCCGTCGATGATAAAATAACCGCCGTAGTCATTTTTACACTCTCCCATGTAAAAACGCGCCTTTGGTTCAAGCCCGTGAAGAATACAGAGATTTGACTGAATCATGATTGGGAATCTTCCGAGGAGAATTCTCTCGAGTGTGGCGGTTGTGACTTCTATACGCGTGCCGCTGCTACCCACATCCGTATTCGGCACAGCAATCTTAAACACGACATCCACGTCGTAATGTATAGTTGTACCATATGTCATATTGCGCAACCTAGCTTCATTCGGGAACATATAATGTTCGCGTTCATCGTCATAAATAATCGGTTTCCCAAAATAGACTTTGTCGCCGTTCTTTCCACCTAAATATAATTCACAGCGTAGATTGAACTCCTGTGTATCGGGGTCTTGTTCCTTTTGAAGGATAATCGGGTTTCTCTCGCGAAATATCTTGAAAATCCCCTTGCCGAAGAAATCGTTATATGAATCAATATGATGACGTACCATCATTTGCGGGTCATCTTCAAATAGACGATTGATGACCTTCCAAGGCAATTCCGGGTCAGAATCCATTTTAATATGATGATGTCCTTTAATATGTATATCTATAATGTAATATTGTTTATGTGATATTATTATTTATGCGTTATTATAGATACATATTATCAATAATAAATAATAATACTCGTATTTACTTTCGCGTGCTTCGACGCGTAGATGATTTTCGGTGTCTTTGCGTGCGTCGAGCGTTTCGTTTGGATTTGGATGTCGTTTTTTTGTTCTTCCTCCTAAAAACACGTGATTTACCTCCTTTATTACCTGTTCCTGATCCTGTTCCTGGTCCTTTCAAAGTCAATCTCATCATTTCTTGGTTCAAACCGGGGTTGGCTTTAATAGCATGAAAGGCTTTATCTGGGGTTAAACGACGCGTCATAACCTTCAATAATATATCTTTTATGTTTGGATCTTTTAATGCTTCTTGTAAGCGCGTCATTTGTTTTGAACGATCTTCTTTTACGTCATCTCTAATTCGTTTTTGTGTTCTAGCAGCATGTGCCTCCCAACTCTCACGATTCATTTGGTTTTGGCTTTTTTCTTCTTCCATTTCACTCAACATTTGTTTTAATTCTTTTCTCTTAATTTCCAGTCGATTGACATCTGATGGAGTCCGTGTTCCTGTAGGACTTTGTTTGTCTGCGAATTCATATGCGGTATCAATGAAATTCTTAATTTCTTCATCATTGGTAGGATTGTCAAGATCGATTAAGTTGTCATTATCGACGATAATCCTAGACATACCATATCGGTCATAAATATCGGTTGATTCATTTGTTTTTGACATATTTATATTATCAAAATATTTTTTATCGGTATGAATGTCACATGACATGTATCAACCCCGGAAGCTAAACGGGTCAACAACAATCGCCACACTTGCCTCATTCATCTTATGGGTATTGCGAATTTCAGCAGCACCGAACAGCAATATAGCGAACAATAAAATATAAGGGAAAAGCAGGATAAACCATGCGACATTAACATAACCGCGTGAGCAGATCGCGTTCAAAAACCATGTCCAGAAAACGATGAAGATGATTTCGACGATGAAAATCGTGGATGTATTTGCGACATTACAGCTAACATTACCAAAACAATATGAATGCGTGTTTTCCAGATTATCAAATAGCATAACAAATAAGGAGAGCACCGAAATAACAAAGAAAATGAAAGCTGGTGTGCATAGCGACTTCACCTTGTTGAAAATACCGTCCATTATGTATATGAATATGTATATGTATATATATATATACCTTATAAAATACTGGTAGGTATATATATATACATCTAAAAAGATAGATCGATCGATAAGTTGTTCAAATGGCGAAATACGAGAAGCACCGCAAATAATATCCAAGCGACGACATTATAACCATAAGAACAAATCACATTCAAAATCAACGTAAATAATAACATCATGAATACGTCTAAAGCTAAACGCGCAAAGGTCGTGAAAATGTCGCATCTTTCCGGATTAAAACATATCGGATAAACACCATCTTTATAGGATACAAATATTCCGTAAATAATATATATAGTTGTGATAACTAAAAACCACATAGAAGGTGCGCATAATGATTGCGCTTTTTTTATAAGATTATCCATGATTGATATATATTATATGTATATGTATTATTATTAGTATTATTATTAGTATTATTATTAGTATTATTATTAGTATTATTATTAGTTGTGTTTACTAAAAATAATAATATATATAAATTTCTACTTCAATTGAACGGGTTGACCAATAGGTTGGACTGTAGGGTCTCGTGATACAAACGCGGTAGATGCGCCTTGTAGTGCGTTCGTTATATTTTGAGGAGCCCCAGCCGCAATACGTAATGTCGTATTTGCGACATCTGGTAGATATTCGGCCATACCTCCATGTTGCTCGCCTATAAACTTGCGATGACGCCGACGGTGGTTCTTGGCACTACGAGTGCGTTTTCCGCCATATTGCCCCTTCTCAACAAGATGATTGCTGCTTTGAGGGGGAGCTAGAGTATTGGTGTTAAGTGGATAATGATTACCGTTGATAGATTGCGGGACCGGCGAAACGCCTCCAATACCGCCGCCGCCACCGATATGTTGAACATCGCTTGGACCCCACGGCCAGCCCCCGGTCATGCTTCCACCGCCAGATTGACAACCCTTTTGATGCCATTTGTGCGTCCTCTTCTTATCGGTGCGCGCGCGCCTACTGGATTTGCGTCCACCCTTGCTGCTATTTTTTGACTTCGTTGAAGCTCCACGCTTGCGATTAGTACCACCGCGGCGATACTTTTTAGATGCCATTTATTTACTTATTATTATAGTGAAAGAAAAATAATAAGTAACACAAATTCGGTAACAAATTTACACCCTTAAATAATATCCACATGAGTGAGCATATGTCGGCGACAACACATCTTCGTAAGGCCTAGCGAATCCATGACTTCACCTTCCGGCGTCTTGTCGATATATTCCGCGGTGAGATAGATAACCTTGTCCACATCGAGATCGCGTGAAAGCTTGATTTTACGCACTTCGGCTAAATAGTATCGGTATTTGTCGGCGAGAACCTTGCCGCAGGTAAAGCATTTGACGGGAATAATCATACGGAGCGGAGTTGAGCGGAGTGGAGTTGAGCGGAGCGGAGTTTGATATATGATAACATATTGTTTTTATATATCAATTTTTATTATTCTGCAATTAATTCATCAATTGCGTTAACTGCACTAGAATACAACGGTTTTGTGTTGATTACCTTTCTAATTCTAGATAAGTCAATAGTATCTGCATTTTTGGTATTCATCATAGTTTCAGTGATGAATGAATCAATATCATTATCGGTTCTTGACATTGCTTGTAAAAAGGCATTTGTTGCACCCTTCTCTTCCAATTTTTGTTTTAGTTGATCATACGTTACAATATTCCCACCACCCCTTATCACCTTCCTACTCTTCCTCCCACGGCGCAACTTCCGCATCGTATTCTTGCGACGGCGTCCGCCATTCTTCGACTGAGACTGTGACGATCTCTTCTGCGACTTCGACTTATTATAAATGGGCATTTTATACTATAAACATATATAAAATACGCGGCACGAAATCCTCGTATTTTATTCCTAAAATAGTTTTTACCGAAAAAGATCCATGATGCGTTGAAGTTCAACTGGATTTTTGAACGGATTAGATTTATCTCTTGAATTACTATTACGTTTCGTTGAACGGGAATTAGAACGGGATCTGGATCTGGAACGTGAACGCGATTGTGAAAATTTATACCCGCCACTATGATTTTTATGCTGTTTTTGACCTTTATTTGAAATCATTTTTATAAAATTCATATATAATAATATTCTATTCCATTTCATTCCATTTCATTTCATTTACGCCCGAATCGATCCTTGTTTCCTGCATCCACGTCCACCAACACACTCTCCTAAATAATAGTAGTATGCGATATCACGTTCGTTATTATTGGCGTCTTTCATATCAAATGGTCGCTTCGCGTTCCCCGCCACGCATTTTCCGGGGATTTTCGCACTATCCGATCTGCCGCTAGGGTCCTCGACATTCGCCTCCGCTGTATTCATAACGACAATCGGATCATTATCCCCTTCAAACCCGGTATATTTCGTCCATCCACAGCAACATTTCGTCCCGCACATTTGTTTTGTCGTAATCGAATTACACGCGCGTTCTAAATCTTCCGGTGATTTATTATGCATTACACAAAATGAGTCACTGCATTTAGTATGAATTTTCTCCAATTCGGCTTCCGTATAAGGCGTTCCGAATCCCTCTTTCAATTCGTTTCGCATGCTTATAGCGGGAACGGTCCATGCTACATCGGTGGATAACTCGCGCTCGTTGGTGATACCGGTATTCGGTTCAATATATACTTTCTTTTCAACTACTTCTGTTCCAGTCGTTTCACCGGCTAAATCAATATAGATTATCCCTCCTAATAAAATAAATACTACGACTAGAATCGCGCCTATATTCTTAAAGAATGACTCACCTAAACTTGTTCCTTTAAATGATGATATACCGCTTTCTGCTGTTGAAGAGAAAAAACCTCCGACACTACTCGCGCTGGATGAACCCACGTCTTTAATTGCCGTGAGTGCGTTTGATACTCTATCCATGATTATTTGACACGTATATTGCCTCCAGTTACATTACGTATAGATAATTATCACGAATTATCCCGAATCCAATTTGCGGCTTGATTTTTTGCAGTTTCACTATAATAATATTCCAAACGTTGAAGTAAATCTTTATCTGTCATATCTCTTGCCAATTTTTCATCGGATAAATCCTGATTTCTACCCGTATTTTTCTCCCACGCATCTCTAAATTTACGCAGACTATTTATCATTTCTTTATGTGACATATCGCGTAATGGTTTCGGTGAAGGTTTCCACATCCCTTTATAATCCGTTATCGGGGTTTCGGTTTGGGTGGCGACCATTTGACGCGCCTCTTTTTTTTGCTTACTTGGAAGTAAATGATGAATCTCTTGTAGTTCATCTGTAGATAACGCATTCCCGCGAATATTGAATAATAATTTCGCGATTTGCACTTTAGACTTTCCGGCGGTTGAAACAGTATGTTTCTTGCCGATTTGTATAAGTCTTGTAAGCGAAATGTCATTTTCAACATCCTCCTTTGATGAACTCTTGTTTTTAACTGTAGTATTATGATGAAATGGATGTTTTATGTCGGTCATTTTAGACCATCTATGAACTCCTGTACCTGTTTCAATAATCTTCCATTTATTTCCATCGTTGCCTTTTTTTATTGTGCCTATGGGAAATATAGTTGCACTTTCAGATGGTCCTTTGCGCGTTTTTCGTGTTTGGATCATTGACATTATAATGAATGTATAAAATATTTTAGGCCGACGAATTCTTAACAGACAAAACTTTCGGCTTCGCCACTATCCTGACTCCCTTCCCTGTCTTGACTTTCATGTGTTCCACTCCCGTCGTATGAATCTCTCGGTGACAGTCTTCGCAAACTGACGCCAAGTTCGCCGGATGGTTTTTATGAATATGTCCGATAAAGTTGTCCGCATCCGCGCTCTCCTGATGCTGGAGATGGTGAACTTCTGTCCCGCGCGCTTTCTCGCAGAGCTCACATAATCGCCGCAATTTCGCCGCATTATACCGAGAGGGCACCGCGTCGTCTAAAATGCTCGCCGTAGGCGTTTTCGTGCTAACCCCGCGGTATTTCACACGTATCATATTCGCGTTTTCCAGAAAATCAGCAGGAAGATGAAGTGATTTACATACCTCTAGTCCATACATACTTTCTCCGGCGCCATCCTGAAGCTTTCTGTCGTAGACCAGGGTGTCGCGTGACTTATCGTAGAATACGCGCATATGTGAGAGACGGAGACGCGGGGCCATCTCTCGGATTTCGCTGTACCCTGCGATTTCATGAAGATGTGTTGCGAAAATGAAGGACGCGCCAGCGCGGTAAAGGTGCTGTAAACCGGCTACAAAGATACTAATCGCGGAGTCCATTTCAGTTCCTGAGCATAACTCATCCCCTAATACGAGTGTATTCGAGTCAGCCATTCGAAGAATAACCCGGAGTTCCGACATTTCAACGACGAATGTGGATAATCCTTTAAACAGATTATCATTACCGAGAATGCGTGTCATGATAGATCTATAAGGACGATACATGAATGATGTAGCGGGGACATAGAAACCGGCTTGCGCCATGATGATGGCGACCCCAATCGCGCGGATTAGACTGGTTTTCCCTACGGCGTTTGTACCATACAAAAGCATACCGTTACCACCCAACGAAACGTCATTTGTAATATAGCATTCATCTTCGTTGATTCTCTCGATGAGACAGTGACGAAGCCCGGTTGCGCGGACGAATGACGCACCCTCGCCCTCGCCCTCACCCTCACCATCGCCCGCAATCACCGGTCTACAATACTTATATTTATGTGCGACATAACATCGGTTCTGTATCATGTCGGCGGCACTGACGAATGCTACCATATTCTCGAAATCATGATAGTATTCATGAAGAGATCCGATGAATTGGTAATATAGGATAGATACCAAATCCGATATTTTCACCCGTAATGAAACAACCGCCGAACATATTTCATAGATTTGTTGACTGTGAATCGTATTATTGCTACCTGACGCAACAGGATAGGTAAGCCCGGTCGTATCAAACATCAGTATACGTTTCGAGTATTTGTCTAATATAATAGGGATCACTTTTCCATCTGATGGAAGTTTTTTAACGCGGTCTTCCAGGATTTTGGTGCGTCGTTTCGTAGCCTGGAGTGATATTCCCATTTTATCGGTTTCGTGGATTTTCACGTAGTCTGGCTCCGTATTTCCGCCTCCACCGTTGCTAGCGATAGCTGATTTTTGTTCTCCGGCTTGTATTAGCTCGTTCAATACTCGTTGAACCTCATCGAGAGATTTCTGAGTATAACGATACTCGTCGGTTAGTTTATCCAACTCTGCGGATATCCCACGCTGTATAATATTTGTGTCAAATAATGTATCGGTGATATCGCGACATAAATCAATATTCAACGTCTTCTCGAACATATCCAGAAGGGCGGTGCTTTTACCTACAATATCATCCTTTATTTTCCATCTCTCGGCGAGATTATTGGATAAATGTAAATCTCTCAAACACGTAGAATATAACTCGCGAATATGGCGCAGATTCTGAAACAAACAATATACGTGAAATGGAATAATCTTGCGTAGAATAATATGACGGTGTAGTTTTTCGATGTCTTTCATGAAGCCGAGTTTCTCTCGTAATCCGGTGAATGATATCACCCCGTCGCTGTCTTTCAAAGACAACATGTACTCGGTAATCGCGTAATCTTGTTCTAATTGTTTCTCATTAAATGTAGGATGTAAAAGCGAGTATTTATATGCTCGAGATCCCATCGGAGTCACGGTATGGTTTAAAAGAGACAAAACCGAACTTAATCGAGAGCTGTTGCCACCGCCACCACCATTCACCGCGTCATCAATTATATTCAATTGGCGTAGAGAATGGTTCGCAAGGATCAATCTCTCAGACATATTTTCAAAAACGGGCTCTTGAATCTTTGAAACCAATCCAGGATTATGTTCGTAAATAAAGTTCAATAAATAAACAAGCGACTGTGTGGCGATAGAATAGTTCATAAATGATTGTTCGAGAGATTTGGCATGTCCATCCGGATAAAAGGTATTCAATACTTCCATTTGATATATTTGCTTGGTGCATCTCTCAGCCTTCACTGTCGCGCTCCTGGTTCCGCCGACATCGCCGACCCCACAGCTATCGGTAGTTGAAACGCGATGAATCACCTTCGCCTGGATATTTGTATAATGAATAACGTCTTCAACTTCTCTCGCCGAGAGATTGGAGATTAAAATAACCTCTGAAGGAACATATGATGATACAAATCTCTCGACTTCATCATATGTAGTCGGATTATGCGTGTCTTTATTCTCTGTTTCAAATATCGTAGCACGTCCAGTATAAATATCTATATTTGTCATTCCCATGATGAGTGTCCCACCGCTTCCTGTGGTGGCGAGTGTCCGAGAGATTTTATCAATCCATATACAGGCGATATTATTTGACAGCGGTGCTCCGCCGCCGCCGCCGCCGCCGCCTGGCGCAATATCTGTCGAAAAGAATGTACCCGGCGAATAAATCCCCTGTAAAATACGCACCGGTGGATTTTTCAGACCATCTTGGACATATACGACCACAGTATATCCGGCATCCTGTAATTTCTTTAAATACTTATCTAATCCATAATCTCGAAAACCGGCCATTACGATACCCGGTATTTTGTTTGCCTTCGCAAGTTCGCAAATCACACAGAAGTCATCAATACGGCTTCCAGAACATGTGACTCCAGTGCTACTATCGGCCGTCGCCGTCGCCGGCATGACCTGTCCATAGACTTCAAAGAACGCACCCACTTGAAGTAGTACGACCGTATTTGCGCCATACTCCACGGTATATTTATCGGTTAATGTAAAATACTCTTTAATAAGCGCCATGTCTATGTCTATGTCTATGTCTTATTAACGAACAAACAAACAAACGAACGAACGAATCTCTCGACGTTAAGGTTATATATCTCTCGCGTTATGTCTTTATTATTATTCTTTACATATAGTATATTACATCGAACGATGGGTGATATTTTTACGGGGTCTCCGTTGGAACATGTAGGAACTGAGACTATATTACATTTTATCCAAAATACCGTATCAAAATACAACGACTTTGATAAAATTTTAGATAATATACCAACAAAACATAAAGAAGAAAAAGAAGAACACGTCGTTTCTGTGCCAGAAGAAGGTGACGATGAACCAAGACATATAACCGCTTCTGCAAAAGGGTTTTATTATGAACGATTATGGGATATATGTATTAAATTTGGAGTCACAGACCTGACATTAGGAACCACGCCAGATAAACCACATAAACATCAAACAACTCATATTTTCGATAATTCTAACAAAGAAACAATAAAAGTAGACGATAATTGCTGGAATGGAAGCGCTCTTACTGATTTTTTACATCAGCACGTAAGGAGTGGAAATTCAGGCGGTTATTCAGATATAACATTCGTAAATAAAGCGCAAGGCGAACCTAGTGACGAAGAACTCTATTTTATTTCAGTAAAATATTTTAAAAAAGAAAAAGATATTGGCGAATATGATATCGGAAAATTATGTACTCTTATTCGACGTCATGAGAAGGAACATCGCACAATCAAATTATATATTTGTGTGAACAATAAAAAAGAAGCAATAGAAAAGTTCAATAAACAACATCGTTCGAGTGCGATTTTACTGAAATACATAAACCCTGGAGGAAAATATGAACACATTTATGACTCGGAAGACCTGCGACGGTTTTATTTCAACCTTAAAAAGGTATTGGAACAATACAATTACTTAAAAACGTCAGAAGATGTTGCCCGTTTCAATACTGAATATTTAAAAACATTAAAAGCCGCGTTTGTGCCTCGGTTTCATCAGAAATTATTTATAAGTAAAATTAATGAATTGATTGACGCCCGCAAAAGGCATATATTAGTCGGTGCGATACCGAGGTCAGGTAAATCATATATTATGGCGGGGACAATACTTGAATATGTGAAGAAACACGAAAGCTCTGCTGGCGGTAAAAAGATGAACTTTTTATTGATGACCCCCGCGCCAAACGAAACATTTCCAGAATATAAATCGATTTTTGAGAATTACATCGACTTTGATAAGAACAAAATAGAAACAAAACTTTACAACGAACAAGGTCTAACACCCGCGTCTGATAAACATACTGTTCATATTATTTCAAAGCAAAGATTAGGATATATTGAAGGAAAGAAATCAGCCGCAGGTTCTTCTGATGACGTCGCGGATGACGTCGATTCGATAACTCCTGTAGAACAAGATGACGATGACGAAAAATATATACAAAAAATCAGAGAAAATTTCATAAAAATATTCAAAGATATTCCGCATTTTGATATCGTATTTTTAGATGAAGCGCATTTCGGAATGTCTACAAAACGAGCACAAAAAATAGTAGAAGAATTAACCAGAACATTTGATGAACACAAAAATACAACTCAGATTTATGTCACGGCGACATACCGTAGACCACTTAAAGAATACAAGGTACCTGATGACTGTAAAATGACATGGGATTTAACCGATATTGAGGTAATGAAACACTTAGGTGAATCAAAATATCCAATCATCGACAATAAAATAGAAAAACAGTTCGGTAAGAAAATATATACCGAAACACTCGAATATTATGGAGATAAAACGGGTTTATTGATTGCGCCCAAACTTAAAAAAGATTACGCCAAATACCCCAAACCATATTTACTTACACCTTTATGGGACAAGGAATTCGTCAAAGTGGAAAAAAGTAAAATAGGGAATACCGAATTTGGTTGGAATATGGATAATTTATTCAGCACAAAGGGTGGCTCATTTGAAAACGTAGAACAAGTTAAAGAAATGATGCGGTATTATTTCGGGTATCCTGATAAAGAAAAAAATTACGAAGAACAGTCTTTTTATAGGACGAGAGGTATTATACCTCGTATTCGGAATATCTGTGCGAATGAATGTCGAACACAGCAACAAAAGCATAAAACCACGCAATTATGGTTTTTACCTGTAGGAACGGGGAGGATACAGGATAAAATCAGCGCGTTAATAACGCTATTAACTGATGTCAGCGAGTTTAAAGATATCGCAAATACGTATCACTTTTATGCGGCAGTTGAAGTTGATAGTCCCGTAGACACCAAACATGTCACGTATATGAAAGACCCTAAAAAAATCAAAAAGGAAATAGAAGAACTCGAGCAAGTATTACGCGGAGTTATAGAACCTGATCACAAAATATCAGGAGACAACCTGATTATATTGGCCGGTCAACGATTACAACTAGGTATATCACTTCGTAATGTAGATATTGTAACATTATGGAACTCCATAAAAAGTTCCGACGCGATATTTCAAATGTTGTTTCGTTCGATGACCGAAGTGGATGGTCCAAAATGCGACGACGGTGACGACGAGGGGGGCGAGGGGGGCGAGGGCGACGCCAAAAAAAAAAGACAAGACTATTGCGGTGAGAAAAAATTCGGGTTTATGGTTGATATGGACCCCCAACGAGCACTTATAAATGTCAGTTTGTTTAGTGATATAACCACAAAACCCAAAAACGAAGAGGAAGTACAGCATTATAAAGAAATAACCGACTTAATCAATATCGACGACGATGTCTTACATGACCGATTTGGTGACGATGACTCCGCACGAAAAGAGTTTGTTAATGAATTATTTGATAAATTATATTCATCTTGGAATAAGAGTGTCGAAAATACAAAAGAAATTATTGGAAAGTTTGAGCTGGATATGGATAAGTTGAATAAATTAAAAGAACAACTGAAAAGAATATATACTGATAAGTCGAAAAAAACCGACGATACCGTATCTGGACCGGACGACGAAAGTAAGTTTGACAAAAAAAAAGGCCGTGAAAAGGAAGGCGAGTCAGGCGAATCAGGCGAATCAGGCGAACCAGCCAAAAAAAAAGGAAAGAAGACAAAACCGGAGATCGAAATAAATCTAAAGGATAAAGCTACCGAAATTATAAGTGAATACGTATCATTATTGAATATTTTTACACTTTATAGAGACGATGGAACCACATGTATATTATCTGATACATCAAAAGACAACGCAAAGGCCAAAGTTATAACTGATATTCGTAAATTAAAGGATCTCGTATTCGAAAAGGATAGAGATATTTTTTTACAAATTCTTAAAGGGCGACTTACAGGTGATAATAATGATGAACCAGATGATAACGGCATATATGAAGAATTAGTAAATAAAATATTAGATACTATTAGTGATGATAGTGATAATTTAACCATAAATAAAATATCTATGATTCAAAAAAAGAAATATTACACGATTCATGAACCAGACGAGTTATTAGAATACATAAATGAGAATATAAAGCCAAAGGACCAAGAACGCAAAGAAAATGGGGAAGTATTTACACCAGTTTGGTTAGTAAAACAAATGCTAGATGAATTAGATAACGCCTATATAAAACAACACGGTCGAAGTATATTTTCAGAAAAAGACTTTAAATGGTTAGATCCAGCGGTTGGTATTGGCAATTTTCCGATTATTGTTTATCAGCGCCTAATGGGGAAGAAGGATGAAAACGGAAAATGGGAAGGAGGACTTAGTTTGGCTATACCGGATGATGAAAAACGAAGAAAACACATATTGGAAAATATGTTGTATATGGTTGAAATAAGCGCAAAGAGTATTTATATATTGAATAAAATATTCTGTGGGAAATACGGTGGCGGTGGCGGTGGCGGTGACGGTGACGGTGGCGGTGGCGGTGACGGTGGCGATTATAAATTGAATATACATACCGGTTCATTTTTAAACGGTAACTGTAAGTATGATTTTACATTCGATGTTATAATGGGCAATCCTCCATATAATCCACCAAAAACCGCCACTGGTTCTTCTGGAAATAATATTTGGCCACAATTTGTTATAAAGTCATATTATTTACTAAAAGAGCGTGGTTTTCTACTCTTTATTCATCCACCTGGCTGGAAAAAACCGACCGATGATGAATTCAACTATGATAAACTTGAAATACAAAATGGAGAATACTACAATTATGATAAAAAAACAGGTAAGCAAACCTCAATAAAGCAAATACGGCAAGGACAAGTATGGAGTGTTTTTAAAGTAAAAGGAGTATTTCATTTTATTTATACAAATGACCAAAAAAATAAAAAAACAGAAGATATAAAAGCCAAAAAATACATACCGCATTTCCCAGCGGTTGACTATTATGTATATGAAAAAAATGGCGCTAGTAGTGTTATATGTTCTACTAAAAATATCTTTGCTGGAGAAATAAAAGAATCAGAGAATGTAAAAATCAATTATGAACTTAAATATTTACCTAATTTGATAACAAATCAAACGTTGGATGTTTTACATAAAGTGACATCAAAGGATGGTATGAAACCTGTGTTCAAGCGGTATAGAGATAGTTCTGGTTTTTCATTAGATCCAGATAAGGGCAAATATAAGTATATTTATACATTCAATAAAAAAAATGAGGAAAAATTTCAATATTCCGATAAAGAAGCTGAAAATCTTAATAAAGATAAGGTTATAATGAATTTCGATGGAGGAATTGACTGTTACACCGTAAAATTTGTAAAAAAAGAAGATCAAATTGGTTCTTATGATAAGAGTATGTATTTAGAAGTAGCGTCGCGTTCAGACGGAGAACGTATTGAGAAGTTTTTTAAGTCAGATATTGTCAAATTCATATTTCTTATTACACAATACGGTTCTGGCCAAAGAACCCAAAATGAGCCGATTGTAGCAAACTCAATCACAATACCACCCAAAGAAGAAAAAGATTATTACAAGTTTTTTGGAATCGAAGACCAAAAAAAATACATAGAAGACGCGTTATCACATTATTATAACAAACAAACAAAATCCATAAAAGAAACTAAGGAGACTGAGAAACCGATTGCTGCTACTACTGCTACTGCTACTGCTGTTGCTGATAATCATGTTATGGATGACGATGAGACGGATACGGATGATGATATTGCGGCAGTTGCTTCTAGTGCTACTCCAAAAAAAAAAGGCAAAAAAAATACGGAAAAGAAGGAAAAACGTGAGAAAAAACCTTCTTCATCGGCCACGAAAAAAATCACGCAAGTGGCGTCAAAATTGGCAAAGGCAGATGCGTCGGCGGGCACAGCGGAGAAGCCTGCCAAAAAAGGGAAAGCGGCAACTAGTTCAAAAAAGGCGAAATCATCCATAAAGGTTACAGAAGGGGGAGGGAGGGGCAGCAAACGAAACCGTAGAACCATAAAAAAACGTAAAAGAAATATAGAATAAAAACATTATCATTAGCAATATATACACCATCGTTATAATGTCATGCGTCAATCCTATATTTTATTCAAATATAACGCAACCGTCCAGAACAAGAAGCGCGGTAGCTCCAATTCATAATTTTCCATTAGAAAAACGACGAATAACGCGTAAAACATTATTAAACCCATACAATCATATTTACAATACGCAGGGTTTATCCGCATCAGACTTCAGAGAAGCCGACGCAGACGCAGGCAAGTACTACTATATTCATATCGATTCATATGATACGTCGCCAAAAACTACAAATATCATAAACGAGGTAAGTCCACTTCTTGTAAATCCAGCGGAATTTGAACCAGGTGCGTATTATACATACATGGTGGTCGATATCGTTGGAAAGGACCGCGATACAAACAAAACGGTTGTGTTATCACATACGCGGGCGCCAGAGTTATACGCAACAAAGACGACCAATATGTATGAATTCGGAACCAAACACCACCAAATTATGTATAGAAAAGCGAACCAAGATGAAGAGTTATTCGCGGAACTCGCAAAAAAATACAAGAAGGTCGAATATCGAATTTATGCCGCAGGAGAAATAATGTGTGTAAATGAAAACAGGTTAATTTTTAATTTTATTTCTGGAACGTATAAAATGAAAAAACATATGACAGCAACCCGCGTGGAATATGAGAAAGCATATTTTACATATATGATACGTAAATTCGCACCAAAATATAACACGATTCTGTATCAACGAACCGCACTCATAACAGAGGAAGTATTACCCTTAACCAGACAAGAACTCTCGCGTTTACGGCGACATAATGTGCCGTTATTTATGTTTGATCAACAAGAAAAATGTAATCGAATGCGAAATGTGATCATGCAGCGTAAACCACCGTATAATGAAAGTATACAGGAAATATATACAAGAATACGCGAACAAACCTGGTAAAATCGACCATCGACCTGAAAAGTATATACTTACACATTCATTATCCGAGTAATATCGGTACGACACAACGGGCACGTATTCTTTGTCATCTTGGAATAGCACGCCGAACAACATACTTGGTGCTCACATGGCGAAAACCGCGCATTTACGCGGTACTTAAAACATAATATACACTGATGTTCTTCATCGGTGGTTTCTTCTAATTCTGGAAGATGTGCGATTGATAATTGCTGTGACGGTACAGTCCCCGGTGCTCCTTCTACGTTAAGTTGCGCATATGGCGGTGGAGTAACGATAATCCCAGAATCCATCGTAAGCCGCGTATAAAATCCGAGATATCCGGTCCTCGCATATTCGTTGTCGCAGATTCGCACACGTGTTCGAAACTCGTCGTTTCTCTCTAAAAAAACACTATTATTATCATTTCGCGATATATTAAATACGATATTCGGCGAAATATTGTCAACATGTATCGTAACAATTTGATTGGGAAGGATATTGTGGTCATTTGATAGATGAAAAGTCCCGGGCGACATATAAGACTTTTTTATCGAGCGATGACGATCATATACGAAATCACGATACGCCCATGCCTGATACGAACGAGCCGGTAACCAATTTGCGCGTGCCATTCCGGGATTATCAACGATGAAAACATAAATATCATTCATGTCGATAATCGGGATTGCTCTTCCAGCGTCTTCCATCGCTTCATGAATATGTCGAGATATTGTAATATTATTTGCCAAATTATTTCGCTGACCTACACCGATACCATTTCCAATACCAGTACCAGTACCGTCAGTAATCGCCGGAATATCTTCAATATGCGCAACATATGTTGGTAGGTATGGGTCATTGTCTGGACGATATACGATGTAAGAACTCGTAAGATATGGTTCTTCTCTATAATAATGAAGTCGTTCTTTATAATCAGCATACGCCTCCCGAATTCCCGGTGTTACAGCTAATGAAGAGGATGACCATACGGTGGTCCCGGGAACGCGAACATAAATATCCATATTATAACTAACGTATTATAACTAACGTATTATAGCATAATCGGTTTATGTTATTTAGATTTGCGGTGCGATGTATTGTAATCTCACTTAAACATATTTATTGTACATAATGTATTAGACATATATTTACTTGAAACCGATGAATACTTTACGCAGAAACAATATCCATATGATTACACTTGATGTGCGTATTTCTTGCGACACATTCTGGGACTATAAATTTAATATCCCGATACGAATCGATGATTATTATAATCAAGATATTAATAATAATAATAATAATAATAATAATAATCGACGAAACAACGTTAATATTCATAGCAATACATGCGAAATCGGTAATATTGGGCGAACTGATCCGATGTTTGAACGTCTTGAGACGTATCTCGTTGATTATGTAATTCAGTTTATTTACGACGACCTCGTCCAAAAACGCCAGCAGAGGGATATTCCTATTCTTTTGAAGAAGGCGCGAAAGTTTCATATTCACGGACGTACTCTAGAGGACTTGCTATTTCCACAGAGTAACGACACTACAAATACGCATTCGATGCCGGAGAATACTGTATATATATGTACGCACTGCTAACACGAATATTACCAACGATGACTCATTCATTCTCTATTCGCTTCCGCCACCCGACATAAAATTGTGTAACAATACATCATTATTCGTGTTTTTAACTTCTCCTGTCAAAATCGAATCCTCGTACATTCGACGTAATACATCGGGTGGAGCGTTCGAACCGATTTTTAAAAGGTGATGGTCATATAAATATTTGCGTATTTCGCCGATTGTCTTCTGTTTTAATGTAAGGTGCTGACTTTGAATATGCCGTTGTGTCTGTTTATTTTTTAACAACACACCGACAACATCATCATGTTTTCCAATTCTAAAACGTTTTTTATGTGTTTTACGTATTTTAACACGCATGCCCGCGATTTGTTCAGGGTTTATTGCCTCCCCATTCTGTTCAGCGAGACTACCACCTTGTTGTTCGTTTTTCATCGTATCTGGGGTTTCACCTCCAACCATATCTTTGAAAGTATCTACCGGTTTTTTCAACATTTTTGTAGCCCATTCGCGAAATGTCGGTTTGTTACCATTTTTAAGACAGCCATGTGGTGGTTCTTCTTTTATAAAAATAGAAGGGAGATAGTCTTCTGGATTTTTAGGAATATGTAATGGTGGTTCGTTAGGGGTGGTTACATCTAACGGCGTCGATGTTTCAGACGCTATCGTATTGTTGTACATATCAGCAAGTTGGGTTATATTCGGCGGCGGTGGTGGCGGTGGCGGTGGCGGAAAAGGAGAAGACATACTCTGCTCTGGATGTTGCTGTTGCTGTTGCTGCGATATTTCTGGTATAAAAGACGATGGCAGAGAGGTATTTATTGGTAACGGATCAAGTGAAATTGTAGGTGTTACAATCTGTGAAGATTGAGGCGAAAGAATCACCGGTAAACCAAGCAATCCGGTATTTGTTAATATTTCACCGTTTTGTAATGTTTCGGCAACTTGATTGAGCATTTGAGCCTCGGCTGTTTTTGCTTCTGGATATCCTCTTGTACTCGATTGAGATGATTGATGTCGTTTTTGCGTGTGCTGCTGCTGTTCGCGTCGCTTCATAGCCAATTTACGAAGAAAGTCTATAGACTGTGTAAAATTATCAGACGCTGACGATGACGCCGACGCCGACGCTGATGCCGACGCTGATGGTATTACGTCACTACCATCTGTACCTGTTTTATCATTTTGATGTTCTCTAGACCGCTCTCTTGTTCGTTGATGTTGTTTGATTCTCTCGAGTAGTGTTTTCTTAAGCGTACTTGGTTGGATAATTGAACTCGGTCGTATTCTTCGTTCACCGGACCCACTACTATTCCTTTTTGACTTTCGTTTTGATCCACCACTAGCACCGCTACCAATTAAAGATGTCGATGCGATAGTAATACTTTTTTTTTCACTCATCTTGTGTAATATCTTATATATAACTTATAAGATACTACGAGTATATATTTATAAATATAACGTTTTCATATATGGCCCGCCACATCCTCCTTCATTACGTGCTTTTACTTCCGGATTTTCAATAAATAATTTGAAACCGTTCTCTAAATCAGCGAATGTTATGATTTTTTTCTCAGATATCGGAAGGCAAAATACACGACGACTGTGAGCAATTTTTGTCTTTGTGAATAATGTTTCCATATCTCGGCCATATGTAGTAAAATACTCCATTCGTGAAGCGAACCATGATAAGGGTATTAGGTCAGAATCCTTTTTTGCGATACACCAGCCATAATCTTTCACCTGTTTTTCGTAAATCGATTTCAACTCACATGGCTTGTAAGCGTCTAATTTGAATCGCCATGTAAATCGCGAATTTAAACCTTCATTCAAACTGAAAAAACAATCGTTGAGCTCCTTTTCATACCCAGCGATAATAACCATCCAGTTGTGTTTATGTTCGCTAAGTGCCTCACAAAGAGTATCAACGCATTCCTTAGCAAAACTATCTCTCTTTTCCGAATTACCGAGTGAATATGCTTCATCTATGAATAATACGCCGCCAAGAGACGCCTTAATCATATCCTTCGTCTTAATAGCGGTTTGCCCTAAATATCCCGCAACTAGATCATTTCTACTTACTTTTTTGAAGATTTTCTTACTTAAAATACCAAGATTACTAAAAATACGTCCGATGATTTTTGCAACTTCTGTTTTACCTGATCCAGGGGGTCCATAAATGACGGTGTGCATAAAATCGCCCTTGGTAGGTAAAGCAAAGTCATCTGTAGATGGTCCGTTCCCCCACAGCGTCTTTTTGATATTGATTTGAGGTAGTATAGACGGTAACTCTGCAGATGATCCTTGAAACATCGGAAATGGTGACGCAAATGGATTAAATATATTATCTCGTGTTTCATTTGTATTATTGTTATTGTTCTCTGTTTTTTGCTCATTTTTCTCTGTTTTTTGCTCATTTTTCTTTGTAGTATTTGGAATATGAAGGTCTTGAAGATAATAAAGGATTTGATCTACTATCGTTCGTTTTATTGTTTCCATTCCAACCATGTTAGATAGATCCGTTAAGGGTTCGCGTATCGCATGAATTGCGGTCATATTGATATTATACTTTTTATTGTCAGACAGCGGATATTTATCACAAAGCGCAATAATATCATCAATATGTTGTATATTTTCATGTATTTCTATTAATTCTGGTTCAATAGTAGATACGGGAGAATGATACGGAAAAGTAGAAGTAGAAGTAGGCTGATGTATAGATGACGGAGTTTCGGGCATTTTGACTTGAAAGATAGACGCCCATATGTTTGGTGTTACTAATGTATTTGACGGTATAAACGGGTTA
>JACCDQ010219234.1_pt1 | contig 24078 bp, 20 predicted proteins | sample 7446031 | NCBI WGS metagenome assembly JACCDQ01 (sample SAMN15323442, study PRJNA562643) | freshwater metagenome | isolation source: river surface water | place: USA:Blue River Watershed | collected 2017-08-17 | reverse complement strand
TAATAGGGGACTTCTATGCCTTGGGCTTGGGCAGCCACCGCCACATCTGTACCTACTTGCCAAACCGACGGCCAGCCTTGGGCATCAGATTTAGTAAAAAACTGACTAAGATGGTTATGCAAGCCCACGATAGATGCCTCAAAACCAAGCGAATCGGTGAGGGTAGCAGGGGCATAAGAAGAATAAACGGTTTCTGCCAAAAACTCGTCTTTGCATGATGAAAGCAAGCCTGTACCCATCATAAGGCTACAAAGGGCCAAAATATATTTTTTCATTCTTTTCGTTGTTAAAATTTTACTTGAGTGTACGCCATTTTTTTGACCATCGGATAAAAAGCGTTTTTGTCACACGCATGATTGTTGGGCTATTTAAGCGTTACATTTACCCCTAACACAAAATTGCGAACCAAAGGATAATTGTTTGTCCAATCGCCAGAACCTCTAAACGAGAAGTCGTTTTCGGGGTCCCAACCTAGCCAATTGGTAAAGGTGTACAAATTACGGCCGCTCATATAAACGGTCAGCGAACCCAAGCCCAATTTGCTTGCCAAGGTTGCAGGAGCGTTATAACTCAAGGTTACGTCTTTGATACGTGTGTAGCTATTGTCGGACGGATACCCATAGCCTCTGGTATTGAAATAACGCAACGACGGACGGGTATTGCTTTTGTTTTCTTCTGTCCAATAACCAATGGCATCAGGCGTATTCATACGGCCTGCTTCGTCGGCAAAAGTTAGGTTTACGTTATTTTTCAAACCTCCTTGTACAGTTTGAATAAATACATTCAAATGGAAGTTTTTGTAGTGAAAAGTATTCGTAAAACCACCCGTCCACTTAGGCAAGGTTGTCCCTAAAATGGTTCTATCATCGGCTGTAATTTTTTTGTCGCCATTAATATCAGCAAATTTCAAATCGCCGGGTTTAGCACCAGGGTCTTGTTGCGAAGCGTCTTCGCCTACTTGCCAAACGCCTTCTAATTTGTAATCATAGATAATGCCTAGCGATTGTCCTAAAAACCAACGGTTGCCCACATCGTCTTTGCCATCGCCATACAGTTCTACGATTTTGTTGCGGTACGAAGCAAAGTTGATATTGCTTTCCCATTTAAAATCACCTGTTTTTACGTTGACAGTATTCAGGGTAATTTCGATACCTTGGTTTTGTGATTTGCCTAAGTTATCAAGAATCGAAGAGTAGCCTGTGGCCGCAGGCAAATTTCTTCGTAAAATCAAATCGGTTGTTTGGGTTTGATAAGCATCAATTGTACCTGTAATACGATTGTTGAAGAGAGAGAAATCAAGGCCAAAGTTTAATGCAATGGTGTTTTCCCATTTTAGATTACTGTTTCCTAAATTATTAGCTAATACACCAATTGTACTTACACCCGAAAACGGAAAACGTACCGAACTTGCGGTGGTGAGTGTACCATACACGCCAATGGCTTCGTTGCCTGTTTTACCATAAGAACTACGCAATTTGAGGTTGTTGATAAAAGGAATATTTTGCATAAAACGCTCTTTGCTGATGTTCCAGCCTAAACCTACCGACGGAAATAAACCGTATTTAGAGGTGTTGCCTCCAAACACCGAAGAACCATCTCGGCGGGCTGTTACGGTTAGCAAATAGCGGCTGTCATACGAGTAATTGACACGACCCATTTGCGACAAATTGCTCCGTTTGTCACGGTACGAGCCACTGGTTTGGGTTGCACCTGCCCCAAGGTTGTAGTAAGAGAGTTCGTCATTAATAAAACCCGTCGCACCTGCCGAAGTACTCATGTAATCTTTTGACTGGGCACTGTACAAACCCGTGAAATCGAAGTGATGTTTGCCCCAATCTTTGTTATAAGTAAGGATGTTTTCTAATAAAAACGAATTCGATTCTGCATTGAAAATACTTGCCGAACCAATCGTACTGTTGGCATCTCTACCTGTATAACTTCCTGAACGAGAAGGTACTGTGATGTATGAGGCATTAAGTCTATATTTTAAGCCAGGCACAAACGAAGGTTTGAGTTCGGCATAAAAGTTGCCATTAAAGTTTTTGCTGCGTTCTAGGCGGTCAACGTTCAAGCCGATAAGTGGATTGGTATAAAGTAATTCGGGATACATCGGATAAATCTCATAGCCTCCACTTCCATTATATACCGTTCCATACGGACTCATAGCGGCAGCCAAATAGAAGTTGGTACGACCGCCATCGTAATTATTAGCCGTAAAAAACAAAGACGTACCAATGCTCAGATAATCGGTAATATTTACATCTAAATTTGAACGAAACGAAGCCCGATTATACTGATAGCCTTTTACCACGCCATCTTGCTTCAAAAACTCGCCTGAAATATAATATTTCACGTCGGCAGTACCACCCGAAATGCTCAAATTATGGTCTTGCAGTACGCCTGTTTGGGTTGTCAGGTCTATCCAATCGGTTACTTTTTTAGCATTATAATTACTTACTTCATAGGCATTAGGCAACACAGCCGTTTGGGTAAGGCCATTTTGCTTCATGTAGTCGGCATATTTTTGTACGTATTTTTCTGGACTACTTGGGGTTAGTATATGGGCAATATTTTCGATACCAACATAGGTATTATAACGAATGGTTGGTTTGCCCGAAGCACCTCTTTTGGTCGTAATCAAGATAACGCCATTAGAACCTCTAACGCCATAAATAGCCACGGCAGAAGCATCTTTCAAAATTTCGATAGAGGCTATATCGTTGGGATTGATGTCGTTGGTAACGCCATCGGTATTACTCAAAGGCACACCATCGACTACGATAAATGGCCCTGTACCTGCTGTAATTGAATTTAAACCACGTACTTGCACATTGGCCGAAGCACCTGGCACAGAGGATGATTGCGAAATATTAACGCCAGCTACCGAGCCTTCTATGGCGTGCAATACGTTGGTGACAGGCACTTGGCTCAAACGAGCCTTGGGAACAGATGTCACCGAACCCGTCAAATCGGTACGTTTTTGTGTTCCATAACCCACTACCACTACCTCGCTGAGGGCTTGGCTACTGCTTTTTAGGGTAACGTTAATTATTGTACGTCTGCCAACGGTAATCTCTTGTTTTTCATAGCCTACCGACGAAAATACAAGCGTTGCATTGTCGTCGTTGACCGCCAAACTATAGTTTCCATTTGCATCAGAACTTGTACCTTTTTGTGTGCCTTTGATTAGCACCGTAACGCCTACGATGGGTTCGCTTTTTTCGGCATCTACAATTTTTCCCGTAATGGTATTGACCAAGTTGAGGGGAGTGATAGCATGAGGGAGCAAATGCGTAGCCAGTACCACCGTTTCCGACTTTCGTTGGGTAAGGACGACTTGGTTATTTTTCATCACCAAGAATTGAATATTTCTTGGAATTAATAGACTGTTTAAAATGTTTTCTACGGTTTCGTGCTTAAACGATACCGTCATTTTTTCGTCGGTTGGTAAAATGTTTTTTTGGTAAGAAAAAACTAAATCAACCTGCTTTTCGATGTCCCGAAGTACATCTCGTAAGGTTGTGTTACGTGCCGTAATGGTGACACGCTCTTTGAGTTGTTCCTGTGCTAATGAAGGCCGTGCAAAGCTTACACCAACCACCATAAAAGCCATGACAAGTTGAATGGCAGTGATCTTCATAATTTTGAAAATCTCTTTTTTAGTAAGAAAATTTGACATACATTTGACTGTTTTTGTTTGAATTAGGACAAAAAGAAGCTTCCTCTTTGCTTTGGCGAGCAAGAGTAGCAAAACACGAAGGAGAGATGTTGGCGCATCTTTCCTTTTTTATTGAATTAGAAAAAAAAGTACATTATAGATTCATGGTAACTTTGCTTTATATATTGAAATTTTAAATTTATTCTATTTGTAACGTATCAATGCTAAATTGTCAATAGTGCATGCGTGTTTTCATTTTCCAAGACTTCCACTTAATTTTAAATCAAATATAAATCACTGATTATGAAAAACATAACTCATAATTTAGAATTCATAATTCAGCATTTATACTTAGTTTTAGCACCTTAGCCTACTTACAGCCCTCCGACTCTACGATAATTTGAGCATCAATTTCTTTATACTTAGCACCAATGGTTTGGCAAATCACATCTAGTTTGTCATAAAGCGATTCTTGTCCAAAGGTAGTTGTAATGATACAAGTGGCTAAAGTTTCTTCATTGTAAATAATTTTTACTCCATACAGTTTTTCCATCAAGTCAAATACTTGTGTAACGGGCATATCTTCGATTCTCTTTTTCGCCACTTGTAAAGGCAATTGGAGTGGCAAGGGCGTTTCTACTAGATGTTTTTTGAGGGTTTCTTGTGCTCTACTAAAAATAGCTTGTTGGTTCGGTAATACAATGAGTCCTTTATCTTCGGCATCTGTCAAATCATGAAGATTTTGCTTAAATACCGCTACTTTTCCTGTTTTTACTTTGACAAACACTTGTTTTTCTTGTGCAAATGCTTGTACGCTAAAACTTGTACCTAATACTTTGGTAACAACTTCATTTGCATATACATAAAAGGGTCGTTTAGGATTTTTTTGTACTTCAAAAAAGCCTGCACCACTCAAGAATACGATTCTTTTATGAGGCTCAAAATGAGCAGGATAACTAATTTTACTATGGGCATCAAGTGTCACAAAGCTACCGTCTTCTAAGGCAATTTTTAGGGTATGTTCAGTCGTATTTTCTTGCTCAATTAAAGTGTTTTTATCTGCTACAGTAGCGACTAAATCTTCGTAAGTGATGCGACTGCGTTGTTGCAAAACATATTGATAAACCCCACCTATACCCAATAATATTGCAAGACTTGCGGCCCAAGGCATGAGGCGTTTCAAGGTAAAAAAGGTGTTTTTGTGTGCAGGCAGTGGCTGATGGATTGTTTCTTTGATTTGCCCCCAAATTTTTTGTTGATTAAGTATGGGTTGTTGGCTTTCATGTTGGCGAACTTGTAGAAGTAATTGACGCGCTTGATGGATTTCAGCTTGCTTATAAGGAAATTCTAAAATGAAAGCTTGCCAGAAGGCATCTTGCTCTCCATAGTTCACCCAACGAAGAAACGCTTCATCATTCAAAAAGTCTTGATATGCAAAATCTTGGTATTTCATATTGGTTTAACAAGTGCTCTTTTATCCTAAAAGATATGCTTGTTTACTTTTCATAGTTTTGGTTTTACTAGCCCATTAATAGGCTTCTATTTATACAGGTACAGCTTTTTGAAAAAACTAATCAAGTAATTTCAAAAAAAAATCATTTTTTTTTGAAATTACTTGATTAACACTTATTTATAGACCTTACATGAAGACAAATGAATAGATTTGTCAGAAATTCGTAAAAAAGACAGCATTTGTTTTAAAAATAGTAGCAATGTAATTAGTCTGACTTCTCTCTAAGATAAAGGTCTGCTATCCGTAAACTAAGCTATGTGAAAAAGGTATTATGCTAATTGGGAAGTTTACGGATAACAGATAACAAGAGGGTAAGGTTAACTGGCTTTTTTCATCCATTTTTTCATTAACCACTTTCGTACAGGAATGTCGTACAGGTACAAACTTGCCGTGGCAATGCCCACAGCAACTAAGAGTACCAATAAGCCTTCGCCCCAAGCGTTGGTCAAGGGTATTTTCTCGTTATAAACCCAAGCCGTAAAAATATAAATCAAGGGATAATGCGTAATGTACAAAGGATAGGAAATATCGCCGAGGTATTTACATACTTTACTTGTCCAACCCGTTGATAACGTGCCACTTGCTCCTATATAAACGACTACAGGAAAAAGAAAAATAATGACCAAAGATTCATATAAGCCGTTCATCCAAAGGTGTGTAGCACCGCCAATGCGAGGAATAGAAAAAAGTGTAACCAGTAAAAGGCTACTCTTCACAAAAGCATAGCGGATATTGCCTGGCTTGGCTATCCGAGAAAGCAAAAGTCCTGCAAAAAACGGATACAACAAGCGTGTAAACCCAATACGTAATTGAGTAGCATTTAATGACCACCCACCAATGACATCGCCCGCAGGTGACGTAACCGCCAGATGAATCAAGGCAATTCCTGAAAGAAATACAAAAATACTCAAAACCGTATTAGACCATTTTCGTACAAAAAGGGCGTAAAGAATATTGGCGATGTATTCAAAAAAAAGCGACCACGCAGGCCCATCAAGTGGGTGCATTTCCGACCAACCTCTAATATCCATGCTGATAGGAATAGGCAGCAATGTAAAGCCAATGAGCATGATAAGCAAAACCTGCGAGGGAGGTGTATTGGCCACAAGCGGAAAAATCGAAGGCGAAGCACTGTAGTAAAAACCAATCGCTCCTATAATCATCCCTACTATAATCATCGGGTGTAAACGAATGAGTCGCCGTTTGAAAAATTCACCTACACTCATGCGTTGCCAGCGTTCATCGTAGGCATAGCCAATAACAAAGCCCGAGAGCAAGAAGAAAAAATCAACAGCCAAATAGCCATGATTGATGATTTGTACCAAATGACTGCCTCCTGTGAAGGTTTCAAACAGGTGCATTAATACAACGATGATAGCCGCCACACCACGCAGCCCATCCAATATTTCATAATGGCGTTTGGTGTCGGTAAAGCCTGCAATGGGTGTTTTTTGTTCTTTCATGAAGGTATTGGTTGCGTTAGGAATTTTCGGATGTACGGATAAATATAAAAAAAAATTAGTTAAACACCATTTTCTCCTGCATACTTTCAATACTTCTTGCTCCGTGGATGAAAAGCTACAATCGTTTGTGTTAGATAATCTCTATCGACGTGGGTATAAATTTCGGTAGTTGTAATGCTTTCGTGGCCAAGCATTTCTTGTACTGCACGCAAATCGGCACCGCCTTCTATCAAATGCGTAGCAAACGAATGACGAAACGTGTGCGGACTAATGGTTTTCTGAATACCTGCCAATACCGCTAGGTCTTTGATGATAAGAAAAACCATGACTCTTGTAAGTTGCTTTCCTCTACGATTCAAAAAAACATGGTCTGAGTAGTCTTCATGAACTACTTGATGCTTACGAATTTGTTCAAGATAAATTTGGGTATAATGTATGGCATCTTTGCCAATGGGCACAAGTCTTACCTTATCGCCTTTGCCTCGCACCCGCAAAAAACCAATGTCAAAATAACATTCCGATAGTTTAAGCTCTATGAGCTCAGACACACGCAAGCCCGAACTATACAATACCTCCAGCATCGCCCGATTGCGTGTCCCTTCGGGCGTAGAATGGTCGATAGCCTCTAAAAGTTGAATTATTTCGGGAAAACTCAACGTTGTCGGTAATTTTCTACCTGTTTTAGGCGAACTAATCAGGGCGGTTGGGTCGTTTTCGATTATATCTTCTAGGCTTAAATACTTAAAAAAAGCTTTTAGTCCCGAAAGCATACGAGCCTGTGAAGTGGCTTCTAAGCCAAGATTTTCGATAAATTCAAAAAAACTAAAAATATGTTTGTCTTGGATTTCTTCGGGTACAGGAAGCTCGCTTTGGGTCAGTTCAAGGTATTCCCAAAACTTAGCCACATCTCTACAATACGCTTCAATGGAATGTGCTGAGAAGGCTCTTTCGAGGGTAAGATAGTTTTTAAAATTTTTCAGGTAAATTTGCCACATAGTAATATTCGGATAGCTGTATATTTATCGCTTACAAATTAAAACGAAAGTATTGACAAGAACCATGGCAAAAAAACAAATTTTAGTAATGAATGGGCCTAATTTGAATTTATTAGGCAAAAGAGAACCCGAAATTTACGGACACCAAACATTTGAGCAGTATTTTGAGGTATTAAAAGATAAATATGAGCATCAAGTAGATTTGTACTATTTTCAGTCGAACCACGAAGGTTTGTTGATTGATAAAATCCACGAAGTGGGTTTTTCGTTCGATGGCATTGTTTTAAATGCCGGAGGGTTTACGCATACGTCTATTGCCCTAGCCGATGCCATTGCAGCCATCAAAACGCCTACCGTAGAGGTACATATTTCTAACGTACACGCACGTGAGTCGTTTAGACACCACAGCTATTTGAGCAAAAACTGTACGGGCATTATCGTAGGTTTTGGGCTAAGAGGATATGATTTGGCCATTCAAACCTTTTTGTAAAAAGTAGTTTTTCATTTTTTCAAATCAATAACAGTACTATGATTACATTCTATCCTGGGCCATCGAAGGTATATCCTGTCGTAGAACAGTACCTGCAAGAAGCTTTTCACGAAGGTGTGTTGAGCATCAATCACCGTAGCCAAGCATGTATGAATCTCACTCGTACTGCTATTGATTTGCTACACGAAAAGCTTGCTATTCCGCAAGATTATACGATTTACTTTATTTCTTCGGCAACAGAAGTGTGGGAAATTATGGCACAATCACTCACCCAACAGCATAGTTTACACATTTACAACGGTGCTTTTGGTGAAAAATGGGCAGCTTACGCCGAGCGTATTGTACCCCAAGTGACTCGCCTCCGCTTTGAACCAGAAGAGTCTTTAGCAACGCTTTCTTTGCCCAATCACACGCCCGATGTGGTTTGCCTTACGCAAAATGAAACATCTAATGGCACACAAGTGCATGACTGGTCGGCAATAGCCCAGCAATATCCCGACGCACTATTGGCTATAGACGCTACTTCGTCGATGGCTGGTATTACGCTCGACTGGCAGAAGGCCGATGTGTGGTTTGCTTCGGTGCAAAAATGTTTCGGCTTGCCCGCAGGCATGGCTATTATGGTATGCTCGCCCAAGGCTTTGGCAAGGGCTTTTGCCATTGGCGACAGAAAATATTACAACAGCTTGCTTTTTATTCATGAAAATTTTATCAAATTCCAAACGCATTATACACCTAATGTACTGGCAATCTATTTGTTGGCAAAAGTATTAGCCTTACAACCTCCTATTGCAACGGTTCATCAACGAATTAAAGCACAAGCAAACGACTGGTATGGGTTTTTGGCAGAACATTTCAACCTGAGCAAAACCGAAGGCTTATACCCTTTGATACAAAACAAGGCTGTAAGGTCTGATACCGTGTTGACTATTGCAGGAGAACCGGCTTTAATTGCCCAACTCAAACAGCGATTTCAGGTAGCGGGTATTACTGTGGGCAATGGATATGGTGCTTGGAAAGATACGACTTTTAGAATTGCAAACTTTCCTGCTATTTCGTCAGATGATATTTTGGCATTGAAAGAAGAATTGCTGAAAATTAGCTATATTCAATATGAGTTGTGAATGAGTGATTGAGTGGGTTAGTGCTTTGATTTCCCAAAACTTACACTTTGTGTCTAATTCAATTGAAAATAACTCATAACTCGCTAATTCACTAATACCATATTTTTATTTCATCTCTAACATCAACAACGTTATGAACTTTAACCTAAAAGAAATTTTTTCTGTATCGCTTATTTTATTTTCGGTCATTGATATTTTAGGCTCAATTCCTGTGATTATTGATTTACGGAAAAAAATTGGCAATATCCACGCCGAACAAGCCACTTTTGTATCGGGAGGCATCATGATAGGCTTTTTGTATGTCGGAAAATCTATTTTAAGTCTGTTTGGCGTTGACATCAATTCGTTTGCCATTGCTGGGGCTTTGATAATCTTTTTGATTGGCTTAGAAATGATTTTGGGCCGCAATATTTTTAAATCGGAAGAAATGGATGGCGGTAAAGCGGCTTCGATTGTGCCTTTGGCGTTCCCGATTATTGCTGGGGCTGGTACGATGACAACGCTTATTTCGCTCAAATCGCAATATGAAGAAATCAATATTTTGATAGGAATTATCCTAAACCTTATCTTTATCTACCTTGTGTTGCGTTCGAGCGAGTGGATAGAAAATAAGCTTGGGCATGGTGGCACCAATATTTTACGCAAGGTGTTTGGGGTTATTTTATTAGCCATTGCCATCAAGATTATCAAAACTCGTTTGTTGTAAGGTAGAGAGGAATCAAACCTCTTTACCGTTTCTTTTGCTCTAAGCTTCGCAACGCACTTAGCCCAATGCCGAGTGCGGTAGCTACGTTGATAGACGTATGAATGCCATACATCGGAATGCAATACGCCTCGTCGCAGAGTGCCAAAACCTCTTGGCTTACGCCCATTGATTCGCTGCCTACCACCAATACCAATTTGGCTGGCAAATGCACCTCATACACATTGTGCGAAGCTGTGGTAAGCTCTAAGGCGGCCACGGTATAGCCTTGGCTTTTGAGTGCCATCAGTGACGCTTGAGGGTCTTGTACCACAATAGATTTGATTTTACGATTGGTTTTGCGGGCAATAGTCGTCACGGTTTGGCCTCGTAGGTCGTGCTGTGGGTTACGCCAATAAATCGTTGTAACGCCCATCGCTTCTGCTGTTCTGAAAATTCCGCCAATATTTTCGGGTGTTTTCATGGTTTCACACCATACAATAAGGTCGGTTTGGGGGACAAAATTGTGTATCTCAATATGCTTGAGCTGTCGTAATGCCATACTGTAAACTTTAATCAAAAAATGTAATTAAAATTTGATTGCTCGGTCAATATACTCGAAAGCTAAAAACGCATAAGAATTGTATTTATCTTACCTCTCGCTTTTTTTTTCGTATAGATATTGTAGGAATAATAGCGATACAAACTTATGTTTTTTTGTATTAAAATCAAGCTTTTGAAGTGCATAGCCCGAATCTATTGTGAGAATAATCGTTAGTTTTGCTAGGTTCAAAAAAGACAAAAAAAATAAGGACAGAAGAATCTCCCGCCCTTATCTGTTTAACCTCTAAACCTATTTAACTATGAAAATTGATACAAATATAGGTTAAATTCGTGATATTCACTAAGAATTGTACAAATTTTTTTCATTGTATCAATTTGATATAATATCATAAAAATGATGAGTTTTGAAAAAACAATGTATGAACATCTATTTAAGTGAACAGCGTATAAAAATTGGTTTTTCAAAAAAACAAAATTATAGCTTTGGGCTGTTGAGCATTCTAAAATATTAGCATCAAAATCAACCTAGTTGGCTTATCTCAACATCCGAAAATTGGGCGTACATGAGGCTTAATTTTGGGCAGCCAACAAATACAACACAGCCATACGTACCGCAACGCCATTTTCGACTTGGTCGAGAATAATAGAATGATGCGAATCGGCGGCATCAGAACTTAGCTCTACGCCTCTGTTGATAGGGCCAGGGTGCATCAAAACGATTTCTTTGTCGAGTTGGTCGAGCATCTTTTTATTGATGCCATAATACAGCGAATACTCTCGTAGCGAAGGAAAATATTTGATATGCTGGCGTTCGAGTTGGATACGCAACACATTGGCTACATCGCACCAAGCCAAGGTTTGTTTTACATCGTGCGAAACCTTTACGCCCAAGTCGGTAATATGCCGAGGAATGAGCGTAGATGGCCCACAAAGCGTAATTTCTGCCCCTTGTTTTTTCAAGGCAAAAATATTAGAAAGGGCTACCCTCGAATGCAAAATATCGCCAATAATAGCAATTTTCTTTCCTGCCAAATCGCCCAAACGCTCACGCATCGAAAACGAATCGAGCAAGGCTTGGGTGGGGTGTTCGTGTGTGCCGTCGCCAGCATTAACGATATTAGCACCGATATGCTTAGATAAAAAATGAGGTGCACCTGGGCTCGCATGACGCATCACAATCATATCGACTTTCATGGCCAAAATATTATTGACGGTGTCGAGCAGGGTTTCTCCTTTTTTGACCGAACTACCTGCCGCCGAAAAACTAAGCGTATCGGCCGACAAACGCTTCTCTGCCAACTCAAACGAAAGGCGTGTACGAGTAGAATTTTCAAAAAAAACATTGGCAATCGTCACATCTCGCAACGAAGGCACTTTTTTGATAGGACGATTAATCACTTCCTTAAACTCTTGGGCGGTAGCCATGATGAGTTCGATGTCGTCGGGCGTAAGGTCTTTGATGCCCAAAAGATGTCGGGTACTTAATTTTTGCATGGTAGTATCTCGCTCGATTCTTTTGAATCGAATTGTTTACTCAAAAAAATACACGACCCCAAAGAATCGTGTTGGTATGAATTATTTGGTAATGAGCCAAATTCTGTCTGATTCGTGGCCTTGTTCTTGCCATTCTACTAATACCTTTTCAGTAGCAATTGTATTCACTTTCTTGCCAATGTAATCGGGTTTAATGGGCAAATCACGGTTGTAAATCCTGTCTATGAGTACGCAAAGCTCTACTTTTTCGGGTCGTCCGAAGGCTGTCATGGCATCTAAGGCGGCTCGCACCATTCTACCAGTAGCCAACACGTCGTCTATCAAAATTACTTTTTTACCTTCTACTAAAAAAGGAATTTTGGTGGCGTTGGGTTTGAGCGGCTCTCTTCTCCTGAAATCATCTCGGTAAAAGGTCGCATCGAGCTGCCCCATCGGGATATTCTTACCGATGATTTGTTGGAGCTCTTTTTGTATTTTTTGGGCAAAAAAAATGCCTCGTGGTTGAAGACCAAGGATAACAGTATTGGTAAAATCTTGGTGCGTCTCTATCAATTCCTGACAGAGTCGGCTGATGGTTATCTCCAGAAGGGGGCTTGAAAGAATGAGTTTCCGTTGCATCGCCTGCAAAGATAATAGGCTTTGAGAGAATAGAGATGCGTTTTGTTTCGATTTTTTTACACAGAAGAAAAAAAGACAAAAAAAAGCTCAACACCACGGGTCTTGAGCTTTTCGTATTCCGAACTTATTTATGGTAACTAATTATTTCTACGAGTAAATAGAATGGTGAATTGTAATAATCCCATTCTGAGGAAGTTAGAAAGAAAAAGGAGATGCTATTTTAGGGTTAAGCTCCTATTTAAGCTCGTAGCTACCGAGTTTTTTCTTTCCTCATTTGATGTGTCAAAATTGAAAAGAAAAAGGCACAAACTCAAATTTTATTGAGATGATTGAGTAAACGGTATCTTTTTGCAAGAAAAGACAAAATTTGAAGCGTTTTTGGGCAAATTTGATACGAGCTAAAGCGGTTTTTACGCATTTGGGCGTTCGATTGTGTCAAACGCCCAAGGCTGTGGTTAGATGTGTAGGCTGGTTTTATGCCAAAGTAGCTGTAAGTACGATTTCGGCATTGAGTAATTGCGAAATCGGACAGTTTTGTTTGGCATCTAAAGCAGCCGCTTGGAATTGCTCGTCGGTGATGCCCGGAATGCTCGCCACAAGATTGAGGTGAATGGTCGTGATTTTGCCATCTTCAAATACCACTTTGGCGGTTGTGCTGATGTCTTCGGGTACAAAACCTAAATCAGTCAAGACAAAGCTCAATTTCATGCTGAAACAGCCAGCGTGTGCTGCTCCGATGAGTTCTTCGGGGTTTGTTCCTACGCCGTCGGCAAAGCGTGTTTTAAACGATAATTGGGCGTTGTTGAGGGTAGTACTTTGAGTAGATACTGTTCCTGTTCCTTCCATTCCTGTACCTTTCCAGTTGGCTGAGGCTTGTCTTGTAAATTTCATGATTTGTTTGTGTTAAAGTTAAATAAAGTTGCTCGTCCTGAGCCATTTAGAGGCATCGTCGGGCGAATCATATTGATGAAACAAAGTTGTGGATTTTGTTTTTATAAATCAAATTAATAATTTTAATATATTATAAAAAAATCTTATGACTATCCAACAACTCAAATATATTATTGCTTTAGATAAAGAGCGGCATTTTGCCCGGGCCGCCGAAGCTTGTTTTGTTTCGCAACCTGCTTTGACGCTACAACTGAGAAGTTTAGAGGAGGAAATCGGGATAAAAATTTTCGACAGGTCGGTTGTGCCTTTGCGTCCAACGCCTTTGGGTGAGGCCATTATTGCCAAAGCCCATAAAGTGTTGCTAGAGGTAGAGGCGATGCGTACTTTTGTTATCGACGAAAAAAGCAACTTGGTGGGCGAAGTGAAGTTGGGTGTCATTTCAACGCTCGCTCCTTATCTTATTCCTTTGTTAATCAATAAATTGAAGGAAGAAATGCCACAGGTGCATTGGCTGATAGAAGAACGCAATACGCTACAATTGCTATCGGATTTGGAGCTTGGACAGCTTGATATAGCCTTGATGGCGACACCCACAGGTAAGAAAGCTCTCAAAGAGTTTCCTGTTTTTTATGAACCTTTTGTCGCCTTTTTACCTCCTTTGCATCCGCTTCGGACGGCTAATTATTTTGAGTTATCCGCCGACGACAAGGCGAATATCTTATTGTTGCACCAAGAATATTGCTTCAATGCACAGTTGTTGGATGTCTGTAGTTTTCAGGATGATGTGGCTATCAATGCCGAGGTTCATTACCAAATTACGTCGCTCGAAACCTTGAAAAACATGGTGCGGGCCAATATGGGTTTGGCTATTGTACCGCAGTTATCAGTGGCGTATCTTGCTCAACAAGATGTGTATAAGCCTTTTAAAGCGCCACAGCCAGTACGAGAAATCAGTTTGGTCGTATCGGAGCGTTTTGCTAAAACGCTTTTGTTAGAAAAACTCAAGGCGTGTATATGGGCTTGCTTGCCTGTAACCTTACAGCAGTCGTTTCCCTATAAAAAAATTAGTTGGAACGATTCGCCGTATTTCCAGCAGAAATTATTGAGATAGGAGAGGGGAAAACCGTAGAGACGTTGCACTGCAACGTCTTAAATTTAGTGAATTGTGAATTAGTTAATTGTGAATGAGCGAGTTGTGAATTAATTAACTAATTCACAACTCGCTCATTCACAATTATTTCGTTTTTCGCTCAATTTCTCGAAGGTTTTCTAGTTTTTTGTTACGTAAAAATCCATTAATATCTTCAAAATGTTCTTTTACTCGTTGGTTGCCAAATTCAAAAACTTTGCTTGCCAAACCATCTAAGAAATCACGGTCGTGAGAAATCAGGATAATTGTTCCTTCAAAAGCTCTCAAGGCATCTTTCAGAATATCCTTGGTTTTAAGGTCTAAATGGTTGGTAGGTTCATCCAGAATGAGCAGGTTTACTGGCTCAAGGAGGAGTTTTATCATGGCAAGACGTGTACGCTCACCGCCCGACAATACCTTTACTTTTTTGTTGATGGCATCGCCGCTAAACATAAATGCACCCAAAATATCTTTAATTTTGGTACGTACTTCTCCAACGGCAATGTTATCTATCGTTTGGAAAACTGTTATATCTTCGTCGAGTAAGGCAGCTTGGTTTTGGGCAAAATATCCAATCATTGAATTATGTCCAATTTTGATTTCGCCATCAAAATCAATTTCTGACATAATTGCCTTGACCATCGTGGACTTTCCTTCTCCATTTTTTCCGACAAAGGCTACTTTCTCTCCTCTTTCGATGGTCAAAGAAGCTTCTTTAAAAACCAAATGCTGGTCGTAGCTTTTAGAAACGTGGTCCACAATTACAGGATAATTGCCTGAGCGAGGTGCTGGCGGAAACTTTAGGTTCAAAGCGGAAGTGTCCACTTCGTCCACTTCAACCAAATCCAGCTTTTCCAACATTTTTACTCTCGATTGCACCTGTAACGTTTTGGAGTACGTTCCCTTAAAACGCTCGATAAACTCTTGCGTTTCGGCAATCATTTTTTGTTGGTCGCTAAATTGTTTTTGTTGCTGCTCGATACGCTCTTTGCGTAATTGCAAGTAATGCGAATAGTTGACTTTATAATCGTAAATTTTACCTGTAGTAATTTCGATGGTACGGTTGGTAACGTTATCGACAAAAGCTCTATCGTGAGAAATTACGATAACTGCTTTGGCACTATTCAGTAAAAAATCTTCTAGCCATTGAATCGACTCAATATCAATGTGGTTGGTAGGCTCATCGAGGAGAATTAAATCAGGGTTTTGCAACAAAATTTTTGCCAATTCTATACGCATACGCCAGCCTCCACTAAATTCGCTGGTAGCACGAGTAAAATCACTGCGGACAAAGCCTAAGCCAAGCAAGGTTTTTTCTATTTCGGCATCGAAATTGATTTCTTCAATAGAATAATATTTTTCACTTACTTCCGAAACACGCTCAATGATTTGCATATACTCGTCAGATTCGTAATCGGTACGAGTTTCGAGTTGGTGGTTGAGTTCGTCTATCTCGGCTTTCATTTGCAAAACAGAAGCGAAGGCTTTTGCCGTTTCAGCAAAAACCGTTGTATTGTCTTCGGTGAGCAAATGCTGTGGAAGATAGGCAATGACAGCACCATTCGGAGCGGTAATTTTACCACGAGTAGGCTTGTCAACACCTGCTATAATTTTGAGCAAAGTCGATTTTCCTGCCCCATTTTTACCCATAAGGGCAATCTTATCTTTATCATTCACATTGAAGGTTACGTCCGAAAATAAGGCTCGACCTCCAAATTCTACTGCTACGTTATCTACAGAAATCATGGTTGTTGGTTATAAACCGCAAAGATATAAATATTATCCCAGTATTTGCCCTAAGCCAAAAGTTATCACAAATAACAGGGTGGTGAGTGCCATTCTTTTAAGGAAAGGGTCAATCTCAGCAGGCTTTTGCCCAAGCGAAACTCCTTGTCCAATTTTTATCAATAAAGGTAAAGTCACTACAAAAATCCAATGAATCCACGACGCACGTTCTGGTACAAGGAGGGTATAAATCACGGCACAAACAAATCCTGCGAGTAGCAAAAACCAGTGATACACAACCGCTTTTTCTTTACCCAAACGCACAGGAATGGAGTTTTTCCCTGTTTTCGTATCTGATTCTATATCACGAATATTATTGATATTGAGGACTCCTACGGCAAATAAACCGCAAGACGTTGCAGGCAAAAACAGCGACCAGTCCATGCTTTTGGTATGTAAAAAATACGTACCCAATACGCCCACCCAGCCGAAGAAAATCAAGACCGAAATATCGCCCAAGCCCATGTAGCCGTAAGGGCGTTTGCCAACGGTATAGGTAATGGCGGCTACGATAGACAACCCTCCCAAACCAAAAAACATCAAAATCGTTTGTAAATCAGTGCCTGCCAGCCCTTTGGCAATCAGCCAAGAGCCTGTGACAAACGATACAATCGACATAAGAATAATGGCAAATCGCATTTGCTCACGGGTAATGACACCCGTTTGCACGGCTCGTGTGGCAACGGTGCGTTCGGCGTTGTCAACTCCACTCACGGTATCGCCATAGTCGTTAGCAAAATTAGAAAGTACTTGAAGAAAAGTAGTGGTGGCTACAGCCAAGCCAAAAATTGACCAAGAAAACTGATGTTTGGCAGCCGCCAAAAAACTACCCATCAAAATACTCGCTAAAGCCAAAGGTAAGGTACGAGGGCGTGCTGCGGCAATCCAATGTTTCATGATAAAAAGAAGAGAATTAGAATGGTAAAAAAATAAGGTGTTTTGAGTGATGCGTTACACTCAAAACACCTCAATTCAATGTTTTATTTCGCCAAAGCTTCCAAAAACTCCTTGTCGGTAGGTTTTATCTTTGAAGCGAAGAAATGCGTTAGCTCACCTTTTTCGTTGATGAGGTATTTGCAGAAATTCCAAGATGGTTCTTTTTCGTTCCAACCATTCAATTCTTTGGTTGTGAGCCATTTGTACAAATCGCATTTGCCTTCGCCTTTCACGACAACTTTAGAAAACATCGGGAACGATACACCGTAGTTTTTCTGACAAAAAGAAGAAATCTCTTGGTCGGAGCCAGGTTCTTGTCCGCCAAACTCATTCGATGGAAAGCCCAATACAACCACTTTATCTTTGTTGGCTTTGTAGAACGTTTCCCAGTCGGCGTATTGAGGCGTAAAGCCACATTTAGAAGCCGTGTTGAGGACAATCACCTTTTTACCTTTGTAAATCGACAAGTCCACATTTTTTCCATCTAAAGACTTTACGGTGAAATCGTACAAGTTTTTACCAGCCGGAGCCACTAGGCCTTCGGGCTTCGACTCGATGGTACTTTGGGTAAAAGGTAGGGCTAATGCACCAAGCAAACTCCCTAATTTCAACAATTTTAGTATCATAATTGTGAGGATAAATAATGAAAGAATAACAAAGGTTTTTTTCATTTGATTGTCAAAGAATAGCCCAATACCTCATGCAACATTGGCTTACATTCGGGTAGGTACTTTTATACCTAATAACGCCATTCCTTTCTTAATTGTTTCGCCAACAGCTTTAGATAATTGCACCCTAAACTGCATAGCCGCCTCACTTTCTGCATTGAAAATACTCAACTCCGCAAATAATCGGTTGTACGATTTTGCCAAATCATACACATATTGTGCTATTAAGGCAGGAGAATATTCACGTCCTGCATCGGCAATTTTTTGCGGAAAGGTACTCAAAGCAAAAACAATTTCTCTTTCTACTTCATGCAAAGTACTATATTCGCTTGGTTTATCCAATACTACGCCCAAAGTTTCGGCTTTTTTCAGAATTGAGCAAATACGAGCGTGTGTATATTGTACAAATGGCCCTGTATTTCCTTGAAAATCAATTGATTCTTGTGGATTGAAGAGCATTCGTTTTTTCGGGTCAACTTTTAATAAGAAATACTTCAAAGCTCCCATTGCCAAGGTATGATACAATTCTTCGGCTTCGGCGGTAGTAAAACCGTCGATTTTACCCAATTCGTTGGTACGTTCACGGGCGGTATCTTGCATTTCGGTAATCAAATCGTCGGCATCTACGACCGTGCCTTCTCTTGATTTCATTTTACCAGAAGGCAAATCAACCATGCCGTAGCTCAAATGATAGCAACCATTGGCATAAGGACGACCCAATTTTTTCAAGATTTTGAATAACACCTCGAAATGATAATCCTGCTCGTTGCCTACCACATAAAGCGACTGCGACATACCAAAATCTTTGTATTTCAAATCGGCCGTTCCCATGTCTTGCGTAATATACACCGACGTGCCATCTTTTCTTAATACTAATTTTTGGTCGAGGCCTTCGTCTGTCAAGTCAATCCACACCGAGCCATCTTCTTTTTTGAAGAAAACCCCTGCCGCTAAACCTTCTTCTACGGTTTCTTTACCGAGCAAATAAGTATTTGATTCTTTGTAAATTTTGTCGAAACTAACCCCCATTTTGCGGTAAGTTTCGTCGAAACCTGCAAAAACCCAGGTATTCATCGTTTCCCAAAGTGCTACTGTTTCGGCATCATTTTGCTCCCATTTGAGAAGCATCTCTTGGGCTTCGAGCATCAATGGGGCTTGTTTTTTTGCTTTTTCTTCCTCGACACCTTCGGCTTTCAAGGCATCAATTTCAGCTTTGTAATGCTTATCAAATTCTACGTAATATTTACCGACCAATTTGTCGCCTTTCATGCCAGCCGTTTCGGGTGTTTCGCCTGCACCAAATTTTTGATAAGCCAACATCGACTTACAAATATGGATACCACGGTCGTTGACAAGGTTGGCTTTTACGACATTGTAGCCACAAGCCGCAAGAATTTGTGCAACAGAATACCCCAAAAAATTGTTTCTAAGGTGTCCGAGATGCAAAGGCTTATTGGTATTGGGCGACGAGTATTCGACCATCACCGTTTCGTTATTGGCAGGCAATTGTCCAAAAGTAGCATCCTGACTTATTTGATTGAACACATTGAGCCAAGTGGCATCGGCAATAGAAATATTCAAAAAGCCTTGAATTACATTGAAGCCACTTACAATCGAAGTGTTTTCTAACAAATAATTTCCAATACCATTGCCAATTTCCTGTGGAGATTTTCGTAGTGCTTTTACATAAGGAAATACCACGAAGGTATAAAATCCTTCAAAATCCTTGCGTGTAGGCTGAAGTACAATATGGTTTTCGTTTACCTCAAAAAGCTGTTTGAGGGCATTTTGGATACTGTTTTGTAAGATTTTTTCGATATTCATTGGCTGCATTATATTTTCACGGTTGCAAAATTAGCCAAAATCCATCGCTTTCACCATAGGATATACGAAAACATCGAAGCTTTTCTTGGGCAACCAAACCGAAATATGTAACTTGTTAAGAGATTTTAAATACACTAAACTATGAAAAAGCTGTATAACCTCGCACGCCACCAAGCAGTATGTCCTCGGTCGTTTAGGACGGCAAGCATGGTGTTTTTTACCTTTATTTTATGGCATGGGGTTGCCCTCAATCCTGTGCAAGCACAATGGCGACAAGTGCAACAACTGGAGTTTTTGAAAGAAGGCAAAGGGCAAGAATATTGCCATTTGTTGCCCTTGAAAGAACAAGGCTTGTTGGTTACATTAGAAAAAGAACAAGGATTTCGGCGAGAAGTTACGTGGGATTTCGTTCGACTCGATTCGTCTTTTAAAGAATTGTGGAAAGTCAGTTATACCATACCAGTGCTGTATGAACCCCTGCTTAGTTACCAAAACGAACAATATTATTTCTGGCTACTCGCCGAACCCGAATCAGAGAATATCAAAATTCTGCGTTTGGATTTACAGCTTGGCGAAACCGAAGAGTTTTCGGGCAAATTGGTAGGCTTGCGTGTAGCGAGCTATTTCAAAGTATTGGGCAATACGGCTTTTGTAGGAGGTTCGTTTATGGATAGACCTGTGGTACTATCGTTCTCGTTTTTCAACCAAAGCACCAAGCCTTTGCAAGGCATTTACAGCAAATATTTTGAGCTGAGTGGCTTAGAACTCGACGAAGAAAACAACGAAGTATGGGTTTTGCTCAAAGACCGCCGCAAAGGCAATTGTATGCTCGACGTGCAACGCTATTCGTATGATGGCAAATTACTGGCAACCCTTAATTTGGGCGAACAAGCAGAGGAAAAGCTGCATTTTATTACGGGTAAATCTATCACATCGAACAAGCAACCTATACTGGTAGGCAACTATACCAAGGGCTGCAACGACTATGCACGGGGCTTTTTTGTAAGCCATTTTCAGGCTGACGATACGCACAAAAGTCAGCTATATGCTTTCGACGAGCTCGAAAACTTTTTTAGCTATCTCTCTCCTAAACGCCAAGAACGCATGCGGGAAAAAATAGAAATGAAAAAACGTCTTGGCAGAGAATCCAACCTTAGCTTTCGGGTGCTGTTGCACCCTTTGCTTAAAACACAGGAGGGCTTTATTTTGGTGGCAGAAGCACTTTTTTTAGGGGCTGTTTCGCCCAATAATACCGCTTTTGTGGATGTTCCTCTACGTAATCGGACGAGCTTTTCAAAGCCATTGCCTTACCGACAAACTGCCGAGTTTCGGCATAGTCATGGCATTGTTTGCGGATTTGATAAAAATGGCAAACTCCTGTGGGATAATGCAATAGACCTTAAATCTATAGGTTCTATTGTGTTAGAAGAACAATTGTTTGTAGGAATAAAAAACGATAAAGTATATCTTTCTTTTATGGAAAAAGGCAAGTTGCATTTGCAAGTAACGCAAGGCAACAAAGTGATAGCCGAGCCAGAACCTTACGAGATTTATGCCTACGAAAACGACCGTCACCGTGATGAAGATGCCACTATGAGTAATTGGTACGACGACTATTGCTTGGTATGGGGTACACGCCACATAGATAACGCCAAAGCTGGCAGTGCAGATGCTAGTTTTTATATCAAAAAAGTTCAATATCAACTGCCTGCTACTCGTTCGGGCGAATAACAATTTAGAACGGATGCCAAACTTTCTCGTATCTTTGTGAAAAAATAGCGAGAGATGGAAATATATAAAGAAGCCATAAGCCACTTAAAAAAAGGTGATACACTGCTATACCCCAGCGATACCATTTGGGGCTTGGGCTGTGATGCCCGTAACGAAAAAGCCGTTGACAAAATCCTTCAAATCAAACGTAGGCCTCAACATAAGGCATTTATTGTATTGATTTCTAAAATAGAACAACTTTCGGAGTACGTCATTGAAGTGCCAGAAATTGCTTGGAATTTGGTAGAATTTGCCGAAAAACCCTTGACCGTGATTTATCCGAAAGGCAAAAATGTAGCCCCCAACGTGCTAGGCGAAGATGGCAGTATAGCCATTCGCTTGGTCAAAGACGATTTTTGCAAAGGCTTGGTGTATCGAATGGAAAGAGCCATTGTATCGACTTCGGCAAACTTTTCGGGCGAGACTTCTCCTTTACAATTTGCCGACATCCATCCCGAATTGCTTACGCAGGTGGATTATATTCTCAAAAATCCCAAAGGCGAAAACGCCCAAACTAGCCCTTCGCAAATCGTAAAGCTCGGATTGTACGGCGAATTTACTTTTATCAGAAAGTAAACAACATCATTTTAGGCTGTTGAAAAACGTATGAATTTTAAAGAAACACTCGACAATAATCCTATATTTCAATTGGTTGCCCAAGCCGCCCAACAACTGCAAGTACCAGCGTATGTGGTTGGAGGCTTTGTGCGGGATTTAATTTTACAAAGACCCTCGAAAGACATCGACATCGTATGCGTAGGGTCGGGCATTGAACTGGCCGAATTGGTCGCCCAAAAAACCAACCGCAACGATACACATTTGGCGGTTTTCAAAAACTTTGGCACAGCCATGATTCGGATTGATGATTGGGAAGTAGAGTTTGTAGGGGCAAGAAAAGAATCGTACAACCGAGATTCTCGCAAACCCATCGTAGAAAACGGCACGCTCGAAGACGACCAAAATCGGCGTGATTTTACCATCAATGCCATGGCAATTTCGCTGAATGCAGCCGATTACGGACAACTACTGGACCCTTTCGATGGCATAAGCGATTTGCGAAGAAAAATCATCAAAACGCCCCTTGCACCCGATATTACGTTTTCAGACGACCCCCTACGCATGATGCGGGCGGTGCGGTTTGCTACGCAGTTGAATTTCGATATTCACCCCGATACCTTCGATGCACTCATAGCCATGAACGAACGCATCAGTATCATTTCTAAAGAAAGGATTACCGAAGAATTAAACAAGATTATCTTAGCTACTACGCCTTCATATGGCTTCAAGCTGTTGGATAGCTGTGGCTTATTGGGCTTGATTTTTCCAGAATTTACCCTCCTCAAAGGCGTTGAAACCGAAGAAGGCAAAGGACATAAAGACAATTTTTACCATACTTTACAAGTGCTTGACAATGTTGCCAAAAAAACGCCCGATTTGTGGACACGCTGGGCGGCTATTTTACATGACATTGCCAAGCCAGCCACCAAACGTTTTGATAAGAAAAAAGGCTGGACATTCCACGGGCATGAAGAGTTGGGTTCAAAAATGGTAAAACCTATTTTTACGAATATGCGTTTGCCTCTCAACGAAAAAATGCGGTATGTCAAACGCTTGGTTCGCTTGCATTTGCGTCCGATAGCCCTTTCTAAAGAAACCATCACTGACTCGGCTTTGCGGAGGCTTTTGTTTGAAGCAGGCGAAGATTTGGAAGGCCTGATGATTTTGTGTAGAGCCGACATCACTTCTAAAAATGGAGAAAAAGTAAAGCGTTACCTCAAAAATTTCGATATAGTTGAGGAAAAACTCAAAGAAGTAGAGGAAAAAGATAAATTACGCCAGTTTCAACCCATTGTAACGGGCGAGATGATTATGGAAATTTTTGGGATTCAACCTTCTAAAGAAGTCGGTATGATCAAGATTGCCGTAAGAGAAGCCATTTTAGAAGGCGAAATAGCCAATACGCTCGAATCGGGATTGCCTTTTGTGATAGAAGAAGGGAAAAAATTGGGTTTACAACCTAATTTAACGACCATAGAAGCCTTGAAAACTGTAAGTAATTAAGGAAAAATACCCTCAAAGTAGGGCATGGCAAGCTTGTCATGCCCTACTTTGAGGGTAGGTTAAAAAGACTTTTGGTTAGCCATTATTTTGCCTCCTTCCACAACAGCATCTAATACAAGATACCTGAGTATAGAAGTAAATGCCTGATATACAAAATAATAGCAATAAGTATTTTTCATTTGGAATTTTATTTTTTAGGTAAAAGAGGAATGAGTTTGGCAAAAATAGAGTCGATTTTGGCTGGACATAATGAAGTACTAGAATTATTTAGATGGATTTACTTTTAATTTATAACTAGCTTATTTTCAGTGCTAAATCGTGATGAAACTTCCTTTTCCTGTAGAGAGGAAGGTTACATTTGATTAGGAACGTTGACAACAGGAGAAAACCAATATTTATATTTTCGCTTTCCT